>Ga0105046_10017727_pt1 | contig 10875 bp, 8 predicted proteins | sample MAT03_FD_78385 | JGI IMG/M metagenome (GOLD analysis project Ga0105046, IMG submission 78385) | Freshwater microbial communities from Lake Fryxell liftoff mats and glacier meltwater in Antarctica - MAT-03 (megahit assembly) | ecosystem: Environmental > Aquatic > Freshwater > Ice > Liftoff...
TGGCGCAGCAACTGGCGCAGGCCATCGTGCGCGACGGCGAGGGCGCGACCAAGTTCATCACCATCCAGGTGCAGGGCGGACGCAGCGTGGCCGAGTGCCGGCTGGCGGCCTTTGCGGTGGCCCATTCGCCGTTGGTGAAGACGGCGTTCTTTGCCAGTGACCCGAATCTCGGGCGCATCCTGGCGGCAGTGGGTTACGCCGGCATCGCCGACCTGGACCAGACGCTGATCGACCTCTTCCTGGACGACGTCCACGTGGTGCACGAGGGCGGTCGCCATCCGCGATACCGCGAAGAAGACGGCCAACGCGTGATGCGGCAGGCCGAGATCACGGTGCGCGTCGACCTGCACCGCGGCCCCTTCGACGCCACGGTGTGGACCTGCGATCTGTCGCACGATTACGTCAGCATCAACGCCGACTACCGCTCGTAGCCGCTGCGCTGCTTGCGCAGCAGCGCGGGGCGCTGCTAGGATCATTTCCCCGCGATTCGAGACCACCCAGATGAAACCCGCCACCCCCGACCACCGCCGCGCCAGCGTCCGCCAGGACCGTGGCGCGCTGGTCGCGCGTGCGACCGGGGCGATCGGCCTGGCAGGCGCCGGCGGTCGCGATTGCGATTGCGATTGCGATTGCGCGCCGATGTTCCCGGCCAACGCGCTCTAGACCCTTTTCTCAGCCTTTCGTCTGACGACGACCCCGCTGAGAATTCAGCGGAAGGTTCCTCGTCCCCGTGTCGAGACCCCGCTGTCGAAGCACCCGACACGGTGACGACCATGAGACAGACCAAAGACTTCTTCCTCCAGGGCCCCGTCCGGGCCCTAGTCCAGGCCCTGCGACAGCGCTTCACGCTGCCGGACGGCGACCTGCTGCGCGACGCCACCTACCGGCGGCTGTGGACCTCGATCCTCATCGCCTCGCTGGGCGGCCAGGTGACGATGCTCGCGCTGCCGCTGACCGCCGCCGTGCTGCTGCACGCCACGCCCACGCAGATGGGCTTGCTGGTGGCGATGGAGATCGCGCCCTTCGTGCTCTTCTCGCTGCCCGCCGGCGTGTGGCTGGACCGTGTGCGCAAGCTGCCCGTCTACTTCTGGGGAGAGACACTGCTGGCCTTCGCCGTGGCCACGGTGCCGCTGGCCTGGTGGATGGGCTGGCTGTCGATGCAGTGGCTGTACGTGCTGGGCTTTGTCGCCGGCACCGTCCACACGACCGCCGGCAGCGCGGCGCAGATCGTGCTGACCCAGGTGGTGCCGCGCTCCCGGCTGGTGGAGGCGCATGCGAAGAACGCGCTGGCCACTTCGGGCGCAGAGGTGGCCGGGCCGGGCGTGGCCGGGCTACTGATCAAGATGCTGGGCGCGCCGGTGGCGCTGCTGGTGGATGCCGTCGCGCTGCTGGCGTCGGCGCTCATCCTGCGCGGCGTCCATGTGCATGAGCGGCGCACGCCGCAGCGCGACGCGAACTTCTGGCGTGATCTGAAGGCTGGCCTGCACTTCGTCGCCGGGCATCGGCTGCTGATCGCGCTGGCCCTCACCGTGGGCGGCTGGCAGGCCTGCAACCACGCCGCGGCGGTGGTGCAGATCCTCTATGCCACGCGCACGCTGGGCTTGTCGGAACAGTCGATCGGGCTGTGCTTCGTCGGTCTGGGCGTCGGCACCGTGATGGCCAGCGTCTGGGGCCACCGGATCAGCCGGCGCATCGGGCCCGGGCCTTGTCTTGTGCTGGGCATCGCGGTCTGCGGGTTGGGCTGGGGCCTGCTCGCGCTGGCGCCTGTCGGCCCCTGGGGCGTGGCGGCGTTCGCGGTGATGCTGATGCTCTTCGGCACCGGCGCGGTGCTGATCTTCATCAACTTCCTGGCGCTGCGCCAGGCGCTGACGCCCGAGCCGCTGCTGGGCCGCATGACGAGCACGATGCGCTGGCTGATCCTGCTGCCCGCCGGACCCGGGGCGCTGCTGGGCGGCTGGCTCGGCGAGCACATCGATCTGCGCGCCTCGCTGGCGGTGGCCGGCGCCGGTGCACTGGTGCTGGCGCTGGTGGCCTTGCGCCATCCACTGATCCGCGGCGTGCGCGAACTGCCGCGGCCTGTCGGCCACGAGGCACCCTTGGGCGCCGAGGCCGAGATCGGCCGCCTGCCCGCCGCCACCGGCGCCTGAACAGCCCGCTCCCGGCAGGATGCGATGAAGAACCCGCTGCTGATCGACGTGCCCGAGCGCCTCGTGACGCCACGGCTGTTCCTGCGCTGCGCGCGGCCCGGTGATGGCGCGGCGATGCATGCGGCCGTGCTGGCCTCACTGGCCGAACTGCAGCCGTGGATGCCGTGGGCGCAAGCCGACACCGGCGCCGAGGAGGCCGAGCTCACCGCGCGCCGCATGGCCGCGCGCTACGCATCGCGCGAAGACCTGAGCCTGCTGATCTTCGGCCGCGACGAGCAAGGCGGCGAAGGCCTGGTGCTGGGCGGCACCGGACTGCACCGCATGGACTGGGGCGTGCCGCGCTTCGAGATCGGTTACTGGCGGCGCAGCGGCTTCGGCGGCATCGGCATCGTCGACGAGGCGGTGCGCGCGGTCTCGCGCATGGCCTTCGATGCGCTGGGCGCGCGGCGGGTGGAGATCCGCATGGATGCGCGCAACGCGGCCAGCATCCGGGTGGCAGAGCGCGCCGGCTTCAGCTTCGAGGGCCTGCTTCGCCAGGACGCGCTGGATGTGCAGGGCGTGCCGCGCGACACGAGCGTGTACTCGCGCGTGCGCGGCATCGAAGAAGCCTGAGCGCCGCGCGCGGGCCGCACACAGCGCGCCGTTGCGTCAGCCGTGTGCGCGGGCCCGGCTGGCGAAGCGCTCGATCTCGTCGCTGATCAAGCCGTCCACCGGCAGCGCGAGCAGGCGCTCGACATCCGCCGGATCGTTGACCGTGTAGCACAGCGCGCGCCAGCCGCTGGCATGGATCTGCGCGCACAGGGCGGCGTCCATCAACCGGTGGTTGGTGACGACGGCCACCACGCCCAGCATGCGCGCCATGTCTTCCCAGCCCGGCCACAACGTGTCGAGCAGCAGCGCGCGCGGCAGGTTCGGTGCACCCTGGCGTGCGCCCATCAGCGCTTCGGGGCGGAAACTGCTCATCAGCGGCGGCGGCTGGTGCGCTTCCAGCAGCCGCGCGGCATCGGCCGCCACCACGCGACCTGTATTCTCTTCGGTTCCCGGCGTGGGCTTGATCTCGATGTTCAGCGCCGCCCCGTTGCGCCGCACATGGTGCGCGATAGCCGCCAGCGTGGGCGGCGGCTCGCCGGCGTAGAGCGGGCTGTGCCAACCGCCGGCATCCAGCCGCGACAACTCGTCCCAGCGGCGGTCTGCAGCCTGGCCCATGCCGTCGGTGGTGCGCTGCAAGGTGGCGTCGTGCAGCAGGAAGGGCACGCCATCGGCGCTGAGCTTGACGTCGCACTCGAAGGCGCGCCAGCCGGCGGCCGTGCCGGCGCGAAAGGCGGCCAGCGTGTTCTCGGGCGCGTGCAGACCCGCGCCGCGGTGCGCGATCCAGCGGGGGTAGGGCCAGTGCGTGTCCATCTTCCGCGGTCTTGCGAGTGATCAGCCCACGCGCTTGCCGCCGGGGGCATCGAACCAGTGCAGGTGCTCCGGCGCCACCACCATCTGCACCGTGCTGCCGCTGGCCGGCGGGATGTCGGTGCCGGCGATGCGCAAGGTGAACGCGGCGTCGCCGAGCCGTCCGTAGACCAGCCGCTCGGCACCGAGCATCTCGCCCAGTTCAACCCGCAACGGCCAGCCCGCCGCGCTGCCGATGTGGGCATGCTCCGGGCGCACGCCCAGCGTCAGCGCGCCCTCCCGCGGGGCGGCGGCCGGCAGCGCCAGACGCTCTCCGCCGATGTGGAAGAAGCGGCCCTCGGCGCGCCCGGCCAGCAGGTTCATCGGCGGCGAGCCGATGAAGCCGGCGACGAAGGTGGTCGCCGGCCGTGCGTAGACCTCTTCGGGCGAGCCGAACTGCTCCATCAGGCCGGCGTTCATCACCATCATGCGCTGCGCCAGCGTCATCGCCTCGACCTGGTCGTGGGTGACGAACAGCGAGGTGATGCCGAGTTCGGCGTGCAGCTTGCGGATCTCCACCCGCGTCTGTGCGCGCAGCTTCGCGTCCAGGTTGGACAGCGGCTCGTCGAACAGGAAGACCTGCGGCTGGCGCACGATCGCGCGGCCCATCGCCACGCGCTGGCGCTGGCCGCCGGACAACTGGCGCGGCTTGCGCTGCAGCAGGTGCGACAACTCCAGCGTGGCGGCGGCCTTCTCCACCCGCGCCTTCACCTCGGCCGGCGGCAGCTTGCGGATGCGCAGCCCGTAGGCCATGTTGTCGAAGACGTTGAAGTGCGGGTACAGCGCGTAGTTCTGGAAGACCATCGCGATGTCGCGGTCGGCCGGGTCGACACGGTTGACCACGCGCTCACCGATGGCGATCTCGCCGCCGGTGATGGCCTCGAGCCCGGCCACCATGCGCAGCAGCGTGCTCTTGCCGCAGCCGCTGGGGCCGACGATGACGACGAACTCGCCGTGGTGCACTTCGGCGTCGACGCCGTGGATTACCTTCACGGCCGCGCTGCCGCTGCCGTACTGCTTGCTGACGTTGATGAAGCGGATGCCTGCCATGGGTGGGGTGTGCTCGGTGGGGCCGACTCTTGGGGCGACGTTCGGGGCTACTTCTCGCTGTCCACCAGGCCCTTGACGAACCAGCGGCGCATCAGCACCACCACCAGCGCGGGCGGCAGCACGGCCAGCAGCGTGGTGCCCATCACGTGGGCCCAGTTGGTGACGCTGGCATCGGTGCCGATCATCTTGGTGATGCCCACCACGATGGTGTCGAGGCGGTTGTCGGTGGTGATCAGCAGCGGCCACAGATACTGGTTCCAGCCGAAGATGAACAGGATCACCGACAGCGCGGCGATGTTGGTGGCCGACAGCGGCAGCACCACGTCCTTGAAGAAACGCAGCGGGCCGGCGCCGTCGATGCGCGCGGCCTCGACCAGTTCGTCGGGGATGGTCAGGAAGAACTGGCGGAACAGCAGCGTGCCGGTGGCCGAGGCGATCAGCGGCAGTGTCAGGCCGGTCATGCTGTTGATCATCCCGAGGTCGCTGATCACCGCATAGGTGGGCAGGATGCGCACCTCCACCGGCAGCATCAGCGTGAGGAAGATCAGCCAGAAGGCCAGCATGCGCCCCGGGAACTGGAAGAAGACGATCGCGTAAGCCGACAGGATCGAGACCACGATCTTGCCGATGGTGATGATCAGCGCCATCTGCAGGCTGTTCCACATCATCTGCCAGACCGGCGGGCTCAGGTAGGTGCCCTGCAGGCCCTGGGTGAGGATCTGGCGATAGTTCTCGATGCCGTGCCCGCCGGGCAGGATCGACATCGGCGCCTGCGCGATGTCCTGCGCCGTCAGCGTGCTGGCGACGAAGGCGATGTACAGCGGGAAGGCGGTGACGGCTATGCCCAGCCACAGCACCAGGTGCGCCAGCCACTCGCCCGCGCCGTGGCCCTGGGCCTGGCCGCGAGATTCGCGCACAGAGGCTGCGGTGTTCATGCGGGCCGCATCAGTTGTAGTGCACGCGCCGCTCGACGAAGCGGAACTGCAGCACCGTCAGGCCGACCACGATGGCCATCAGGATCACGCTCTGCGCCGCCGAGCTGCCCAGATCGAGGTTCTGCACGCCGTCCTTGTAGACCTTGTAGACCAGCGTCTCGGTGGCGGTAGCGGGCCCGCCCTGCGTGATCGCGCTGATGACGCCGAAGGTGTCGAAGAAGGCGTAGACCAGCCCCACCACCAGCAGGAAGAAGGTGGTCGGCGACAGCAGCGGGAAGATGATGGTCCAGAAGCGGCGCATCGGCTTGGCGCCGTCGATGGCCGCGGCCTCGAGCAGGCTCTTCGGGATGCTCTGCAGCCCGGCGAGGAAGAAGAGGAAGTTGTAGGCCACCTGCTTCCACGCCGAGGCCAGGATCACCAGCCACATCGCGTCGCTGCCGTCCAGGACGGGGTTCCACGGGATGCCCAGCGACTTCATGCCCCAGGCCAGCACGCCGATCGACGGGCTGAACATGAAGAACCACAGCACGCCGGCCACCGCCGGGGCAATGGCGTAGGGCACCAGCATCGCCGTCGTGTAGGCGGTGGCGCCCTTGACCACGCGGTCGGCCATCACCGCCAGCACCAGCGCCGGCACCATCGCCAGCACCGTCACGGCAGCGGAAAACAGCATCGTGCGCCAGAAGGCCTCGACATAGCCTTCATCAGCGAACACCGCACGGAAGTTGTCCAGGCCGACGAACTGCACCGAGATGCCGAAGGCGTCTTGCTGCAGCAGGCTCATGTAGACCGCCTGCGCCCCGGGCCAGAAGAAGAAGATCAGCGTCACCGCCAGCTGCGGCAGCAGCAGCAGCAGCGGCAGGCCCTGCTGGGGAAAGATGACGCGGCGTTGCATTCGGAAGCTGGCAGGCGCGGGAAGGGGGAAAAGAAAAAGCGGCCGGGGTGACCGGCCGCCATTCTCAGTGACAGACGCCGTGCGTCAGGATGCCGTGCGTTCGAAGGCGCGCAGCAACGCGTTGCCGCGCCGCTCGGCGTTGCGCAGCGCGTCGGCGGCACTCTGGTTGCCCTGCAGCGCCTTCTCGACTTCCTCGTGGTAGACGTCGCGGATCTCGGTCCAGCGGCCGAAGCGGTAGCCGTTGGTGTTGTCACCCTTGGCGGCGCTGATCAGCGACAGGATCGGCACATCACGCCCCGGGTTCTTGGTGAAGAAGCCCTCGTCCTGCATCGCCTTGAAGGCGCTGTTGGTGGCGGGCAGGAAGCCGGTGGTCTTGGCCCACTCGGTCATCACGCGGTCGCTCTTCAGGAAGTTCAAGAATTGCGCGACACCACGGAACTCGGCCTGCGTGCGGTTGGGCGCGCTGAACACCCACAGCGACGCGCCGCCGATAGTGGTGGCAAACGGTGCGCCCTTGACCTCGGGCCAGTAGGGCAGGCCGGAGGTGCCGAAGGCGAACTTGGCGCCCTGCGTGATGGCGCCCAGGCCGCCCGAGCTCTGCGTCAGCATGGCGCATTCGCCGCTGATGAACTTGGCTGCGGCGTCGTTGCTGCGCCCGCCGTAGTCGAAGCTCTTGTCCTTCTGCATGTCCACCAGTGTCTGCACCTGCTTGATCAGCAGCGGGTTGTTGGCCAGTTGCAGCGAGGCGCTGACGCCGCCGCGGCCGTTGCCCTCGGTGCCGAAGGCCACGTTGTGGCGCGAGCTGAACTGCTCGAGCATCACCCACGACAGCCAGGTGGTGGTGTAGCCGCAGGCGGCGGCGTTGGTACTGCGGATCTTCTTCGCCGCCTCGATCAGCTGCGGCCAGGTCTGCGGCGGCTTCTCTGGGTCCAGGCCGGCCTTCTTGAAGGCGTCCTTGTTGTAGAAGAGCACGGTGGTCGAGACGTTGAACGGCATCGAAAGCAGCTCGCCGCTGGGCAGCCCGTAGTAGCCGCGGGCCGGTGGGATGAAGTCGGCCGCGTTGAACTGCAGCCCGGCGCGCTTGAACACCTCGGAGACCGGCACCACGGCGCCCTTGGCGTGCATCATGTCGCCCGAGCCGGCGTCGAACATCTGCATGATGTGCGGCGGATTGCCGGCGCGGAAGGCGGCCACTGCGGCGGCTCGCTGCTCGGGGTACTGCCCCTTGAACGAGACCACCACGCGGTACTCGCTCTGGCTCTTGTTGAAGTCTTCGCCGAAGCGGCTGAGCAACTCGCCGCCCTGGCCGGTCAGGCCCATCCACATCTGGATCTCGACGGGGCGGTTCTGTGCGAGCGCGGGGACAGCGCCGGTCAAGGCGCCGATAGCAAGCGCGGCACTGACGAGAGTCTTCTTGAGGGTCATGGCTGGGCGTCCGGGGTTGATGGAAGGGTGCATGGCAGGGTGCAGTTTTGCGGCACTTTATGACATTCCCGTTTCTCTGCTCAGGTGTCCCCAACCGCAATCCGGGATTGCCCGTGCTGCCGAGGATGCCGATCGAGCGGGCGGCGAGGCGCCCGCGGGGGGTCGGTTAGCATGAATGTCGGGTCGTCCCTAAGTGCCCGTTGTGCGCCACCTAGGCGGAAACCCTCTCTGCGAATCTTTGCTGCCCCATGAACGCTCCGCTGGTCCTGCCTGTCCCCAACGAGCTGTCGGAGAGTGCCGCCGACACGGAACAGCCCCGGCTGCGCGAGATTCCCTACAACTACACCTCGTTCTCTGACCGCGAGATCGTGTTGCGCCTGCTGGGCGCGCGGGCCTGGGAGGTGCTGAACCGGCTTCGCGAAGAGCGCCGCACCGGCCGCTCGGCGCGCATGCTCTATGAGGTGCTGGGCGACATCTGGGTGGTGCAGCGCAACCCTTACCTCGAAGACGACCTGCTCGACAGCCCCAAGCGCCGCGCGCTGCTGGTCGACGCCTTGAACCACAGGCTGCGCGAGATCGGCAAGCGGCGCAGCGCGGCCGACGGCGCCGTGCGCGACGGGCTGGTGGGCGAGCTGCTGGGCGCCGCCGGGCAGGCCGTGCAGCGTTTCGCCGCGCGGTTCGACACAGTCGCGGCGCTGCGCACACGCTGCCGCCGGCAACTGGGCCGCGTGACGGCCAAGGACAACATCAAGTTCGATGGCCTGTCGCGCGTCTCGCACGTGACCGACGCCACCGACTGGCGGGTCGAGTACCCGTTCGTGGTACTGACGCCCGACACCGAAGCCGAGATGGCCGCGCTGGTGGCCGGCTGCATCGAGCTGGGCCTGACCATCGTGCCGCGCGGCGGCGGCACCGGCTACACCGGCGGCGCCGTGCCGCTGACCTGGAAGAGCGCGGTCATCAACACCGAGAAGCTTGAGGCCATGACCGAGGTGGAGTGGGTCAGCCTGCCCGGCGTGGCGCAGCCCGTGGCCACCGTCTGGACCGAGGCCGGCGTCGTCACCAAGCGCGTGGCCGATGCCGCCGAGCGCGCCGGGCAAGTCTTCGCGGTCGACCCCACCAGCGCCGAGGCTAGCTGCATCGGCGGCAACATCGCGATGAACGCCGGCGGCAAGAAGGCCGTGCTCTGGGGCACCGCGCTGGACAACCTGGCTTCCTGGCGCATGGTCACGCCCGACGCCAAGTGGCTCGAGGTGGTGCGGCTGGACCACAACCTGGGCAAGATCCACGACCTGCCGCTGGCGCGCTTCGAGCTGAAGTACTTCGACGCCAGCGGCAAGAAGCTCGAACGCAGCGAGACGCTGGAGATCCCCGGCGCCACCTTCCGAAAAGAGGGCCTGGGCAAGGACGTCACCGACAAGTTCCTCGCCGGCCTGCCGGGCATCCAGAAGGAAGGCTGCGACGGCCTGATCACCAGCGCGCGCTGGATCGTGCACCGCATGCCGGCGCATGTTCGCACGGTGTGCCTGGAGTTCTTCGGCAACCCCAGGGATGCGGTGCCTGGCATCGTCGAGATCAAGGACCACCTCTTTGCGCAGTCGGCCGTGAAGCTGGCCGGGCTGGAGCATCTGGACGACCGCTACCTCAAGGCGGTGGGCTACGCCACCAAGAGCAAGCGCGCGCTGGCCACCGGCAACTCGGGCCTGCCGAAGATGGTGCTCATCGGCGACATCGTCGGCGACGACGAAGCCGCCGTGGCGCGCGCCACCAGCGAGGTGGTGCGCATCGCCAACGTGCGTGGTGGCGAGGGCTTCGTCGCCGTCAGCGCCGACGCGCGCAAGAAGTTCTGGCTCGACCGCAAGCGCACGGCGGCGATTGCCAAACACACCAACGCCTTCAAGATCAACGAAGACGTGGTGATCCCGCTGCCGCGCATGGGCGAGTACACCGAGGGCATCGAGCGCATCAACATCGAGTTGAGCCTGCGCAACAAGCTGGCGCTGGTTGACCGGCTGCACGCCTTCTTCGCCCACGGCAGCCTGCCGCTCGGCCGCCATGACGATGCGGGCGAGATTCCCGGCGCCGAGCTGCTCGAAGACCGCGTCCAGCAGAGCCTGGCGATCCTGCGCGAGGTGCGCCAGCTGTGGCGCTTCTGGCTCGACCACCTCGACCAGCTTCAGCCCGAAGGCGCGCCGGGCGCCGGCCGCAGCCTGTTTGCGTTGCTGCAAGACCACACGCTGCGCGCCAGCTGGAAGCTGCAGCTGCTGCGCCCGCTGCAGGCGGTGTTTGCCGGCGGCGCCTTCGCGCCGATCATCGAGCGCTGCCTGGCCATCCACCAGGAGGTGCTGCGCGGGCGCGTCTGGGTGGCGCTGCACATGCACGCCGGCGACGGCAACGTGCACACCAACATCCCCGTCAACAGCGACAACTACGAGATGCTGCAGACGGCGCACCAGGCGGTGGCGCGCATCATGGCGCTGGCACGTGCGCTGGGCGGCGTCATCAGCGGCGAGCACGGCATCGGCATCACCAAACTCGAGTTCATGAGCGATGCCGAGCTGAGCGACTTCGCCGACTACAAGCGCCGCGTCGATCCGCAAGGCCGCTTCAACAAGGGCAAGCTGCTGCGCGCGCAGGGCGAAGATTGCCTGCCTTCCGACCTGTCCGGCGCCTACACGCCCAGCTTCGGCCTGATGGGGCATGAATCGTTGATCATGCAGCAGAGCGACATCGGCGCCATCAGCGAGAGCATCAAGGATTGCCTGCGCTGCGGCAAGTGCAAGCCCGTCTGCGCCACGCACGTGCCGCGTGCCAACCTGCTGTACAGCCCGCGCGACAAGATCCTGGCCACCAGCTTGTTGATCGAGGCGTTCCTGTACGAAGAGCAGACGCGCCGCGGCATCAGCGTCAAGCACTGGGAAGACTTCGAAGATGTGGCCGACCACTGCACCGTGTGCCACAAGTGCCTCAGCCCCTGCCCGGTGAA
>Ga0105046_10017728_pt1 | contig 10874 bp, 4 predicted proteins | sample MAT03_FD_78385 | JGI IMG/M metagenome (GOLD analysis project Ga0105046, IMG submission 78385) | Freshwater microbial communities from Lake Fryxell liftoff mats and glacier meltwater in Antarctica - MAT-03 (megahit assembly) | ecosystem: Environmental > Aquatic > Freshwater > Ice > Liftoff...
AGCGGCACATTTGTGCTGAACAACCCACCATCCATTTCGTTGTTCTTCACCGGCATTTCAGCTACCTCTTGCTCCAATTCCTGCGACGGTGCAGCTACGGTTGTGGCCAATATAGCCACCAATCCGCCCACGTTCAGCAATTTCATCTTCTTTTGGGAAGACGGCAACACCGATTCGGTGCGCACCGACCTTTGTGCTGGATTTCAAACGGTGACCACCACCGACGATAATGGTTGTTTTCGTATCGACTCCGTTTCGATCGGTAGCCCTGCCCCAGTTTGCGCCAACCAGCAATCCACCGTACCGGTAAGTTGCAACGGCGCCAGCGATGGTTCTGCTACGCTGGTAGGTGGTTGTGGCAACGGTGGACCGTTTACGTATCTTTGGCAAACCGGTGCTACGACATCCACCATTTCCGGTCAACCAGCTGGCAATTATACGGTTACAGTAAGCGATGTGAACAGTTGTACAGAAACGTTTACCCTTGAAATCACTGAACCATTGCCCCTTGTGGTGACTTTGGATACCACAGGTGCGATTGTTTGTGCCGGTGACAGCAACGGTTTCATTGTTGTGGATGCAGCAGGCGGCAATCCGGGCAACTACACTTACCAGTGGTCGGCCGGACAAAGCAGCACCGCAACGCTGAACAACATACCCGCCGGCACTTACGGTATAACGGTAACGGACACCCAGGGTTGTACGGGAGAGCTCTCCAACATTCAGTTGTTTGACCCTCCGGCTGTTATCGGAAGTTACGAGGTATGGGACCCCTTGATCTGCTTCGGTGATGTAACCACTTTTTACATTGACACGATTTTTGGCGGTGCGGGCGCACCGTTTAAATACAGCCTCGATTTCGGCGTTCAACTTGATCCTTTGGTGCCGCAAAGTCTGAACGGCGGACTCCATGTGGTCACTTACTTCGACCGCCGCGGCTGCAGTACTTCTGATTCGTTTAACGTCATCGAACCGTTTGAAATCACCGTCAACTTCAATTCTCCTGTAGAAATCGAACTTGGCGAAACCTATCAGCTCCTGCCCAACATCCAAAACGCCATAGTAACGGATTTTGAATGGACACCGATCGAGTACCTTGTCAATCCCGACACTTTGTTCCCAACTACATTTCCGTTCAACACCACCACGTACAACCTCACGGTGTTCGATGCCAATGGATGCTCAGGAACCGGACAAATTACCATCGAGGTTGATCCGAACCGCAATGTTTACATCCCGAATATTTTCAAACCAGGTAACCCTGCAGGCATCAACGACCACTTCAATGTGTTTGTGGGTCTGGGCGTAACCATTGTGAATTACATACGAGTGTACGACCGTTGGGGCGGACTTATGTACGGACGTGATGACTTTATGCCCGACAACAGTAATTTTGGTGATGGTTGGGATGGTAAATACCGCGGAGACTTCGTCAATCCCGGCGTTTACGTCTACATCATCGAAGTCGACTTCCTTGATGGCCGAACGTTGCTCTACCGGGGCGATGTTACCGTCATACGGTAAAAAGTCGGTTGGTCGGTTGGTCGGTCAAAAAAAATACGGTACAAAGGTTATGCCCCTTTTTACCGTATTTTTTTTGACTAACCGACCAATCCGACTACCCCCCTTTCTTTTTGGATTTGCCCAAAATGTCCTTGTTTTTTCGGCTTTCGAGGATGGGTTCCGGAACGGGCACCTCTTCGTTGATGTCGTTGAAAATTTTGGGGATGTATTTCCAGCGACCTTTGGTAAACTGAAAAGCTTCGTAGCTGCCGTCGGGCACGTAGGTCATTTCGTCGTGGTGTGGGCTGGGAACTGCTATAAGGTGATCGAACAAAACCACCTGGTATTGCTCGTCCCAATTCAGGCGTACCGATGCAGCGGCGCTGTATTCGAGGATGATGCGGGTTTCTCCTTCCGAAAAGCCGGTTGCATCACCGCGGTCGAACACTGGGGCACCGAAAAAGGGATTGCCTTCGGGATCGAAAAACAAAACGTCGAGGATCTTTCGGCGGTTGAAAAAATCGACGGCGTCAAAACCGAACATCAGGTATTGTTTTTGTCCGCCGCGCAATTCGAATTCGCGCAGGTTGTAGTACACCGATCCGTACCACTGATCTGGCGTCAAAACATCCTGGTTGGGTACCCTTTTCAAGTCCGGGCTTTTATCCCGCAGAGGGTACAGCAGCAATTCGGGTTTGTTCATTTGGATGGCGCCATAGTAACGGTATGTGGAATCGTTGACAAAAAGCTGCCAGGAAAAAATGCGGAAGCTGCTGTCGGGAGGCGAGAGGATGGACATCGACTTTAGGCGGTCGAATGGGTAGTTGAACGAATTTTCCGTTTTCAAAGCTTCAACCAACAAGGTAATGAGCCGGTGGGCGGCGCCAAATCGTTCTATTTCGATGGAGTCGTTGACCATGGCGTAGGACAAAACCCCCAATGTATCCTCGAAGGCGCGCATGGAAACCATGGCTTCGGCGGTAAGCGAGCCAGCGGTTTTTTTGTTTTTCTGAGCAAAAATCGGAGTTGACAACAATCCCAACAAAAGGATGGTAGCAAACTTTACAGGCAAGGCAAATGGCATATTGAAAGTTTTGAGGGTCGATTTTAAGCTTTAAAAACAACATAACTTTTCAACGCACTAAACGTGTGTGTTTGATGAAAATTGCAAAGGGCATCAGCCCAGTTCTTCAAGCTTTTCGAGCAACCATTCGTGGTTGACGGTTACCGCTTTGTCCAAAACCACTTCTTCTCGCAGTTTTTCCACCGCTGCTTTATCGCCAGGCAGAAGGCGTGTGAGGCGGCGTACGTATTTCAGCAGGTTGAGGTAGCTGCGCCGGCGTTGCAGGGGAATGTTTTTGTGGCGGTTGAGAAAAACGCGGAAGGACTCCATGAATGAGTCGAGGGCATCAAATTCATCAAGTTCGTAGTACGTAAGCGTAAGGTTGACTTTACTGATGAGGTTGTAGCCGATGTCCTCGTATTCGATGTTGCGCAACAACCCGAGTACCTTTTCAAATTTATGCTGGTAAAAATACACCCGTGCCAAATTGAAGGTGTAGGTATTCTGGCGTGTTTCCTGGGGCAGGAACAGGTGGTATTGGGTAACGAAATTTTCGGCCCAATCAAGTTTTCCCAAACGCAGGGCGGCTACTGTAATGTTGTTGAACCTCCAGGGCGCCAGTTCGTTTTTCATCAAAAAAATATTTTTCTGAATGGCTTCTTCCGACAAGTCGAAATATTCCTGTAGGAAAATGCGGTTTCCTTTGTTGATTTTGCCTGTGCTGTAGTGCAAGGCGGAGTCGTACAGTTCGATGGCTTCTTTTTGAGGCATGTTGGCGCCAAACTGGGCCAGCATTTCACGGAGTTTGTAGTAATGATCCGTGTTGTTTTCTTCGTAAAGGGTAAGAAAGGCGTAATAATAAAGGCTCAGTTCAGGTTCGTGTTCCCGGGGATATTGCTGGAGGTAAGCGATGATTTGGTCTATGAAGTCGATCTGGTACAGGTAATTGCCCGTTTTGCGTTGGCTAAGTGCAGAACTGTGCAGCTTGATTTTTTCGATCCAGTAATAAATGTCCAGATTGTGTGAAATTTCTTCGAGGTTGGCACGAACGTTTACTTTAACGTCGAAATCCATCATGCTGTAATACAACCGCTCGATGAGGTAGGCGTTGTGGAAGTAATCGTGGGTTCGGTATTTTTGTTTTTGCATTTCGCTCCTCGCCTGGCGAAAAGCGCTGTTGTAAAGCGGCTCCATCCTACGGTGAACAACAAACTCTAGGGTGCTGACGGCTTGCCGTACGGGTTCCTGCATGAGCATTTCCTGAGCCATGAAGTTTTCAACCAGTTTTAGTAAGTCGGAGCAGTATTTGCGAAAATTGACGTCGTCGTAAGTTTCTTTTTGAAAAAGTTTACGCCATACAGTCTCGCGTTTGAACCCCTTTTGATTGTTCTCAATCAGGGCCAGGAAGATTTCACACAACTGAACAAGGGTTCGGCTTTGGTTGAAATAAGGCGAGTTCAAAAATTTCAACAAGCGTTTATTCTCTCCGTGCTCGAGATGTTCAAGCACTTGAAACACTTTGTTTGTGTGCATTTCGGCGGCTGATGTAGATTTTTTATCCATGGGATGAGTGCCAATAAAGTAAATTGGTTCGAGAAAACACGCGTCTGTTTTGGCAAGAAAAAGGATTTTTTTTCGAGAATACGGCAGACAGGTGCATGATTTCGAATTGCCTGAAATTCACAATGTTGAATTTAATATGGTGTTAAAAAACATAAACAGATCGAATTTGTAGGTTTTTACAAATTCGAATATTTAAACATTCATTTGAAAAACCATTCACAAAAATAATTTTTTTCTATGAATACTATCCACCTATCAGATAGAAACTCTATTTTTGATCGTTTCTAATATGACAGCCATGAATGTATTTTTACTCCAACCTCTTAAAAGGGCGTTGCTGCTTGCTTTGCTATTGTTTGCGGCAAAGCTGGTTGTTGCGCAAGCTCAAGGCGGAGGTGGGTATAAAAACCTGATTACAGCCGAGAATACAATCATCAATGATACCATCAGCGGCCAAAACCTGACCATCATCGAAGTAAGTCCGTTGGCCCAACATGGTGAAGTGGATGTCATTCTGCTTTCGAGCGGTGGCGCAGGCAATCCCTTTGTATACAAAATTCGTTATACACCCGACCCCGGTTTCACCGGTGTTGATACTTTTACCCTTGAACTTTCCTATGTAGGCTCTTTTCCTTTCCTCATCTACCGCGCCTACCGTGTTTCTGTTTACGAATCGTTGATCATTCCCCAAAACGATTATGCCGTAACCAATGCGGGTTCATCTGTAACCATTGATGCACTTGCAAACGATACTGGCACCAATACGCCACTCAGCATCGATGCCGTTCCACTCGTTGACCACGGCACCGCTTCCATCAACGGAAACGGCGAAGTTGTTTTTACTCCTGCACCAGGATTTACAGGTGTCGCACATGTCAATTATTCCGTCTGCGATGTTTTGTTGAATTGCAAAACAGCGCAGATCAGCATAGGCGTCAACAACGGAGCTCCCACCAACGATACCCTAAGGGTGGCTACCGCCAAAAACATTCCCCTCTGCATTCCACTTACGTACGACGCTTACACTGTATTTCAGGCGCCTTCCAACGGCACTTTGGATCTGACCAATGGCCTGGTTTTCAAATATACACCCAACCTCAACTACACCGGCGCCGATCAGTTCGTACTTGCTAACGACGATTTTGGAACAACCGTTTACAAAACCGTCATCCTTCAGATCATCAATGCCTCCTCGCAAAACAACATGGCGATGGATGACTACGCGTACACGCCCAAAGGCACTGCCATTACCTTCAATGTACGCGACAACGATATCGGTAACCTTACGGTGAAAAGCTGGAACACTCCGGCCAATTTCCCAGGCACCCTCAGCGGCACCAGCGCATCAGGGCAAGTGACTTTTACACCGAATGCCAATTTTACAGGCGTTGCCTCTTTCACCTATGTGATCGGAAACATGTTCGTCAACAACCTGGAAATGGCAACCGCTTACGTCGTTGTAGGCAACTTGCCTCCCCGGTTCGGCACCTTTGAACTGAGCACACCGAAGGAAACCCCTATGGTGGTTAATTACAAAATCCCCTTCGTCGGTTTCAACTTTTCCATCATTGATGCTCCCGACTACGGTACCTGCAATTTTTATCCAGGCTTTACAACCCAAAACATCAACGGACAAACCATTTCGGGAAACAACCTGCTGATTTATACGCCGAGTGTTGGCTTCACTGGCACCGATGAGTTTGAGGTCAATTATTGCGTAAGTGCCAACAACCAGTGCCATACGGTAAAGATCGTTATGGATGTGGTGGATGTTTTTTCTACCCCTGGTCCTTACTGCATCGCTGATTGTGTGTGGGCAGGCGATGTGAACTACGATGGTATGGTTGACAATAAAGACCTGCTGCCCCTCGGTTTCCTCATGGGCTTCGATGGCAATACACGCCCCGATGCATCCCTGGAATGGTACCCGCAATACGCTGACGATTGGAGTAATCCGTACACCGGCATACCCACCGACCTGAAACATGCCGACACCAACGGCGACGGTTTTGTTACCGTTGATGATACCCTGGCCATCGGTGTTTTTTACCGCGAACAGCACAACCTCGTCCCCAACATACCTGCTGCAGGCAAAGGCCTGAACTTTGGCTTGACACTGCTTACCCCCAACCCGGGCCCAGGCGACCTGGTACAGGTGCAAGTTGCACTCGGCACACCCACCAAACCGGTGAGTGATTTGTTTGGATTTACGTTTGACGCACAACTCAGCCCGCAAATAGTTGATTCTGCGCTGAACATGCAGTTTTTTGCAAATACGTGGATCAACCTTAATGCGGCATACATAAGCCTTTCGAAAAATCCATTTCAAGGACGTCTTGAATCGGCATTTACACGCACCGGTGGCATCGGATCGCACGGCAATGGCATTGTCGGACAGTTTGATTTCATCATCATCGACATCATCGACGGCGTGAAAACAGGTGAACAAGCTTACGCCACCGTAACCGTTGATGCTCCCTTAGTGATGTGGTCCGACGGCAGCACCAGCGCTGGCGAAAGTGTTACACTCAACATTCCTGTAAACCTCAATGGTAAAAAGGATCGCACTACGGCACAGGATTTGCTTTTGTTTCCTTCGCCAGCATCCGACCTGCTTCAAATCCATTTGAACGGCGAGGAATTCATCGAACAATTCATTGTGTACGATGCTATGGGACGTATGGTTTACAACTCGGGCAATGTACAATGGGAACGCGCAGAAATTCGGGTAAGCGATATGGCTCCGGGTATGTATGTAGCTTCCGCACGAACTGCCGACGGGCTGGCAACAAAGAAATTCCAGATCATGCGTTGATTTACAAGAAACATTTATGGTTTTTCAACATGAGTCATCCCGAATTTTTTTGGCATGACTCATGTTTGGTAAAAAATTTGATCGATCCAAATCGGAATGCTTGTCCCTCCATTTAAATCAAATAATTTACTCCAAAGAAAAGAACCAGGTAGATCCACAAAAGATCGAGGAAATGCCAATACACGGTTAGCAGACGAAGTTTGAGTCGTTTTTCCGGGTCCGAAAAATAGACCAGCACCGTTACGGGATCAACCATACGTTTGCGGGCCTTGCGGTAAAACATGATGAGAAAAGGCAATCCTGCCACCACGTGGGCAAGGTGGGCAAAAGAAATCAGGTATAGGTAGGCCGTTGTGGTTGACGTATTGAGGGCGATGTTGTTGATGAGCAACCAGTACCATGCGATAGACTGCATGACCATGAACAAAACCGAAAGCCAGATGGTGTACTTCAGGTTGCTCATGTAGCCCTGTGTATGGTCGGACAGGTAACATCGTTTGGCCAGAATCATGGTGTAACTGCTTCCAAGTAGGATGACCGTATTGACCAGAAACAACCAGGGCAACTGAACAGGAGGCACGTTCATGGTTACCCGCGTGTAGATGTACGAGAAGGTAAGTGCCAAAAACAAGGCCGACAGTCCAAAAAGCATCAGGTACAACATGACGTTGTAAGGGTGAAAAACAAAATTATCCTGTTGCGACTGTGTATGTTGTTCGTTAGCCATATTTAAGATTGTTGGGCAAGAAACAATACAAACCGGTTGTTGGTTGCAAAACTGTACAATTCCGGTTCAAAAGTTGTTATTTTTGCAAGGCGCAAAGTACACCCGATTTATCCTTTCAATCCATGAACAAACCGATCTTTTTGCCCATTTTACTGGGTTATTTCGTGCTTTTGTCGTTGGCCGCCTGCCGAAGTGCTGCGGTTCACAACCAGGCAGCCGCTGCCAGGGCTCACATCGATCACAAAGCCGAACCTTACGACAACTTTTCCTTCCAGCGTTCGTACCCGGATCCTTTTTTCAACACCTCTGCTTGGCGCAGGCGGCTGCAATCGGTAAGACTTAATGAAAAAGTGGCTGAACGCAACCAAAACCCTTGTTTGGGTTTCAACGCTCCCTGGACACTTCAAGGCCCTGCCAATGTTGCCGGACGCACCAATGCCATCGCCATTCATCCCAACGACGACAATACCCTGCTCGCCGGTTTTGCCGGAGGCGGTATTTTTAAATCCACCAATGGCGGAAACAACTGGCACCCCGTATTCGATGAACAACCCGAACTCTCGATAGGCGACATTACGTACGATCCGCAAAACCCCAACATCGTGTATGCCGGCACAGGCGACCCCAACATGCCCATCGTATTGTTCAACGGTGAAGGCATTTTCAAAAGCATCGACGGCGGCGAAACCTGGAACTACCTCGGACTGGCCAATGGCGGCGTTGTTTCCAAAATAATCGTAGACCCGCAAAACTCCCAGACCCTGTATGCAGCCACCATGGGGAATCCATACGTACGCAGCCCAGAACGCGGCGTGTACAAGAGTACGAACGGTGGACTGAGCTGGCAAAAAGTCCTTTTTGTAAGCGACCAGGCAGGAGCGAGCGATTTGGTTATGCACCCTTCCCAACCACAGGTTTTGTACGCCTCTTTTTGGGACCGCATCCGCAGCAACAATGAATCCACCATTTACGGTCCACATGCGCGGGTTTACAAAAGCACCGACGGTGGCACTACCTGGAACCAACTCGGCGGCGGACTGCCTACCGGCATCTGGGGCCGTACCGGCCTTGTCATTTCGGCAACCAACCCCAACAAGTTGTACGCCGTGTATGTCGATTCGCTTTCCAGGCCCGGCGGATTGTTCAGCACCACCGATGGCGGCCAAACGTGGACTTCGATGAACATCACCGGTTTGTCAAACGCCTATGGCAACTTCGGCTGGTTTTTCGGCAAACTCAGGCTGAACCCGCTCAACGACGAAGAGTTGTATTTCCTGGGCATCTTGTTGTGGCGTCGTGATCCGCAGAGCGGCGGTTACGGTGTAGGCGCTGGCGCCCATGCCGACACGCACGATTTGGTGTTTGGGTCTACAGGACGGCGGTATCTGGCAACCGACGGCGGTGTGTACCGAAACAATCCCGGTGAGCAATTTTGGACCAAGTGCCTGAACTTGCCCACCACCCAGTTTTACCGCACCAATTACAATCCACACCTGCCCAATACCTACTTTGCCGGCGCACAGGACAATGGCATTCAAAAGGGCAACGGCGCCAACATCAACGGTTGGACAGCCGTGTTTCCGGCCGATGGATTTCGCAGCGCCTTCAACCCCAACGATGCCAATAACTTCTGGATAGAAATTCAAAACGGCGCCCTATACCGCACCTTCGACGGCGGTGCAAACTTTGAAGGCGGCGCAACGGCCTTCGGCACCACCGACCGGTGCAACTGGGATGCGCCTTTTTTCCAAAGCGTTCACCCACCACATTTTTTGTACGCAGGCACTTACCGTGTGTACACTTCGCCCGACGGTACCGGCTGGGGCCCTATTTCCAATGACCTGACAGATGGCATCGTGTTTGGGCCTCGTTTCCATACCCTTTCTGCACTGAACGAATCGCCAGTCACGGCAGGCAAAATGCTTGCCGGCACCTCCGACGGGAATGTTTGGCGTAAAGACCCCTCCGCTAACTGGACCAATGTAAGCAATTGCTTACCCGACAGGTATGTTACTTCGGTGCACGGATCAACAGTGCTGATCAACCGCTTGTACGTAACCCAATCAGGTTTCCGCGACGACGAGTACGTACCACACATCCACCGAAGCGACAACAACGGCACGAGCTGGACCGACATATCGAGCGATTTACCCCAATTACCCGTCAACGACCTGCTCATCCTGCCGGGCCATGCCGATTCGGTGCTTTTTGCAGCCACCGACGGAGGCGTGTATGCAACAACCGACGGCGGACAAAACTGGGGGCGTTTGGGCGACAACATGCCTTACATCCCGGCCTTCGACCTCGAGCACAATCCTGTGCGCAAGGAGTTGATAGCTGCCACTTTTGCCCGCGGTTTGTGGACTTACCCCATCGATTCGGTTTTTGTACAGAGCTCAGGAGGCGCACCTGTGAACCAGCCCGGGTTGGTGCAAACCGCAGAAATGATCGGCGTCGGAGAGGTGGAGGTAGCAGCTGGTGTGTATACCGACGTCAACGGCCAGTTTTTGTTGAATGGCTTGTCGCCCTGCACCACACCTACTGTTACGCCCTACCGCAACGATGATGCCCTTCTGGGCGTGAGCACTTTCGATTTGGTGCTCATCAACAAACACATCCTCAACTTGGAACCGTTTACATCGCCTTACAAAATCATTGCTGCCGATGCCAACAATTCCAAAACCGTAACGACCTTTGACATCGCGGTGATCCGCAAACTGATCCTCGGTATCGAAAATACGTTTGTAAACAACACTACGTGGCGTTTTGTGCCTCAGAATTACATCTTCCCCAATCCCGACAACCCCTTCACACCGCAATTTCCTGAATCTCTGACGTTTACGCCTACTGGATTACCACTGGATGTCGGGTTTGTAGCCGTAAAAATTGGCGACGTCAATGCCACCGCGGTGACTGTGGCCGGCGAAACGGACGACAGAAACAACCGTTTCTGGCCTTTGGTATACACCGATCGTGTGTTGAACTTTGGCGATACCGTTGATGTGGTGTTGACTCCCCGGGAAAACATGCCCGCAGGCATACAGTTTACCCTTCAATTTGATCCTGGAGCTTTGGATTTTGTTGGGCTGACGTCAATACCAAATGGTCCATCGGAGGAAAATTTGGGATTGCAAAGGTTGGAAAACGGCGTCATTACTTATTGTTACGAGCCAAAAAACAGCGTATTGTCCCCAATTTTAAAC
>Ga0105046_10017734_pt1 | contig 10871 bp, 8 predicted proteins | sample MAT03_FD_78385 | JGI IMG/M metagenome (GOLD analysis project Ga0105046, IMG submission 78385) | Freshwater microbial communities from Lake Fryxell liftoff mats and glacier meltwater in Antarctica - MAT-03 (megahit assembly) | ecosystem: Environmental > Aquatic > Freshwater > Ice > Liftoff...
AACTGGCTCGTATCGGAAACCTTCCTGGTGGCCAGGGTGGCGACGCCGTCGTGGCTCTCGTGGAACCGGCGCATCGAGGCGAGGTCGAGGTCGGTCAGCGCGTCGCCGGATATGACCAGGAAGTCATCCTCGAAGAAGTGGGCGGCGTGGCGAACGCCACCGGCCGTACCGAGCAGGGCTTCCTCGGGGCTGTAGCTGAGCTCGACGCCGAACTTCGAGCCGTCACCGAAGTGGTCCTCGATCGTGTCGGGAAACCAGTGGAGGTTGGCGATCACCTGGCTGAAGCCGTTCCTGGCCAGCAGGTTGACGATGTGCTCCATGACCGGCCGGTTCAGCACCGGGACCATCGGCTTGGGGATGGAGTAGGTGATCGGGCGCAGGCGGGTCCCGAGGCCGGCGGCCAGGACCATCGCCTTCATCAGCGGGCGCCCAACTTTTTCTTGAAGTCCTGGATCTGGCGGACTGGGAGCGGGTCGATCCCGCGCTTCTCGGCGATCTTCACCGAAACCAGGTCCCCGAGCATGACCGACCAGAAGAGCCGTTCGGAAGGCGTTTCACCCTGGGTCTCAACCAAGAAGATCGAGGCGCCGGTGTGCTCGATCGCCTCGGCAGTCAACTCCTGGCGTTCCCGTTCGCGGCCAGTCTGGTCGCGGTCGAGCAGGAAGACCGCGCCGAAGCCGCCGACCCCGTCGGACCAGGCCTCCTGGAGGTTGTGGTTGGCCTCCGGGATCTCGGCCGCGAAGGCGAACTGCTTGGCGTTCTCGTTCAGCTGGTTGGCCCATCTGCGGGCGACCGGCACGGTCATGTCCACACCGTAGACGACCATCGGGGTCTCGCCGATACCGTGGGCCAGCTCAGCCGCCAGTTCGACCAGCTCGCCCTTGGAAGACTCGAGGAAGTCCGCAGCCGCTTCTAGCTCGGCCCGCAGGTCGGGGGCGACGCCGGCCAGGGTGGCGGCCATCGTCGCGGTCACGGTCATGTAGGCGACCGTGGCCCGCGGCTGGAAGAAACCGGGCAGTCCGACGAAGCCGATTCCCTGCTCGCGGGCGTACTCGCCGAGCTGACCGCCGGTGCCGACTACCCAGCGGTGGGCTCCGATCTCCCCGGCCTCGCTAAAGGAGGAGATCGTTTCTTCGGTCTCGCCCGAGTAGCTGGAACCGAGCACCGCCCAGTCCGGGGTCAGCCACTTGAGAATGCGATAGCTGCGAACCACCACCAGCGGACCGGTCAGCCGGTCGCCGACCAGCCCGCGGGCCAGCTCACCGCCGATCGCCGAGCCGCCCATACCGCAGACCATGAGGCCGGATGAGGGCCGGGACCCGAGCTGGGCCGAGTCCGTTCGCCAGATTGCGTCGCGGATGTGATCGGGGATGTCGAGAATGTCGTCAAGCATCTACGGCTCCATTCGTCCCGAGCATCTCGTTTCCTACCGCTGCACGCTCGGCGACGGTAGTCCCGGGGGCGAGAATGGAACCGGTCACGGTGGCGCCGGCTCCGAGGATGCAGCCGTTGAGCAGGACCGACCCACTGACCGTGGCACCCGGGCCGATCCGGCAGCCGTCGCCGATTACCGCGCGCGGGCCGATTTTCGCGTTGGCGGCGATCTCGGCTCCGGATCCGATGAAGACACCGCTCGCGTCGTGGTCGACACCGGTGCTGATTCGTCCCTCGATGATGTCCCACGTGGCCTCGAGGTACCGCTCCCGGGTGCCGATGTCCACCCAGTACCCGTCCAGACGAACCCCGCAGAGCCCGTCGCCGACCAGGGCCGGAAACAGCTCACGCTCGATCGACACGTTCTGGTCCGCTGGTACGAGTTCGAGCACCTCACGCTCGATTACGTAGGCGCCCGCACTGACCAGACCCGAGCCGACGTGGCCGGGGTCGGGCTTCTCGTGGAACTCGAGCACGGTGCCGTCCCCGGCCAGGTCGACCAGCCCGAAATTGCTCGGATCCTCAACCGGGTAGAGGCCCAGCGTCAGGCGTGCATCCCGGTCGATGTGGGCCTGCCACAGCGCAGTCAGGTCCAGGTCGGTGAGAGAGTCACCGTTGAGGGCGAAAAACCGTTCATCCAGGTACGGTGCGGCGAATTTGACGGCGCCGCCGGTGCCGCGACGGTCCGGTTCGACCAGGTAGCGAAGCCGCGGGCCACCGCTGGAGCCGTCACCCAGAACCTCCTGCATCCGGTCGGGCAGGAAGCCGCAGGCGAACACGATCTCGTCGACACCGTGGCCTGCCAGCCAATCAATCATGTACTGCATGAAAGGCCGGTCAACCAGGGTCAGAGCCGGCTTCGGCGTATCGCGAGTCAGAGGCCGAAGGCGCTTGCCTTCGCCGCCAACCAGAACCAGTGCCTGCATTTGAGTTACTCCGTTCCGGAGCTGCCAGTCGGCCGGCCAATGCCTTCGCAGACAAAGCCCGACGCTTCCAGGAGCTCAGCGTCTAGAAAGTTCCGTCCGTCGATTATCAGAGGCCGGTTCATTCTTTTCGCCGCCCGGGCCCACTCGATCTCCCGAAACTCCGGCCACTCGGTAACCAGCACCGCAGCGTCAGCATTTTCGAGAGCCTCAAGGGCCGTATCCCTCATTTCTACTCCGGGGAGCAGATCCCTTGCGTTTTCCATGGCCACAGGGTCAAAAGCTATGACCTCGGCGCCCTCACCGCGTAAACGGGCTGATAACACGAGGCTCGAGGCCTCGCGCATGTCGTCAGTCTCCGGTTTGAAAGCCAGGCCGAGCAGGGCGATGCGCCTGCCGACCAGCGAGCCGAGGTGGCGGGTCAGCTTGGAGACCACCCGTCGCTTCTGGAGTTCGTTGACCTCGATCACTGAGTTCAGCAGCTGGAAGTGGTAGCCGGAGTTACCGGCCAGCAGCTTCAGCGCGCTGACGTCCTTGGGGAAGCAGGAGCCTCCGAACCCGATTCCGGGGCGCAGGAAAGACGGCCCGATGCGTTGGTCGAGGCCCATCCCGCGAGCCACCTCGCCGACGTCGGCGCCGACCTCTTCGCAGACGTTGGCGATTTCGTTGATGAAGGAGATCCGGGTCGCCAGGTAGGCGTTGGAGGCGAGCTTGATCATCTCGGCGCTGGAGATGTCGGTCCGCACGATCTCCCCGCCGAGCGGTTCGTAGAGCGCCGCGACCGCGTCCGCGGATGCTGAGTGCTCGGGGGCAGCGCCGACCACCACCCGGTCGGGATGCATGAAGTCCTCGACCGCCGTGCCCTCCTTGAGGAACTCGGGGCAGGAGACGTAACCCGATCCACCGAGCTCGCGACGGATCGTCTCCCCGGTCCCCGGCGGCACGGTGCTCTTCATCACCAGGACGTGGTCACTTGCGGCTGGCAGATCCTCGACCACGGCCCGCACCCTGGAGAGGTCGGCGTCTCCGGAGTAGGTCGGAGGCGTGTCTACACAGACGAAAAGCAGCCGGGCAGCGTCGAGGACTTCTTCGATCCGGGTCGTGAAGTGAAGCCGGTCCCGGTTGCGCTGAACCAGCTCGGCCAGGCCCGGTTCGTGGATGCCGACCTCGCCGCGCTTTAGCGCTTCGACCTTTTCAGACACGACGTCCCGGGCGTAGACTTCATGGCCGAGTTCGGCGAAGCAGGCGGCGGTCACCAGGCCGACCCAGCCGGCCCCGATCACTCCGACCGGCGCCTTGCCGGTCCCTCGGTTTCCAGTGGGTTCGGGCATCAACCTGGAGTGAATGCCTTGGTCGCCCGGGCCATGCCGAGCATCTGCTCGTTTTCAAGGGTGAGCAGCAGCGAGTTCGAGATCCAGTAGGTGTCCTCGCCTTCGAACCAGGCGATGAACCGGATCCGGTCGCCTTCGGTGTAGACCCGGAACTCCCGATCACCCATCTTGATCTCTTCATACGGGGATTGGAGGATCGGCGGGTCGGTCCAGCCGCGAAGGCCCTGCAGGCCGAAATAGTGGAGGGTGCCGTCGATCTCGGCGTACATGACCATGCGGTAGGCCGCGTGGGAATTCTTGTCCGGGTCGCGGAGGAAGTAGGTGCGACTACCTTCCGAGTAAATGGTGCCCGACGGCAGCCGCTTCGTATAGAAGTACGGGAACTGCCTCGCCCCGGTCTCGGCCTGCATCGCCGCCGCCTGATCGAGCCCGGCCTGAACCGCATCGATCAGGCCGTCGTTGTCCTTGCTCGGCGCCCTCGTCGCTGCCGCTGCCGCCGCCTTGCGCTGTTTGGCCCTCTGTTTCGCCGACTGCGGAGACTGATTGTTGCCCTCGCCTTCAACCAGAGACCCGGTCGGGCCGGCGGTGTCTTCGAAGCCGAGGAAGCGGTCGACCGCGGCCTGGATCTCGTTCGGGGTCGCGGTGACAAAGGACGGGCCCAGCGTCGCCGGGAACTCGACCTCGACTACACGGGCGTCGCGGGAGTCGAACAGCAGCTTGAGCAGCTCCAGCGACTCGTTCGAGCCGGAGATGTCAGAACGGGTGTTCTCGGTGAAGGCGTCGATCAACTCGTTGCGTCGCTTGATGATCTCGTCGAAGGAAAGCCGGTTGCGGACCTCGGCGAGCAGATCCTGCTGCCTCGATGCACGAACCAGGTCCGTATCGGTGTGGCGATAGCGCGCGAACTCCAGCGCATCCGGGCCGCAGAGCTTCTGGTAGCCGGAACCGATGTCGATCTCGGCGTACTGCTCGGCGACTGACAAGCCCGAGTTGTCATTGAAGTACTGACGGTCGACGTCGACGAAGACGCAGCCGATCGCGTCAACCACCGATGCGAAACCCTGAAAGTCGACGTTGACCACGTGATTCATCTGCAGCCCGGTCAGCTGCTTGATCGTCTGCAGGGTCAGCTTGGTGCCGCCGTAGCTGTAAGCGGCGTTGAACTTGTCGGTGCCGAAGCCCGGGATTTCGACCTTGAGGTCACGCGGGATCGAGAGCATCGCGATCTGGCCGGTGTCCGGATCGAGCCTCAGCAGGATCGTGGTGTCCGAGCGGCCCGGGTCGTCGACCGGCGAGCCGCCTCCGGTCCGCACGTCGGATCCGATGATCGCGATCGTCTGCGGCCCGCCGTTGCTGCTCGGCAGGATCTTCTCCGAGAGGTTGCCGAAGGACGGATCGCTGACCCGTGCGGTCAGATCGTCAAAAACATTGAGCACCGAAGCCGAGGTCGCCCCGGCGAAAGAGAAGACGATGATCAGCGTCGCCAGAGCGAATCGCCACCAGTAGCGCTGGCCTTTCGACGGCGGCTCGAAGTCGCCCGAGCGCGGCGGACGAGCCGGGTCAAACGGCTGCCCGGTCCGGCGGGCGGCCTCGATCGCTTCGTGGACTTCGCTCTTCGCCGCGGCGGCGAGAATCGCGGTCTGCTCTTCGGTGATCGGGAACGGAGACTCATCGGTCTCCTCCGCGGTCGCCGGCCCGTCAAATTCCGACTCCGCGGTCGGCGGCTCGTTGATCGGCTCGACGGACCCATCTGTCGGGGGCGGCTCAGCTGCGGCTCCGCTTTCGGGGCTCTCCAGCAGGGCGGCACGGAACACCGGGTCGAGTTCGGGTGAATCGCCGCTGCCGCGCAGCCTCGCCTCGGCGGCGAACATCTCCTCGGTCGGCGGGTTCAGCTGGTCTTCCGGGTGGACCGCTGCGGCGGGTTCCGGATCGGCCGGTGCGGCCGGCTCTGCTGCCGGCGGGAGCGACACGGACTCTCCGTCGGCCGGCATTGCTTCGTCGATGCCGCCGAGCAGGTACTCCTCGGTCGGCTGCGACGGACGGTCGGCCTCTTCCGGGCCGCGCTTGTCCTCGTCTTCACTCATCGACGGCGCGCTGGACTGCGCTCTCCCTCAGGAACTCGGTCAGGCTGCGATGGTAGGTGCGAAGCGATGCGATCGAGACCCACTCCTCCGGCCCGTGATGCCCGGCCCCGAGCGGACCAAACTCGACCGCAGGGATGCCCGCCTTGATGAAGGACACAGCATCCGAGGCACCGTCGCGGCCGACCGAGACGGTTGGTCCGTCGTGATGACGGGAAGCGACCTCGATCAACCGCTTGACCCACGGGCAGTCGGTGTCGCTTTCGATCGGCGGCAGGGTGATGATCGGCTCCATCGAGACCGGCCCGAGGCCTCGTATCTGAGCACGGATTTGTTCGGGGTCCTGATGGGGCAGGAAGCGGATGTCGACGTCTATTGCGCAATAGTCGGGAACCTTGTTCAGGGCGTCTCCACCCCAGATTCGGCCGAGGCTGACCGAGGGACGGTCGAAAAGTTCGGAACTCTCTCTTGCAAACGGTAGCGATTCGATCCCCCGGAACATCTCCACCGCCCTCAGGATGGCGTTGTCACCCAGCCAGGGGGTCGAACCGTGGGCAGAGCGCCCGCCGACTCCGACCCGTATCCCGAGCACCCCCTTGGCCGCCACACCGACGTGCAGATCGGTCGGCTCGCCGGTGATCGCAAAGTCACCGGTCAGGCCGGTCTCCACCAGGTGGTCGGAGCCCCGGTTCGCGCTCTCTTCCGACTCCTCGTCGGAGACGATCCCGAGCTTGACCTGCAGCCCCGGGATCGGATTGGCCGGGTCGGGCAGCGCGAGCATCATCGACGCGAGAGCGGCTTTCATGTCGTAGGCACCCCGCCCGATCAGCCGATCGCCTTCGATCCGGGGCTCGAACTGGCCGGGATCGGCGGGAACCACGTCGAAGTGGCCGTGAAGGATCACCGTCGCGCCGCCGGGATCGCCGACTGCCGCCCGTATCACCGGCAGGCCGCGACACTCGTCCTGCACCGCCTCGATGCCGTGTGCATCCAGCCAGCCCTTGATGAAACCCGCCGCCTCGTGGACACCGTCCTCGCGCGAGGTGTCGTAAGCGATCAGGCGCTGCGCGAGAGCGAGCAGGTCAGAGACTGCTTACTCACCCTTCGCGATCGCAATGAACGCCTTGATCCGCTCGAGATCGCGCTCGGCGACCGCGCGGGCGGCCTCGCCGGCTTCGGGGTGATCAAGGCGATCCTTCGCGCCGGTGAGTTCAGTTTCCAGCGCCGCCAGATCGAGATCTGCGACCGGGACGGCCTCTTCGAGCAGGACCTGGGCGTGGTTGGCGAAAACCTGAAGTACCCCGTGAGACTGGGCGTACTCCTCGACCTCCGAGTCGGAGATTCGCAGCCTGAGCCGGTTCGGCATCAGGCCCGCGAGCACCGGCACGTGGTTGGCCAGCACGCCGAGTTCGCCGTCGACCGTCCGGGTCGAAAGCTGGACCACATCGCCGCTGAAGACCTCACCCTCAGGGGTGAGGACGTCAACCGAAAGTGTCGACTCGCCGGCCAAGGCCTATGCCGCGCTCTTGCTCTGCTCGGTGACCTGGTCGATCGCGCCCTTCATGTAGAAGGCGCTTTCCGGGTACTCGTCGAGCTCGCCGTCGAGGATCATCCGGAAGCCGCGCACAGTTTCGGCGATCGGCACGTACTGGCCCGGACTGCCGGTGAACTGCTCGGCGACGAAGAACGGCTGGGAAAGGAAGCGCTCGATCTTGCGGGCGCGGAATACCAGCACCTTGTCTTCATCGGAAAGCTCGTCGATGCCGAGGATGGCGATGATCTGCTGAAGCTCGCTGTAGCGCTGCAGGATCTCCTGGACGTCGGTCGCGGTCCGGTAATGCTCCTCGCCGAGGATGTCCGGCTTGAGAATGGTCGAGGTCGAATCCAGCGGGTCGACGGCCGGGTAGATGCCCTTCTCCGAGATCGCCCTTGATAGTGCGGTGGTCGCGTTGAGGTGGGCGAACACCGAGGCCGGGGCCGGGTCGGTGAAGTCGTCGGCAGGCACGTAGACGGCCTGGATCGAAGTGACCGATCCGCGCGAGGTCGAGGTGATCCGCTCCTGGAGCTCGCCCATCTCGGTCTCCAGCGTCGGCTGGTAACCGACGGCCGAAGGCATACGGCCGAGCAGCGCCGAAACCTCGGAGCCGGCCTGGACGAACCGGAAGATGTTGTCGATGAACAGCAGCACGTCCTGGCCACCGGACTCACGGTAGTACTCGGCCATGGTCAGGCCGGACAGCGCCACCCGGAGGCGGGCTCCCGGAGGCTCGTTCATCTGGCCGAAGACCATCATCGTCTTGTCGATGACTCCGGATTCAGTCATTTCGATGTAAAGATCGGTGCCCTCACGGGTCCGCTCGCCGACTCCGCAGAAAGCGGACAGTCCGCCGTGCTCCTGCGCGATGTTGTGGATCAGTTCCTGGATCAGTACGGTCTTGCCCACGCCGGCGCCGCCGAACAGGCCGATCTTTCCGCCCTTTGCGTACGGGGCGAGCAGGTCGACGACCTTGATTCCGGTCTCGAGGATCTCCTGAGTCGGGGTCAGGTCGGTCGCTTCCGGCGAAGGCCGGTGGATCGGCCAGCGCTCGACGTCGTCCGGCAGCGGGTCGCCACCGTCGATCGGCTCGCCGAGCAGGTTGAAGATCCGTCCGAGGGTTACGTCGCCGACCGGCACGGTGATCGGCCCGCCGGAGTCGACCACGCGGTCGCCACGCTCGAGGCCGTCGGTCGCGTCCATGGCCACGGTGCGGACCCGATCGTCGCCGAGATGCTGCTGGACTTCGCAGACCACACGCATCGTTTCGCGTCCGTTGCCCTCGTCGACCTCGATCGTGATTGCCGAGAAGATCTCCGGCAGCTGGTCGGGGAACTTCACGTCGACCACGACGCCGGTGATCTCTTCGATGTGTCCTGTGTTCTTGACGTTGTTCTCTGACATATCTCCAGTTTCCAGTTTCAGTTGGGCGTCTAGCCGAGCGCTTCCGCGCCACCGACGACTTCGAGGATTTCCTGCGTGATCTCCGCCTGCCGGACCCGGTTCATCTCAAGGGTGAGGTCGTCGATCATCGTTTCAGCGTTGTCGGCGGCGCTGCGCATCGCCGTCATTCGTGCACCGAGCTCGGATGCCGCCGAGTCGAGCAGGGTGCGATAAAGCGAAGTGTTGATGTAGTCGGGGATCAGCTGAGCGAGCAGCTCTTCGGGCTCGGGTTCGTAATCCCAGAGGGAGTGCCCGTGGGCCTCGGCCAGCTCGTTGTCTTCGGCGCTGCCGTTCTCTTCCTCGGATCCCTGTCCGACGACCTCGGCCTGCTGGACCGGCAGGAGGGTCATCGTCTGGACGTACTGGGTCAGCGGTGAGACGTACCGGTTGTAGACGACCTCGATCCGGTCGATCTCCTTGTCGATGTAGGCCGAAGTCAGCGCGTCGCCGATCGTCCGGGCATCGGTGAAGGCGGGCCGGTCGGTGAAGCCGGTCCAGGCCCCGCCGATGTTCTGCTTGCGGAAGGTCATCGCGCCATCGCCGCGGCGGCCGACCACGTAGAAGACGACCTGCTGGCCGTCGGCAATCGCGCGGTCCCGCAGCAGCAGGCCTTCACGGATGATGTTGGCGTTGAACGCTCCGGCCAGGCCACGGTCGCCGGTGATCAGCAAAATCGCCAGGTGCTTGACGTGCTCGCGCTCGTCGAGGATCGCCAGGTGAGACACGTTGCCGGCCTCGGCTGCCGCCCTGCGGGTCAGGTTGCGGGTCGCCTGGGCGTAGGGCCGCAGATGAGCGATCCGGGTCTCGGCCTTACGCAGCCGCGCCGCCGCCACAGCCTCCATTGCCCGCGTGATCTGGCGGATGTTCTTGACACTGGCGATCTGGGTTGCGACTTCTTTGCGGTTGGCCATCTGGTCTGACGTTCGGTTTGGGTAGGGGTTTGAGTCGGCGGCGCCTAGACGGCGGTCGCCGTCCCTGCTTCGGCGTTGTCGTCTGCCCGCTTGGCAGCTTCGGCTTCCGCCTCGGCAGCGTCGAGACGGTCGGTCTCGCCTTCGTCGATCGGCTCGCCGTTGTCATCGAAATCTGCTCCGAAGTCGTCGACCCAGCCACTGATTACGTCGGAGAGTTCCTTCTCGTCCTCCTCCGGGAAAAGGCCGGTCTCGTTGATCCGCGCGCAGAGGTCCTTGTTCTCGGTGTGCAGGCGGGTCAGCAGACCGTCGAGGAACTCCTGAACCCGCTCGACCTGAATCCGGTCAAGGAAACCGCCGGTGCCCGAGTAGATCGAGGCGACCTGATCGGCGACCGAAAGCGCGTTGCGCTCGTTCTGCTTGAGCAGCTCGACCAGGCGCTCACCACGAGCCAGAGTCCTCTGGGTGTCGGCATCGAGTTCCGAGCCGAACTGGGCGAAGGCAGCGAGGTCGCGGTACTGGGAGAGCTCGCCCTTCATCTTGCCGGCGACCTTCTTCATCGCCTTGGTCTGGGCGTCGCCGCCGACTCGGGACACCGAGATGCCGACGTTGATCGCCGGACGGATGCCCGAGTTGAACAGATCCGACTCGAGGAAGATCTGGCCGTCGGTGATCGAAATCACGTTGGTCGGGATGTAGGCCGAAACGTCGTTGGCCTGGGTCTCGATGATCGGCAGCGCGGTCAGCGAGCCTCCACCCTCTTCGTCGCTGAGCTTGACCGCCCGCTCGAGCAGCCTCGAGTGGAGGTAGAAGACGTCGCCCGGGTAGGCCTCGCGACCCGGCGGGCGCCTGAGCAGCAGCGACATCTGGCGGTAGGCATAAGCGTGCTTGGTGAGGTCGTCGTAGACGCAGAGCGCGGCGCCACCCTTGTAGAGGAAGTACTCGGCCATCGCCGTGCCGGCGTAGGGGGCGATGTACTTGATCGGTGCGGCTTCGTCAGCCGGGGCGGCGACGATGATCGTGTTCTCCATCGCGCCGTTGGCTTCGAGCACCTCGCGAACCTGGACCACGGTCGCCATGCGCTGGCCGATCGCGACGTAGACCGAGATCACGCCGGTGTCCTTGTTGTTGATGATCGAGTCGATGCCGACCGTGGTCTTGCCGGTCTGGCGGTCGCCGATGATCAGCTCGCGCTGACCGCGGCCGATCGGGATCAT
>Ga0105046_10017735_pt1 | contig 10871 bp, 9 predicted proteins | sample MAT03_FD_78385 | JGI IMG/M metagenome (GOLD analysis project Ga0105046, IMG submission 78385) | Freshwater microbial communities from Lake Fryxell liftoff mats and glacier meltwater in Antarctica - MAT-03 (megahit assembly) | ecosystem: Environmental > Aquatic > Freshwater > Ice > Liftoff...
GCCAAAATTCAAGCAGGTGGGCTCTCTGCCGCTGGCAACTCACGCTCGTTGGCGCTCACCTCCGTGGCCAATCTCCGGGTGCGTCGCTCCTTGAATGAAGTGAGCGTGGCCGCGGCCGCCAATTTCGGCCGCTCAGCGGCAGCGCCGAACGAGAAGATGAAGACGAGCGTCGAAAACTATCAAGGCAAGCTTCGCTACGATCGCTTTGTTTCCGAACGCTTCGCTTTGTTTGTGGCGCAATCCGGCAGAAAAGATCGCTTCCAAGGCCTCGATCTTCGGCTCAATCTCGATCCTGGCGTCGCGTATTATCTGCTCGATGAGCCCAAACATCAGCTCTGGGCTGAGCTTGGCTACGATCTGCAATTCGACATCATCCGCGATGAATCGATCGTCGATGCGTTCCTAGCGAACGGAGAGATCATCAACAAGACGAACACGCGGCACAGTGCGCGCGTGTTCGCCGGCTACCGAAATACGCTGAGCGAGACGTTGGCATTCACAACGGGCGTCGAATATTTGCAGGGCATTCCAGAGACCAAGTTCTGGCGCCTGAATTGGGATGCCGGAATCAACACCTCAATCTCGACTGCCTTTTCGCTCGCGACCACTTTTTCCCTCAAATACGACCATCAGCCGCTTTCGGGCATCAAGAGCACCGACACGATCACTGCGCTCAACCTGGTCTATCAGCTGCTCTAGCCCTTGCCTTCACACACGTTTGTGAAAATCGGAGAATAGAATGTTTAGGTCAACCTTGATTCTTACTGTAGGTTCCGTGGCGCTCTCGCTTCTGGCCAATAGCGCCCAAGCTGAGTCCGCCAACGCCGAAGTTTCGCTTAGCCAGGCCAGTGTCCAGCTGCCTCGGCTGCCTAAAGGTCGCCCCACGAAAAATTACTTCGAGCTCGGTGTGCTCGGTGGGTTGCTGTTTCCTTCTAAAAACCACGCGCTTCAAGATAGAAATCCTCAGCCTTTTGATTCGCCGGTTCCGGAGCTGGGCACGCGTGCCGGGTTCTACCCATTGGCCTACGTTGGCGTGGAAGCAGAAGGCACTGCCGGGCCCACCAAAACGGAGTCTGGAAGAGCCGCGGGCCTTTGGGGCGGGCGTTTCCAAGCCGTTCTCCAGCTCCCCGTCGAGCGCTTAACGCCGTTCGTAGTTCTCGGCGGTGGCTGGCTCGGCGCCGGTAGCACGGCCACGGGCACTGACGTGGACCCAGCGCTGCATTTCGGAGCAGGCGCGAAGTGGTCCTTTGATGACTTTGTCGCCGCACGGCTCGACGTTCGCGACAATATGAGCCAAAAACATGCGGCTGATAAAGGCACGCCAGCGCACCATCCTGAGGTGCAGCTTGGCCTCGCGTTCACGCTCGACTTGCGCTCGAAGCCTGTAGTGCCCCCTCCGCCTCCGGATGCCGACAAGGATGGCATCCTCGACGCGAACGACAAATGTGTGAACGACGCAGGCGTGGCTCCGGATGGCTGCCCACTACCTGTGGATTCGGACAAGGATGGTGTCGTGGATCCGCGCGACGCTTGCCCCACGGAGGCTGGCCTCGCACCGACGGGTTGCCCTGATCTAGACCCAGATCATGATTGTGTTCCCGTTTCTGTGGACAAATGTCCAACCGATGCGGGGATTGCTCCGGATGGTTGCCCTGATCCAGATCCGGATCACGACGGAGTACAGGGAGCCGCCGATAAGTGCCCCACCGAACTTGAAACCAAGAACGGATTTCAAGATGAAGATGGCTGTCCGGATGTGCTTCCAGAAGCCGTGAAGAAGTATTCTGGGGTAATTCCGGGAATCGAATTTGATCTCGGCTCCGCCAAAATCCGCCCCGTCTCCAAGTCGGTATTAGATGGCGCGCTCGCAGTGCTCAAGGAGTATCCGGAGCTTCGCGTCGGTATCTCCGGGCACACGGATAACGTCGGCGATCACGACAAGAATGTGAATCTTTCAAAAGATCGCGCCGAGTCTGTGAAGGCCTACTTCGTGGAGCAGGGCGTTGATGCAAGTCGCATCGAAGCGCGCGGTGCAGGTCCTGATGAGCCCGTAGCAGACAACAAAGCCGCTGCGGGTCGCCAGAAGAACCGCCGCATCGAATTTAAGCTGCTGTCTAAGTAACAAAATCATCACGGCCCGAAGTATAGAACGGGGCGCTGGAGTGCACGATGAGCATGGTCAAAGAGTTCAAGGAGTTCGCCTTTAAAGGTAACGTGGTCGATCTGGCAGTTGGCGTCATCATCGGTGCCGCCTTTGGCAAGATTGTCAGCTCTTTCGTGAGCGATTTGGTCATGCCACCGCTCGGCCTGCTCACGGGGAGCGTTGATTTCAAGATGCTCAGTTTTACGCTCCGCGCAGCAGAAGCCTCGCGCCCGGCGCTGCTCCTCACGTACGGAGCGTTCGCGCAAGCTGTATTCGATTTCTTGCTCGTTGCGCTGGCGGTGTTTTCTGCCGTCAAGTTAATGAATCAGGCCAAGCGCGCCGAGCCTCCGCAACCTACGCCGCCCGCTGAAATCCCGAAACAAGAGCTTTTGCTCACGGAAATCCGGGATCTGCTGAAAGCGCAGACTAAGAGCTGAGCGCGAATCCTGCTCCTCCACGATATGCCCTTCAGCTCAATCCTCCTGCTCGCCCTGGCTTTGGCCATGGACGCAACGGCGGTCGCTGCTGCCCGAGCGATGCTGGTGCCGCGCCTTCAAGCGCGGCACGTGCTGCTCGTGGCGGTGCTGTTCGGCGGCTTTCAGGCTCTGATGCCCCTGCTCGGCTGGTTCGCAGGAAGTCGCTTGGGGCCGTTCGTGCAAACCTTTGCCCACTGGATCGCTTTCCTCGTGCTCGGTGCGATTGGTGCCAAAATGCTTTGGGAAGCTCGCACGACGCAAGCTGAAAAGGCAACATCAGGCTCCGATCCTTTCGCGCTGCCCGTCATGTTAACATTGGCGGTGGCCACCAGCATTGACGCGCTCGCCGTGGGAGTCACCCTGCCGATGCTGGGTGCCCCGCTCGGGTTGTCGCTCGCGACAATCGGCGTGACGGCGGCACTCCTCAGTGTGGCAGGGCTCTTTCTGGGGCGCGTTGTTGGCAGTGTGCTCGGCAAGCGACTTGATGTGGCTGGTGGCGTCGTCCTGATTGCCCTTGGCTGCAAGGTTCTAGTCGAACATTTCCTCGCGCGCTGAATCCGCCTCCAACCTCTACCCACTTGGGGCTAATGCATCGGTCCCAGCATCGCGGCGATGCTGGGTGCGATAGGCCGTTGGTTCAAGCCCGGTGTGCTGACGAAAACGACGGGCAAAGTAATTCGCATTCAGAATTCCCACCGACGGCGCTATTTCTCTAACCTTCGCTTCCGTGTTTCGGAGTAGCGCCTGCGCTCTGTTCATCCTCAGCTCCCACATGTAGTTGAGCGGCGACATTCCAAATGTCTTCTGAAAACACCGCTGTAACGTGCTTTGCGAGAGCTCGAAGCGTTCAACCAACGATTCGAGAGTCAGAAGCTCTTCAAAGTGTTCTTCGAGCCAACACAACACCGGCGCGAGCCGAAGGAATGCCACGGCCACCGGATCGCTCGAGCGTGCGTAGTGACGCACCAGCTCAAGCACACTGCTCGTCAAGATCGACCGACCCAGCAGTTCAGAGCCTGGCAGATTCACCGCTAGCTCCGACCGCATGCGGAGCAGATCTTCCACACATCTCGCAAGCACACTCGGCGGCAAGCGAAGCTGCGCTCGAATCCCCACATGGGGATGAGCGCGAGGCTCATAAACGAATAGCGGAGCTGCACCCGCAACCTGAAGCAATTCACTCCTGGGTATCATGAGAGCGGCAGTCTCAAAAACGAGCCGCAATGCCATGATTTCAGAATTGGAGCCAATTGAACTGGTACACCCGGCTGGCAGCAGGAGCACGTCGCCCTCTCCAACCGCCAGGGACGTGCTCTCCGTCTCCAGGGTTCCGCTGCCAGCGCCAATGATCAACAGTTCGGTACACTGGCCAGTGCCTGTTTTCTCCGGAAGCTCGTACCCCGTGAGCACCGTCACCCAAGCAGGCGGATCCAACGCATCAGCACTTCGTTCGCTCAACTTAAGACTGGGGCTCATGAGTTCACTGGCATTCGATGATATTTTAGCATGCCAAGAGCAAGCCAGGCTGTCACTCACCACTTTGTCTCGGCATTCGACTATTTGGACGATTGACGCGCGAAACAGCCACGGCTGTCCATCAGTCCACACACCGGAGCTTCACATCTACATACTAACGTCAAGCAAATCACCTCGGACCTCACGCCCTGAGTCGCTGCGCTGTTTCTGACATGCGCCTTAGGTAGCCGCCTCGGGAACCAAACCGGGCTCGGGAAGTAAACCGGAGGCGGAGTCACCACTGTTCGTTTCGCCCCAGGCACTCAATTCACTCGCAGCTAACGACTATCTGAAGGCGGAAGTCGAAAAGCTTCAGCGGGCAGCGCCGGCTGAAGAATTCGACAAGCTCAACCTACATCTACAGGTCTTGCAGCAACTCCGCGCCTCCATCGATCAAGGCTTGGGGCCGGTGAATCCCGCCGGGGAGATGTACAAAGCTATCGCGACCACGATGGGCGTGACCAACACCTCCGACTACGGCGATTCCGCGTTGGCGCCGGGCCCCCTCACCGACATCCTGGTCTAATCGCTGCGCGGAGGCGTGGCTGCGAGACGCTAGCGCGCGACCGGCACGCCGTCGAAAAAATCGACTTCGCCAGTCTCCAAATTGTACTCCGCGCCCACAACCGCCACTCGACCGGAAACGACGAGTTCTTCGATGATCTGGCTGCCGTGGCGCAGGTGATCGGCGGACGCGCGCACATTGGCACGCACCGCTTCCTCAATCACCGCATCCGAATCTAAAGCCTTGACGCCCGGCCTCACCAGGTTTCCGAGGTGCGGTGCGATGCGATCGGTGATGGATCGTATATTCTTGGATTCGGAGTCGAGGCCCGTTTCAATCGCATGCACTGTCGCCGCGACGACGCCACAGCGCGTGTGACCCATCACTACCACGAGGCGCGACCCAAACTGTGAGGCCGCAAACTCGATGGAGCCCACCACGGAGGGTGCCACGATGTTGCCTGCCACGCGCACCACGAAAAGCTCTCCAAAGCCCTGGTCGAACAAGATCTCCACCGGCGTTCGCGAATCTGAACAGCCGAGAATGATGGCGAACGGTTGCTGGATTCTTTTAGCCTGCTGCTCGCTAAAAGAGCGAGCAGAGCTGGCTCCGGTGGATTCGCGGAACCGCCGATTGCCTGCGATCAGTCTGGCTAGCGATTCTTCGGGTGATGGGGAGTTGATGTCCCAGGTGTGCGGCATGGGCGGCGGCGTACCACTTTAGCCAGCTGGGAAACAAGGCACTTACATCCGCCTCCGGGATCTGTCGCAGCAGGTCGAGCATGGTGACAAATTGCACGCATTCGAACTGATGGAGTCTCTGAACAGCAGCCATCGCGCCGGCGTCACCGTTCAACGTGCCAGTGTTGTTGTAAGACGTTTTGTGAATGAGATCGTGGGGATCATTCGAGCAAAAATTCCCGGAATTGTAGCCCCAATCGGACCCAAAGGGCTCCCCTACGTTCATCAGCACGACGCGCCTTAGATCGCAGGCAAAGCCAGCCTGGACGATGCGCGCCATGGCATCGAAATTGGCTCGATACATGCTGGCACCACCGCCGTTGCCGGTGTCAGTCAAAATGCTGCGCGTGGGATCGGCACAGGCGGCGCCCGGAGTGAACGCGCCCGTCGGGCCAGAAGCGCCAACCTGAATGCGCATCTCGAGGTCGCGCACCAGCGGAGGCATGGGCGTCGAGCTTCTCTTGATCGGCCTTGCCCAGTGTGGGCCGGACGGCATCGAAGTCCCTAAGAACCAGGTCGAGCACACTCTTTTGCTGCTTGGCCGCGGTTTGCGCGGGGCTATCGCCCACCATGGCTGCGGGCGGGGCTTGGGGTCCGCCTACGTTCCCGTCAGTCTGGACGGCCATCTGGAGCGAGGGAACCTTGGTGACGGCCTTGGGAGAATTGATCGCAGCGGCGATGTATTGGTCCAGGGAAGGGCCACCCGCTGTCTCACCGCCGGCGCGGTTGGTGGCAGCCAAGCAGTGCGTTTCGCCGTTGTAGTGCGCATTGCTGGCGCTGGTGGGATCGACAGTTGCGGACACCATGTCGAGGTTCTGGAAGGTAATCAGCTGTTCCAGGATGGCGTTGAGTGGCGAACGCACCTCTGGAAACACGAAGTCCGTCTCGGTCACTGACGGTTGAAGTCTGCCGTTGCGGCGCGAGCGCGCGGTGTCGCGAGCAGACGTCTCACCTCCGCTTCCAGCGACAGATCGCTCTCCAGCTTGCCGGTCTCGGCAGCGGCCAAGAGTTCGTCAGCCCCAAGCGGGCGGCGGAACATCTTGGCCAGAAGCGCGCGCACGAAGTCTTTCCCACACTGCTCTTCGGCAGACGCATCAGCGGGCACGAATGGCGTCTGTGCGCGTGCCGTATAGAGAAAGCCCCTAGCCGCAATCTCCTAAGGCAATGTCAGATTAACATTGTTCGCAAACACCCAAGGAAAGAGATCTCGCAACGTATTCTTGTATTCCGTGTTGGCGAGCCGCGTGAGCGGGGCAGGCCCCGCGGGAACCTCCGTCCCCGTGCACGCAGCAGGCTGAAGCGGGCCTGAGCCAGAAGGAGCACTCGGCGCCACAGTCGGCGAAGTGGAAACAACACATTGCCTGTACCCAGAGACCCGGGCGCCGGCATCGGGGTTTCCGGGAGCCCTACGAAGTTGGAGGGCACATTTGCAGTGCACGCAGGCAGGGAAATGCAGAGGAGCAGGCATCCGCTTGGGCTGGCCTGGCGAGCAGATCGAGACAACGACGCCTTGATTGGTCTGAGTGACTTCCAGCCGCCTAGCTGGTTCATCAAACGTTCGTTACACCTCAACCGCGCATTCGACTGTTTTGCTTCCCCAGACCCGGCAAGACCTCAGCAAATAACGGGTAGGCTGTATTTTTGTGGGATGACAACCCGGAACCGCTGGTAGGTGACGTGGGTGATCAGCTTGACGTCCGGCTCGCACTCCACTTCGGTCGCGTGATGTGCTTTCTAAAACCCGTGGCAGGGTGGATATTCCGGTCCAGTGGCGTAGTGCTCCTCGCTCTGTCCAGCGCCACCTGCGCTTCCGAAAACAAGCTAACGTCGGATGCGACCACAGGAGGCAATACTTACCAGGGCATGGCGGGCGGCACAGGAGCCCTGGGCGGCGGAGGCTTGAGCAGCGGAGGTACAGCCCCCGGCAACGTCAGCGCGGGGGGCAGCGCGGGAGCGCTGTTTCCGCTTGGAGCGTCCCGGTATGAGCAAACTTTCAACTCTCTCCAAACTGGCGCCCTTTGGAAGAAGAATCTCGACGGTTCCAAGATATCCGCTTACCCCGAGAACGCGTGGGTGACGGCCACGTGCGGAGTCCTCGACAGCGCGTGCCTCCGGATCGTCTATCGTCAACCCGACGGCATTCACAAACACCCAGCACCCAGCCCCGTATTCAGTACCACCAATGGGGAGTTCGCCTGGACGCCCTCCGACGCGGGGCATACGGGAACCGCAACTGACGTCATCCAGGCTAATATTGCGATCGACGGAACGACGGACGGGACCGGGAAAGCCTCCAATCCCCCCCTTCCGAGCAAAGCCTACACGCTCAGCTACGACCTCTACTTCGAGCCTGGGTTCGACTTCGCCAAAGGCGGCAAGCTGCCCGGCCTCGCGGCAAAGTCCTTCGACAGCGGTTGTACGGAGGAGGGCAGCCCAAAGCGCAACGGAAAGAACTGGAGCGTGCGAGTCATGTGGCGAAACAATGGCCGTCTTCAGCTCTATTCCTATGATCAAACACGCCCTTCAGGCAGCTGCGGGGTGACCGAGATGATTGACGCCTTGAGCGGTGACGCCCCCTACGAGATGCCAGGCGTGGTCCCCAACGATGACAAATTCCGCTTTCAGCCTGGAACCTGGTACACGCTTCGAATCTCGGTGCGCGTTAACGACAATGATCGGGTGGCCTACCAACTCGCCGGCAACGGAACCCCTCTGCTCAATGCCAGTGGCTCTCCCATCCCGACGGGGGGAAATGGAGAGATCAGCCTGGCCGTGAAGTCGATCGACGGGTCAGTGAAAAGGCTGCTCGTCGCCCCCAACGTAGCACTGCGCGACGAGTGCCTTGGACCGTGTGGGGCGTCCGTACCCGATAGCCCGGACGCGTGGGCTAACGCCGTTTTCTTCAGCACATTCTATGGGGGCAATGAGGTGAAACGCACCACTTGTCTTGGATCCCTTCCAACTTACCCTGGGCTCACTCAGCCGATTTTCGATAGCCTCTGCGCCTCGCAGCGTTTGGATTTCGTCTTTCCCAGTCTTACTTGGGAGCCGCAGACTCCGTCGGCCGCTCGCTTCGATAACATCACGGTCGTGGAGGGCTACACAGCGGCTCCTTTTTGAGCCGTTTCACGAACTCTCACCGCTTGCGTTGGCCGCCTTGCCGTACATCGTGATGCCGTTTTGAGAACGCGGATTGCTCTACTTACTTGAGCACTCCCGCGAGTGGCCCGCTTCCCACTTGCGGATCGCCGAACGTGGTTGCGGGCACTCCAAAGGCATTGAGGAGCGTCACGTGAAGCTTGTTGTGAGCCTCGCCATTTTGCCAAGCCGTGGGATTTTCAGCGCCCGGGGTGGCCACCTGCATCCCGTAGGCGATGTACTGCCCCGTGTTGACGCGCCCGCCCGCGGATCCAAACATAAACGCGCGCAAGTTGTCCCAAGAATGGCTCGCTCCCTCGGAAACATCACTACACCACCAACCCAAGCAATTATCGAGCAAGGTCGCGCCCCCTTCCTTGATCCCATCCAGGCTCTTCAGAAGTTCAGAGAGTTCGGTGGCGTACCAAGGGTTGACCTTGGGCAGATTACCGTCGTCACCATGCGTCATGGTGTGATGGTCATCCACCGCTTGCAGCCAGGAGAATGTCTGCAGCGACCGTGCGTACGAGTACTGCAAGGATGCAATGCGGGTTAGGTTGCAAGAAAGCGCGAGCACCATGAGATCCCGTTGTTGCTTGGCAACATTGGGGAAGTTATTGGCGACACTGGGATCGCCCATCGGACTAAACGTAGTCTGCACGCAAGACGCGAGATTGCTCACAGGCGTTACTGTGAGGCCGCGTTCCACTTCACGCAGCATGGTCACGTGCTGATCCAGCCGTTGCTTGTCCGCAGCCGAGACAGCGCCGCTCACGGCGCCAAATTCACTGATCACAAAATCCATCACGCTCTTGTCGCGCTTCAGATTGGCGTCGAGCATGCCCGGAGCCGCGGGCGTGGAAGTGTCGGAAAAGAGCCGTGTGTAGGCGGCCTGCGGGCTATCTTCGGGCGCGATGGGCTGAGCCGCTCCCGCATAAGAAAGGCGACCGATCGGGTGGTTTCCGTAGCGCACGCTGCTTCCGACACCGAATTGAAGGGATTTGTACTTGGTGGTTTGCCCGATGGTCTTGGCAAGTTCTTGGTCCACCGAAATCCCACCTGCCCAGCCACCGCCAACCGAAGTGGCGACGTCTTCGAATTGCGCGTCATAGCCAGGCTTAATGCCCGTCAACATGCTAGCCATTGCGACGGTGTGTTGGTCCCCGCCGTCGGTGACGGTGGGGTGCTTGATCTGAAGACCGGCTAGCACCGTCATCTTGTTCTTGTAGGGTGCGAGCGCAGCCGTCTCGGTTCCAAACGTGAAGTCGGCACCGCTTCCTGTTGGCATGAATTCCGGAAGGTTGTTCGAACCGTTCGGACTGTAGACAATCACCAGTCGTGTTGGCGCTGATTGAGCGTGAGCACTTCGCGGCAAGAAAGACTCCAGGAAGGGCAACCCTACTGCGATGCCACCGGCACCGCGTAGAAAGGTGCGTCGAGCTGTTCTGCGCGGAGCGTTCATAGCGCGCCGCCTTGCGAAGCGTTCCGATAGAGAAATGCCCCGCTTTGCGTCATTGTGACCAAAAGCTCGCGAATATCGCCGTTAGAGGTAGTGAACGCATCCTGCATTTGTCTCAGCGTACAGCCATCTGCCATGCTTTCCCCGCGGCCAAAGCCGAAGTGAAACCAGTGACTCACAGCACATCGGTTGACCTGTGCGCTCATCGAGAGCTTTTGAGCGAGTTCAACCGCGCCGTTGAAGGTGCCATCCACGTCGGTGTTCGTGAGCGCTCCGCTCGCATCTACCGGGCCGTTCGCTTCCTGGCTCCTGAACGCGCCGACGCCGTCGTAGTTTTCAAAGCCGAGCCCAATCGGATCCATCAAGCTGTGGCAGCCCGCGCAGGCGGGGTCGGTGCGGTGTGTGGCAAAGCGCTGCCGCGTACTCACCGTTGGGTCAAAGGGAGGGATTGCAGGAATATTGGCGGGCGCTGGAGGCGGCGGGCTGCAGAATAGCGCATCTCTCACAAAGAATCCGCGAGTCACCGGAGAGCTCTGGTCAGGCTTGGCGTGAAGTGCCAACCAGCCGGCTTGCGTGAGGATGCCGGCGCGTTCAGTCGCCGGTAGCGTGACAGCAGTGAGCGTCGCTGAGCCCGGTGCCGCAACACCATAGATCGGCGCCAACGCATCGTTCACGAAGCCTTGGGTAGAGGTGAGGAGCGAGCCGAATGTCCCGGCGCCGTCGAACACGACACCTGCCACGAATGCCTCGGATTGCTGGCGCAGCAAAGGGCCAAAATCCGCAGCAAAACCGGGATAAACTGTGGGGCTCTTGGCCAAGTTATCCATAGCTCCGAACTCGAACCATTGAGCGTGAAAATTGACGACAGCACCGCGCGCTCGCGGATCCAGGAGCA
>Ga0105046_10017736_pt1 | contig 10871 bp, 2 predicted proteins | sample MAT03_FD_78385 | JGI IMG/M metagenome (GOLD analysis project Ga0105046, IMG submission 78385) | Freshwater microbial communities from Lake Fryxell liftoff mats and glacier meltwater in Antarctica - MAT-03 (megahit assembly) | ecosystem: Environmental > Aquatic > Freshwater > Ice > Liftoff...
CCGACTGCGGGAACCATCACTAAACTGCTGGTCGAGCCCGATGACGAAGTTGCCGTCGGCGCCGGCCTCGTCGAACTCGACCCCTCGGGGGCTGAAGTCGGCAACGCGGCCGCGCCAGCCGCTGATGATTCACCAGCGCGGGACATCGCCGCTTCGAACGGATCGCCGGGCGACCCCGGTGAAGGCCGGGCCACACCGGTGGCCCGCCGGATCGCCGCCGAGCAGGGACTCACGCTCGCCCGGATCCAGGGCAGCGGACCTGACGGCAAAGTTCTGAAGGTCGACGTGCTCGCGGCGGCGGACGGTTCCGGGGCTGTCGCCTCACCCGATCGTGAAGAGAAGGTCCTGCGCGGCCCGGCCGGGATGTTGGCCAAGGCGATGGACGAAAGCCGGTCGATCCCGACTGCCACGTCTTTCCGCACCGTCGCCGTCGATACGCTCGATGCCAAGCGCAAGGGTCTCAACGGCGCCCTTTCGAAGCGCGGAATGAAGGTTTCTTTCACCCATCTGGTCGCCTGGGCGATCGTGCTCGCCGCCCGCGATTGGCCTGTCATGGCCCGCCATTTCGAGGAACGCGACGGCAAGATCTACTCGGTTTCGGACGGTTCGATCAGCCTCGGCATCGCCGTCGACATCGAGAAGAAAGACGGCTCTCGTGCCTTGATGGTCCCGGCGATCAAGGGTTCCGACTCGATGGACTTCACCGAATTCCACGCCTACTACGAAGACCTGATCACCAAGACCCGCGAGAACCGGCTCACCCCGGACGACTTTTCTGGAACCAACATCACCCTGACCAACCCCGGTGGTATCGGCACCGTGGCCTCGGTTCCGCGCCTGATGACCGGGCAGGGCACGATCGTCGCCGCCGGCTCGATCGCCTACCCGCCCGAATGGACCCATGCCGACCCCGCGCGAATCGCCCAGCTAGGTGTGTCGAAGGTGATGACCCTGACCTCCACCTATGACCACCGGATCATCCAGGGTGCCGAGTCCGGCAACTTCCTGAAGAGCCTCGACAAGCTGCTGGCCGGCGGCAACGAGTTCTACGAGAAGGTCGCGATCAACCTCGGCCTCGACCCGTCGGTCCTCGCTGCTTCCGAGCCCAAGGCTTCGCTGGCACCACCGCTGGCCGCCGAGACCCAGAATGCGAGCTCGGCGATCGCCGGACCGCCACCGCCGGAGCTGCTCCAGGCAGTCCAGGCGTCAACCTCGCTGCTTAAGGCTTTCCGCACGCACGGGCATCTGGCCTCCCACCTCGACCCGCTTGGTGCCAAGCCGAAGGGTGACCCGGCTCTCGATCCAGAGACGGTCGCGCTCACCCCGGAGCTGATGGCCCAGATCCCGGCCTCGATTCTGAGGATCGGCGTTCCCGGCGAAACTCTGCTCGAAGCACTGCCGAGGATGCGGGCCGCCTACACCGGTTCGATCGGTTACCAGTTCGAGCACATCTCCTCGCACCAGCAGCGGGTCTGGATGCGCGAGATGATCGAGACCGGCACCCATCGCAAGCCGCTCACCAATGACGAGAAGAAAGCCCTGCTCGGCCGCCTGATCGACGTCTTCGAATTCGAACGTTTCATCGAAAAGGCCTATCTCGGCCAGAAGATGTTCTCGATCGAGGGCCTCGACGCGATCGTCACGATGATCGACGAGCTATCGACCCTGGCCATCCGCCAGGGTGCAGGTGAAGTCGTGCTCGGCATGGCCCACCGCGGCCGCCTCTCGGTCCTGGCCCACAATGCCGGCCGCTCGCCCGAATCGATCTTCGCCGAGTTCGAAGGCGGCAAACGAATCGAAGACGTCAAGGCCGTTGCCGCGATCCCGCACGGCGGCACCGGAGACGTCAAATACCACTACGGCCACCAGGGCATCTTCGAGAACGAAAAAGGCAATTCGATCGCCGTCCACCTGTACCCCAACCCGAGCCACCTCGAGTTCGTAGATCCGGTCGTCACCGGCGCCACGCGTTTCTCCCAGAGCGAGATCGACGGCCCGAAGATCACCCACGACTTCAAGAAGGCCGTCAACGTGGTGCTCCACGGCGACGCGGCTTTCCCGGGCCAGGGCGTGGTCGCCGAGACCTTCAACCTGCAGAGCCTCGACGGCTACTCGGTCGGTGGCACGATCCACATCATCGAGAACAACCAGGTCGGTTTCACCACCGACCCGACCGACGGACGTTCGACCCCGTACGCCGCCGACATGGCCAAGGGTTTCAACGTGCCGATCATCCACGTCAACGCCGATGACGTCGAGGCCTGCTCGCAGGCGATGCGCCTCGCCATGGCGTACCGCGAGACCTGGGGTCGAGACATCGTGATCGACGTGATCGGTTACCGCCGGTTCGGTCACAACGAAACCGACGAACCGGCTTACACGCAGCCGCTGATGACGGCCACCATCAAGAGCCACAAGCCGGCATCGGAGCTCTACACCGACAAGCTGGTCGAAGAGGGTGTCGTCAACCGCGAGCAGGTCGAGAAGGACGCCGAGGAGCGCCGAACCGGCCTCAAGCGGACCCTCGACTCGCTGCGCGAAAAGATGGAGTCCGGAGTCTACGAAGACCCGACCGTGACCAATGTCGGCACCGGCGAACTCGACCGCAGCGCCAGCCCGCCGGTCCAGACCGCGGTTCCTGAAGACAAGCTGCGCAGCCTGAACCAGGAGCTGATCGACGTCCCGGCCAGCTTCACCGTGCACCGCAAGCTGCGCAAGCCGCTCAGCCGCCGGACCGACGCGATGGATGCCGGCGGCATCGAATTCGCTCACGCCGAGTCGCTGGCGATCGCCTCGCTGCTGACCGAAGGTGTCCACGTGCGGATGACCGGCCAGGACACCGAACGGGGTACGTTCTCGCAGCGCCACATGGTGCTTCATGACGAGAAAACCGGCCTCAAGTACGCGCCGATCCAGCACCTGAAGGACGCGAAGGCACCTTTCGAGCTTCACAACAGTCCGCTTTCCGAAACCGCCTGCCTCGGGTTCGAATATGGCTACGCCTCCTCGAACCCCGACTCGCTGGTTCTCTGGGAAGCGCAGTTCGGCGACTTCGCCAACTCGGGCCAGGTCATCATCGACAGCTTCATCGCTTCCGGCGAATCGAAGTGGGGCCTCACCTCACGCCTCACTCTGCTGCTGCCCCACGGTCACGAGGGTTCCGGCCCGGAGCATTCCAGCGCCCGGATCGAGCGGTTCCTTTCCCTGGCCGCAGAAGGCAGCATGCGGGTCGCCAACCCGACCACACCCGCCCAGTACTTCCACTTGCTCAGGAGACAGGCGCTGATCAAGAAAGCGCGCCCGCTGGTCGTCTTCACCCCCAAGGGCCTGCTGCGCCAGGCATCGGCCGCCTCAACCCTCGACCAGTTGACCGACGCACACTTCCACTTCATCCTCGACGACCCTCGGGCAACCGAACGCCGGGACAAGGTGGAACGTCTGGTGCTCTGCTCCGGACGTGTCTACTACGACATCGATGCCGCCGAGCCACGCGAGTCGGCCGAGAACGTCGCCGTCGCCCGGGTCGAGCTGCTTTACCCCTTCGCCCGCCAGCAGCTGAGTTCGCTGATCAGTTCCTATCCGAACCTGAAGGAAGTCACCTGGGTGCAGGAGGAACCGAGCAACATGGGTGCCTGGAGCGTCATGCACCGACGCCTGCCAAGCATCGTGCCGGACGGTGTAGTCCTCGACTACATTGGCCGTCCTGAGCGTGCCAGCCCGGGCGAGGGTTACTCGGTCGCCCATATGCGTGAACAGGAGCGGATTGTTCTGACCGCCCTGACACCCTCATTCTGAGCCGATTTTCGTCCTTATAGACCGATGCCGGGAAGATTCATTGACTCCTGGGCAATACAGGTGTATAAGATCAAGTTGCACTGGCTTCGAGGGAGATAAGCAGCAAAGGGAGAATCGGAAGGAGCAGGATCGGGCAAGGCAGCCGCAGTGGCCGCCACTCTTACATTCAAATTTTCAAAGCCCGCCTCCGGTGGTTTATCCCTGGAGGCGTTCGCGTCGGCATCCCTCCCTGGCTACCGACGCGCTGGCGCGGTGAGGGCCGCGCGGACCCCCTGCCTCCCGCGGCCCTCCCGCGCCTACATTTCTTGAAGCAGTCTCGCTGAGTGGTTTCAGGGTGACGGCCTGCGCGACCAGCACCGGTCAGGCAGCCCTGGGCTCGGCGCCACGCGGCACCTCGCGGTCACGGCCGTAGCGCTGCTACTTGCCGTGCCCGCGAGGCACCACCTGGCTTGGTCCAGAACTGCCTGACCTGCACTTTTCGCTTGTCCGGCACCCTTCGTGGCCTGCTGCCTATCGAACGCTCAGCCAGAATCAGCAGCGCCGATCGCCACATCCAGGGAATAGAGTCTCTGACCCACGTCTTGCAATTGCGTCTTGCGGAGTTGGTCAAAGCGGGTAGACTCGGACCGGGGTAGTCCCGGGGGGTCCGGGGCGTGGAGCATCCGCCCCATTTTATGAGGGGGAGAGCATGGCGTCCATTGGTGAAAATCGTAGTCAGCGTTTCGTCCGGGCATTCGTTCTGCTCATGCTCGCGAGCCTGGCACTGTTCATAGCTGGCGGCTCTTTCACAGATCCTGCAGACGCCAAGGGCAAGTCCCATGCCCGCAACAAGCCGGTCAAGGTGAAGGTCAAGTTTTTGAAGACTTCCCAGCAGGCGGCCAGCACTTCCAGGAAAGTCAAGCTGCGAATTAAAGCGACCGGGCGCAGGGGCAAGAAAGCCTCCGTAAGAATCCGCCTTCAGGCCCGGCAGCCGTGGTCGGCATGGACCGCAGCCGGCAGCAAGCGCCTGCGGATCAAGGCGGGCAAGAAACGGATAGTCACGGTCAGACTCAACGGCGCTTCACTGGCGCTGCTGGAGAATTGCGGCACCCCTTCGTTCCGGCTTTCGTACAAGAGCCGCTCCGCTGGAAAGCGTCGCGGCGGCAAGGCTTCGAGCGGCAAACTGAAAGGCCAGGCATCCCGGTGCGCGGTGCCGGCCGACGTCGATCTGAGCAAGGCAGCAGCCTGCGACTTCATCGCGCCGGCGGGCAACCCCTGCCTCCAGCCCTTCCCCAACGATTACAACACCAGGCCCGACGCCAGCTCGGAAACCGGCCTTCGCGTTAACTTCAAGCCGGATGCGACACCGGAGAACCAGTCCGGCAAGAACGTCGAAGTTGATGCCCTCAACCAGTCGGACGGGTTCAGCCCGGGTCAGTCGATCTCGGTTCACATCCCGGGGATGGAGACCCAAGCGGCCTTCGATCAGAGCGGGATCGTTCCGCTCACCGACATGGGACAGACCTTTGCACCCGGTCAGTCGGTCCTGCTGCTCGATGCCGAAACTGGCGAGCGGCAGCTGATCTGGGGCGAAATGGATTCGAACGCAACCGAGGACGAAGACCGCAACCTGATCGTTCGTCCAGGCAAGAACCTCAAGAACGGCCACCGTTATCTGGTTGTCCTGCGAAACATCAAGGACAGCGCCGGCAATCCCCTGACCGCCCCTGCCGGTTACCGCCTGTACCGGGACAACCGGAGGACCGACAATTCGATCGTCGAAGCGAGGCGCAGCCAGTACGAAAGTGATTTCGGCCTGCTTGCCGATGCAGGGGTCGAGCGCCCCTCCGTCTACCTCCATTGGAGCTTCACCGTGGCCAGCGCCGAGAACCTGACCGGCCGCATGATTTCGATCCGGGACCGGGCTTTCGCGTCGCTCGGCGACACCAATCTGACTGACAACGTTCCCCAGGGCACATCTCCGGACTTCACCATTACCGAAAACCTCGATAATCCGCCCGGCCAGCCCGAACTCGCCAGGCGGGTCAGGGGCACCTTCGAAGTGCCTTGCTACCTAAACGAAGCCGGTTGCCCGACTGGATCCACCTTCGACCTCGACGCAGACCAGAAGCCGATACGCATGCCCGGCAACACCTTTACCGCCCGTTTCCAATGCAACATTCCCGCGTCATCGATCTCCGGCGGCAACGTGGTCCAGACGGCACGCCCGTCGCTCTATGGTCACGGACTCTTCAACGAGTTCTTCGAAGCCAACTCGACCAACGTGCGCCAGCTCGGCGACGAGAACAGCGTCATGGTCTGCGCCACCGACTGGATCGGGATGTCGTCAAGCGACAACGGTGATCCCTTCCGGGACGACATCCCCAGCGCGATCGCGGCGCTCGCCGATGCCTCCAAGTTCCCGGCGATCTCCGACCGGCTGCAGCAGGGTTTCCTCAATTTCCTCTTCCTGGGACGCATGATGATCCATCCCGACGGCCTCACCGATGATCCGGCCTTCAACTTCAACGGTGATTCAGTGATCGATACCAGTGGCCTCTTCTACTACGGCAACAGCCAGGGCGGCATCGCCGGCGGGGCACTGACCGCAGTCGCGACAGACTTCACCCGCTCGGTCCTCTACGTACCGGCGATGAACTACTCGACCCTGTTGACGAGGAGCTCGGACTTCACCAGCTTCGCCCTGATCCTCTACCCGTCGTACCCGCGCCAGCTTGACCGGCCGTTGCTCTTCTCGCTGCTACAGATGATGTGGGACCGGGGCGAACCGAACGGCTACGCCAACAACATGACCGACAACCCGCTGCCCGGCACACCGGCCCACAAGGTGATGCTCGTGATGGCTTACGGCGACCATGAAGTCGCCAACGTCGCGACCGAGGTCCAAGCACGGACGATCGGTGCTCCGTTGCGCATGCCGGCAGTCGATTCCAACCGGCAGCCTCCAGCCATGATTGAACCTTTCTATTCCCACGAGACTCTCGGAAACCTGGGTGGCCCGGCGGCTGACGGCAACGCGTTCTTCGTCTGGGACACCGGACCAAAACGTACTAACCCTCCGGGAAACCCGCCCGGGGATTCACTCTGGGGAACCGATCCGGCACCGCTGACCAACACGGCTCCGAATGACACGTTCGGCCAGAACCCTCACGACACAGTCATCGAAGAGTCACCACTGGCGCGCAAGCAGATCGCTGATTTCCTCGAAATAAACGGCAAGGTGACCAACCCCTGTGGCGCGAACCCGTGTTACGCAGCCGGCTGGATGGGTTTTCCCTGAGCGGCATCTGAGCGAAGTCCCGGGTTCCGGGCCCTGACTGCCAGGCGTTGATCAGCCCGGGGCCGCGACTTCGACGGTCGCCGCGGCCAGCACCCGGCCGTTCACCTGGACTTCGATCAGGTGGGGACCGGGGTAGATCCGGCGTACCGAGACCTCGCGGATTCGGTGGTCCCGGCTGAAATTGGTTTCGGTTCCGGGTTCCAGGGTGACTGACTTGAGCTTGAAGACCTTCGGGCTCCGGACCCCGTTCGCGCCGGCGTGGTGTACGCGGTAGTCAACCATCACCGGGGTCGATTGCGGTGCGGTGAGGCTGAACTCGATCGTCACCGCTTCGCCGATCCTTATCGACTCCGGGGTGACCCTGAAGTAAGCGATGTCGACCTCGGCCCGATGGTCGTAACCGAACAGGGCCAGGGCCTCGGGTTTCCCGGCCTTGATCAGGCTGCGCATGCCGTGCCGCACGATCCACTCACGACGCTCACGGAAACCGCCTTCATCCAGCCAGCGTCGGGCGGTGCTGACAGCCAGGTCGGGGTGGTCCTTGGCGATGTCGTTCAGGTGGTTGGCGACCGACTTGCGAACGTACAACGAAGGGTCGTCGACGAGGCGGTCGAGCAGCGCGATCGTCGGGGACGGATCTTCGATGAAACCCTTGAGCTGAGCGCCCCAGGGCAGCCTTGGCCGTGAGCCTTCCGAGACCAGCCTGCGCAGGTGCTCGTCCGGGCTCTCGATCCAGCGGTCTAAATACTCGAAGGTCAGCTTCGGATGCTCTTCGATGAACGGCCTGATCGCGAACTCGCAGGACCAGCGCGGGGTGAGGAGAGCCATCAGCGGCAGGCTCACCTCCGGGTAATCGATGCCGTGGCGGGCGACATAATCGTCAACGGGATAAACGACCCAGCCGTCGAAGTCCGGGGATTCGAGCGTGCGGCTGATCACCGCCGCCGCTTCCGGGAAGTGTTCGGGCAGCGTCACGGCCAGGGCGTCGGCAACGTGGATCACTCTGGCCTTCAGCTCCAGCCCTGCGAGTCCGGCGGTGGCCCTGACCATGAACTCGTCCACCGGAAAGGCTGGCCAGGCCCGGTTGAGGTCCCGGGCCAGCCCCTGCAGTGCCGCCGGGTTGATCCGGTCCTTGAAGTCCCTCGACTCGAAGTCGTCACCCTTCGGTGTCAATCTTGACCCTTCCCCAAGCCTAACCCGGCACTGGCTGCAGTTTTACGCATATGGAGCCCAAAAGTGCAGCCAGAACGGTGGGTTTTGGGTTTACTCGGTTCATCCGGGGCCTAGCCGGGGTCCTGCCGGTCAGGAACGGTTCAGGTCCCGCAGCACCGTCTGGAGGATTCCGCCGTTCTGGATGTAGCGGATCTCGTTCGGTGTGTCGAGGCGGACCGTCGCTTCGAAGGTCACGGTGTCCGCGCCCTCCCTTTCGGCGGCCACGGTGACGGTCCTGGCATCGCCGTTCTGCAGATCGCCGATCGTGATCGTCTCTTCGCCCGTCAAACCGAAGGACTCGACGTTCTCGCCTTCAGGGAACTGCAGCGGAACGACACCCATGCCGATCAGGTTCGAGCGGTGGATGCGTTCGTAACTCTCGGCGATCACGGCACGCACGCCCAGCAGCATCGTTCCCTTGGCCGCCCAGTCCCGTGACGAGCCGGAGCCGTACTCCTTGCCGACCAGCACGACCAGCGGGATCCCGTCGGCCGCGTAATCCATCGCCGCCTCATAGATGCTGGTCTCTTTCCCGTCCGGGAAATGCCTGGTGAAACCACCGGACTTCTCGACCAGCTGGTTTCGAAGCCGGATGTTGGCGAAAGTCCCGCGGACCATCACTTCGTGGTTGCCGCGACGGGAACCGTAGGAGTTGAAGTCACCGGGCTCGACACCCTGCTCCATCAGCCACTCACCGGCCGGGCTGCTCTTCTTGATCGCTCCGGCGGGAGAGATGTGGTCGGTGGTGATCGAGTCACCGAGTACGGCCAGCACCCGGGCCGACGTGATCGGCGCCAGGCCGGGCGGATCGGCCGGCATGCCTTCGAAGAAGGCGGGCTTACGCACATAGGTCGAGTCGGGCCAGGTGTAGCGGTCGCCCTCGGGCACCGAAACGTCCTGCCAGTTCTGGTCACCCTTGAAAACCTCGCCGTAATTCTTTGTGAACATCTCACGGCGGATCGACTTGCCGACGACTTCATCGATCTCTTCCGTGCTCGGCCAGATGTCCTTCAGGTAGACCGGGTTGCCGTCGCTGTCTTCACCGAGCGGGTCGGTGGTGATGTCGATGTCCATGCGGCCGGCGAGCGCATAGGCGACCACCAGCGGCGGTGACGCCAGATAGTTGGCTTTCACGTCCTGGCTGATCCGACCCTCGAAGTTACGGTTGCCGGAAAGGACCGAACAGACAACCAGATCCTTCTCTTCGATCGCGGCGGTGATCGCCGGGTCGAGCGGACCCGAGTTGCCGATGCAGGTCGTGCATCCGTAACCAACCAGGTTGAACTGGAGACCGTCCAGATACTGGGTGAGGCCGGCGTTATCGAGGTAATCGGTGACCACGGTCGAGCCCGGGGCGAGGGAGGTCTTCACCCAGGGCTTGCGGCTGAGGCCCTTGGCCAGGGCGTTGCGGGCCAGCAGCCCGGCCGACACCATGACATACGGGTTCGAGGTGTTGGTGCAGGAGGTGATCGCGGCGATCACGACGCGGCCGTGGTCGAGATCGAAAGCCGTTCCGTCTTCGAGGGTGACCGGGGTCGAATCGCTCGAGCACCGCTCGGCCAGGGTCGTCACCGCTTCGCCACTGGGCGGACCGTTCGGCTTGCCCAGTTCACTCGAACGATCTTCCGCCGACGGGTCGGACGCGGGAAAGGATTCGCTAAGGGCCTCGTCCAGCGGACTCAGTTCCTGGGCAGCCTCTTCGTCGAATTCGACCAGGGCTTCGAGGAAGGCGGGCTTGGCATCAACCAGCGAGACCCGGTCCTGCGGGCGTTTGGGACCGGCAATCGAAGGGACCACGGAATCGAGTTCGAGCTCAAGGGTGTCGCTGAAGGTCGGGTCCTCAGAGTCTGCGGTGTGGAACATGCCCTGCTCACGGGCGTAAGCGTCGACCAGTTCGATCGTCTCGGTGGAACGTCCGGTCAGCTCCAGGTAACGCAGAGTCTCCGCGTCGGGCGGGAAGATCGCGCAGGTCGAGCCGAACTCAGGCGACATGTTGCCGAGCGTGGCACGGTCGACCAGCGGCAGCTTGGAGAGTCCGGGGCCGTAGAACTCGACGAACTTGGAGACGACACCGCGTTCACGCAGCATCTCGGTCACGGTCAGAACGAGGTCGGTGGCGGTGGCGCCGTCCGGCAGCTTGCCGTGGAGCTTGAAACCGACTACCTGGGGCAGCAGCATCGAGATCGGCTGGCCAAGCATCGCTGCTTCGGCTTCGATCCCGCCAACGCCCCAGCCCAGCACACCGAGGCCGTTGACCATGGTCGTATGCGAATCGGTGCCGACCAGGGTGTCCGGGTAAGCGGCGAGCACACCGTTTTCTTCACGGCTGTAGACGACCTGCGCCAGGTACTCGAGGTTGACCTGATGGCAGATGCCGGTGGCCGGCGGAACCACACTGAAGTTGTTGAAGGACTGCTTCCCCCACTTGAGGAACTCATAGCGCTCCTGGTTACGTTCGAATTCCCGCTCGGCGTTGGTCTGGAAAGCCATACCGTTGCCGAACGCATCCACCTGGACCGAGTGGTCGATCACCAGGTCGACGTCGACCAGCGGGTTGATCGCGGTTGCGTCACCGCCGATCTCG
>Ga0105046_10017737_pt1 | contig 10871 bp, 7 predicted proteins | sample MAT03_FD_78385 | JGI IMG/M metagenome (GOLD analysis project Ga0105046, IMG submission 78385) | Freshwater microbial communities from Lake Fryxell liftoff mats and glacier meltwater in Antarctica - MAT-03 (megahit assembly) | ecosystem: Environmental > Aquatic > Freshwater > Ice > Liftoff...
AAATCGGAAATGGGCATGTTCGTCGTCCTCATGGTCTTGGTGGTCTCCGTGCTCATCCTGCTTTACTTCAAGTCATGGCGCGTTATGTTGATCTGCCTGTTGGTGGTAAGTGTAGGGGTGGTATGGGCGGTTGGAATGATCGGGCTCTTCGGCTTCAAGCTCACCTCCGTTATGGCGATCATCCCACCCTTGGTCATAGTTATCGGGATCCCGAACTGCATCTTCTTGATCAATAAGTACCACTACGAGTATGCTCAGCACCGTAACAAGGTGAAGGCACTGTCGCGTGTGATCTATCGCGTGGGAAAGGCCTCGTTCACCACCAATGCGACCACTGCGGTCGGCTTCGCCACTTTCGCCCTGACGTATAGCGACGTGCTCAAACAATTCGGCATCATCGCGTCCATTAACATTATGGCCGTATTCGTGCTCAGTATCTTGCTGGTCCCGATCCTTTTCAGTTTCCAAGATGAACCCAAGGACAGGCACCTTGCACATCTCGATCGCCTTTGGGTGGACCGTGTCATGAGCAAAGTGATCCACATTGTTCAGCACCAGCGCGCTATGGTCTATGCGGTCACCGCCCTGATCGTGGTCGTTGGCTTGGTCGGGGTTACTCGCCTGAAGAATGAAAGCAGAGTAGTGGATGATCTTCCAGCGGATGACCTCGTGATGAAGGACCTGCATTTCTTCGAGGAGGAATTCAAAGGGGTGATGCCGTTGGAGATCATGGTGGATACCCGCAAGAAGGGAGGCGCACTGAAGGATGCGACATTGAAGCGGATCTCCCAGTTACAGGATTCCATGGAGACGTACCCGGAATTCTCACGCTCACTATCCATCGCTGATGCCGTCAAATTCGTTCGACAATCATTTTACGGTGGTGACCCGGAACGGTACGGATTGATCAAGTCCAACGAGAAGAGCTTTATCCTGCCGTACTTGGAAGGGGCGCAGGACAAAGGAGGAATGGCCCGAGCATTTCTGGATGAGGACCAACGCACTACTCGCATTACAATGCAGGTGGCGGATGTGGGAACCGCACGCATGGATGTGGTCGTGGCGAAACTGCGCGCCCAAGTGGATTCCATCTTCGACCCGGCGAAGTACAGGGTGGTGCTCACCGGTGCCAGCGTGCTCTTCTTGGAAGGCAGCAAGTACATGGTGAAGAACCTCATCATCTCATTGATCCTTGCCGTGGTGCTCATCTCCGGTTTGATGGCCTTGCTCTTCAACTCCTTTCGCATGGTACTGGTGTCCCTGGTGCCCAACTTGATCCCCATGATCACGACCGCGGGATTGATGGGTTACCTCGATATACCGATCAAGCCGAGCACGATCCTCGTGTTCTCTATCGCCTTCGGGATCGCTGTGGATGATGCGATCCACTACCTCACCAAGTACCGCCAAGAACTCAAGATGAATGGAGGACAAGTGCGCGGATCGGTGATACAAGCCATTCGGGAGGCAGGGGTGAGCATGATGTACACCTCGATCGTCCTTTTCTGTGGATTCAGTCTTTTCGTCTTTAGTGATTTTGGTGGAACACAAGCCTTGGGCCTGCTCGTGTCATTCACCTTGCTGGTGGCCATGCTCACCAACTTGCTTATCCTTCCTTCCCTCCTTCTCAGTTTCGAAAAGACCATGACCACCAAAGCCTTCCAGGAACCGTTGCTGGACTTTATGGACGAGGACGAGGATATAGACTTGGGCGAATTGCGGATAAAAGGCGAGGTGCCAGGCCAAACCGTACGAACAACGACCGATTCCGTCGATAGCGAATGAAAGGCATCATCTTGGCCGGTGGCTCCGGCACACGATTGCATCCGTTGACATTGGCAGTGAGCAAACAGCTGATGCCGGTCTACGATAAGCCCATGATCTATTATCCACTGAGCACGCTGATGGCGGCAGGGATCCGGGACGTTCTGATCATCAGTACACCGCGCGATCTACCGAACTTCCAGAAGCTGCTCGGTGATGGAAAGAACCTTGGTTGCGAATTTTCTTATGCCGAGCAAAAAGTACCCAATGGACTCGCACAGGCCTTCGTGATCGGTAAGGAACATATCGGGAAGGAGAGCGCCGCCTTGATCCTCGGCGATAATATCTTCTACGGTTCCGGGCTCGGTCGCAAGTTGAACGAACATATCGCACCGGACGGCGGACTCGTTTTCGCTTACCATGTGAGTGATCCCGAACGCTACGGCGTGGTGGAGTTCGATGCGAACAACGTGGCACTGAGCATAGAGGAAAAGCCTGTGAAGCCGAAGAGCAACTACGCCGTTCCCGGTCTCTATTTCTACGATAATAGTGTGGTGGAGATCGCCAAGGAGTTGAAGCCAAGTACACGTGGCGAATACGAGATCACCGATGTCAACAAGGAGTATTTGCGTCGCGGAAAATTGAAAGTGGAGATCCTCGATCGCGGTACGGCCTGGTTGGATACCGGCACCTTCGCTTCGTTGACCCAAGCAGGCCAGTTCGTGCAAGTGATCGAAGAGCGACAAGGCTTGCGCATCGGTTGTATCGAAGAGGTGGCGTTCAAGAAGGGTTATATCAGTGCCGAACAGCTGGCCGCTCTTGCACAGCCTTTGCTGAAGAGCGGCTATGGGGAGTACCTCATGAAGTTGTTGGGTTGACCATGGAACAGGTCCGCGCACTTTTCAATGCGCATGTTGAAAATTGGTTGGCGCAACTGCCTGTAGGCGAACTGCATGCGCCCATGGCCTACATCATGCAATTGCCGGCCAAACGTGTACGTCCGACATTGACCCTGCTGTCCAGTGAACTGTTCGGTGGCCAGGCCAAGAACGTGCTTGATGAAGCGCTCGGCATTGAACTCTTCCACAATTTCACCCTCATGCACGACGACATCATGGACAACTCCTCGCTGCGGCGTGGAATGCCCACCGTGCATGAGAAGTGGAACGTGAACACGGCCATCCTCAGTGGCGATGCCATGCTGGTGCGCGCCTACCAAATGATGGGATCCGACCCACATGTGTTGGCCATCTTCAACCGCAATGCGTTGGCGGTCTGCGAAGGACAACAGCTGGACATGGAGTTCCAACAGCGCGATGATGTTTCGTTGGAACAGTACCGTGGGATGATCCGCTTGAAGACCGCTGTACTGATCGATTGTGCCCTGCGGATCGGCGCGTGCAAGGCCGGTGCATCCAACGAAGAGCAGGACCTGATCGGCACCTTCGGGGAGCAACTCGGACTGGCGTTCCAATTGCGTGATGATCTCTTGGATGCGTTCGGGGACACCAACACAACAGGCAAGGAACAAGGCGGCGACCTGCGCAATGGTAAAAAGACGTGGCTGTTGATCAGTGCATTGCAACGTGCTGAAGAGGCGAACGACGCGACCCTTAGGAACGAGTTGGCCAAACCCATAGCCGAAAGGAACGTGGTGCAAATGATCGGAGCGTTACGCGTTTTGGGCGTGCAACGCGATGCGGAAGCAGAGGCGCAACGGTTGGAGATCGCGGCTTTCAACGCACTGGACGCGATCAACCGACCAGATCAACGGAAATTACAACTTCGCCAATTGGCCGAGGTTCTTCGGGGGCGAGTTTCGTAGGCCCCTAGCCCAGCAAGTCGTTCAACGCCTCGGCCAATTCGTCGTGCTCAAAGGTGAAACCCGAATCCAATAATTTCGCGTTGGAGGCGCGAGACCCTTCCAACAGAATTTCGGATAGCTTGCCCAATGCCAACTTCAACAGGAACCCTGGGACCGGTGGAAGCCATTGCCGGCGTTGAAGCGTCTGGCACAGGGTCCGCATGAATTCCGCATTCGTGACCGCACCTGAAGCATTCACGTTGAAGGCCCCATGCATGCCCTCTGTTGTTATGGAATGGATGTAAGCACGCACCAGATCATCGATGTGGACCCATGGCATCCATTGTGTACCGGTGCCCAAAGGTGCCCCAAGACCCAGGTCAACGGGTTTCCGTAATTGCGTCAACGCACCACCTTCCGTTGAAAGCACAAGGGGGGTGCGCAATTTTACAACCCGCGTGAACGGCCGCCATTCGTCAACCGCACTCTCCCATAGCTTGCTGATCGTTGCTATGGTGTCGCTTCCGGCAGTATCCGTCTCGGTATGGATGTGCGATGAAGTGTGCGCCCCGTAATAGCCGATGCCGGCCGCACTTACGAAGCTCTTGATCGGCAGTCGCTCCGTTCGTACCGGGCCCAGCAAAAGGCGCGCGGTTTCCGTTCGGCTTGCAACGAGATCCTTCACGCGGTGCGCAGTCCAACGTTCTTCGGCGATCCCGGAACCCGCAAGGTGTACGATGTGATCGACACCATCCAATGCCGCCCTGTCCAGCACACCCTTTTTGATGTCCCACACGAACGAACGAACGCCTGTCTTTTCGGTCTTGCTACGACCCAAGTGATGGACGTTCCACCCGTTCGCCAACAGGTCCCTCGTCAACGCGGTACCTATGAGCCCCGAGCCACCGGTTATGAGTACAGTTCCCACCAACTGAATTGACTATCGCACGATGACCCGCTTGGTAAACACCGTGCCATCGTCCTTGTTGATCAGTCGTAGCACGTACGTACCACCGGTAAGTTGGCCAAGGTCCAGCGGGAATGGCGCGTTGCCCGTTAACTGCACACGTTGTTCGTATGCCACACGGCCATCGATGCCGATCACGGAAAGTTGATAGGCACCATTGCGTGGTGCAAGTATCCGGTACCTTCCGTACATGTTGTTCTCCATGAAAACCTGCAGTTCGCCAACAGAGTGGTCGTCCATCCCGATCGTGAGACAGGCAGGTGCCGTGTCCGCTAATAGCACCAACGACAGCACCGCTGTTCCCGGACACTCGTTGGTGGATCCCACGTCATAGGTGTATTCCCCTGGAATGTCGGAGCCAGGATCGAACGTGCCGCCAAAGACCATCATGTTCGGATCGGTCCACGAACCTCCTTCGCTCGGTGTGCCCCCCAAAAGTGGGAATAGGTCGAAGGCGGATCGGGCAGCGCAATACTCGACCAGTGAATCCTGCCCGGCCGATGCGCCGCCGGTGCTGATAGTAACGGTGTACGCGAATTGCTGGAATCCTTGCACGGGACATGCGTCATCGGTGACGGTGATCGAGAATTGATAGGTACCGGCTGCCACCCCTGTGCTGTTCCAACATATCTCCGCTGTGACCGGGTTGGTACCCGAAAGGTTGATCCCTGCTCCCGGCAGTGCCGTAGCAATGTTGGAAACAACCGCCAAGGTTTGATCAATATCCACATCATCGAATTCCAATGTGGCGCAGAAATCCCCTTCAGTACAGACCACCAACGCACGATCTCCTGTCACTTGGGCAACACCGTTCGCTTCATTGAACACACCGCTGTCCACTGAAGGCACAACATTGTCGCAATTCGAGGCATAGAACGGGAAATCGTGCATCACCCTGCCCACCCAGTTCCCTGAACTATCATACTCGTTCACCTCGACCACGGTGAAAATGATCCCTGCAAGATCAGGCGTGAAGGAGATCCGGCCGGTGAGGCTATCGATCTCCATGCCTGTGTATGGAAGTGTACCACTGAAGGGCGGAAAGTATAGAACGGACATGGGGTCGGGTAGTTCCGGTTGCCCCAGATTGAATTGCGCGTTAACGAAACCGTACCGCAACGTATGTCCATTCGCATCCGTCGCACTGGCATCGTAGCTCACCGGCTGACCGACACAGACCAAGGGAACTTTATTGTCTACGAATTCGGCCCCGGCGTTGCAGAACCCCCCAAAATTATTGAAGCTCGTTTCCAGCCAAAGCCCCGGAGTTCCTTGCACGTTCAGTGATACGTTCCGGCAGCAAATGCTCCAACTCACCCGCCATGCATTGCATGGGCTCATGAACACGGTGGTCTGGTAGGTATAGAGTTCGAAACCGATCAATGTGCCGCCATTGCATATACTGTTCGGTAGATCTTCCGCACATAATGGGGACACATCTTCCACGCTTATCGGTGACAAGTTCGGTTGGTCGAAGGTCACCCCACAATCGTTCTCGAAGTGTAATTTCTGGAGGATCATGGCAACACCGCTGCATTCTCGATACAGCTTTAAGGTGACCTCATAGAAGTTGTTTCCCACGCAGCGTGCGCTGATCGTACCACCGGGCAAATGTTCAGCGCGTGTGTATAGGCTGCAGAGTGAGAGCAAGAGAAGGAGAGTGTACCGTTGGATCATGGTTCCGGGTTTGGGAATGTGAATATAGCATTTTGAAAGGAATGGTCCCTCAAGAACGGGTGCCTATCCGGCAAACAGGTGCAATGGGATGGATGTTCAGACGTTGGATCGGAGTATGCGATCGATCTGCCCCAGATGCCTTTGATGGTGGGCATGCATGAAACTTAACGCCTGAACGAGATCAAATCGCCCGACCAGAGGGTGTTTGAACAGGTCGTGGTGAAGATGCTCATCCTTTACCGTGGGGTACGCGCTATGCATTTCGTGGCGAACCGTATCCCATCTTGCGGTCGCCTCCGCAAAGCTCAAAACCGGGACGGCAGCGACCGTTGCCGGTGCCATGAATTTGATGGGAGATGCCAGCGCGACCTTCAATAAAAGTACTCCCAAAATGGAAAAAGCTCCCACGGGTCTGTGGCGGTCGCCGGTATACTTCTTGCGCAAATAGGCCAATGATCCTTCTTCGATCATGGCCATGTGGGTTATTACCTGTGCAACGCTCCACCCTCCAGCGGCCGGTGGCGTAGCGAGGTCCTGCGGCGGGAACTTAACGATCCGCTCGATCAGGCCATGCCGCTGCAATTCCAATTTTTCGAACGCTTCGTCCAAGGCTTTACGTGTCGCCATGGGTACAAGGTCGGTAAAAGCGATCCGATGAAATACCGCGTGAAGGTTCCGAAGACTACCGCGCGCGTTCCATCGCCTTCAGGTCTTCCTCGATGAAGCCTTCCTTCTTACCGAATATCGATGCGTCGTCGTTCAGGTACATCAATTCACCATTACCCGCATTGAACACGCGCTTGAAGCAATGCTTGTTCTTTTGGTCTCCGGTAAGGATCACATCGCTCACGCATACCTTGTCGTTCTGCTTGATCACCGCACCATCGATCTGTGCCGGAGGCATGAGCTTCACCGGGTGCGTGTAGAATTCCTTCACCTTCGCGGCATCGGGAATGCTCTTGTCCAAGTGATCTTGTACCAGCCACAGCTCGGTGTCCCTGATCAATCGGGTGCGGCTGCTATATGTCCTATCGGCGGTGGCCTTATCGGTGATCTTTCCGGTCTCCACCAATTTCAAGTAGTCCTGAAGGTGCTTAACGTACACGCCAAGCATCGAGCTCAAGCCTTGCTCGGTCATCGCGACAGGGTCGATCTGAATAAAGGCCAGTTCCTGTTCTGCAGGTATGCCGTTGAAGTTATTGTCGGTTTGTTGAAGCACTTCACCTTTTTTCGCCTTCCAACCCTGCACTAGCGTGAGTAAAGTTCCGGTGAATTTCACAGGATCTGTTTTACTGATCTTCATCAAATAGGTCTTTTCCGGACTTATGGGTTCCGCTGCCAATTGATCAACGCTGACAAAGTCGTAGCTCGTGGTGAATTTCCAATCGCCCTTCACGGCATTCATGATGGCCTTGTTGTAAGGGGTGTCGCCTGCATCAAGTACAATGATCGTGGTGCTGGCCTTGGCCGCCTTTACAGCGCCGGCAGTGAAGGCTCCGTATTGCGCTCCAGCCGTAAGTGACGTAAGAAGGACAAGGGAAGCGAGGGAACGGTTGAGCATGGAAACGTGGGTTGGTTGGTCTGTTGTGGTCGATCCGAAATGCAGATCTCTGTTGCATGCGAAAATAGTGCCACGGGTGTTACACCTTTGTGCTGTGATGGACGACAACATGCACAACGAAGTGTCAAGAACGGACAGCACCTCCTTGATACCCTATCTGGATCGTGCCGAGGTGTTGATCGCCACCACGGCACAGTTGCGCAAGGACCTGGTGCTTTCCGAGGACGAATTGCCCATGCCTGAGTTAACGATGGATGCCTTCGAGGCGCTCCGGGGATCCGTACAACCCCGATTGGAAGAACTTGAAAGCAAGGGTAGGCATGCCTTGCAGGTGACCATGTACAGGGTCGACATTCCCGAAGGTCACCTTCAACGTACCCTTTCCATGGGCGGTATCCCGCTACTGGCCGGAGAGTGCGTGCTTCGGGCCTTACAGAAGGTTCTCACCCGGTTGCGATACGCTGGTCGGTACTGATCCTCCGGTTCCCTCGTGTACCCTGAACTGCTTTACTTGCGTATAAGCCGTCCCTTACCCATGCTCGGAAAAACTACCTTTGCACGCGATCCTGCGGAACCCATTCATGGACAAATATTCCTACCTCAGCAACGTCAACAGCGCTTGGCTGGACGACCTTTACGAACAGTACAAGAAGGATCCGGCAGGTGTTGAGACCGGCTGGGCACGATTCTTCGAAGGTTTTGATTTCGCCAAGAGCCTTCCAAATGACGATGCGCCGTTGGCAACATCCTCCGGGGGAGTGGATGTCTCGGAAGGGAATGAGCGCTTCCAAAAGGAGTTCAAGGTGCTTGGCCTTATCAGCGGCTATCGTAACCGGGGTCACCTCTTTACCGATACGAACCCGGTTCGCGACCGACGCAAGTATTCGCCCACCTTGGAACTGGTGAATTTCGGGCTTGCTGACAGCGACCTGAATACCGTGTTCACCGCCGGGAACGAGGTGGGTATGGGACCCGCCAAGTTGAGCGAGATCATTGCGCTTCTGGAACGGACCTATTGCGCCAGCATTGGTGTGGAATACCGCTATATCCGCAATCCGGAAAAGCTGAAGTGGCTCACCGAACGGATGGAAACGGTGCGTAACACCCCAAGCTTCACGCTGGACCAACAGAAGGACATCCTGGAGAAGCTCAACGAGGCGGTCGTGTTCGAAAAATTCCTGGGCAAGAAGTTCATCGGTGCAAAGCGCTTCAGTATCGAAGGGGCCGAGGTCTTGATCCCCGCACTTGATACGGTCATTGAACACGGTGCGGAATTGGGCATAACGGAATATGTGATCGGCATGGCCCACCGCGGTCGGCTGAACGTATTGGCCAACACCATGCGGAAGAGCTACGATGCCATCTTCAGCGAGTTCGAAGGGAAGGACTATGAAGATGCGCTCGTGGAAGGCGACGTGAAATACCACATGGGATACAGCAGCGTCGTCACCACCAACTCAGGAAAGGAAGTACGGCTCACACTCGCTCCGAACCCCAGCCACTTGGAGAGCGTGGGCCCGGTGATGCAAGGGATCTCCCGTGCGATCATCGAGCATGACGACGCATTCGCACAAGGCATCACCGCTCCGATCATCATCCACGGCGATGCGGCCGTGGCAGGTCAAGGCGTGGTCTATGAAACCGTGCAGATGGCCGGCCTTAAGGCATACGAGGTCGGAGGCACGATCCACATCGTGGTGAATAACCAGGTCGGTTTCACAACCAATTACATCGACGCACGCACCAGTACCTATTGCACGGATGTCGCAAAGACCACCTTGTGCCCAGTGTTCCATGTGAATGGCGACGACGCGGAGGCCGTGGCCTACACGGTCAAGCTGGCAATGGATTACCGCCAGGCCTTCAAGCAGGACGTTTGGGTGGACATTCTTTGTTACCGTAAACACGGACACAACGAGGGCGACGAGCCCAAATTCACGCAACCGCTTCTTTACAAAGCGATCGCCGCGCACAAGGACCCGCGCGAGATCTATACCCAGAAGCTGATCGACAGCGGTGTGGAAGGTGCTCGGGAACTGGCCAAGGAAATGGAACGCTCATTCAGCGAAATGCTGGACGACCGATTGAGCGAGGCGAAGCAGATCCGTGTCGGGAAGATCACCAACCTCATGTCCGACCGTTGGCAAGGCTTCAAACGTGGAACGGTGGCGGATATCATAAAGACCCCGGAGACGGGTGTTGATGAAAAGACGCTGCGCTTGATCGGTGAGAAGCTCACCGCCCTCCATCCGGACGGGAAGAAGTTCTTCAGCAAATTGGAGAAGATCCTGAACGACCGGAAGAACATGATGGCCAATGGCCAGCTGGATTGGGGCATGGCCGAGTTGCTTGCGTACGGTTCCTTGCTGCTGGATGGAAATCCGGTCCGTTTCACCGGACAAGATGTGGAACGCGGTACGTTCTCCCACCGCCATGCCGTGGTGAAGATGGAGGACAGCGAAGAGGAATTCATCCACCTCAAGCACATCCAAGAGGGTCAGGCGTTATTGCAGATCTACAACTCATTGCTCAGCGAGTACGCCGTGCTTGGGTTCGAATACGGATATGCGCTTACGGCACCGGAGGCACTCACGATCTGGGAAGCGCAGTTCGGCGATTTCGTGAACGGTGCGCAGATCATTTTGGACCAATATCTGTGTTGTGCAGAAGAGAAGTGGAATACGCAGAACGGCATCGTGCTGCTGCTGCCACATGGTTATGAAGGCCAAGGCGCGGAACACAGCAGTGCACGTATGGAACGATTCCTCAGCAGTTGTGCCGATGCGAACATGGTACTCGTGAATTGCACAACCCCGGCGAATTTCTTCCATGTATTGCGTCGACAGCTCGCATGGGAATTCCGTAAACCGTTGATCGTGTTCGCCCCGAAGAGCCTATTGCGCCATCCGTTGTGTATCAGCCCGCTCGAAGACTTGACCAAAGGAGGCTTTCAGGCGTTGATCGATGATGTGGACGTGGAAGCGAAGAACATTCGAACGGTGATCTTCACCCAAGGCAAGATCCACTACGATCTGATCGAACATCGTCGCGCGAACGGGATCACGGATACCGCGTTGGTCCGCATCGAACAGATCCAT
>Ga0105046_10017738_pt1 | contig 10869 bp, 5 predicted proteins | sample MAT03_FD_78385 | JGI IMG/M metagenome (GOLD analysis project Ga0105046, IMG submission 78385) | Freshwater microbial communities from Lake Fryxell liftoff mats and glacier meltwater in Antarctica - MAT-03 (megahit assembly) | ecosystem: Environmental > Aquatic > Freshwater > Ice > Liftoff...
ACTTTGCCCGTTGGCGTTTTTCGATAATCGCGTTCGTCGTTATCGACGCGTTGGGAACCGGTCAGGATTCCATCGGCAGGCCGGCCTCTTTCCAGGCTTTGACGCCGCCGACTGCAGAAGCCACGTTGGTATAGCCCATCTTTTGCAGATTATCCGCCGCCAAGGCCGATCGGCTACCGCCGCCACAGTAGCAAACGATGGCGGTCGCCAGGTCTGGAACGTGCTGCTCGATTTTGACTTCGATAATTCCCTTACTAAGCGGCAGCGCGCCTTGGGCGTGCCCTTTGGCGAACTCTTCGGCTTCGCGTACGTCAATCAATATGGCGCCCTGCGCTTGCCTTTGCGCCGCTTCGGCAACTGAGATCTCCTGAATGCGGCTTTTAGCGGCATTGGTCAGTTTCTCAAAACGGGATCCCGGCGGCATGGCGTAAACTCCAGAATTGCAAGCGGTGTTCAAAGTGACTGATCGCGTTGCATTCTAGCCGGAATCCTCGAGCAAGCACGTTCCAGTACTGATTGCTGCCTGGCAGATCGAGCATTGTGCGCCCCATCGGAAATCGCCCACAGCGAGGGTGGTTAGCGATTACCGCGTAGCAGTACGCAACTAGATTCATCGCCAGGGCGAGGTTCGCCAGATTTACTTCCGTCGCCTACCGGCCAGCGACTTATGCGGTACACTTTTTTACGCTCGGCACGCAGTTTGCTGAATTTGGCGAAATCCTCGCCTCGCGGCGTCCCAGATACTCTTTTGCCCCTAGAGAATAATTTCGGCCATGCGCACGTACCCTTGCATCTGCGGCAACTCGCTCTTCTATGACAACACGCGTTGCCTGGCTTGCGATCACGAGGTGGGCTTCTGTCCCGTCTGTCGGAACATGGTCGCCCTGCTGGCAGATAAGTCAACTGACGGCGCGGGGGGACTGCGCTGCGGCAATCCAGAGTGCGGCGCCGCGCTGGTTAAATGCGCCAATTACATCGAGCATCAAGTCTGCAATCGCTGCCTTGCCTTGCCGGTAACGGAACCAGCGGGCCTTTGCGATTGTTGCCGGTTCAATCAAACGATTCCCGATCTTACCGTGCCGGGTAACCTCGTGAAGTGGTACCGGCTCGAGGCGGCCAAGCGGCGGTTGTTTTACGACCTTGGACATTTGGGTTTGCCGTATGGGACGGCCGCCGACGGGATCAAGCCGGAACTCTCGTTCGACTTCAAGGCCGACGGCATCCCCAAGGCCAACCTCTGGCGTAACTTGGCAGCATCCGAAAAGGTCTTCACCGGCCACGCAGACGGCAAGATTACGATCAATCTCCGCGAAGCTGACGAAGTCGAGCGCGAAAAACGTCGTGTCGACATGGGAGAAAGCAAGAGAACTTTGATTGGCCATTTCAGGCACGAAGTCGGCCACTTCTACTGGGACGTGCTCGTCAAGGATCGTCGCGAGGACGCCTTCAAGGAAGTCTTTGGCGATCACAACAATCCCACGTACTCGGAAGCACTCGAGCGGCACTACAAGGATGGCCCTCCCTCAGACTGGGCGGATCGATTCATTAGCGCATATGCGTCGATGCATCCTTGGGAAGACTTTGCGGAAACTTGGGCAGCGTACCTGTCAATGGTCAGCGCTTTGGATACTTCGTTTCACATGGGCTTCACCAGGCAATTCGACCCTGTGACCTCCGATTTGGAACCGATGCTGGTGCGTTATCAGCAATTGGGTGTCGCGCTGAACGAAATGAACCGCAGCATGGGACTGTTGGATCTCGTGCCTGAGATCTTTGTGCCGCCAGTCCGGGAGAAACTGCGATTCATCCACGAATTAGTCGGTCAGGGGCGTGCCGAAAACGGCGTGCTACAGCCCGTGGACGCAACCCCTCGGAACGGAAACGCGACGAATCCCTCCATCTCTCAGGCTCAGACACTGACTCAGACTCAAACCCAGAGCGATCCGCCCATGCCAGCGAACGCCTCGGCGCCGGACATAGTGGCGGCGCCGAATGAGATCAAACCGGCGCCAGCTCTCCAATAAGTTGATCAGGCAATACTCTTGGTCGCTTCGGCGTCGAGAATTACATCGACTGCGACCGAGAGTGTCGAGCCACCGCCGCCAAGTACTACACCCTTGATTGGGCTCACATCGTGAAAGTCACGCCCCCAGCCGAGCGTGATATGCTGGTCTGTTACTTGGCAGCCGTTGGTCGGATCGAAATCAACCCATCCATTGTCGGGGCAAAAGACGCTCAACCAGGCGTGTGAGGCGTCGGCGCCTTGTAATCGAACCTGGCCAGGCCCGCATTCAGTGCGCAGATAGCCGCTGACGTATCGCGCGGCTAGCCCCAGGGACTTCAGGCAGCCAATCTGCAGATGGGCAAAATCCTGGCAGACGCCGCGACGGCGCTCCAGCACATCTTCGATCTTGGTGTCGATCGTCGTCGCGGCCGGATCGTAGGCGAAATCCTTGTAGACGCGCGTTGTTAGCTCGTTCACGGCTTCCAGCAGCGGGCGTCCCTTGGCAAAGTTCGGCTTGGCGTACTCAGCAAGCGCGGCGCTTGCACGAATGTAGACCGAATCAAAAACATACTGCAGCGCGTCGATCGTGACATCGTTTCGATCCACGCGCAAACTTCGGCGCACGTCACTCCAACTAGGTGACGGGACTTCGCGCGGCCGAGCCGCGAGATCGACTTCGACTTTGCTTTCCGATGTGATCGACAATTCTTCGTGCGGCTGAAACACCGCGAAGCTACGCACGCGATTCCCAAAATAATCGACGTACGTGTGGACCTTGGCCGGCTTAGGTTCCACGTGCAGTGCTACTTCCAAGCACTTTTGTCCTGGCATGGTGCGAGGATCAAGCCGCAACAAGTTGTGACACGCTTCCGCAGAGGTAGCGTACTTATAAGTCGTATTATGCCGAATGTGGTAAATCATCGACCTGCGCCTCCTAGCGGACGCGCGGTTTGCACGTGAATTAAATACGTGCGAGTCAGCAGGTTTGACAGCTCCTCCATCGCGGCCACGAGCTCCGTCAGGCGGGCGCTCAATCTCGTGCGACGCCCCTTGCGATCAATCTGAACGATGGCGTCGACGTCCAGCAGACGAACGTCCGAGAAGACGGTCATGACCATGCTCAACTCGGGGGACGCCTGCATCGAACTCTGACCGAGACCAAGCGCGCGAATATGTTGGTACAACGCTTTGAGCTGAAACGCCACTGAACGAGGATTTGATTCATCCGCCAACACCAGGTCCAGCACCCGGACGGGATCCGGACCAAAGACGTAGCGAGATTGATATGTCATGGCGCTATTGGCAATCTCGAGTAGTGCCAACAGCCGCGAGTTCTCTTCGGTGTCCGGCCTTGAGAAGCCATGCACGATCAACTTCGACAGGTCCGACACGCGCTCCACTCGGCGGCCAATTTCCAAAAAGAGCCAACCCTTGTCGCGGGTCATTCCATCGGCCGCCTGGCCGCTAAAAGCTGCTAGCTTGGTAAGCACGACGTCCATGGCCGCCAATTGCGCGTCGACCGTGACCACGCCAGCGGTTTTCTTGGGAACGAAATCGTCGCGCAACTCCGTGAGAATGCGCCAAGCGTCCAGCGAAAGCCGATCGCGGACTCCTAGGGTGATCCGGTGGAGCTTGGTGATATCGCCGGAAATGCTACTTGGATTTTCATCATTGAACGAAGCCAGTTCCAACACTTCTTCCAAGTGCTCGCCAAACCGGGCCGCGGCGCTCGCGTCGAGTCGCCCCTGCACGACCAGCAGATCCAGCAGATAGGAGAGTTCCGTCGGATGTCCTAGTTCGGACTCGTTGGTCACACGATGCAGCAAGCAACGGACCATTCGGCAACTGAACTCAATGCGTTCTACGTAACGCCCCAGCCAATAGAGATCGTCCGCCAGTCGCGAAGGAAGAATAAAACCGGCACGGCTCAGGTCGGAGCTTCGACTCGTGGTCGGCAATAGCGAAGTGGTGTCTGGTTGCGTATGGCTGAGGACCCAGGTGTCCTTGCTGCCACCACCGCTTTGCTCGCTGAGCAGGATCGATTCAGACGAGTTGCCGGTGCGCGTCAGCCCGCCGGGCATGACAACGTAATCGTCCGGCCCGTTTGCGACGGCATACAGACGGATCATCATGTGCCGCGGCTCGAATCGCTGCCCTTGCCAGGTGGGCGCCGTGGACATCGCCACGTTTTCTTGTCCGAGAAAGCGTTGCGGATGGGCCCGCAACATGGCCGTCATTTCGGCCGCGGGGACCTGACCAGGCAGGTACGTGCGCACACCGCGCGGACCGTAGATTTGCTTGATGACCAGTCGATCCAATCGCTTCGTGACTTGTTCCAGTGCCTGCTCCTGACCGCACCACCAGGTGGCGACGGGTGGGATTGCGAGTTCTTCTCCCAACAGCCTGCGACAGAGCGTCGGTAGAAACGGCAACAAGGCTTGCGTCTCGATCACGCCAGCGCCAATCGAGTTCGCCAACACGACGTTGCCGGCGCGAGCGACCTGCAACAATCCGGGGACGCCTAGCAGCGAATCGCCGCGTAGCTCCAGCGGATCGCAAAAATCACTATCGACGCGGCGCATGATAACGTCAATCGGCAGCAAGCCGCTTAATGTCTTGAGGAACACGCCTTGATCGCGGACGGTAAGATCGCGCCCTTCGACCAGATTGAAGCCCAGATAGCGCGCCAGATACGCCTGCTCAAAGTACGTGGCGTGATACGGTCCCGGCGTATAGATCACCACGCGCGGCTCGCGATCTTTGGGCGTTGCTCGGGCGAGCAAGCCATCTCGCAACTGCTGAAAGAACTTGGCCAAACGCTCGACGTGGCAGTCGCGAATCAAGTCCGGATAGACGCGGCTAAGCACGATCCGATTTTCTAGAGCGTAGCCCATGCCAGCCGGCGTGTCCGTCCGATCGCTGACAACCCACCAGTGTCCGTCGGGCGCGCGGGCGACATCGACTGCGTACAGGTGTAGATGCGTGCCGCCGGGAGCCTGCAACCCATGCGCGGCTCGAACGAAGGCCGGATTTGTAAAAACAATCTCCGGAGGAAGGTCCCCCGTCCGGAGCAGCTTGCCGGGACCATAGATATCGCCCAGCAGCATGTTCAGCAGTCGAGCCCGCTGGCGGACGGCGCCGCTCAGTGACTGCCAATCCTCGGGCGAAATCAGCAGAGGCCAGGAATCCAACTGCCAAGGACGTTCTTCGCGCAGCTCACGATCTGGTGGCGTGTAGGTCACGCCCGACTCGCGCAAGATCCGTCGGCAGAGATCCTCGCGCCCCTGCACGTCGGCCCCAGTCTGAGGACTGAGGGAGTTGATGAACTTTTGCCAATGGGGCCGCACGGAGCCGTCCACCAGCGCAGCCTCATCCCAATGCCCAGGCACGCCTCGATAGGACATGCGCTGCGAGAGCAATGGAATAGGCGCCGGCGGAGGAGTGGAAGTCATCAACCTTCTCGGAAGTTGCTCGGTTGTTGAATTCCAGTCGCACGGCCACTAGGGACCGCGAACTGAACATTCAGCGCGGGCGAAACGAGCCGCGAGCGCGCTTTTGCCAGCCTTGGGCCGAATGGGCCGGACCGAGTAGAACGCCTACTCCCTATTCTAGTTTGTTGAGCGGATTTTTGGGAGAGTGACTAGCTGCCAGGGGAAGAATACAATCCCGGCATTCTTCCCCCCTCGCCAAGATAACAGCAAAGCTGTTCACGATTCTCGGCTCGCAGATCAGTAATAATTCCCGTGCTGCTAGCGATTGCGGCGCAGATCGAGCGTGGACGGAAACTCCGGATTGACGTTTAATGGCGGCTCGGTAAAGAATCCGGCCGTGTGTCCATCCGGGAAAAACCGGGAGCCGCGCCGCGTTTCTGCTTCCATCGCGTTGATCGGGAAAGTCTCATAGCTGAGTCCTCCCGGATGCGCCACGTGGTATGCGCAGCCCCCGATGGAGCGGCCGTTCCAGGTGTCATACAAGTCAAACACCAGCGGCGTATCGACCGGAATTGTCGGATGGAGACAGCTTGCCGGTTGCCAGGCGCGATAACGCACGCCAGCGACATACTCGCCCCGAGTGGCCGTGGGCTGCAGCGGCACCCGGCGACCGTTGCAGAGCACGATGTGCCGGTCATCATTCATACCGTTGACACGAACTTGCACGCGCTCGACCGAAGAATCGACATAGCGCGCCGTTCCGCCGGCGCCCGGCTCTTCTCCCAGCACGTGCCACGGTTCAATCGCCTGACGAAGTTCGAACTTAATTCCGGCCCGTTCGATTTGTCCGCAAACCGGAAAGCGGAACTCGCGGTGGGGCAAAAACCAGCTGGCGTCAATCGCATAGCCTGCACGATTGAGATCGTCGATCACTTCGCAGAAGTCGTGCCAGACAAAGTGCGGAAGCATAAACCGATCTTGCAGTTGCGTTCCCCAGCGAATGGGGCGCTGCCGGCAAGGCTCGCGCCAGAACCACGAGACTAGCGTCCGCAGCAGGAGTTGTTGCGTCAGGCTCATCCGCGGATGGGGCGGCATCTCAAACGCCCGGAACTCGATCAGGCCCAACCGGCCTGTTGAGGAGTCCGGCGAAAAGAGTTTATCGATACAGAATTCCGCGCGGTGCGTATTGCCCGTCATGTCGACCAGCAAATGGCGGAAAACGCGGTCGACCAACCAGGGCTGCGCTTGGCCGGTTCGCTTGACCTGGCGATCAATCTCCTCGAAGGCGATTTCCAACTCGTAGATGGAATCGTGCCGCGCTTCGTCCACTCGCGGCGCCTGGCTCGTCGGCCCCACAAACAATCCGCTGAACAGATAACTGAGCGACGGATGGTTCAACCAGTACGTAATCAGCGACCGCAGCAGATCCGGTCTGCGCAAGAAAGGGCTATCGGCCGGTGTTACTCCACCGAGCACCACGTGATTGCCGCCGCCGGTCCCGGAGTGGCGTCCGTCCAGCATGAACTTTTCTGTTCCCAGGCGGCAGGAGCGAGCGTCGTCATACAGCCCGTCGCTGATCGCGTTGAGTTCTTGCCAAGACGCGGCAGGCTGCACGTTGACTTCGATCACGCCTGGATCGGGAGTGACTTTGAGCACGCCAATTCGCGCGTCAAACGGCGGCGTCTCCCCTTCGATTACCACCGGCAGATTGAGCGCCGAGGCGGTGTCCTCGATCGCGGAGATCAGTTCAAGATAATCTTCGATCTTGGGGATTGGCGGCATAAAGACGTGGAGCCGGCCTTCGCGCGGCTCAATGCACAGCGCGGTGCGGACAACCCACGGCGCCGATTCGCCCAGTTCCGGCAGACGCTCACTGAGCGGCACTCGAGCGCCGGCGCCATTGCTATGGGTGGATGATCCGTTGGTTGCACCAACCAATTGATGCTGCTCCGCCCCGCGGAGTTGCCGTCGCTGCGGAATCGGCAGGGGTCCAAACCGGTTCATCGGATCGACTGGGTGGATAAACGGGTATTCTGCCGCGGCGACCCACGGAAGGCTGGCGACAGGTAACCGCAATCCAATCGGCGAATCCCCCGGCGTCAGCACCAGATACTTGCCGCGAAGCATCCACAGCCCGCTCTCCCAGACTTGTTCTTCTCGGTCGCTGCGCTGTAGCGGCAGCACAAATCCGACCGGCTCACTCAATCCGCGATCAAAGACGCGGCGTAATCGTGTGCGCTCTTCGACGTCCTTCAGTTTGCTATCGGCCGGATCGACATTGACCGGCAATTGCCCTTCCCGACACAGAAAGTAGATCGGGTCTTCAAAAGCGGGCATGGCAAAGCCTGGATCAACCGAGAGCCGCGCCGCCAGCAGTTCCAAGAATCGCTCGGCGTCGTCCACTGTAAAGCCGCAGTCCTGGTCGCAGCCAGCAATCAGCGATGGGTTGCGCCAGATGGGGTGACCATCTTTGCGCCAATAACACCCCAAGGACCAACGCGGCAATTGCTCGCCGGGGTACCATTTGCCCTGTCCGAAATGGAGCAGTCCCCCTGCGGCAAAGCGGCTGCGCAACTTGTGAATCAATTTCTCGGACAGTCTGCGCTTGGTGGGACCTACCGCGGCCAGATTCCACTCGGCGCCTTCCATGTCATCCACGGAGACAAACGTCGGCTCGCCTCCCATGGTCAGACGGACGTCCTGAGCTTCCAGTTCGCTATCGACCTGCTCACCGAGGGCTTGGATCGTGGCCCACTGCGAGTCTGTGTAAGGCTTGGTGACGCGTGGATCTTCGTGAATCCGCGAGACGCGCATCACATGTTCGAACTCGGCCGAGCAAGGTTCTAGCGCGCCGCTGATTGGCGCGGCCGAAGTTGGATCGGGCGCAGCGGCCAGCGGTATATGGCCTTCGCCGGCGAATAGACCGCTGGTTGGGTCGAGCCCCACCCAGCCGGCGCCCGGTAGGTAAACCTCGCACCAGGCGTGCAAGTCCGTGAAATCGTTCACGGCGCCGGCCGGACCGTCGAGCGGCGCCAGGTCCGGCTTGAGCTGGATTAAGTAGCCCGAGACAAACCGCGCCGCTAGCCCCAGGCGTCGCAGGATTTGCACCAGCAACCAGGCGGAGTCGCGGCAAGAACCGCTCGCGCGCTCCAGAGTCTCCTCCGCCGTCTGCACGCCAGGCTCAAGGCGAATCTGGTATTTGATCTCGTCGTAGACGCGGCTGTTCAGGCCAACGAGAAAATCAACGGTTCGTTTCTCAGTCCGATCGACTGAATCGACCCACTCTTGCAATCGCGGACCAGTCTCTTCGACCAACAAGAACGGCGCGATATCGCGCGACAGCCAGGAGTCATACGCAAACGGGTAGGACTCCGCCTCTGGCTCCAGGAAGAAGTCGAACGGATTGATCACCGTCATCTCGGCGACCAGGTCGACAATCACCCGAAAACTAGGCGTCTTCTCTGGAAAGACGACGCGCGCCTGGAAATTAGCCTGTGGGTCTTGTTGCCAGTTCAAAAAATGACCGGCCGGCTCAATCCGCAGCGAGTAGCTGACAATCGGCGTGCGCGAGTGGGGCGCCGGGCGAAGCCGCACGATTTGCGGCCCCAGCGCGATCGGTCGCTCGTATTGGTAGTGCGTCTCGTGGTACAGGGCAACTCGAATGGACATGCGATGCGGTTCTTTCTAGGGCTCCCGCGCTCTTCAGCGGGCGACAATCAGGAAAAGCGGGCGCGGCATTCCCGTAATGGAACTGTGCCAGCAAATTCGTCGACTGCAAATGAAAATATCCATCCCCGCGATTGCGGCGACGGTTTCCATCGCAAAATGTTGTTGTTCTTCGACGAATCCTTCGTCCCCGAGTCGCTTCCTGCTTGCGGATCAGATTCGACTCATATCGCTGCTAGTGCCACCGGCCGCCGGCACGTAGGACTTGAGGACATAGTCTCGCACCATTCGATCCGAGCTAAAACGTCCCCCCAGCGTCCGCATGGCCCGTTTCATCCGCGCCACCCAGGCACGCGGAACGCCATCCCGGTCACGATCATAGTATAGGGGCACAACCTCCTCGCGGAGGACCTTGAGCAGCGACACGCGGTCGCGTTCGTCATGGACGTCCGTCGCTTCGTGTGTGTCTCCCTGGCCGATCTTGAAGCCGTTGCGGCCATCGTACGCCTCAGCCCACCAGCCGTCGAGCACGGACAGATTCAGGCCGCCATTGAGGACGACCTTCATACCGCTGGTGCCAGACGCCTCGAGCGGTCGCCGCGGATTATTGAGCCAAACGTCCACCCCCTGCACCAGATGGCGGGCGACATTGATGTCGTAATCCTCGACAAATACGACCTTGCCCAAGAACCGCGGATCGCGCCCCAGATTGGCGATCTCTTGCAGCACGTGCTTGCCCGGCGTGTCTTTGGGATGAGCTTTGCCGGCAAATACAAGCTGGACCGGGATTTGGGGGTCGTTAATCAACTCAATTAGTTGTAGTAGATCTTGCAACAGGAGATTCGCGCGTTTGTACGTGGCAAACCGCCGAGCGAAGCCAATTGTCAGCGTGTCCAGACTTAGAGCGCGCTTCAGTTGCGCAATCTGTTCTGCCGGATCTCCGCGGCGCTCCGAGTGCAACACCGCGCGGCGACGGGCAAAATCCAGCAATCGGGCCTTCAGCGCCTGATGCGTTTCCCAAAGCTCGCCATCTTCAATGGCCGACACAGCGTCCAGGCCATTGGAATCCCTCAGGCGTTCCGTCCAATCTGGACCTAGCCGACGCTCGAACAACTCCTGCATCTGCGGGGCCAGCCACGACGTAACATGCACGCCGTTGGTAATATGTCCGATCGGCACGCCATCCTGACCACGCCCTGGCCACAGGCACTGCCACATGCTGCGCGAAACGTCCCCATGCAAGGACGACACGGCATTGGCTCGGCGCGAAACCTTGAGCGCCAGCACGGTCATGCAGAAATCTTCGCCGTGGTTGTCCGGGTCGACCCGGCCCAGCGCGATCAACTGGTGCAGGTGCATGCCCATGGATTCGCGCAGTGGCCCCAGATGCTCCTCGATCAAATCAACAGAAAATCGGTCGTGGCCTGCTGGGACCGGCGTGTGCGTGGTGAAGACCGTGCGGCAGGCGACGCGACGCATGGCCTCGTCGACGCTGACCCCCTCGCGATGCATGCTCTGTCTCATCAGCTCCAACACGGCAAAGGCGCTATGCCCCTCGTTCAGATGGACCACGCCCGGCACGACGCCCAAGGCGTCCAAAGCGCGGACGCCGCCAATGCCCAACAGCAGTTCTTGACGGATGCGCGTGCGGGTGTCGCCGCCGTAAAGCCTGGCGGTCAGCTCGCGATCTTCTGGGGCGTTGCCTGGCACATCAGAGTCGAGCAAGTAAAGCAGATTTCGGCCGACAGAGAGTTTCCAAACCCGCGC
>Ga0105046_10017740_pt1 | contig 10869 bp, 8 predicted proteins | sample MAT03_FD_78385 | JGI IMG/M metagenome (GOLD analysis project Ga0105046, IMG submission 78385) | Freshwater microbial communities from Lake Fryxell liftoff mats and glacier meltwater in Antarctica - MAT-03 (megahit assembly) | ecosystem: Environmental > Aquatic > Freshwater > Ice > Liftoff...
CGAAGATTCGTAGAAGACGAAGCCGCCGATGAACGTCACGGCGAGGCCCCAGAAGATGTACTTACCGAACGAGCGGAACGTCTGCAGCACTGAACAGAACTCCTCGAGGGAACGACCTGGACCGCGGGAGAGAATAGCCACGAAAGCTAGGCCGACAGGTGGTACAACTTCAAGTGATACCGATACTTCGATGTGTATTCCGATTTGACGCTCGTCCGGGCGGTCCGCTATCTTCAGCGGTCCAGCGTTCCGGGCTGAACCGACGCGGGCAGTATTCATCCGAGGACGTGATGTCGCCTGGTGCCCGGCTGCAGGATCTGACGGCCAAGTACATGCAGAACCCCCGGCGCTTTTTCGTGCCGCTTGCCAACGAGTACCGGCAGGCCGGGGAATTGGATCGTGCCATCGCCCTCTGCCGCGAGCATCTGCCCGCGCAGCCTGGGCACATGAGCGGCCACATCGTCCTTGGGCGCGCTTACTTCGAGAAGGGGGACACCGTCGCCGCGCGCGACGTGTTCCTCACCTCGGTTGCGCTCGATGACGAGAATGTGATCGCACTCCGGCACCTGGGCGACATCGCCCGGCTCCGCAGCGAGATTGCCGAGGCTCGGCAGTGGTACGCCCGGGTGCTCGATGCGGATCCACAGAACGCCGAGATCGAGCGCCTGCTCCGCGCGCTGAACGAGGCGGCGCGTCCCGTCCCGCCGGCGCGGGGTGATGTGTCCCTTGCTCCTCCGCCCGAGACGGTCCGCCCGCCCCTGCCGCCGAGTACGCTGGTGCCGGACCCGTGGGATCGGCCGGCGAGCGAAACTGCAGCGGAGCGACCCGCCCCACGGATCGATGCGCAACCGTGGGAACGGAGCCCGTCTGCAACCGTGCCACCGCATCCGCCGACCGCGAGCGTTCCTGTGGCACCGGTCTCGCCGCCGCCTGCGGTGCCGGGGCCTCCGGCCGAGGCGCCGACCCGGTGGGAACAGCTCGCCGACGCGTTGCCGACGGAACGCCCCGCCCCAGCGCTCGAACCATGGGAGCGGCGCCCTCCCGTCGCCGTCCCGGCCCCGGTCCCCGTCGCCGCAGCACCGATGACGCCTCCGGTTGCCGCGCCCGTGGACGGTCTGGAACCGTGGGAGCGGCCGATCACCCCGCCGTTGGAAGCGCTCCGCTTCGAGCCCGCGGCGCCGACGTTCTCCGGGAGGGAGCCGGTGCTGCCGTCGGCCACGACGAACGAGCCAACGCCGCTCCGGGCACTGACGTTTGTCAGGCCGGAGCCGACCACGGCACATCCGACGCCGATGCATCAGCTCCCGCCGTCCGACTTCGATCTCGCCGACGCCGCCGCGGTGCTTGCCGAGCCGACGCCGCCCGGGTTGCGCGCGATCATGGGCGAGACGCCGGCTCGCACGACAGCGCAGGCGCCAGCGCAGGCGCCCGCCGCGCCAGTCGGACCCGGGGAGCCCAGTGGGTTGCCGGCGCAACCTGCGCCGCAGCCCGAGCCTGTTGGTGAGCCTCTCGGTGAGCCTCTCGGTGACCCTCTCGGAGAGCCTCTCGGAGAGCGTGTCGGAGAGCGTGTCGCTGCAACTTTCGCGCAGCCGCTCGCTGACGGTCTGCACGACTTGTCTGGTGACCTGGACGCCCTGCCGCCGATGATGGGTCAGGGCGACGGCTTCGCCTACGATGATCTGGACTCGCTCTCGGACGGACGATCGATCGACGCGCCCATGTCTCCACTCGACGGGGGGTGGGCGAGTTCGGCGGGCGACGAATCCGTGCCGGATGGCCTTCCGGTGACTGTGCCCGAACTCCTCGACTCGGACGTCGTCGCACCGCCGGCATTTGGGGCGCTGGCCAGTTTTGCCGCCTGGCGCGAGGCCCGGGAGAGAAACACCCCGATCTCGACTCCTGCCATTGTGGCCGCTCCGGTCGAGCCGGAACCGGAGTTCGCTCCGTCCGCTGAGATGCCACGGGAAGCGCGCGAGATGGTGGACCCATCCGAGCTGCCTGCCGGCGAATTCGAGACCGAGACGATGGCGCTGCTGTATGCGCAGCAGGGATTCACGGAGCAGGCGCTCACGGTCTATCGGACGCTCGCCCGCCGCACGCCGACCGACACCGGCCTTCAGGCGCGGATCAGGGAGCTCGAGACGCAGGTTGGCGCGGCGGACTCTGAGAATTCACTGCAGGTTGAAGCGGATAAGGCTTTGTCGTTCGGCGAGTTCGGGGTCGAACCCGCTGTAAGTTCCAGCACCCCGTCAATGCTCGAATCGATGTACGAACTGTCTCCGCCTCGGAATGGCGAGCCGACCGAACCGCGAGGGACCGATGCGCAGTGGGGCGGTGCCGCTCTGGAACGATCTGCCGATGACGACTGGTTCGCGGAGGAGCATGATCCGCTCACGAGAGCCGATTCGACCACGCCGGCAGAGGCGTTGTTCGGCCTCCCGACGGGCGGGATCGTCGAGGCCAGGACGCATCCGACGCCACGCGACGGTTGGGCGTCGAGCAGCCAGAGTGGCAGCGCCAGCGTAGCAACGCTTGCGACCATCTTTGCCGGACTCGACGTGGCGGGTGCTGACGCTGCCGCGAGCACGCTGCTCGTCGAGCTTGCCAATCAGATGGTCGGCCGTCTGCCGAAAGATGCCCCGACCCTCCCGGTGCCGGACGTTCTCGAGTTGCCTGCGGGTCCTGCCACGGACGGCGGCACAGCGGCACAGGCGCCGCTGCTCTCGTTCGACCGTTTCTTTGCCGGCGGTGGCGCACCTCCCCGCGCGCGCATCGATACGCCGTCGTCCACTCGGCCGACCGGGGCCATGGCGGCCATTCCGCTCGTCGCGCCGCCAAAGGTGTCCCCATCGCTCTCGCCCACGTTCGGCGGGCTGCCGGTGATCGCACCGCCCCCGTCGGCGACCACGGCGCCGTGGTCGAGCTTCGACTCGCGCGCAAATCCAGAGCCACCGGCGGCATCGTCGGCCGTGCCCGCGCCCGGTGAAGAGGCGAACGCGGATCAGCTTCCCGTTCCAGAATCAGTCAGAGCGGAGACGGATCTCGTGCCGGTGGTGTACGTCACCACGATGCCGGCAGCCGAACTGCCAGAGACCGCCGAGCCCGAACCACGTTCACCGACCCCGATGGAGCCCGTCTCCACTCCGGTCACGGCGCTGCCGCCCGAGACGCCGTCTGCTGATGCAGTGCGGAATCCACCCTCGGACTTTCATCGCTGGCTCGAGGGGCTCTCCTGATGCCGGTCCGGCGGCGAATCGCCGTGCTGCACGGTCCGAACCTCAACCTGCTCGGTGAACGCGAACCGTCGATCTACGGCCACCAGACGTTGATGGACATCGACGCGCGGCTGTCCGACATTGCGGCAGAGCTCGGTATCGAGATCGAGTGTGCCCAGCACAACGGCGAGGGGGCGATGCTGGACTCGATCCACTCGTGGCGTGGCGGGCGTGTGGCTGGCGCTCTCGTGAACGCGGGGGCCTACACCCATACCTCGCTGGCGCTGCGCGATGGGCTGCTTGGTGTCGCGGTGCCGTTCGTCGAGGTGCACCTGTCGAACATCTACGCCCGTGAGCCCGAGCGCCGCCATTCGATGCTGGCCGCCGCCGCACTCGGGGTCATCTGCGGCTTTGGCCCGGCCAGCTACGAGCTTGGCTTGCGCGCGCTGCTGGCGCACCTCGACGCGCAGCGGTGATGGCGGCGTACCACGCAACGCGGCTGGCGGCGCTTCAGGCGGGCATGGTCGAGCACCATCTCGATGGTCTGCTGGTCGCGTCGCTCGCCAACATCCGCTATCTGACCGGCTTTTCCGGGAGCAACGCACTCGCATTCGTTCCCGGTCGCGGCAGCGTCGCGCTCTTCACCGATTTCCGCTACCAGACACAGGTCATCGACGAGGTGGCGGAGTCGGTGCGGGTGGTGATTGCGACGAACAGTCTCTGGACGGAGCTCTGGGCGTATCTGCCCACGGTCGCTGCCGTCGAGGTCGTCGGGTTCGAAAGCGCCCATCTCCTCCACCGCGACTTCGAGCGCCTCCTCGACGATGGGGCGCGGTGGCAGTGGCGTCCCGCGCGGGAACTGGTCGAATCGCTTCGGGAGCGAAAGGATGCTGGCGAGGTGGCGCTGATCGAGGTGGCCGCAGCGATGGCGACCCGGGCGCTGGCGGCCACGTTGCCGCGGATCGAGCCCGGTCAGAGCGAAACGGCGATTGCCGGTGTGCTCGAGAAGGCGCTCCGTGATGAAGGCAGTGAGGGGTTCCCGTTCGCGACCATCGTGGCATCCGGTCCGCGGTCCGCACTCCCTCACGCGCGCAGTTCTGCGAAAATTGTCGAGCTCGGTGAGTTTCTGCTGCTGGATTTTGGTGCGATTCATGACGGCTACTGTTCCGACATCACCCGGACGGTCGTGGTGGGTCGCGCGTCGCCGGAGCAGCACGCCTTTTATGATGCGGTGCGCGCGGCCCAGGAGAAAGCGTGCGCGGAAGTCCGGGCGGGCATGCGCGGCCATGAGGCCGATGCGATCGCCCGGGAGTACCTGAAGGAGGCTGGTCTGGCCGAGGGGTTCGGGCACTCCCTCGGGCACGGCATCGGCCTGGAAGTGCACGAGGGACCGCGACTGGCATCGACGGCCGATGCGATTCTCCCGCTGGATGCGGTGGTCACCGTCGAGCCAGGTGTGTATCGTGCAGGTTGGGGAGGAGTGCGCATCGAGGACGATGTCCTGCTGAGCGCCGCCGGTCCCCGCCGATTGACCGACTTTCCCCGCGAGTTGCTGGAGCTGCTGTGACAGTGCCACTCGCGTCCTCCGCCGTCAGAGCCCACTCATGATCGATCTGCGATATCTGAAGAAAGTGCTCGAGATGCTCGACGAATCGACCGTCGATTCCCTGGAGATCACCTCGGACAAGGGGATGAAGCTCCGGATCTCGAAGAGCCCCACGCAGCGCGGTGGCGCCGTGATGGGCACGCACATGATGGCGGCCCCGGCACTGGCTGCTGCGCCAGCGGCGACGGAGCCGGCTGCGGCCACGACGGTTGCCGAAGCGGTCAAGCCGGTGTCGACACTCCTCGAGGTGAAGTCGCCGATGGTCGGCACTTTCTACGCGAAGCCCGAGCCGGGCGCGAATCCCTACGTCAGTGTCGGGACACGCGTGACCAAGGGCCAGATCCTCTGCATCATCGAAGCGATGAAGATCATGAACGAGATCGAATGCGACGTGTCCGGAATGGTGGTCGATGTGGCCGTCACGGATTCCTCGGCCGTCGAGTATGGGCAGGTGCTCTTCCGCGTGGATCCCAATGGCTGATCCGACGAGCGCCGCCAATCCATCGGTCGGCGACAAGCCGATCAGTGGCAGCGGCAAGCAGCTTTCGGCGCAGCTCCGCAGCTGGCTCGCCTCGCTCATCGAACGTGACGGGTCTGATTTGCACCTGAAGGTCGGGCGGCCGCCGACGATCCGTCTGGCGGGCGACCTGGTGGGGCTGGATCACCCGTCGCTGAAGGCCGATGATCTGTCGGCGCTGGCAGAGCAGATCATGCCGCAGCGCTATCTCAAGGAGTTCCAGCAGACGCGCGAGGCGGACTTCGCGATCGGCGTGTCGGGGATCGGCCGCTTCCGCGTGAATGCCTACCAGCAGCGCGGCACCGTGTCGTTCGCCCTGCGCGGCATTCCGTACCAGACGCGGTCGGCCACCGAGCTGCATCTGCCACAGGTGGTCGAGGAACTCGCACTGCGGCCTCGCGGCCTGGTGCTGGTGACGGGCATCACCGGGTCAGGCAAGAGCACGGCCCTGGCGGCGATGATCCACCATGTGAACCAGCATCGGTCGGCGAACATCATCACGATCGAGGACCCGGTGGAGTTCCTGCACCGGGACATCCGGAGCCACGTGAGCCAACGCGAGGTGGGTACCGACACGTTGAGCTTCAGCTCCGCGCTGCGTCGTGTGCTGCGGCAGGATCCGGATGTGATCCTGATCGGCGAGATCCGCGATCTCGATACGCTCGACACGGCACTGAAGGCGGCGGACACGGGCCATCTCGTCTTCTCGACGCTGCACACGACCGATGCGTCGTCGACCATCGCGCGCATCCTGAGCTTCTATCCGCCGCACCAGCAGGCCGAGGTGCGGTTCAATCTCGCCAACGCGCTGGCAGGCATCATCTCGTTGCGGCTCGTGCCGCGGAAGGATGGCAAGGGCCGCGTCCCGGCGTGCGAGGTGCTCGTGAATACGGCAGCCGTTCGCGACAAGATCCGCGACCCGGCGGCGTCGCTCGACATCATCGAGCTGATCAAGGAGGGCACCGTGCAGTACGGCATGCAGACGTTCGACCAGAGCCTGTTGTCGTGGTACACCCGCGGCACCATCAGTTACGACCAGGCATTGTTCTATGCCACGAACCCGAGCGAGTTTGCGTTGCAGATTCAGGGTGTGGCGTCGGCGAGCGACTCGTCGTGGGACGCGTTCCGCGCCCCCGCGCCGTCCTGAGGCGGCATGTTCAAGAAAGTCCTGATCGCCAATCGTGGCGAAATTGCCTTGCGTGTCATCCGCGCCTGCCGTGAACTGGGCATCCAGACGGTCGCCGTGTATTCGGAGGCGGACCGTGACTCGTTGCATGTGCGTTTTGCCGACGACGACGTGTGTATCGGCCCGGCGGCGGGCCGCGACAGCTATCTGAAGATTCCCCGGATCATCGCGGCGGCGGAGATCACCGGCGCCGATGCGATCCATCCGGGCTACGGATTCCTCGCCGAGAATGCGGAGTTCTCCGAGACATGCACGGCGTCCGGGATCACCTTCATCGGCCCGACGGCACACCAGATCCGTGTGATGGGGGACAAGGCGTCGGCCCGCAAGGCGATGGCGGAGTGCGGCGTGCCGATCGTGCCTGGAACCCCGGGCCCGGTGGAGGATGTGGACGAGGCGCTGGCGTTTGCCGAGTCGATCGGGTTTCCCGTGATCATCAAGGCGTCGGCCGGTGGCGGCGGCAAGGGCATGCGTGTCGCGACGGACGCCGATGATTTTGCGCGCAGCTTCAACCTGGCGCGCAGTGAGGCCCTGTCGGCGTTCGGCAACGGCGACGTGTACGTCGAGAAGTATCTGCTCCGGCCGCGACACATCGAGTTCCAGATCCTTGGCGACCGGCACGGCAACTGCCTGCATCTCGGTGAACGCGATTGCTCGGTGCAGCGCCGGCACCAGAAGCTCATCGAGGAGGCGCCCTCGCCGGCCATGACGCCTGACCTGCGCCTGCGCATGGGGTCCGACGCGGTGCGTGGGGCGAAGGCGATCGACTATGTGGGTGCGGGTACCATCGAGATGCTGCTCGACACGGACGGATCGTACTACTTCATGGAGATGAACACCCGCATTCAGGTCGAACACCCTGTGACGGAGATGCTCACGGGCGTGGACCTCGTGCAGGAGCAGATTCGCGTGGCAGCGGGGCTGCCGCTGCGTGTGACGGACCTGCCACCGCTGCGCGGGCATGTGATCGAGTGCCGCGTGAATGCCGAGGATCCGATGCGCAACTTCCAGCCGTCGCCAGGGAGGATCAACACCTTCCACGCCCCTGGTGGCCCGGGCGTGCGGGTCGACAGTCACGTCTACGCCGGCTACACGGTGCCGCCGCACTATGACTCGCTGCTGGCGAAGCTCATCGTGCAGGCGCCGACCCGCGCGGAAGCAGTCAAGCGCATGCAGGTGGCGCTCGAGAGCTTCATCATCGAGGGGCCGACGACGACGATCCCGTTCCTCGCCAAGGTCATGCAGAACGCGACGTTCCAATCGGGCGATTTCGACACGAAGTTCCTCGAGCGAGAGACCGACCTCTTCGCGAAGGAGTGAGGGTGCGCGTGGCTGTCTTCCCGGTGCGGTCGGGTTCCACCCCGGCGGCACCGGAGTGTCGTCTCGTGAGCGCGATGCCCGGGAGGCTCCGTGGTCGTCCGGCGTGAAATGAGCGGGGTGGGCCTGCTGCTGCTGGCCGTGTTCCTCGGCGGCCTGCTCGTCACGTATGCGATCGGCACGGATGGCGGGCTGCTCGAGGTTCGTGGCGCATTCGGCGCCATCGGGGCGGCGATCGTCGCGCCACTGGTGACGGTGCTGGGCTGGAGCGGTGTCGTGCTGCTCCCCGTGCTCCCGACCGTGCATGCCCTGCGGTTGCTCGGCCGGCTCGACCGGGCTGAGGACCGCTCGTGGCTCTGGTTCGTGGGCGGACTGATGGTGCTGCTGCCGATCGGGTTTGCACTTGGCCTGCGCGTGGGTCGAGAGACCAGCCTCGTGGCCGGGGTGTGGGGCGGCCTGGTGGCCTTCTATCTGGAGCGCCTGATCGGGTATGTGGGCGCGTGGCTCGCGGTCGTCGCCGGCGGATCGGTGCTGACTATCGGCACGCTGGCCTGGAATCCCATTCTCGCCCTGTTCGACCGCGCACCGAAGGTCGCGGCGGCGCTGACGCCGGCGCGCGATCCGCTGGCGGCGTTGCAGCTGGAGCCGCCACCGGAGGAGATGCCGGCAATCGAGGCGTATGCGCGCGCAGGCGCGACGCCCGGGTCAGCGACGATTCCGCGGCGGCGCACGCCCGTCACGCCGACGCCGGTTCCCGCAGTCGGTGCCGAAGTCGCGGCCGCGGACGACGACGACGAGCCCGCCATCGTGCTCCCGATCAGCCGCAAGCTGAAGACGGCCCCGCCCACACGCGAGGAGCGCGTCACCGCCGCAATCGAGGCGACTGCCGTCCCCGACGACGACGCGGAATCGCTCTTGCCGCCGACCTCGCTGTTGACCGAGCCGCCGCCGAGGAACGTCGACGCGAACCGGCGCGAACTCGATGCGTCGGGGGTGCGGCTGATGGCGGCGCTGAAGACCTTCCGCGTCGAGGGTCAGTTGGTGGGCCGCACGACCGGTCCGACCGTCACGCAATTCGAGGTGGAGCCGGCCGCCGGCGTGAAGGTTCGCCAGTTCGCCTCGCTTTCCAACGACCTCGCGCTCGCCATGCGGGCCACCAGCATCCGCATCGTCGCGCCGATCCCGGGCAAGGGCGCCGTCGGCATCGAAGTGCCGAACCCGAACCCGGAGATGGTGGCGTTCCGCGAGATCGTCGAGCACCCGGAGTACAGTTCGGCACGCGCGGCGCTGCCGGTGGCGCTGGGCAAGGATCTCGAAGGACGGCCGGTGATCGCCGATCTCGCGAAGATGCCGCACCTGCTCATCGCCGGGGCGACGGGGTCGGGGAAGTCGGTGTGCGTGAACACGATCATCACGTCACTCATCTACCGCCACACGCCGGCGACACTGCGATTTCTGATGGTCGACCCGAAGATGGTCGAGCTCTCGGTGTACAACACGCTGCCGCACCTGCGTCACAAGGTGATCACCGACAACCGCGATGCGGCGGCGGTGCTCAAGTGGGCAGTGCTGGAGATGCAGGATCGCTATGCGCTGCTGGCGGCGAACGGCTGCCGCAACGTGCAGGACTTCAACCGTCGCGTGCAGGAAGGGGCGCGATTGCAGAAGCCGCGCAATCCTGAGGTCGCCTTCGAGGTCAACACCTACGACGGCGGCATTCTGCCGTACATCGTGGTGATCATCGACGAGATGGCTGACCTGATGATGACGGTGCAGGGTGAGGTGGAGACGCCGATCGCGATGCTGGCGCAGAAGGCGCGCGCCATCGGGATCCACCTGATCCTCGCCACGCAGCGGCCGAGCGTGAACGTGATCACGGGGCTCATCAAGGCCAACTTTCCGAGCCGTATCGCGTTCCGCGTCGCCAGCCAGATCGACAGTCGCACGATCCTCGATGGATCCGGTGCGGAGTCGCTGCTTGGCAATGGGGACATGTTGTTCCTGCCACCGGGGAAGTCGGAGCCGGGACGTTTGCAGGGCGCGTATCTCTCGAGCGAGGAGACGGAGCGCCTGATGCTGTGGTACGAGGCGCAGCGCGAGCGCGCCGAGGCGGAGCGTGCGACGGGCGGCAGCGCGGCGCTGCCGGTGGCGAACGAACCGGACATCCTCGAGCAGATCCGCGCCCGCGAGGCAGTGGAAGCCGGCGGCGGCGGAGACGACGATGGCGACCCGGTGGATCGCGACAAGCTGTTTCGCGAAGCGGCGGAGCTGTGCATCCAGCATCAGGGCGGCAGCACGTCACTGCTGCAGCGGCGGCTCAAGATCGGCTATGGTCGAGCGGCCCGCATCATCGACCAGTTGCACGACGCGGGCATTCTCGGCCCGCCCGACGGCAGCAAGCCGCGGGACGTGCTGAAGGGCTTCCAGGATCTCGACGAGATCGTGGGCGCGTGAGGTGTCGCGGGTCGCGCGACGGAGCGGCGCGTGCGGCGGCGTCACGGTGCGCGCGAATGATGCTTCGCGCGTGATCGGGGTGTGCGCGCGGCGCACGGCACCGCGATCATGACGCCATGACACAGACCAAGGCACAGGCGCTTGGCGCCCTCGGGGAGCGGATCGCGGCGCGGTGGCTGGCGCGCGACGGCTGGCAGGTAGTGGATCGGCGGTGGCGGTCGGGTCGGCGCGACATCGACCTGGTGGCGCTGCGGGAAGGCGTCGTGGCGTTCGTCGAGGTGAAGACGCGCCGGACGACCTGGTCGGGCGAGCCGGTCGAGGCGGTGAACTGGCGCAAGCAGCGGGAGCTGACGCGGTCGGCGCAGGCGTGGATCGACCAGCGCGCGTCGGCGCTGACGCCGCCGCCGGCGACGTTCCGTTTCGACGTCGTGGGCGTGGTGGCCAGTCGCGAGCGTGTCGCCATTCGGCACGTGACGGGCGCCTTTCCGGCGTTTCAGGCGCAGTGACCCCACCACGTGCCGAAAGGGGCTTGACGGCGTTTGTTCGGTTTCGTATTCTCTTCGGGCGCCGGGGC
>Ga0105046_10017744_pt1 | contig 10868 bp, 11 predicted proteins | sample MAT03_FD_78385 | JGI IMG/M metagenome (GOLD analysis project Ga0105046, IMG submission 78385) | Freshwater microbial communities from Lake Fryxell liftoff mats and glacier meltwater in Antarctica - MAT-03 (megahit assembly) | ecosystem: Environmental > Aquatic > Freshwater > Ice > Liftoff...
CACAAAACAGTAAGCGCAGTATCAATACTGGCATTGGTGGGAAGAAAACGATGTATGGCATACACGATAAATGCAATACCTACGCCAATTAAAATACCTGCACCAGCCACCAGGAAAAAATCACCTGTGGCATGCCACATACTAAAATGGCCGGTGAGAATAGCTGCAAGCGCAAAGCGAAATACGATGAGCGATGAAGCATCATTAACAAGACTCTCTCCTTCCAGGATTGTTAATACTCTTTTAGGAACTTTTAATCCCTGTAAAACAGATGCTGCTGCTACCGCATCCGGCGGAGAAATGATTCCTCCCAGCAGAAATCCATACGCTAAAGGAAAGTTTGGAATAATAGCATGAGAAAAAAATGCAACGGCAGTAGAGGTAAATATTACCAGGCCAATAGATAACAGGCCAATGGGTCTCCGGCTTTTCCAGAAATCTTTCCAGGAAGTATTCCATGCAGCAGAATATAATAAGGGTGGCAGAAAAATAAGAAATACAGTATCAGGGTCCAGGCTCACAACCGGCATTCCCGGAATAAAACCAATGAACAAACCGGCTACCACCAGTAGTATGGGATAAGATATTTTTAGCTTTACGCTAAGCATTGATAACATGCTCACCGCAAATAAGAGAGACAGAATAAGAAACAGGTTGTCTTGAATCATTTTTACGAATTTAATGATTTAGACAATTCAATTGTATTTATGTTATAGAGCTATAAAGATGGGGAATAAATGATACGAGATGTCAGCCGTTATAAAACGTCTCCTCTCTGTGGCAGTTCGAAGCCTGAGGTCATGGCATTCAAGCTTTTCCCTACCGGACCAAAAAAAAAAGTAATTCAACATGCAAAGATGACTCAAAAAAAACCTTATCCTTACTATTCATATTTCACTTCAATATTGATCTATTAATTCTCTTTCTGCCTTTGCAAATTGAAGGCGTTTGTGATTATCTCTAGCAAATACCATAAGTAAAGCTATATCTTCCTCTGAATAATTTCCATTCAAATTAGCTTCTTCTAAGGTAGTCCTGCATAAATTATCAAGTTCTTCCAACTCATTGATGATTCCGTTGTATTTAGCTAATAATCGGTTTATGAATTCTTTCATTTTACAGATTTTTAAATTTGATATTATTTGTATTTAAAAACTATAGCCAAGTGTAATAAAGTTTTACATAAGTAAATAGAAAAAGGTATCTATAAAATTCTTTTGTAAAAGAAACAATTGTTTTCTAAATCTAAAACAGCATTTTCACTTTGAATAACAAGCCTTTTCCAAGCCTTGCAAGCTGATGGAATTAGATAATCACCTTGCTGGAAACTGATAGAACTAGATTTAATATGTGTTTTCAATTCGTGTGAATCAATTTGAATAATTTTTTCCGGTATGCCTTTTTTTGCAAATTCTGTATTGCCATTAATAGTTAACTGTTCGCTTTTAGCAAGAGTTACATCTAATATTTTAACACGGTAACTAAACCAAAGCAACCTATTTAATGGAATGCTATAAACTTTGAAAGTAACTTCATCGCTTAATTCATTTGTTTCATTTGAGTATTGAAATAGGCAAATTTCACCATCAATGTCAACTGTAGAAAATTCTACCATTTCTTATTTTTTCTTATCTCTTAACATTGCCCTGATTGACTGAACTGCCTTTTCTGCTTTACTTACCATAACAGAACTTGTATTTAAACTATCGTCATTTGTAATAACTGTAATTTCATCGCCAGCTAATTTTAATTGAAATGCTTCAGAATGAACTAATCTTTGTCCATTCATCAGAGTATAGGCAGAAGAAACAGTATCAGTTTTTACGGACACAACATCTTTATAAAAGAATTCATTGGTTGATTCATTTATATAAGTGTTTTTAATCCAGTTGTAATTACATTTATAACTACATAAATAGTTCTCAGTAAACGCAAACACTTGTATTGTCCATATTGAATAGCGATTAAAACCGTCTTTCCCTTTTTTCATTAATATATCCTTCACATCGAAGCCACTAACATTCCAATAAATTGGGCCTAATACTAGGAGAGATTCAGCCACTAAATCGGCTTTGGAAATACCTAATTTATCATAAGGCCTTTTTTTGATTACTTCGGCTATATCATCTTCTAGCCACGAATCCATTTGTGAATCAGAAACAATGTTTTGTTTGCTCGCATAATCTATAAGAAAATAAATCACAGTTGCACCTCCAAAAACAAAAGAGCATGTCCAAAAAAATGATTCTGCATCGTATCCTTCAGTTAGCCTTAACATTAATACACTCAATCCAAAAAGGACGCCTAGGATAAATAAGAGGGTCGGGCTACTTATTTTAAAATATTTTTTGATCTGTTCTCTTTTTTCCATTTTATCAGAATTTTTAATAATTTATATATAGTTTGAATAATGCATATTCCGGTATTAAATTGATGCTTTGTAAAAACTCAAAATCATCCCTTTCTAATTTTAATTCTACTGTTTTCTCAAGTAAAGTGATATAGTTAGGTACTGGTAAAAGCATGCCGTTCCCATCAAAAAAATCATAATTAACTATGGCCAATAAAAAATAGAATTTGGCATTTTCTTCTAATTGAATTGCAGTAAAAAGGCATTCCACTATTTTTTTTATCCCGCTATAAGGCAATGCCCTAATTCGGCTTCCACTCATTATTGTTATAGAGCAATAAAAATATGCATCAGCATTGGCAGGATTTTTTTCAATTTCTTTTTCTAATAACTTTTGGGCAATAGAATAGTTTTTTAAATTTAAATGTAATAGTGCTTTAATAAAATTGTCTAATTGTAATGCATCATTGCTTAAATATTGTTTCGAGAGTATCGCACTTAATTTATTTGTACTTAATTCTTTTTTAATAATATTTTCATTATCACAAAACTCACATTTCATATCTTTTGGTGATAACGAAGCTCCGCAGGAAGCACAACAAAGTATTTCAATTTTATTCATAAATTATTTCATTCCCAATCTTTTCATTAAATCTTCAATTGCATCCTGCCATTCCTTTGTTCCAATTTTTGAAGCGCACTCAACAAACACTTCTTGTTGCTTTTTCCCTTCATATTCAGATAAAATTTCTAGTATTTTTTTTACAGATTCGTTCATAACTTTTGATTTATCGTTAATAGGTATCTTGATATTATTAAAAGAAAAATCTCAATAAAAAGTATAAGTATAAATCCAATTATAAAATAATTGTCTTTAAAATGAATAGGGCTTAAGATTGCAAGTATTATTGATATCAGACATAAAATTGGAAAAATAAAAGAAAGACTTATTTTAAATCCATTACTGATATTATCACTTGCCAACTTATAGAGCAGGGATATATTTGTAATCAGGACTGCATTAACAGATAACCAGTTAAAAGGCAAATAATTTGAAACAAGCAAACCAATTATTGAATTTGCAAGTATTAAAAGCGTCCCGGTTGTCAAAATTATATTTTTCATACTTCAATTTATAAAGCCGGAGGTGGCGGTGGAATCTGATTAAATAAAACCGAAGTTTCAGGAAGCTCGTTTATCAATATCCAGTTGTCCAACCCTGTTTTCCATACAAGCGTTTGTTTATTTACTCTAACATCTGCAATCAATTGTTTTAACTGGTCGAAACTTAAAGGCCCATTTTGTTGATTGTTTATTAAAACATAATACAGCGTCGGTAGCAACGGCGGTCTGTTTCGTGTATTTAAATTATTAGATAAGTTACCCATTTGACTGCCAACACCGGCACCCAAGCCAAGGCCCAAGCCCGCACCCATTAAATTACCTGCTACGCCTCCTTCGTTTTTTGCGGCATTATCTAACACATCAAAACTTCTGTCCATTTGGTATAATTCTGTTCCTGTAATTTTAACTTTTGCAGCAAGATCTTTAGCTTCTTTAAGTTTCACAACACTTGGATCGTCAAGAGGAACATTTATAGAGAGAAAATAAAAACTTACCACTTCCAATCCGAATTTTTTAAATTCATCGGATATTTTTTCCTGGCAAAACTTTGATAATTCTTCTAGATAAATATTTATTTCGAGTATAGAAATACTGTCCTTGATTAATTTTTTAGAAATGAAACTTGTCAAGGAAGAAATAATTTTCCCTTTAAAATATTCTTGGATTTTGTCAGCCGAAAATGATGGTATATTACCAGTTAAATTTTCTAAAAATGTTCTTGGGCTTGAAATTTTAAAGCCGTACTGCCCAAATGCTCTTACTGGAATTATAATACCATATTTTGGATCTTCCAAAAGTATCGGTGCGGTTGTGCCCCATTTATTATTAAGTTTTGTCAGCAAATTAATGTACCATACTTCTGCTTGAAATGGGGAGTTACCACCAAATGGAAGATTAATTATTTTGTTAAGCAAAGGAATATTTTCAGTTTTTACTGTGTGAGTTCCAACAGTAAATTCATCTAATATAACACCACCCTTTATAAAAAAAGCATGTTGTGCAGGGTTAACTACTACTTGAGTTCCTATTCTCAAGTCATTTGATGGAAATTTCCAAATGAATTCATTTTCCTCGGATTGATATTTAACTACGTCAATTAATGCCATGGTATTACGCTAAGCTTTCCCACTGGGAAAAATATTTGGGGAAAGCACTTTTTTTACTTTCTTCTGAATAGAAAACCTACTCCTTTGTTGCTATATTAGCCAACCCATCCCATGAAAAAAGAAGCAACACACATAACCACAAAAAAATAAGTGTTGAAGTGGACCATTTAAATTTCGTTTTTTTAAAATAGTTAACAACAAAAAGACGAGCTATGCCCGATGACAAAACTGGTATAAACATGAGGTAAGTACTTTTGAACTTAAAAAACGAATCAGACTACTGTTAACTTATAATGCTATTAAAATGCCAGGGTATTAAAACATTCAACACCGAAAAAAAAGAATGGGAGATTGCATCCCCTATACAATTAATCATTTTCAAGGGGTTTATTATATTTTGCTGGCTTTATCTGGCTTGCAGATAGAACCACTTGCGGGAGTGATTTTCTTCATTTTTAGTTTTGGCATTAGAAGCTTATTGTTTAACCATATTGAAAGTAGAAAATCCATCATTCAACTACGCATTAGTTTATTAAACAACCCCTATTTTTATTAAACTACAATAAACAACCGGGCTACTTACCCGATATGCACATCTACCTGTACCCCGTCTTGCTATGTAATGCTGATTTGCCCAGGTATAATTCAATGGGTACAACTCTTTTTATCAAGCCCGCTTTTTCCATGCGAGTTAGACATCATTCCAGTATGGGAGTTCAACATGGAGCAGAGTCTACACCGATTAAAATAATGAAACTAATACTGAAATATTTATGGGCAAAAAAACTGTTTAATCTTACCAACAATTTTGCCATGTAGTACCATCGTACACTCGCAACTTATTTATAAGTCCATCAAAATACATATCGCCTTTTGAAGGATTATCAGGTGCAGTATCACGAGGTTCTAGTCTCATTGTATTGTTAACATGTAGATTTCTTTTAGGAATGGCAATATTGACACCTACATTTCCACTGTTACCAGCATATATAACAGCAATTTCATTGGCAGATAAGGCTCGGCTCCAAAGTCCATATTCATCAATAATACCTGAAAAATTAGGTGAATACAAAGCACTCCCTAATTTGAATGTTGAGCTAAGTATTTTATCAACTGAAGAACAATATATTGGCTTTGATCTACTAAGATCACCATTTAGGTATAAAAAAGCACTGTCAGAGCGATACACGATTCCAACGCATGTAAATCCATTGAGGGCAGCGTTTACACTCATGTGATTTACCAATAAATTGGTAGAATGGCCTGCTACAAAAATTCCATTCGTACCGATTGAAAATCCCACCCCGATGTTTGGTTGGCCTTCAGCTGGTTCGTATGCCCAATTTTGATTTGAATTGGCCATTGGTACACTAACACTACCAGGGCAAAGATTACTCTCTGTTTGTGAATTCAAAATTCGGTTAGACTTGACCCACATCACCATACTAAAATTATTGGTCAAATTGCTGGGAGTCGTAATCAGAATAGATGAAACTATGTTTGGGTCAAAAAAATAGGCCCCATTTGAATTCCCCAATCTATCAGTTGTCAAAGTTGCCCCGGTTATGGTACCGTTATTTCCATTTCCACTTAAATCATTTGCGTTGCCATTAAACGGCCACCATCCAACCAATCCATTGGTTGGTATATAGCTTGGTAATTGCGCCTGAGTCGTGAAGGAAAGTAATAAGAAAAATATGGGAGTAAGTAATAAAGATAAAAGATGTAAATTCTTTTTCATGATTATTAATTTGGGTTAATTTAAAGGGGAACAATTTAAATAACATATTTTATATATCAGAAGGCGTTCAGCATATTCTTGGGTTGTTCAAAATTTCGCTATTAGCTCCTTGTCAGTCAAAAAAACTTCTGCAGCATTAGTTAACTCATTTCGATAAACTTGCCCACCAATATTCACTTCTAAGAGTAAGGTGTGAGCTTTCTTGCTGAATCTTTTTTAGCATGAACGGAACATTAAATATATTGCGAAGGCAACACTAGCAAATAGTAATTTTTTCATTTCAGTTTTGGAATTAAAGGGTTATTAATTTAGGTACTGAAAAGTAGAAAATCCATCAATCATTTACACAGTAGTTTATTAAACAACCCCTATTTTTATTAAACTACAACAAAACAACAGGGCTTCTTACCCGATATGTACTTCTACTCTATACCCCGTCTTGCTATGTAATGCTGGCTTGTGCAGAAATAATTGAATGGGCACTTTATGTTCCTGATTAAATAAATGAATCCTTTCCTCTACCAGTTTTTGCCCAAGGCCAAATCCCTTATGGGTAGCTTCCACTTCCTTACCGTTATCTTCCAGGCCAATAATGATGGATTGCTTTCCGCCTACTTCTATCCATATTTTTTTATTTGATTCAGAGCTGCCTATCACACCGTATTTAATGGCGTTTTCTGCGAGGGGTTGCAGGATCAACGGTGGCAAGAGGATAGAGTCAGTATCAATACCGGGGCTTACGTTTATTTGGTAACTAAAATCCTTATCGTGCTCAAAGCGGGTGTGCTGTAGTTTTAAATAGGAATTTAAAAAACTGAGTTCTTCTGTAAGGGTGATGGCAGCCTTATTATTAGTTTCTAAATAAGTTCTTTGCAGGTTAGAAAACTCTGCCACTACTTCTATGGCTTTATCATATTGCTTTTCTAAGATCAGGGAACTTATCAGGTTCATAGAATTAAAAACAAAATGAGGGTTCAGGTTTTGTTTTAATACCTGTAGCCTGTTTTGTGACAGTTTTTTATTGAACTCTTTTTTATCAAGCCGGCTTTTTATCAATAGGGAAAGCGTGACTAATACAAATAAAATAATGGCGCCAAAAAACCAGGGGTTCCTGTTGAGCGGTAAACTTATATTGATTTGTTGATTGATGGTTGAATTGCCCACTTTAATTGCTAAATCATATTCGCCATATTTTAATCCATTGGCTAAGTTAAACTGGTTATGTATGGTATATTTTCTACTGATTAATTCCCCATTCCTTTTTATTTCCAGCGTCTTCAAAGAGTGATTTTGAATGATCCAATCCCGGTAAGTAAACCCTATTGTAAATCCCAGGTTTTCATTGACTGCTTCGGGGTATTGCAGGTTTATCAACTTGTCATCGATTGCTGCAGGTTCGGTATCAATATCGCTAAATGCAAAGCTGGTTAGTAAAGAAGATGTTGCCAGCAACAATGTGTTCCCCGCAATTACAGGTTTATCTACCTGGTTATAATTGCCAAAATAATAATAATTAACGGGTACTCCATTGCTTTGCTGGATTTGCATTATACCCTTATCGTTGAGCAGGTACAGTTTATTATTTTTAGATAAAATCCATTTTGCTGTAAACCCCTCTATCTTATTTTCAAGCTCAAAGGATTTAACAGGAACCAGTTGATGAGCGCTGTAATCAATTTTATAAGCATGTATGTTTCCTATCACAAGGATGTACAGGGTATCTTTTATTAAAGTGAAGTCTTGGGCAAATGCTGTCCTTTTATCAGTACATGACAAAGCATACGCAGTATCTTTTTCAATTACATTGAACCCTTTTTCTTTGTTTAGAAAAATAATTTTATCATTCATCATCTGGGTAGCCGGCAAAAACGATTCAATATTACTTAAAAGTGATACTTTATTCCAGGGTAAATCAACTACATTCACTCCCTTCTGATAATTATGAAACAAGTATAACTTATCGCCTAAAAGCTCCATGGATACAAGCCCAGGTCTCAAGTCATCCGGAATGGGAATATTTTTTATAAGTTTAAATGTACCCGCATTATACAATCTAACATTATAAGCGGAGGATAAAGCGAGTGTATCACCGAATAATTTTGCCACTTTAACTTTTTCTATATTAAGATGTATGGGTAAAGCATTGGTTAGCTGCTGCGATCTATTCAATAAAATTTTATTTATTGAATTTTCATTGAGCATAAGAATATGCTTTTTGTTTGCAATGATTTTTGCTTGTTTTTCTTTACCGATAAGGGCAATATCCTTTACAGATTTTTGTAAAAACAATCCCCTTGCTAAATCGCCATAATACAAACAATCATTGGAGGAGTCGTATGACAATGAAGTTAGAAACCCGTTTGAATCATTTGAAATGAAGGGATTACCATGCATGTATAAAACCCCCTTCTGGCTGGAATTATTTTCTCCCAATGCTAATACTATTTTTTTTTCAATAATAGCTATATCCAATACCACCCAATTCTCGTTATGAGAACCGGTTAGATAAAATGTTTGTGGCATACCATCTTGTTCTATAATAGTATAAAATCGATCGCCGCCTATTACCAGTTTATTGCTGGTAGATTGTGCACAAAGCAAAGAATTATGTTTTTCTTCGGGAATAAACGATTTAGTGCAGTCTTTCTCAAAAGAATTGTTACTGAATTGAATTACGCTTCTTCCGGGATAAACAAGCGCATACAATTGTCCTTGCCAGGTAAAAAGATCCGTAGGGAAATCAGCATTTATATTCTCCGTAAATTTAATTGGGGTAAGTTTTTTGGGCATCCATAGATAAGCACCATTATTGGATAAAATAAAAACCTGCCTATCAAACACTTTAATTTTCCGGATAAGTGTTATAATAGTTGATGGATATTGTTCCACCAATTTACCTGTTTGCCGGTTAAAAATAAAGAGTCCATCAAAGCGGGAACCAATGAAAACCAAACTGTCTATAAAATTAATACCCCAGATACTTTTATTGCCAATGTTTTTAATAATATTTTTTTGGGCATCACTATTGGCATTCAAAATGCTCAGGCCATTATCAGTGCCCGTCCAAACCCTGCTGTCATTATCCAGCATAACGCATCTTACTGCGTTAGATGGCAGGCCACTAAGCTGGTTCATTTCGGGCAGTAAATTTTCTACCTGGCAGTTGGCATTAAAATGAAAAAATTGAATTAAAAGTATTGCGACAAAACTTTTGCTCCAACTCTTGAGACAGGCAGACATATATTGGTAATTGTAATGATGGAGTCCTTCTTAAAAGACTTTATCATATTCTTATTTATTGTGTAAGATTTGTGAATGCGAACAAAATCTATCCCAACAACCCCGGTGATTGTTTTCAATGTTTTGGCAGTAGTATATTCTGTATTATTAACCAGGTAGATTTTTGAGTAGGGGCCTTTTGCCTCTATATAATGTATTTCATCCAAATGGATGGGAACAGTAAAACCATGTTCCTTAATGAGCAAATACTTTGTTGCATCCTTACTTAGCAAATCTTTTTCATAACGTCTTATGGACGATTTTAGTTCGGCAGGATTGATAGGTTTCAGCAAATAGTCAAATGCTTTTTCCCTTATTGCTTTAATAGCGTATTCAGAATAAGCGGTTACAAAAATTACTTTAGTTTGGCTGGTAAGATGGGGTAATAATTCAAACCCCGATTTATTGCCTAATTCAACATCCAAAAAACAAATATTAAAATTTTCGCCCTCTACTGCTTCCATAGCTTCGGCCAGGGAAGCTACCGTTACAATTTTATCAAATAAAAAAAAGAACTCTTTATTTAATAAAATTTTAAGTGATACCCTGCCGCTGTGTTCATCATCCACAATCAGTGCCTTTAATTTCATTAACCGCTCAGTTAGTTTAGTGGCTCAAATTAAGCTATTAGTAGTTCCTAAAATTAAAACACTCATGAATGACGTCTTTGTTTATTTAACCGCAGTCTGGAAAATTAACTATTGCCTGGTATGAATTTGGTTGTAAGTAGCAGCGTTGATTATTTTTTTATTACAAGATACTCAAATAACAGAATGATACCCTTAAAGGCATAGAGAACAAGAGGCGATTTTTTTCCAGCGACTTATTGCTCCTTTGGGCAATGTATATGCAAATATATAAGCGCCATACGGGAGGTAACTAATTGTATTGCTCCTACAGAGCAACATTGAAATTCTAATGTTTTTTTTCTATTTACTTAAAAATGAAACGTGTAAAGTGGCGGGCTATAAATCCTTTGCCAGGATTTTTTTTATTTTTCCATTTTTACCGGCAATGACCATGTAGGAGTTTTTGGCCTTGGTTTCGGCAATAATATTTTGGGCTACTTTTTTAAATGCTTTATTCAATAGCTCCATTTCAGCTTGTGCCTTTTTAGAAAATACTATTTGTTTTTTAGTTGTTGCCATAGCTCAAAGTTATAAATTAAAATAGTGTCTGGCATTTCTCCCCTGGCTATTATTACAGGTAGCAACTCTTTGTTTTCATAAAAATACCAACGATCGGCCCGTTTAATATATTCAAAAAA
>Ga0105046_10017745_pt1 | contig 10867 bp, 4 predicted proteins | sample MAT03_FD_78385 | JGI IMG/M metagenome (GOLD analysis project Ga0105046, IMG submission 78385) | Freshwater microbial communities from Lake Fryxell liftoff mats and glacier meltwater in Antarctica - MAT-03 (megahit assembly) | ecosystem: Environmental > Aquatic > Freshwater > Ice > Liftoff...
AAAACGTTTTTTGTGCGTTGAAATTGATTTTTGTGCTTTGTCAGATAAAATAAATTCAATACTATCTTTCCATGTCCGAGAGAAAGGAAAATAGAAATAGCTCATCAACAAAAATGAAATCCCTGAAATCAGAATGCCATTTCTAGATTTTAAGACAGTGGGATAGTTTCGAACAATAACTTCTGCCAAAATAAGCAGAGGAAATGTTGCCAGAATCACTAAAGGAGATTTAGCTCTATCTGGAAGAGATCCAGATACATACGACAATCCAACTGGAACAATTACCAACAAATAAACAATTGAAATGATGCTGAAAATGGTTAAAACGACAATTGAATATTCATCTTCATCTTCATTTTTTTGGGCTGTTTTATTGAAAAAGAAAAGATAAACTGAAAATACCAGAAGCGAAAAAGGGATGAAATAACCAAAATAAGAAAGCAATCCGGCCAATTGAGGCAGATCGAAAGCATTGAACGAAATTGTAGAACCCGACTGTAGTTTTTGCCTGGCAAAAGTGGATGGCGCCAAAAGATTTAAGGCAGCAGCTATCGTAGAAATTGCAAGCAAGACAATATCTATGAGCCTGATTTTCATGTTCCTGAGCATTTGAAATACTAGAAAGATTCCAAAAAATGGAAGCAAGAGAAACGCAAATATTTCGTTTGAACCAATTGCCAGAAAACTACATAAAGCAACCAATGAATACTTCTGCAAAAGCCCACGTTTCGCATCTGTTTGAAAAAATGGCAATAGCAAGGCAAACAAAGTGATGATTGCGATCAGGCAGAGAAATAATTCTGGTTTTGGATTTAAAAATAGGAGCAGCTTCTTTCGATAAATCCATAAAATAGCGATGATAGTTGTTAGAAATACGGCCAAAACCAAAGCTATTTTCTTATTTGGAAAAATGCGCATTGTATCTGTTTCTACCTTATTTTCGGAACTTGTAAGATAAAAAAGTGCCATCAATGCGAAGCTCAATCCATAGCAATATGTGTATGAACCAGCCATCCAAAACAAGAGTTCTCTGCTGTCTTTCAAAAAGAAAATATGAAAGGCCAAAACAAAAATGGAGAACGGTAGAAGGCCTTCAGTTTTTGGTGTAACCCTTCGGAAGAGATGAAAAAAAGACAAACTCAAAAACAAAAGCATCGCTATAGAATGCAATTGATAAGGAATCAGAAAGGATTTGTAATTTGTAGAATATGCCAAAGGATTGGCTGCAGTAAGCAAAAGATTGGAAAAATATCGGCCTCCCCAACCATAGTAACACGCTAAATTGGCCGTAATGGTTCCCATATCTCTTTGCCATAATGCGTAAGCAAAGTCGTCGGAAGAGGGAACATTAAAAAAGGCAAGACCAACAAACGGAAGCAAAAGAAGGATGGCCAAAATCGACAGAATTGAAAACCGAAATGCCTTTGGAATATAGGTTTTCATAGAGATTTTGATTCTCTGTTTAAGGACGAATTTAATATTTGGAAAATGCGGAATGGCAATTTTTGTTCAATTATCAGAAAGCTTACTATCGTAAAATTTTCAAGCCAGCTTTTTCAAAAGTCAAAAATACCAAATTGATTTTTTTAAAAAGCCATTTTTCTATTCGAAGGGCTTAAAATGAATTCAGCGTCGAACTAGATTTGGGTTATATTTTTCAAGCTTTAACTTCCGTGATTGGAAGTAATTCTATTGTTTCAGCAATCTGAACGAAGTATTTTCAGTTAAAGTCAAAACTTTTACAAAATAGTTTCCAGCAGGGAAGGAATGGATATTCTCTTCAAAATCAGAGCTTTTCGAAAAGTAGTTGGCCATTCTGCGGCCCATAACATCATAGACTTCAATTTTCGAATCTGGATATAAACCTGAAATCTGAAGTTTTTCTGTGGCTGGATTCACCAATCGCATTTCCGCAGGGATGGCATTCAAATTTGCGCAAGTTGCTCTCATTTCAAGGGCTGGTTTTCTTTCCCCAATTTCATATTGGGATAGTTTATAAATCAACGTTGTGCTGTTGCAAGCACCTGGTTTATGCAAGTATGTATAGTCAAAGCCCTGATTTTCTGATCCTTTTGGTTCGAAATCCTGAATCTTAGAAAACTGTTTGCCATCACATGAATAGCTGAGTTCATATTTTTCACAATTTGATTCTGAGGCCGTTTTCCACTCCAGTTCTACGTCGCCTTTGATTCCAGAATTTTTGGCTAGAAAGGAAATTAATTTTACCGGCAGAGGATCTTCACTACCATTCAAACTCCGGCTTGCGATATAAAATTCAGAAAAAGACGCTACCTCAAACTCAAGGAAATAGCCGCCAGCAGTTGGCACCTTAATGATCAACCCTGGTTTTATAAACTCATGCTGGCCAAGCAAGGCCGAATTGTTTTCAAGAATCAAATCCTCATTTGGCCCGTCATATTTATAAATGCCAAGTTGTTGAAAGGAAATCAAATTAGGGTCGGCTGCCTGTAATTTTTTCAGTTCTTCATCTTTTATAAAAAGTCTGACTTTTACCGGACTAATAGGCTGAACATCAGGCGAAATGAAAAAATTTCGATCCAGGTATGGCGTGTATTCGCTGTACCGAAGACCCGTTTCATTTTTCTTCATTTGAAGCTCAATCCCACCCATTTCTTCCCGCCGTTCTACTTCCGCAACCAAATTTATGCCTTGCCCAAACTGGACCCATTCTCCATTTTCATCTTTTGGTTTTAATTGATGAAATGTGCTATCGGCCAAGATTGAAATTCCAGATTCTATGTGAATATCATCTATTCCAATCCCCTCGTAAGACAAGCTTATATCAGAATCGAAGGCAAACCGAAAACGAACATTCCTTTTATCAGAAATGGTGCTATCCAAAATAGTAAAACTGTTTACAGACCAATTTTTTCTAAGACCGTTCCATTGCTGTGAATCGTGATTGTACCAATTGGTGCCTTTGCCTTTTTCGCCTACTTTGGTCCAAACCAATCCATCTTCAGACATTTCCAGCCAGGCAAAGTCATAGTCTTGCTCCATTTGAAAAATAGAATTGAAGCTAAACTGAAATGCATCAGACAAACCTCGTAAGTCAAAACACGGTGACTCGAGATAAGAAAGTTCATTTCCATTGTAGTTTCCTGAAAAATTGGTGACCCAAATTTTAGTTCCGTTGGCGGCAGTATCTATTACGGATAGATTTCTGGCTGGCAATCCCCACTCCCAGCTACTTCTTGTTCCGTAGGCCTTCCAATCTCCGTCGTTTTCTTCAAAGCCTTGATAATATGGATATTGTGTAATTTTTGGAGAAATAAAAACCATTAAATTTCTAAGTGTATCGTTGGTTGGATAGTTGTCATCTTGTGCCCGAACCCAAACTTTAAATTTGAGTTTGCCAACCAAATCGGTCGAAAGCGTGTCGTCAAATTCATAGTCTAGGGAATCATTTGCTGGGATGCTTGCGATTGTGTTTTCAACAGGATCTTTGTCTGAAACCTTGTATCCAACCGAAACATTTGGAATGGTAGATTCTGAAGTATTGAAAAGTCGAACTTTAACTTTTCTAACTACGGAATTGTCTGAACAACCACCGGTTGGCCCTAAAAACTTCTTCGCAACGATCTCCTTTTTAGGGATTGAAAGCAAAAGATTGTCAATCGCATATCCACTTCCAAGCGGAATGTCTGAAGGTTTTTGGCCACTAAACGTAAATTTTATTTGAAACGAAGAACTCAGTTCAATGTTGTTGAGATAATTATAGAGGTTTATTCCTGTAAAAGAAATGGGTTGATTTGAAGAATATACTTCCTGCCAAAATCGTTTGACTTCTTGCCAACTGGCTGATTCACTAGATCTTACCCAAAGCGAATTTCCCGTGGAGATGCCACCAAATGCCATCCAATCAAAATCAAGAATCAACAGATCTGTTTGGGCATAATTTTCCAGATTTAAGGTAATGATCAGTTCCGAACTTCCATTTTTTCCATCAAGAATAGCTTTATCAAGTATTAAACTTTTGCTCCCAAAACCAGGAATTGAATTGCTTGAATTGGTTCGCATTCTCGATTTTTCAGTTGTATTGAATTGAAGGAAATCTGCCTTGGAAAACGAAAACGTATTTTTTGTGGTGGATTGATTGTCAATGTTTTCTACATCAAAACTCCAAGGCAGCACAATGGCGGGATTGTTCAACTGAACGAAGGATTCTGTCAAACCGTTGTTGCCTTCATTTTGGTCAGCAAGCCATTCAATCCAAACTTTAAGTGCAAAAGTATCTGCTGTGTTAGGCACCAAAAGCTGAGAAAGTTGAAGTGTGTCTCTTTGTCCACTAGGGATAGAAATAACCTGAGTGCTTTGAAATTCCTGACCAGAATTAAGTCGATAATGAAGTGAAACCGTCTGAGAAACAACATCTTGATTTCCAAAGTTTTGAACTACAACTTTTGCAGGATTTTGCTGGCTTGCTGAAGGCGTATTTAAACGAACGGAGCTTGGCTTTATTATGTCCGAAATTCCCAAATCCATTGCAAGTGGACAAGCCCCAGAATTTGGAATAATAATCTTTCCATCTGATTGCAAACCTGCAATATTTCCAAACCAAGGCTTGACCGCAAATCCCTGCCGGCTGCCATTTTCGAGTTGATTGGCTATAAATGAAGTTCCTGAAACGAAAGCATTTGAAATCCATTTTCCCAAAGCCAGATCAAGCTTTAAAACTTCATATCGGCTTGCACCTGGTATTGCATTCCAATTCAAAAAAGCGGTTTGATTGCATGTCTGGGTCACCAAAATGGGTCTATTGGAAATTGAAATTCCCACCACATTTGAAGTTACACTCCCAAAGGCTCCACTTGCTGTTAACCTATAAAATCGCTTTTCAATATTTTGGTTGGGAAAAATAAATGTCTGAAAACGAAGAAGCGGATTTGAAACTACGGCTGCTTGGACATATCCGGATATTGAATCTAAACTACTCTCCAAAATCAAACTTGAAGGCGCCAATTCGGTCATATCCCACACAAAATCAACGGCTTGTCCACCCTGGCCAAAAAAGCCGGCAACTGGCGATGTCAAAACAAGACTTGGCAATTGCCATTCATAAACAATCCAGTATTTTTGATTGATTCCCGAAATTGCCTTTGCATTAACTTTTATTGTAATGTTTTCATTTCCTGCAACTTGCAATGTTGTTTGTTCCAAATTATTAAGGGTATCTATCCCTCTAATGGCAGCATCTGCCACCTGGCTTGGGGTTGGATTTAGCACCCAAGGTTGAAATGTAATCCCTGAACCGTTGGCTACATTTAAGTCCAGATCATTGATCAATGCTTTATTGGTTGCGGCTGCTGCGGCAGGATCCGACCAAGACAGCATCACTTTTATTCCTTTCGCATTCGCAGGTGCGGTCAGATTGAACTGGTTCAAACCATTTGAGCCAATGGATCCCGATTTAAATGTCTGATTCTGAATAGCCTCTCTTGCTCTCCTGGCATTTACTCTTCCATAGCCATTGCTAAAATCAACATTAGGCGAACCCAAATCTTCTGCTGTATTGCAGACCAAAGCTTTGAGCAATGCCGCCTCAGGTATTTGTTGATTGTTAAGCAGTTTATATTGTTGAGTCAACAAAGAAAGTACGCCCGTCAAAACGGGAGTGGCCATAGAAGTACCGCCTTTTTCTCCATAACTATCAAAAGGAACGGTAGATAGAACTTCATTTCCATTCGAAACAATTTCTGGTTTCACGCGTCCATCTTGTGCCGGACCTCTGGAACTGAACCAGGCAAACTGATCCTGGTCCGCAATTGAGCCAACTGTCAGCACATTTTTTGACACTTGATATCCCTCAGAAATGGTTCGAAAACCAGCCGGATAAGGACTACAACCCGATCCGCCTTGATTTCCAGCAGCAAACACATGCAAGAAATCGGTTTGGCTGTTCATTTGTGCGTCAATGAAAGATGAAGTGGCAGAATAACTTCCTGCTCTACTGCAATTTAGGTTTATCCCATAAGAATTATTGGTGATCGTAACGCCGAAATTTTGTCTAAGACTTGGGCCTGTCGAAACAACGGATGAGCTTTGAAGATTGAGCAATTTTGTGCCCGGTGCAATGCCCTTTTTGTCAGATTGAAGCAGGCCAAGACCAGCCACTGTGCCTGAAACATGGTCTTGGTGATCGCCAAATGAACCAATCTTATTGCCAGTTAAATTTTGTTGATGACTTTCTAAATCTGCATGCAGTTCTACAAGTCCACCATCGCCAATGGCAACAGTAACTCCTGAACCGTCCAAGCCGTTCAATCCAGAGGAAATGTATGTTGTTCTAGCATTCGCAGCCGTTTTTTGATTGAATGGAACTATCTCACCTTCAGCTTCTTCCATCCATTGAATCCAGTCTTGGTTTGCCAATTCTAAAATCTGTGAATGACTTCCCGAAATGCTCCATTTTTGGACTGGACCCTGCCAAACTTCTGAAATTTCACCCCACGATGAGTCCCAGTTTTTTCTAATAAATGATTCTGTGAAACCTGTATGGGGAACTAAAGTGATGTCGATTTTTGATGATCTTGGTCCGGTACGAAGTGTTAGGTCCAAACTTTTAGAGATGCTCGCCTCCTTTGGATAGAGCGCCAATCCTGAAATTCCATAATTTTCTAATTCAACAAGGTCAAGGCTTGTAGGGAAATTTGCCAGAAAACAAGCATTTCCAATGGCTTGACCTATAACAACACCCCTTGAAACCAAGGACTTGAGGTTAGATTCTTTTTGGGGTTCTGAAAGTTGGAGTATCCAAAATCGCCTATTGGCCATCGTGGGTGCTCTTTTTGGCTGCTTTAATTTTGATGCTTGTTTTGGTTCTTCAAGTTTGATCAAAAGTCCTCTGAATTGGATTTTTGATTGCGCTTTACTTTCCCAAAAAATGAACAGCAACAAAAAAACTGCCACCAGAACCCTACTCATTAACTTGAGCAGGCTTTTCATAATTTATTTAAACAGGGTAAGAATAATGTCTGGCCAGGTTTTCCTATTCGTGCGGATGCTTAAAGAAATTCTTTGAGCAAGCCTACAAATGGGATTTGCCTTTTGGACATCACAAAGGTGAACTGCTTGAAATTCATAATGATGACCAATTGTTTACAAATAAAACCTTTGTCTAAATTGATTTATCAAACGAACTTTCTTTTTCAAATTCAACCATTTTCATTGAAAACTAACATCAAAAAATTGAAAGGATGAAAACCTATTTTATTGTTAATTTCACAAAAAATAAGATTAAACCAGCTATCATTTTTGAAAAAAGGAAAAGCCTTTTACAACTTGCAAGCCATTAAAAATTAAGAAAAAAACCAAAACAGATAAAAATGACAGCCAAAGTATTGAAGGTGCATCCCTCAGATAATGTGATTGTGGCCCTTACAGATTTGAGTGCGGGAGAAGTTATTTCTTACGAGGCCCAAAATTTTACACTTGTGGATAAAATACCCGCCAAGCACAAGTTTACAACGACTGACCTTGACACGGGCGATGCAGTTTTTATGTATGGTGTTTTGGTGGGTAAGGCAATGAAACCCATTTCTGCTGGGGGCCTTATCCATACCGGAAATCTAAAACATGCTTCATCTGACTACTTTGGAAAAACCAAGGAATACAAGTGGACCCCACCAGATACCAGCCATTTTGTAAATAAAGAATTCAAAGGCTATCACCGCAAAGATGGAACCGTAGGAACTGCCAACTATTGGGTTTTTATCCCAACTGTATTTTGCGAAAATCGGAACCTAGATTTCATCAAAGAAGCCATGAACAAGGAATTGGGATACGCACCCTCTGAAAAATATAAGCAATTTGCCCATCAACTGGTCGATTTATACAAAAATGGCTCATTGACGGACGCCGTTTTGCCAAAAATTGAAGAAACAATAATCTCAGCCAATCGCGTTTTTCCAAATGTGGACGGCATCAAGTTCTTGAATCATCAGGGCGGTTGTGGAGGCACAAGGCAGGATTCTGAAGTATTAAAACGCTTGTTGGCCAGTTATGTAGATCATCCAAATGTAGCTGGTGCAACAGTATTAAGCCTTGGCTGTCAGCATCTTCAGCTCGATGATTTTATGGCAGAGTTGAAACGAAGGAACCCAAATTTTGACAAGCCTGTTTTTACTTTTGAACAGCAATCCAGCCAATCTGAGGAACAACTTATCAAAGAAGCCATTTCTAAAACATTTTTTGGTTTGATTGAAGCCAATAAAATCGAAAGAAAACCAGCCCCGCTTTCCAAACTAAGACTTGGTGTAAAATGTGGCGGTTCAGACGGATTTTCGGGAATATCAGCCAATCCTGCCGTTGGCCATGCGGCAGACCTTTTGGTTGGCCTGGGTGGGTCTGTTCTTTTGGCAGAATTTCCTGAATTAAATGGGGTGGAGCAGGAACTTGCCGATCGATGCGAAACGCCGGAACTTGCAGAGAAATTTGTACATCTGATGAAATCTTATTCTGCACAAGCTCAAGCCGTTGGCTCTGGCTTTGATATGAATCCAAGTCCAGGAAATATTAAGGATGGATTAATTACCGATGCGATCAAATCTGCAGGAGCCGCTAAAAAAGGCGGAAACGCTCCAATTACAGATGTGCTCGATTATACCGAACCGGTAACAAAGCCAGGTTTAAATTTGGTTTGCACACCCGGCAATGACGTAGAAGCCACCACCGGAAAAGCCTCTGCTGGTGCTACTTTGATTTTGTTTACAACAGGTTTGGGCACCCCAACCGGCAATCCAATTTGTCCCATAATCAAAGTTTCTACCAACAACAAATTGGCTGAAAAAATGAGCGACATCATTGACATTGACACAGGAGATGTGATTTCAAAAGGTGTTTCGATTCCAGAAATGGGCGAAAAAATATTGGACTATTGCATCAAAGTGGCCTCTGGCGAAATAGTGCCAAAAGCCGTTCAGCTTCAACAAGACGACTTTATTCCCTGGAAAAGAGGAGTAAGTCTCTGATCCACAATTGGATATTGATTTGATAAATCTCAGCGTAGTTGTCATTACATATAATGAGGAAAGGAATTTGGCTCGTTGCTTGCAGTCTGTGCAGGATTTTGCTGACGACCTCGTTGTGATAGATTCATTCAGTACAGATCGAACGGAGGAAATTGCAAAGCAATATGGCGCAAGGTTTATTCAACATGCCTTTGAGGGCCACATAGAGCAAAAGAATTGGGCAATCACACAGGCACAGTTTCCATACATTCTGAGCCTGGATGCAGATGAATGTTGCGATCAAACCTTGATTGAAGAAATAAAAAAAGTAAAGCAAAACTGGTCAGCAAATGGCTTTTATATGAATCGATTGACCAATTATTGTGGGCATTGGGTCAGGTTTTGTGGTTGGTATCCCGATCGAAAACTTAGACTTTGGAACAGCCTATTTGGACAATGGTCCGGATTTAATCCGCACGATCGCTTCGAAATGTATAATGATACCGAAATCACACCAAGATTGAAAGGCAACATTCTGCACTACAGCTATTATTCAATTGCCGAACATTACAAGCAGATTGAGTATTTTTCAACAATTACAGCCAATGTGCTTTTTAAAAGAGGGAAATCCGCATTGGTTTTATACTTAATTTTCAGCCCAATCATAAAGTTTTTAAATGTGTATTTTTTTCGTTTCGGGTTTCTTGATGGGCCTTCCGGATTCAGAATTGCCTATATTTCAGCTTATGGATCTTATTTGAAATATAAAAAACTTAGAGCCTTAGCACAAAATGCCTAAAGATTTTTCGGGGAAAAACATACTCATTAGCCGGACGGATAATCTGGGCGATGTCATGCTTTCTTTGCCAGTTGCAGGTTTTCTAAAAAGCATATATCCAGGCTGTACGATCTATTTTCTTGGTAAATCATATACAAAACCGTTGATTGATTCTTGTATATATGTTGATCATTTTCTGGATTTTAAAAGCTTTCTATCACAGCATAAAAATGAGAATGGCATAGAATTAATTATCCACCTGTTTCCGAATAAGGAGGTTGCATTCAAAGCCAGAAGTCTGAAAATCCCGTTCAGATTGGGAACCAGAAATCGAATATTTCATTGGCTAAGTTGCAACATTCTTTCCACACTTTCTAGGAGGAATTCCGACTTACACGAATCGGTATTGAACCTGAAACTATTGGAACCCATTACGGGAAAACAGAATATAAATCAGGATCAACTTTGGCAATGGTCTGGTTTTGAACCGAAGTTTGAACTGAAGGAAGAATGGAAGTCGCTTCCTGATCCAAACAAAATAAAAGTGATTTTGCATCCAAAATCCAAAGGATCGGCCAGAGAATGGGGCTTGGAGAACTTTGGTATTTTGATAAACAATCTTTCGAAAACGGGAAGTTATCAACTCTTTTTATCTGGAACCGAACAAGAAGGAGTTTTGATGAAAGAATGGAAAAAAAACTTTCCCTCTGTTGTAGATTTAACCGGAAAGATGGATCTGAGCCAGTTTATTGCTTTTATTAACGCTTGTGATGGACTTGTTGCCGCAAGCACGGGTCCGCTTCATATAGCTTCTGCACTTGGAAAGAAAGCAATTGGAATCTATGCACCCATGCGGCCTATCCACGCAGGTCGGTGGGCACCCATTGGCCCCAGTTCGAAAGCACTTTCTTTAAATAAGGAATGTAACGATTGTGCGAAATCGGGCGATTGCAAATGCATTAGAGAAATAGAAGCAACGGCAGTGGAAAGATTGCTTTGAAGCTTGAATGCCCTCTTTTGCTATAGAATGACAGAACTGAAATTTTCTGTTGAACCAGCTTATTTTGTTTCTGCTTCTTCTATCAAACTAGCCCATGTTTCCATATAAAGGACAACATCT
>Ga0105046_10017746_pt1 | contig 10867 bp, 4 predicted proteins | sample MAT03_FD_78385 | JGI IMG/M metagenome (GOLD analysis project Ga0105046, IMG submission 78385) | Freshwater microbial communities from Lake Fryxell liftoff mats and glacier meltwater in Antarctica - MAT-03 (megahit assembly) | ecosystem: Environmental > Aquatic > Freshwater > Ice > Liftoff...
CCGGGCAGGTCATTCCTGCCTGTCCGTTAGCGCTCAACGATGATGGATCATGGTCCGAACGTCATCAGCGGGCGCTGGTTCGCTACTACGTTGAAGCGGGTGCTGGTGGTTTGGCTGTCGGAGTGCATTCGACTCAATTCGCAATTCGCGATCCGCAGGATGGACTCTACCAACCACTGCTGAAGAATGTTTCAGAATGGCTCTCAGAATCACTGCTCACGGGAACGCCATTCGTTCGAATTTCCGGAATCTGCGGACAGACAACTCAGGCAACAGCAGAGGCGGAATTCTCAGTCGAACACGGCTATCACGCCGGTCTTCTGAGCCTCGCCGCGTTGCGAGATGCGACGGAAGAGGAACTGATACGCCACTGTCAGTCCGTTTCGAACATCATTCCGATTGTCGGATTCTATCTGCAGCCAGCCGTCGGCGGACGCGTGCTGTCATACGCATTCTGGCGCAAGCTGGCGGAAAATGAACGCGTTGTTGCCATCAAGATCGCTCCCTTCAATCGCTACCAAACGTGGGACGTCATTCGCGCCGTCCTTGATTCGGGGCGCGAAGACCTGGCTCTGTACACTGGCAATGACGACAACATCATCGTCGATCTGCTCACACCATTTACGTCGTTCGGAACGACGAGGTTTTTCGCCGGAGGACTCCTGGGACAGTGGGCCGTGTGGACCAGAAATGCTGTCGATATGCTCAAGGATATTCAACAGGTTCGCTCGACGGCGACTCTATCGGCAGAATGGTTGTCGAGAAATGTGGCCCTCACAGATGCCAACGCGGCGGTGTTCGATGCTGCGAACCGTTTCGCGGGTTGTATTCCGGGGATCAATGAGATACTTCGACGTCAGGGATTGATGCCATCGAACCGTTGTCTCGATCCAAACGAGGTCCTGTCGCCCGGCCAGGCCAGCGAAATGGACCGAGTCATCAAAGCCTATCCATCGCTGGTTGATCACGCATTCGTTCGAGAGAATCTTGATCGCTGGTTGGCGTAATCACTGGCGAGTTCAGCGACGTATGCTCTCGTAACTTTCATCGATTCACTCGGCGAGTGATTGGGCGACAGCACTCCCCGCGACACACAGATCTCGCAGTTCGCCGAGGTAAACCTTATTCAAGACTGCCTGATGCCCGATGCGTCATTGCAGACTCCTGGTGTCCGTTGTGGGCTCGTCACGGCGGCGATTGACGGCTACATTTTGCTCTGGATGCACTGCGGAATTTTGCCACCTATGATGCCCGGCTTATTGTCAGGATTTCCGCGATGTGACGCGCCGCGATCACTTTGGCTATACTCTTCCGGAAGATGCCGGAAACTCTACGCAGGTTTCCGGGCGACCTCTGAATCTCCTGCCACACTGTCTTAAGAGACTGTCAATGACGTCTGTCGTTCGAGCCTGCTTTTTGATCGCCATTGCCAGCTGCCGAGCAAGGGCATTCAACCCGCACTTTTTGGGAGTCTCATGCCTGATCATGCTGACGGCGACGAGTTCGCTGGCCGGGGACGTGAAGCCTGACGGTACTCAGGCTGCGACTGCGGCGATGGCTGCGTTTCGTTTGCCGGAAGGATTCACTTCCGAACTGTTCGCGGCGGATCCAATGCTCACAAATCCGATTGCATTCTGCCTCGACGAACACGGCCGTGTCTATGTCGCCGAGGATCATCGGTTTCTTGAAGGGACTCCCGAAAATCGCTCACACAACTTTATGCTCGACGATGACTTGCAGGTTACCACACTGGCGGATCGGCTGGCAATGCAGACGAAGTGGGCCGACAAGTTCGACAAAGGATGTGCCTGGTTCACGCAAACATCTGACATCGTCCGCCAGCTTGTTGACAGCGACGGCGACGGCAAGGCGGATCAATCGACCGTGTTCGCCGACGGCTTCGATGGTCCGCTCGACGGGCTGGGTTCGGGAGTCATCGCGCGGGATGGCGAGGTCTGGTACACGTGCATTCCCAACCTGTGGCGGCTAAGTGACCACGACAACGATGGTCGGGCCGAAGACAAGACAGCGTTGCTCGAAGGTTTCGGTGTCAATGCGGGGTTCTATGGGCATGACCTGCACGGGCTTGTCTGGGGCGTAGATGGCAAGCTGTATTTTTCGGTCGGCGATCGCGGCGGCCATGTCGTCACTAAAGAAGGCGCGACGATTTCCAATCCCAGACGTGGCGCGGTCTATCGCTGCAATCCGGACGGGACGGAACTGGAACGAATTCATCAGGGACTTCGAAATCCGCAGGAACTCGCGATTGATGAGTACGGCAACCTATTCGCCGACGACAACAACTGCGACAAGGGCGACGATTCGCGGCTGGTGTATATTGTGCCCGGCGGTGACAGCGGCTGGAACATGGCGTATCAACACATTCCCGAACCCTATCTCACCGGCCCCTGGCACGCGGAAGCGATCTGGCATCTGCAGCATGATTTGCAGCCTGCGTATGTCGTTCCGGCCGTCGGAAAGATCGGCGCGGGGCCGTCGGGGTTTGTGTTTTCGTCCGGCACAAGTCTGCCGTCGAGATATCGCAATCATTTTTTCTATTGCAACTTCACTGGCAACGGTGGTGTCGAATCGTTCGCGGTGGAGGCTCAGGGAGCTGGTTTCACGATCATCGACCATCATGACTTCTGCAAGCCGATCATGGCCAGTGACGTTGACTTCGGCTACGACGGAAAGATGTATCTCTCCGACTATCCGACCAATCCTTTTGATAGAACTACATCCGGCGGACGCATCTACACGGTGTTCGATAAAGCTCGGGTCACACAACCGATCGTCGTCGAAACACGCAAACTGTTTCAGGAAGGCTTTAAGCATCGTGACTCGAAAGAACTCGTGACGCTGCTGCATCACGACGACATGCGAGTTCGACTGCGAGCACAGTTTGCACTGGCAGCTCGCGGAAGTGAATCAGCGAGCGACCTGACGACCGTTGCCAACGGTGATGAAAATCAACTGGCTCGACTGCACGCCATCTGGGGACTCGGCCAAATTGGACGGAGCCACCCTGCAGTCCTGCAGCCTGCCGTCACGTTGCTGACTGACAAGGACAATGAGGTCCGTGCTCAGGCTGCGACAATACTCGGCGATGCAAGGTACGAACCGTCTGCCGGTCAACTCATGCTGCTGTTGGCGGATGATTCCGAACGAGTACGATTTTTCGCAGCGCTCGCATTGGGCTCGCTGAAACACAGAAATGCCGTTGAACCGATCGTGGCGATGATCCGTGACAACAACGGCCAGGATCGGCAGCTTGCGCACGCGGGTGTCGCATCTTTGGAATTGATTGGCGATCGCGAACTGGTTCACCGGTTCGCGCGTGACGAATCAGTTGCGGTGCGAATGGCGGTATTGCTGGTGCAGCGTCGCTGGGTCGATCCACTCATTGTGCAGTTTCTGGACGATGCGGAACTCAAGATCGTCACAGAAGCTGCTCGCGCGATCAACGATCTTCCGCTGCCAGCTGGTCGCGATAAACTTGCCAACCTGGCCGAACGGTATCGGAATGCATCGGGCGACGAAGTCGTGCCGCTGCTGCGTCGTATCGTGAACGCCAATCTGCAGTTGGGCGAACGAGAGAATGTCGAAGCGGTGATTGGAATTGCGACCAGCGAGCTGCAGCCGCTCGTCATCCGCCGTGAAGCGATCGCTGCGCTGTCTGTCTGGCAGGGATCGACGACGCGTGATCGAGTGACCGGATTCTGGCAGCCCATTGAAGCTCGCGACAGCACCGTGGTCCGCGACGCTGTTGAGCAGGCCGCAGCACGGTTGCTTGCCACTGCGCCCAACGCATTGCAGGCGGACGTGACGAGACTGCTGGTCACGCTCAAGGTGGAAACTGACGACCGAGTGTTCGCGAGTTGGGTTGTCGATTCCAACCGGTCCCCGGATGTGCGCATTGCCGCCCTTCGACTGCTGAACAGCCGACAGTTCGCCGAGCTTCCTGAAATCATCGACACATGGCTGACTTCGGACAACGCAAATCTGCGTTCCGAAGCGCGCGAACTGCTGGCGAACCACGACGCCGATCGAGCAACTTCCCTGATTTCGCAACTGCTCGACGATCAGCAGGCCGACACGAGTGAGAAGCAGCGTGCGTTCGCGACTCTCGCACGAATGAAATCGCCGAACGCCGCGCAGACGCTGGACGAATGGGCTATTCGACTGCGTACACGCCAGGTACCCACTTCGCTGCAACTCGATCTCATTGATGCGCTCACCGCGTCGCCGTCGGATTCGCGTCAGATGGCTGTCAGCGAATTCAAAGGCAGCGGCGATTTATCAGATCCTCTCGCCGCCTGGCAGGTTGCCCTGGACGGAGGCAATGCCGAACGCGGCCGTGACTTGTTCGTCGGACATGCCGTCGCGCAATGCGTTCGTTGCCATGCCGTTGGCAGTCGTGGTGGCATGGCAGGTCCGGATTTATCGGCCGTCGCGCATCCAGAGCGGAATGTGGATCGCCGCTACTTGCTGGAATCGATGGTTCTGCCCAACGCCAGGATCGCAAAAGGATTCGGCACGGTGACACTGGTACTGGACACCGGGAAACTTGTCGCAGGGACAATCAAGGACGAAGACGCTGATTCACTGACACTGGTCACACCCCTGAACGAGACCGTTCAGATTGCTCGCAGTGCGATCGACGATCAATCCGCCACGACGTCAGCCATGCCGGCGATGAATAGAACTCTCACCCTCCGTGAAATCCGCGATCTGGTGGAGTACCTTTCTACGCTGACGACAAAGAGTCAATCCAAATGAAGTTACACTTCACGGGTGCCCAGAATGCGGCCAAGCAAAGGTGCAATATGACATGTCCCTTCTGCCGTGAGAAGACTCTGCTGGGATGAGCGGGGGCGGCTCTATGTGTGTGAACTGCACGGCTACAACCTTGACGGACACTACGACATTGAAGAACTCAACAAGACCGGACAACTGGATCATGTCGTCCGCCGCATTCACGCGACCGATGAAGCCAAACTCAAGGCCGAAGCCGGGACGACGGGCACCATCAAACGGCTGCTCGACACAGACGGCGATGGTCGCATGGACAACGCTCAGATGTTCGCCGACGACCTGCCTCCCTGCTACGGCATGGTAGCGGCTCGTGGTGGATTGATCGTTGCCTGCAGCCCACACATCATGTTCCTCACCGACCGCGATGATGATGGTAGGGCGGAAATCCGCGACATCCTGTTCACGGGATTCCCGGAAGGCATTCTCGAACGCCGGCTGAATGCACCGCAATGGGGACTGGATGGCTGGATCTATTTCGGCACGGGGCATGGAACCGAGATCACCGGCCCGAATCTGAAAGCCTCCGTTTCAAGCCGCGGACGGATCTCCGCATCAAACTAGATGGCTCTGGGATTGAACCGGTCTCGGGCACCACCTGGGGACTGGGCTTTGCCTTCACAGAAACAGATGAGCGGTTCGTCAGTTCGATCGGCTGGCCGGCCACCTGGATCGTTCCGCTGCCGTGGCAGTATCTCGCACGAAATCCTTTTCTTCCCTCTCCATCGCTCAACGATACTAACCCAGCGGATCGCCGAGCGTATCCCATCAGCCAGCCACATCCCTGGCGGGCCAAACGAGCCGACGATCCCGGTTTCAACAAACTCTACACCGACCGCTATGGCAGTGCAGAATCCGCCCCCAACGGATACTTCACCTCCTGCTGTGGTCCATTGGTCTATCAGGATTCGCTGCTTCCGGGCCTCCGCGGTCATCTGCTGGCGTGTGAGCCAGCGCACAACATGATCACTCGCATGCAGATCAATCGCGATGGCTCACGGCTGATGATGAATCGTATTGCGGGCGAAGATCAATCCGAATTTCTGGCCTCCACTGATCAATGGTTTCATCCGATCTCCCTGGCACATGCACCAGACGGCACAATCGTGATGGCGGATTTTTATCGGGAGATCATCGAAGACTACTCAGCGATCCCACGCTATCTCCAGCAGCAGTATAATCTGATCGCCGGACGTGATCATGGACGACTGTGGCGACTCACTCATGACTCCGCGAGCAGCGATGTGGCAACGCAAACAGCATCCGACATGAGCAAGCTAAGCTCGGAACAACTGACCGCTGAAATTTCGAGCCCGCGGCATTGGCGACGACAGACGGCGCACCGGTTGTTGGTGGAGCGTAACGATTCAAGCGTCGCGCCTCTGTTGGCGCAAACCGCGAAAGAATCCAGAGATACGTGCGTCGTGCTGCACGCGCTCTACGTGTTGCGGGATCTGCGGCAGCTGAAACCAGATGATGTTATTGCAGCACTTCAATCACAGGACGCCGGGGTTCGTGTGCATGCTCTGCGACTCGGCGAACCGCTGCTGGACACTGACGAAGGCGTACAACAGCTCGCATTCGCACTAGTCGCCGATGCCGAGCCATCTGTGCGATTGCAGCTTGCGCTTTCGCTGGGGGAAAGCCGCGATCCCGCGGCCATCTCGCAATTGGTTCAGCTGGCGATCACAGACTCTTACGAACCGTGGCTTGACACTGCGATCGGCAGTTCGGTCGCCGACCGAGCTGAGCAACTGATCGCTGCGTTGTTGAAGTCCCGATTGCCCAAACTGTCCGAATCGACGTTCTCAATCCTTGATACGCTGGCGGCGATGGTTGGCACTCGACGCGACGAAGAGCCATTGGCGCAGGTGCTGGTAACGATCTCTGGGCTCGACGAAGATGCGACATGAATTCAAGAACGACTGCTGGAAGGAATGAACAAAGGACTGAAGGACGGCACAACGGAACCATTCACGTCCACCGTCGGCCAGCAAGCACTCGCCAGATTGCTGTCCAGTCCGTCGCCTATGATTTCCGGCAAGGCTTTACAGATCGCAGGGCTGTTGCGTTTGCACGAATCCCCCGCGATGGATGCCGCCTGGACGATGGCCATTGCAACGGCACTGGACAAATCTCAGCCAGTGGCAAACCGCATGAATGCAATATCGCTGCTCAACGCTGCGCCGTTGGCGAAGTCGTCGCAGTTGAAGCCGCTGCTTGATGCGCGACAACCACTCGAAGTGCAACTTGCCGCCGTTCGTGCGGTATCGATGGCGACCGAGCCGCAGGTGATCGACGTTTTGATGACCGGTTTTGCAATGCTGTCTCCCGAAGTGCGGGCCGTGATCGTCGATGCTGTCTGCTCACGGCAGGAGCGACTGCCGAGGATTCTCGACCTGCTCGAAAAACACACACTGTCGCCCAACGACCTGCCCCCGATTCGCCGTCTGCAATTACTTGAACATTCCAACGTCGAACTGCGTACGCGTGCCGCTCAGCTCCTGATCCCGGCGACGTCTGCGGAACGCAAAAACCTTTTTGCAAGATATCAGGCGGCGCTGGTTGGACCTCGAGATGCGACCGCTGGCAAAGTGGTCTTCGACAAGACCTGTTCGAAATGTCATCAACTGGGCAAGGTCGGTTTCGCTGTTGGACCGGACCTGGATTCCGTTCGCACACGGCCAGATGAATCACTGCTGCTCGACATCCTCGACCCGAGCAGCACCATCAACCCGAAGTTTGTTACCTTCACCATTGCGACAATCAACGGTCGCATTGCAAGCGGACTTTTGACAAGCGAATCGGCCACCAGCATTACGCTTCGTCGCGAGAAGAACGAAACGGAAACGATTCTGCGCAAAGACATCGAAGAATTTCGTGCATCTTCGAAATCGCTGATGCCCGAAGGCATCGAAAAGGAAATATCGCCGCAACAACTGGCTGACTTGATCGCGTATCTCCGCGAATCACTCGGCCCATCGCTCGCGGCTGGCAGGATGTTGTTCGACGACGAACCATCGTTTGTCGAAGCCCTCAACGGCGGCGACGGTACGGCGACGCTGATTTCGACCGACAAATCTTCCGGAGAGTTCGCCCTGCAGATGATACCGCTGCAACGATCGTCGCCACGCATCAAGGACTGGAATTTTCGGATTGTGGAGACACCCAAACCGACTCAGCCCGGCGAACCAGAACAGTTTCGTTATCTGAGATTTGCGTGGAAGACGGTCGAGGGCCACGGCATAATGTTCGAACTGGCTGATTCTGGCAACTGGCCTCCCGCCGACAAACCGTTACGCCGTTATTACTCGGGAAAGAATTCTTCCAACTGGTCCGCGACACAGGTTTCACCCGACCCGCCCGAGAACTGGACCACTGTGACTGTTGACTTGTGGAACGACTTCGGCGACTTCACTCTGACCGGCATCGCGCCAACCGCTATGGGTGGCCCAGCGCTGTTCGACCGGATCGAGTTGCTGCGAACACTGGATCATTGATTGCTAAGGCAACGTCGCCTGTCCCGGTATCGGTTCACTTTACAACATCGGCGTAATATGATGACTCCGCGTCGCATGAGCAGCCGAAGCTCTGCACGCAGCTGACGGGCGTTCGCCTTGCCACAGATGATAATTGTTCGGTGCAACCACATGAAGGGATTTGGATATGGGTGCTATTGCAGAAGCGTTGGTGGCCTGCGCGCAGCCGCTGATCGATTAGACCGATGGTTCTCTGGAAGAGTTGAATAAGGCATTCTCGATTAGCACACTGTGCTATAATCTCGCGCTGTTGCCAGAAGACGGTCGGGATCAGTCCTTGAGCGAAATGAGATTAAGCCTTGAAATGGATGACGAGGAATTCAACGACTTCCGGAGTTCGATCATCGATCCCATGCTTCGGCGACACGAAAATATGTTCCCGCGGATGCATCGGGGTGTTTCGAATAGCGTTTCGCTAAGCCGCCCTTCACCAAATGGCCCCTCGCTGCTGTCGCACCCAAGAATGGCGGCATCGACAGAAGCGTACCCGGGGACAGATTCCTACGCGCTTTGTCCCTGTAACAGCGGTCGAAAGTACAAGTTCTGTTGCCGTAAGAAAGACCTTTGATTCTCGTTTGAAGGCTGCGTCGCCTATCATCGCTCTAGAGATTCATGACGCCTCAAAGAAGTGGACGACGCATTCCGACGTGGAACGACACACAGAACCACTTCGCCATCCTCTTTGAAGGACGAATGCCCCAAATTTCCTGAACATCCCTTCAAACTTCAGCAATCCTCACCTGAGATAAATTTTTGACAGGCCCGGAATCGCTTCGTCGCTTTGCGATTCACTGTCCAAATTCTTCGTGCTACACTACATATCAATGGAACCCGCTAATGACGCATTGGAAAACTGCTTTCTGTGAATCCCACGACTGAACTGCGAAAATTCGGAATAAGCGACGCGGTAACTCGCCCGTTCGCCTCGGATTCTGCGCATGAACTCGTCGAATACCTTGACCTGCTTCCCAGCGAAGTTCGCGAAGGGTTCCCCCTGCCGTTAGACGGTGCTGTTGAACATGATCAACGCGCTGTTCTCTACTACCTCGCTGAAGATCGGCTTTCCGTGGCGCCGAATGATCGTGAAAGTCAGTTGCTTCGGCTCAACAGGAGCTTAGCCTCTCGTGGCGAGAGAGCTTATTTAGCAATCGTAAAGCCTGGCCGACTGGCGGTCGCTCCTGTTCGCCTGGGCGATGTCAGTCCGAGTTGGCTCGAATTTGATGCCAACAGCCATGAAGCTATCAATTTCTACTCGAATCTTGTGCATGGCAAGATTCCCGGTCAAGAGTCAGACGATCCGGATCTTGTCTTCGACGAAATGTACAAGTTGCTTCTGGCAGGTGCAGATTCCATTGCTCACAAGATCGGGCGTGACAACACGCTGTCCCTTGTCGGGCGGGCGTTGTTCTTTCGTTTTCTTTGCGACCGTCACGTTATCACAGAAAACGACCGCGCCAAAATCTGCGAATCCGCCGATGTACTGCGTGCCTGTTTTGACAATTCGGAAAACGCCTACCGAACCTCGACATGGCTCGACGACACCTTCAACGGACACTTCTTACCGTTTCGCGAGCGAGGGACTCGAGAGTTCTTCAATGACCTGAATCGATCAGCAATCGTCTTCACGAATTTGAAGGCAATCGTACGGGGCCTTGAACCACTCGGCAACAGCCAATACCAGCACCGTTTCAGTTGGGCCGCGTTTGACTTCGCGCACGTGCCCGTCGGTTTATTGAGTCAGGTATATGAGGCGTTTAGTTGGAAGTGGGACGCGCAGAACTCGGAAGACACGAGCGTCCATTACACTCCAAGGAACATCGCAGTCACGCTGGTGGAGGAAGCTTTCGCTGCGCTGCCTGATCCGCACAATGCGAAAGTGCTTGACCCGGCCTGTGGCGCTGGAGTGTTTCTGGTGCTCGCGTTTCGCCGCCTTTACACCGAACGATGGCGAGCATCAGGCATACGGCCAAATACGAAAGAGATCAGGGAAATACTCGAAACCCAATTGTGTGGCTTCGACATTAGCGAGTCAGCGCTTCGGCTCACCGCTCTAAGCTTGTACCTGACAGCGATCGAGCTCGACCCAAATCCGATCCCTCCGGAAAAGCTGAAGTTCAAGGACCTTGAAGGCTTAGTACTATTCAATCATCGTGCCGATACCGATCCCGATCAGGGGCCGGTTGTTGGCAGTATTCGCCCCGACATCAGCAACGAATTCCACGAAAAGTTTCATCTCGTTCTCTGCAACCCACCATGGTCGAAGATAGATGACAATGACGTCGTTGAAGGACTTGATTCAGCCAGCAAGGACATTGTTTCCAGTAAAGACAAAGAACTGGGCGAACGATATCAGAACCCTCGCGGTGAACCTGACCTCCCGTTTGTGTGGAAGGCAACCCAATGGTGCATTCCCGGTGGTCAAATCGCGATGGTGCTACCTGCAAGGATTCTGTTCAGACAGGGTGACATAGCGTCGCACGCTCGCAAGTCTCTCTTCCGGCTTATCCGCTTCACCG
>Ga0105046_10017747_pt1 | contig 10867 bp, 6 predicted proteins | sample MAT03_FD_78385 | JGI IMG/M metagenome (GOLD analysis project Ga0105046, IMG submission 78385) | Freshwater microbial communities from Lake Fryxell liftoff mats and glacier meltwater in Antarctica - MAT-03 (megahit assembly) | ecosystem: Environmental > Aquatic > Freshwater > Ice > Liftoff...
TAGATGATGAGGAAGCGTGAGAGGGTGCGTGGAGACATATCAGGCGGACAGCAGACAGCGGGCAGCGGAGACATTATGCTGCCCGCTGCCTGCTGACCGCAATTAAAGAATTTTAAACAACTCCACTTCAAAGACCAGTGTAGCGCCGGCCTTGATTTTGGGGCTGGGCGAACGGTCGCCGTAGGCGAGTTCGGAGGGGATGTAAAATTTGAACACATCACCGGGGCTCATGTACTGCAGACCTTCGGTCCAGCCTTTGATGACCTGATTGAGGCCAAAAGAGGCGGTTTGACCGCGGTCTTTGCTGCTGTCGAACACCGAGCCGTCGATGTTGGTGCCGTGGTAATGCACTTCCACCTTGTCGGTAGCTTTGGGGTGTGTGGTTGCGCTGCCTTTACGTATGATTTCGTATTGCAGGCCGCTGGCGGTGGTGGTCACCTCCTTGCGTTTTTTGTTTTCTTCGAGAAAATTGATTCCTTCCATTTTACTTTTTTCGGATGTTTTGGCCTGAGCCGTTTTGTTGTAATCAGAGAATACCTGGTTTGCAGTTTCGAAATCGAACTGGGTTTGTCCGTTGTCGAGTACGGTGCGAATGGCTTGAACAAGCACGTCTTTATTAACGTCGCCGGTCATTTGCCGTTTGATGCTGTTGCCGATGATGATGCCGTAGGCATAACTTGCACTGTCGACGCTGTTTTTAAGCGCAAGTTGTTGAGCGGCAAGTCCTGTGGTGGTCAGTGCAAAGGCACAGAGGATTGCAATTTTTTTCATAATCGTAGTTGATGTGTATGTTGTGGTTGTTTATTTTTTATTTTTCATCTCTGCATAGTACTTGTAGAAGTAGGGTATGGTTTCGATGCCTTTGTAGTAGTTGAACAATCCGTAATGTTCGTTTGGGGAATGGATGTCGTCGGAGTCGAGGCCAAAACCCATAAGCACGGATTTGGCTTTAAGCACCTGGTCGAACATGGCGACGATTGGAATGGAACCACCTCCGCGCTGGGGCAAAGCTTTTTTGCCGAAGGTTGCTTCCATGGCTTTTTCAGAAGCTTTGTACTCTATCGAATTGGTAGGTACAACGACGGGATAGCCGCCGTGGTGTGCAGTCACCTTCACTTTAACCGATTTGGGGGCCAGTGACTCGAAGTGTTTCTGAAATAATTTTTCTATTTTTTTCGGATCCTGGTCGGGCACCAGGCGCATCGAAATTTTTGCAAAAGCTTTGGAAGGAAGCACTGTTTTAGCGCCTTCGCCAATGTAACCGCCCCAGATGCCGTTGACGTCGAGTGTTGGACGGATGCCGGTGCGTTCCACGGTGGTAAAGCCTTTTTCACCCATCAGATCGTTCACACCCAGGTCTTTCATGTATTGTTTTTCGTCGTAAGGTGCGGCGTTCATGAGTTTGCGCTCTTTGGCCGACACTTTTTCAACCTCGTCGTAAAAACCGGCTACAGTAACCCGGTGTTTGGCGTCGTGTAGGGAAGCAATCATGCTGCAAAGCACGTTGATCGGATTGGCCACGGCGCCGCCGTACACGCCTGAGTGCAGGTCTTTGTTGGGGCCCTGTACTTCCACTTCCATGTAGCATAGGCCGCGCAATCCGACGGTCAGGCTGGGGGTATTGTTGTCGATGATGCTGGTATCGGAGATGAGCACCACGTCGCAGGAAAGTTTTTTCTGGTTGGCGAGGCAGAATTTTTCAAGGTTTCGGGAACCTACTTCTTCTTCGCCTTCGATCATAAACTTGACGTTGCAAGTGAGCAGGTTGTGTTTCACCATAGCTTCAAAAGCTTTCACGTGCATGAAGAACTGGCCTTTGTCGTCGCAGGATCCGCGTGCAAAAATGGCGCCATCAGGGTGCAGCTTGGTCTTTTTGACCACTGGTTCGAACGGAGGCGAATCCCAGAGTTCGAGTGGATCGGCGGGTTGCACGTCGTAGTGGCCATACACAAGCACGGTCGGCACTTTGGGGTCGATCATTTTTTCACCGTACACGATGGGATGTCCGGCGGTATCGTGAATTTCGACGGCATCGGCGCCTGCGGCTTTGAGGTGTTCGGCGGTTGCCTCAGCCATGCGGCGCACATCGCCGGAAAAGCGTGGATCGGCGCTTACAGATGGTATGCGCAGAAGCTCAAGCAGTTCGTTGAGGTAGCGCTCTTTGTTTGCGTTCAGGTAAGATTTGATTTCTTTCATATCGTTGCACGTTTTTCTTCGATGGGCGCGCAAAGTTGGGGTTTTTTAGGCATTTTTTGCATGTTTTTAAATACATCAACTTGTAAATTTTGTGTAAAGTAAACCGCGCTTTTCTTTTACATTACTTAATCAGAATTTAATGGTTGGGTAACACGTCAAAGGAATCTTTGGGGTTTGAATATACATTCAGGCAATCATTCAAACCATTTTCCATGACGCTACGATTACCTTTGCTTTTAGCACTGTTTATCAGTGTATTAGCCAGCCCGCTTGCGGCGCAAACACTTATTCACTACTGGAATTTCAACAACAGCGCTTCAGAAGCTGAACAACTCACTCCCTCCCAGAGCCTCACAACCGGAAGCGGCATCGAGCACATCCAGGGCGGCATAAGCCTCATTCAAATCACCAGCAATACGGCCCAGGGATTCGATGTGGCCAATCCCAACGCCCGCAACGGCGACCCAGCCGGGACACACCTGCGTTTCAACGACCCCATTGGAGGTGCCCTGCGTTTCAACCTTCCCACAACCGGATTTCAACAAGTGGTGGTGAAATACGCTACCCGACGTTCGGGTTCCGGAGCAGGTTTGCAAATAATCGATTTCAGCACCGATGGTGTTTCGTTTGATTCGCTTACCAGCATCGAACCTGCGAACGGCGATCCTACCCTTCAAACCATCGATTTTTCAGGTGTACCGGGAGTTACCGACAATGCCAATTTCGCCCTGCGCATCCGTTTCGCTCAAGGCCCTGGCGGTGCGGTAGGCAACAACCGTTTCGACAACTTTACCCTTGAGGGCATTGACGCCGGCACTGACCTCGTGCCTCCAACAGTGGTTTTCCAGCCGGTGAATGCCGCCATTGACCAGCCCATCAACCTGCAACCAACCCTGACCTTCAATGAAGATGTTCGTTTGGTGTCCAACGCAGCCATCACCCCGGCCGACATCCTGAACATCATCGAATGGCGCCTCGGCAGCGACAGCGGCACACCCATTGCTTTCAGTGGAAGCATCAATGGTCGCATCATTACCCTGGCTGCTGGCAATGCCCTGCAAAACAACCAAACCTATTACCTCGCCATCAAAGCAGGAAGCGTAGAAGATACAAGCAACAACGTGCTTAGTGACCTTCAATCCATCACGTTCAATACCATCCTCCCGCAAACGGTTTTCCAATCCGGCGATATGGTACCTGTGGCTTACCGTATGAATGCCACCGGCGGCGAAGATGAAGTGGCACTGCTGACGTTTGTCGACATCCTCCCCGGCACCAAAATCAACCTTACCGATGCCAAGTACACCGACAATGCCCAGCCGCAATGTGCCGGCGGTATTCAGTGGACTTCGCCGCTCAATACCATACTACCCTCCGGATCCATCATCGTGATCCAAAACAGTGCAGGAACGGCCAGTGTTGGAACGGTAACCGGCAGTACGTTTGGCCTCAGCTCAAACGGCGACCAAGTGATCGTGTACACTGGTACGGCGGACAATCCGAATTACATTACGGCCCTCAGCTCCAATGCCTGGCTTGTTGCCAATACGGCTTGCAGCGGCAGCAACAGCAAACGTCCGGATGCTCTGGAAGACGGCGTTTCGTCCATCAGCCTGAGTACGGCGCTCGGCAACATCGCCGGCAACACCGTAAATGGTTTTTACAACGGCATCCAGACCGGCACCATAGCCGAACTTCAGGCTGCCATTCTTGATCCTGCCAACTGGAACGGCATTGGTGGAGCAACGCCTCCCCAGGTTTGGCCGGCATGGAATTTCCCTGGTCCACCAGCGGTAGTATCATCTTCTGTAGTGAACCAGAATACCTTGCAAGTGGTGTACAACCGCGACATGGATGTGGCCGCTACCACCAATCCTGCCAACTATACGGGCATCGCCAATTTGACCAACGTATCGCTCTCAAGCAACGGTGCCCTGAACGATACGGCAACCTTGTCCTACAGCACGCCTTTCACCAACGGCGCAAGTTACCTGCTTGAAGTTTCAGGGGTGAAAGACACAGAAGACCGCTCCCTTTTGGGCGTGTATACCTACGCATTCACTTACAACACCACCGTACGTTTCGCCAACCGTTACACAACGGCAACAGAAGATGCAGGAACGGTAAAAGTGCAGATGATAGTGGAAAATCCTTCGCAGGCCAGCTTTACAGTATCTTACAAAGGGGGCGTTTTCAGTACGGCCAATACGGCAGACTTTGATTTTTCCACCGAAGTGGTAAACATAGATGGTTCTAGCAGCTCCCTGATTGAAATTGAGGTGGCAATCTCCGATGACAATGTGGAAGAACAGGATGAGTACATGGTCCTTTCCATCAACAATCCAACAGGCATTACGGTGGATGGAGCCGATTTTTACACCATTTACATCCAGGACAACGACCGTTTGGCGCCTGTGGCCGATGAAAACATCACCCTTAATTTTGTTTCGCGATATACGGTCGACAATCCAAATGGTGCAGATGGCATTGCCGAAATTACGGCTTATGACCCCGATTCAAAGCGTCTTTTCAGCATTTCAACGGCCCTGCAACAAGTTGACATCATCGACTTCAGCAACCCTGCCAACCCCACCCAGGTACAAACCATAAGTACGGTAGCTTACGGACCCGGCCTGACAAGCATCGCCGTCCGTAACGGTATTGTGGCCATTTCAGTTACAGGCCCCAACAACGAACAGGAAAACGGATCGGTTATTTTCCTGAATACCGACGGCGTTTTCCAAAAACAAGTCACCGTTGGCGCTTTGCCCGACATGATCGCTTTTACGCCCGACGGAAATTATGTGCTCACAGCAAATGAAGGTCAGCCCAACAACGCCTACAACAACGACCCAGAAGGAACGGTGAGCCTTATCGACATATCGGGTGGCATCAACAACCTGACACAGGCTAACGTTCAATTGATCGACTTTACGGCATTCAATGCTCAAGAAGCAGCTTTGATTGCTTCCGGAGTTCGCAAACTCAAAGCAAGCAGCACGCTGGCGCAGGATTTTGAACCGGAATACATCACCATTGCGCCCGACGGCAAAACAGCCTGGGTAACGCTTCAGGAAAACAACGCGGTAGCTGTGCTTGATTTGGAAAACAAAGTTTTCACAAGCATCGCACCACTGGGTACCAAGGATTACAATGCTTTTGGAAACGGGTTGGACCTTTCGGACCAGAATCCTTCCATCCTCATCGCCAACTGGCCGTTGAAAGGCTTTTTCATACCGGATGCAATTGCCAACTATGAGGTAAACGGAATGACTTACCTCGTTACAGCCAACGAGGGCGATGAAAAGGAATATGCAGGACTCAACGAACGTACAACCGTAGGCGCTGTAACCCTCGATCCCACGGCTTTCCCCAATGGCGCCATGCTCAAGGAAAACCATGCCATGGGCCGCATGCGTATTACAAACCTCAGTGGCGATACAGACGGCGATGGCGACTTCGATGAACTGTATTGCGTCGGAGCGCGTTCTTTTACCATTTGGAATGCAACAACAGGTGCATTGGTATTCGACAGTGGAGATGATTTTGAAAAAATTACGGCTGCCAACCCACTTACGGCGCCCATTTTTAACGCCGACAATGGTGGCAACGGCTTCAAAGGCCGCAGCCGGTCCAAGGGGCCCGAACCTGAAGGCGTAGTCATCGGCCGCCTGAACAACCGTACTTTTGCTTTCATCGTGCTTGAACGCATCGGAGGCGTGATGGTGTACGATGTCACCGATCCGAATAACGCGATCTTTACCGACTACGTCAACACGCGTGACAACATGACATTCGCGGGCGACAATGGTGTAGAGGGCATCCTGTTCATCCCGGCCTACAACAGTCCCGACGGCAAAAACTACATTGTTACTTCCAACGAGGTGAGCGGTACGGTTGCTGTGTTTGAAGTGGGCAACGTTACGGTTTCCAGCAACGAAGTTGCACCCAAAGCCAACGTGGTAGTATTTCCCAATCCGGTATCTGCCAACGGTACAGTTCAGTTCAATGGAACCTACAACGCCGATGTGTTTACCTTGGATGGCAGGTTGAAAACCCGTGTGGAAAATGTTCAAAACATCCAGCTTAACGGCTGGACGGCGGGTACTTACGTTTTGGTATTTGACAACGGTGTGGTGAAAAAGATTTCGGTACAGTAAAATCTTGATGGTATGAAACAGGAAGTGGTACTGTGTCGGCGCTGGCGTTGATACAGTACCACTTCCTGTTTTATAACGTCAAAGTTTTAATGTAAGACAGTATTGTTGCCAATGTTGAAGCCTCCCGTTTGGTCGGCATGCCCGAAGATATGGACGGTGGAAAAGGGTCAAACTCACCTATTGTTGTGTCATTTAAACAAAGTGAAGATTTGCTGCTACGAGCAGCATTTTCCATTTGGGGCTTCGCCAAATTTAGAAGTACATTTACCGCAAATCAACAAAGAGATAACATGCTCACACGTCGTAATGCCTTAAAAAATATGGCTGTTTCCACACTCGCTCTTGCAGGCGGTCCGGTTTCTGCGGCAAATATTTTGGCATCCTTGCCGGAAAATGAGCTCCCCGGACGCCTGCGCCAATCCGTTTGCCGGTGGTGCTTCAGCCACCTCAGCATCCAGGAACTTTGCGACGCCGGGAAATCCATCGGCCTCGAAGCCATCGACTTGGTGGCGCCCGCCGATTTTGATGTGGTCCGCAAATCGGGACTAAAGGTTTCCATGGTTTCGCCCGACGGGTTGAAAGACTACCTGCGCATCGGCTGGAACCACCGCGAACACCACGAGCACCTGGTGGCTTTTTACAAAAACCTCATCGACAAAGCAGCCGATTACGGCTATTCGAATGTCATCGTTTTTTCGGGAAACCGCAACGGGATGGACGACGAAACGGGCATCATCAACTGTACCCAGGGCCTGCAACGTATTTTGCCGCAGGCAGAAAAAAGAGGTGTCAAGCTTGTCATGGAACTTCTCAACAGCAAAGTGGATCACGCCGATTACCATTGTGACCGCACGCCATGGGGCACCGAACTGGCTAAGACCATAGGCTCGGAGCATTTTTCCCTGTTGTACGACATTTACCACATGCAAATCATGGAAGGCGACGTGATTCATACCATAAAAGAATACGGCCCGTATATTTCCCATTACCATACCGCAGGCGTACCCGGCAGAAATGAAATCGGCGACGATCAGGAACTGAACTATCCGGCCATCATGCGTGCTATTGCCGACAGCGGATTTAAAGGTTTTGTAGCTCAGGAATTTATTCCCAAAAACGAAGACAAAATTGCTTCGCTGCGCGATGCCGTCAGGCGTTGTACGGTTTAGTTGTTTGCCCTACCCTTTTTACAATAAGACCAAAAAACGCTCGAAAACAGCTTTTTTGAACAATAATATTCAATTACAAATGGACAGAAGACAAGCGGTTAAAACCCTGGGAGCCATGATCGGCGTGGGGTTACTGATTCCGGAATCCCTCCTCGCACGCGCAGGCGACGTGCTGGAGGGTGAAGCGCCAAAAGCCAGCTTTTTCAACAAACAACAACGCAAACTCAACGCGCTGATGGCCGAATCGCTTATCCCGAAAACGGATACGCCCGGCGCAAAAGATGCCGGCGTACCTGGCTGGATGGAATTGTTGTTGCAGGATTGCTACGACAAAAACCAACAGGACGGTTACTTGAATGGACTTAACCTGGTGGAAGAGGAATGTATGAAACGCACAGGTAAAAACTTTGGAAAACTTTCCCCTGTCATGCAGTCGAGCCTACTCAGCACCTTGGAGGCCGAACTGGCGCCGGAAACAACGCTTGCAGGGTTTATGCAAGTTTTCAAAAGCCTTGCAAAGTATACGTACGTACATTCCGAAAAAGGCGCAACTCAAGCATTCGGTTACCTGCCCGTACCAGGAAAGTGGGACGCCGCCATGCCACTCGAAAAAGGCCAGAAAGTTTGGGTATCCTGATTGTTTATCATAGAGCTTGTTCGGGATTTTGGATTCGGGCTACAGGCGGCAAATTTTATTTCAATTTTCTATAAAATTTTCGCCGTAGAAACCCAGCTACGTCTACAAATTTTGCCTTAATTGAAATAAAATTTGCTCGCTTTCGCCTCGAACAAAAATCCCGAACAAGCTCGTAAAATCTTTTTAAAAAAATGTCTTTCAACATAAACTCTCCTGCCGACAACCAATACGATGCCATCATCGTCGGTTCGGGCATATCCGGCGGCTGGGCCGCCAAAGAACTTTGCGAAAAAGGACTCAAAGTGCTTGTCCTTGAACGCGGCCGACAAATCCGCCACGTAACCGATTACAACACTGCCAACACGGCCCCATGGGAATTTCCGCACATGAACCGAAGTACCCGGGAAATGCGCGACCGCCAGTCTAAACAACTTCGCACCGGTTATACCGTGAGGGAAGAAACCAGCAAATTGTTCGTCGACGACATTGATCACCCCTATGTGGAAATCAAACGGTTCGACTGGATGCGCGGTTACCACACCGGCGGACGATCCATCATGTGGGGCAAACAAAGCTACCGCCTCAGTCCTATGGATTTCCTGGCCAACGAGCGCGACGGCATCGCCACGCCCTGGCCCATAACTTACGAGGACATCGCACCCTGGTACAGTTACGTAGAACGTTTCGTAGGCATCAGCGGCTCGAAAGAAAACCTGGAACACCTGCCCGACGGCGAATTTCAGCCGCCCATGGAGCTCACGCCTGTTGAAAAAGACGTTAAAGGCGTTATCGAACAAAAATGGAAAGGCCGCAAACTCATCATTGGCCGTGCCGCTCACCTCACCGAACCCACCGAGGAACAAACCGAACTGGGTCGCGCTTCCTGCCAATACCGCAACCAATGCAGCCGTGGATGCCCTTACGGCGCCTTTTTCAGCTCACAGGCCGCTACCCTGCCCGCAGCAGCACGAACCGGCAACCTTACTATCCGGAACCATGCCATCGTGAGCTCGCTGGTGTACGACGATGTTAAAGGCCGCGCCACAGGGGTGCGGGTTACAGACGAACTCACCGGCAAAACCGAAGAGGTTTCGGCGCGAATCATTTTCTTGTGTGCTTCAGCACTGGGCTCTACCGCCATCATCATGAACACCGAGTCGAAACGGTATGCAGGTGGTTTGGATGAAAGCGACTCGCTTGGGCGCTACTTAATGGACCACCATCTGGGTGTAGGCGCCAACGGCACCTTCGATACACATCAGGATAAAATCACTTACGGCCGTCGTCCCAACGGCTTTTACATCCCACGCTTCCGCAACATTTCCGAGCCCGGCGCCGGGTACATTAGAGGCTACGGCTACCAGGGCGGCGGCATGCGCCAAGGCTGGAGCCGCGACATTCCGGGTTGGGGCACAGACTTTAAAAAACAATTCACTTCGTTTGGGCCATGGTCGATGGGTATGACCGGCTTCGGCGAATGCTTACCGTACTACGACAACCAAGTACGCCTGAGCAAGGATAAAAAAGACAAGTGGGGACTGCCTCAACTGGAAGTGGATGCCATGTTCCGCGACAATGAACGGACCATGCGCAAACAAATGATGACGGATGCCGCCGAAATGCTTGAAGCAGCGGGCGCAAAAGACATCACTACCCGCAACGATGAACCCTGGATCGGTTTGGGCATCCATGAAATGGGAACGGCTCGTATGGGCACCTCCGTAAAAAATTCGGTGCTCAATAATTACAACCAGCTTTGGGCCGCACCCAATGTGTTCTGTACCGATGGTGCCGCCATGACCTCTGCCGGCTGTCAAAACCCATCGCTCACCTACATGGCACTCACCGCCCGCGCTGCTGATTTTGCGGTTTCAGAAATGAAAAAGGGAAAGCTGTAAAATTGATTGTTTCACCACATAAGTCACCTAAGTATGCATAAGATCACATAAGATAAACTAATGTGAACTAAGGTATACTTAAGTGATTTAAGCGGTGAAATACCATTAACCATTATTGAAAAAAAGCCTCTCCCCCATTTTTCCTTCATCCAGCTTGCCTTCGTGCCAGGCGAGATGGCCGCTCACTATGGTGCTGAGCACTTCACCGCGCAATGTTCTGCCTTCGAGTGGCGACCAGCCGCAATGGTAGAGGATGTTGTTTTTATCGATTGTGTATTCTCGGTTGACGTCAACGATGGCGAGGTCGGCCCAAGCGCCTTCGTCGAGGAAGCCGCGGTCGGCCATATGGTAAGCAATGGCCGGAGCGTGGCACATTTTTTCCACAATGCGTTCCAAGCTGATGAGGCCACGGTGGTAAAAATCGAGCATGAGTTGGAGGCCGTGCTGTACCAGTGGCAAACCGGCCGGAGACTGAGCGTAGGGTCTGTTTTTTTCCTCCCAGGTATGCGGCGCATGGTCGGTAGCCACCACGTCGAGGCGGTTGTCTAGCAGAGCTGGCAAAAGGGCATCGCGGTGTTCCGTGCCTTTGATGGCCGGGTTGCATTTGATGAGGTTGCCCAGCGTTTCGTAGTCGGGCGAAGCAAAAAACAGGTGGTGTACGCACACTTCTGCTGTGATGCGTTTTTGCTCCAGGGGAATTTTGTTGGTAAACAGTGCAAGTTCACCGGCCGTGCTGATGTGTAAGATGTGCAGGCGGGTGCCGTGTTTTTGGGCAAGTTCGACAGCCATAGAGGACGACAGGTAGCA
>Ga0105046_10017748_pt1 | contig 10867 bp, 11 predicted proteins | sample MAT03_FD_78385 | JGI IMG/M metagenome (GOLD analysis project Ga0105046, IMG submission 78385) | Freshwater microbial communities from Lake Fryxell liftoff mats and glacier meltwater in Antarctica - MAT-03 (megahit assembly) | ecosystem: Environmental > Aquatic > Freshwater > Ice > Liftoff...
ACCCTAAACTATGCCATGTTAAAATCACCTACCAAAACAACTTTACCAGTTGGGGCGCCAGTTAAAGATTTAAAATTTACCCTTACCGGAAATATGAATCGGTATGTATGGAGTTTGGACAACAAAGTAGTATCAGAAGCAGACAAAATCCGCATTAAAAAGGGAGAAAACATTCGTTTGATTTTGTACAACAATTCCATGATGCGGCACCCGATGCACCTGCACGGACACGATTTCAGGGTATTGAATGGGCAAGGCAATTATGCACCTCTGAAAAATATTATAGACATTATGCCAATGGAAACCGACACTTTGGAGTTTAACGCCAATGCAGAAGGCGATTGGTTTTTTCATTGCCATATTTTGTACCACATGATGAGTGGAATGGGCAGGGTTTTTACTTATGAAAATCAAGCACCAAATCCTTTAATTCCAAATCCGAAACTGGCAAAACGAAAGCTATTTGCCGATGACAGGGCCTTTCATTTAATGGCCGAAAATGATTTGGCCACCAATGGAAATGACGGAATGGTGATGTTACAAAATACCCGCTGGAGCATCGGCACAGAATGGCGTTTGGGTTACAACGACATGCATGGCTACGAAACAGAAACACATTTTGGGAGATACATCGGTAGAATGCAATGGCTGATGCCCTTCATTGGTTTTGACTGGAGATATAGAAAATTTGGAATTGACGAACAGGAAAAAAACCTCTTTCGGCAGACAAATAAAAAAGACAGTAGAAGTGCGGTCAGTTTAGGTTTTATGTACACCCTGCCCATGTTAATCAACTTTCAGGCGGAAGTATATCAGGATGGCATTGTGCGATTGGCTTTGATGAGGGAAGATATTCCCATTTCAAAAAGACTTCGGGCCGGATTTATGGTCAACACAGACAAAGAATATATGGCCGAATTTCGCTACATATTAACCAGAAATATCGGAATCAGAATGCATTACGACAGCGATATGGGTTTTGGAGCGGGGCTTGGTTTGAATTATTAATTTCCATAAATATCGCCGGTCAAAGGCCCAATAGAATTCATTGGCACGAGGACTTATGTAGCAAATTTTGATTTTTTTTTGAGAGTGCTACACTTCCTGAGCTTCCAGCCATACATATTAGAAAATGTGGGAAGTTGGAAAAAGCAAAAATTTCGTTCTCGACTTTAGTATATCTGGTATTCCACAAATATGCTTGCATTTACCACAACGGTTCCTTTGCTGATAGAAATGGATTTGCCTGGTGAGGCATAAATTTCTTCATTTTTATCTGCTCTGAGATTTTTACTTTCTATATCTGGAATGGAAGCGGAGATTTCAACATTTCCTATTTTACGGATTTCCTTCTTAGATTCCGGAAGTTCGTTTAAGAGTTTGTCGGCAAGCTCCCCCGATTTCCTCAATGCAATTAAATAAGCTTCATTTTTCAAACTGTCAATCTTTGAATGGGAGTAAGTCAAACAGCAGAGGTCAAGGTTTCTGTTTTCTAAGAGCTCGGTATAGATTTCGTCAAGTTTGTCAATGTTTTTAATTGTAACATAGATGGAAGTCGAAGCATTGTATCCTTCAAACACGTTCGAATTATTTTTCCAGGTATAGCTTTTATTCAGGTCCACAGACGTGGTTAAAATATCATTTTTTCCAATACCAAAAGATTGAAGCTTTGTGTTTAATTCAGTTGATTTATCCACAAGGCATTTTTTAGAAGCCCCAATGGATTTATCAAGACAGTTTAGATTGATCTGAAAGCTTGCCATGTCCGGCAATGTTTCCACCATTCCATCAGATTTTAACATGATGGTTTTAAATTTCTCAGCCTCACCCGATGAACCCATCTGGCAACTTGCCACAAACAGCAGGCTTACTATTCCAATCCAATATTTCATTTTTTTTACATTCACAAGTAGAAGAGTCTTTGGGATCCGTTTGATTGGGATTTTATCACATTCTTCCCTTGCAAAACGCTTCAAATAAAGGCAATTTCAACTAAACCCTTCCAGTTGCCTATTTAATATTTGTGCTATATTAAGACAAATATTTTATCCTGAAAAGCTCATACTGCCGCTATGCCAGACGCTTCTCTAAAATATGCTGAATTACAATATCCACAAAGAATCTCTTTTAACTATTTTACCAAACTCAAACTCTATTTTAAACTTAGATGTCCAATTTGATAAAAATTCAATTCCGCATCGGAATTGCTTAACAATAAGGTTTTTGAAACAATAATAATATTGTAGATGTTCGAAAAAGTATTTGGACAGACGATTACAATATTGTAATCGTTCCATTTTTTTTTTAGAGAGTTAATTCAAAAACAGAATTGAGTTTCCAACTTTTTTTTCTTTCAACTTTTGTTTTGTAGTTAATCTAAAAAAACATTATTAGATAAACGCAAAAAATGGAATTGATAAAAAAACCATTTGGATTAATTATTTCATGCTGTAATCCCATATTTTAATTTTTAGACTTAAAATTTTGCCTGGTAATTTGTAATGATATTTTTGTGAATTATACATTCACTTTTTTCTAATGTGTTGATGAAATCACCAACAAGGGCGTAAATCCGCTGCGCTAAAGCCTTTTGATATATTGGTGACAACTTCAAATCAGGAAACCACCGGCGTAGGACTTTCCATCTTTAGTGGCAAATCGAAGTAAAAAGTTGTGCCGCCATTTTCTTTGGGTTTCATTTTCAATTGGCTTTTGTGTGCATCGAGCATGCGCATAACCAAAGTGAGCCCAATGCCGGTGCCAACTTCGTTTTTACTTCCAGTTCTGGAAATGGAAATTTGATCTGTGTTGATCCGATTCCAATCTTCCATTGAAAATCCTTTCCCTTCATCCATCACAGAAAATCGAATGCTGACGTCCTTTTTCTTGCAGGATATTTCCACCTTTCCTCCTGGTTTTGAAAATTTAATTGCATTGCTCACCAGATTGCGCAACACGAGTTCAAATTGATTTTTGTCGGCATAAATAGTGCTTCCAATGGGTAAGTCAGAAAGAACAAGGTTGATTTTTTTGGTTGATGCCCAATATTGATACAATTTATGAATTTCAACAATAAAAGGCGATGGATCAATAAGCTCAAATTTTGAGGTAAATCCATGCATTTGCGAAGCACCCCAATACAAGAGATTGTTCAATGTTTGAAGTAGCATTTGATTGTTCCGGTGCAGGTCACCCGAAAGCGCCCAGAATTCCTCAATATGCAAACCTCGGTTCATGATCATATCTGTGAGCGACAGATTGACCACCAAAGGGTTCTTCAAATCATGGCCGATAATGGAAAAAACCATATTTTGGGTTTCATTCACAGCTTCAAGCGTTTTGGCGTATCGGCTAAACAAGTTAAAAATTGAATTTCCCAACAAAATAGAAATGACCACCGCAAGCCATAGAATGATGATGCCCAGGATTTTATTTTCTTCAGCAGAAAATGGTTGAATGGGCACAAAAGATTGCCCAAAATAGCCGCCTCCTATAAAAAAGATAATTCCCAAAAGGCTGAGGTTGGTGAATAGTTCCCATTTGTTTTGGCGAAAAAAAACAAAACAAAGAATGATGAGAATGGGAATAAATGAATACACACCGATTTGAAGCCCGCGGTATATACTAAAGACCGCCACACTGGCCAGAATAGAATAGAGCAAAAAGTATTTACTTAGTCTTGTGCGACCAAGGGCATTGAGAGCCAAAGCAGAAAGCGTAAAACAAGAGCCAAGACTGATGGTAAACACCCATTGATTGGTGAAAATCAGAAACGGCAAAACCAAAAACTGAAAGAAAACAAAGGTGCTAAGGCTAGCCTCGTTTACAAATCGAATGGTTTCATTCTTTTCTTGTCCAAACCGGTTCTGGGTGCCCAGAAAGGTCAGTTTAGCATAAAAATGTGCGAAAGAGAAACTCAAAGATGTTACGGTTTAATCTGCTGAAAAATTATTAAATCCACATGTAAGTTGATTGAAATTTTAGTTGTAGGTCCCCCTTTGCCATTTTCCAGGTGTTGCTCCTTGTTCCAAAAACCAGAAATCAAATTCACCCACCTTTGTCTTCTTCCAGATCGTTGTGGTTGTCGCCTCCAATGCTGTAATAATTGTTTTCTTCATCTTCACTGCCAATTGCTTCTTGTGCATCGTCCAACTCCGAGCCCGGCACATCCAGGTCAAAACCTGTCTGGTCATTGTCAAAATCCAGTTCTTTGGGATCCTCCGAATTCTCATTGGCTTGTTTTCTTCTGGAAATGTCTTCCGGATCTACTTCAGAGGCTTCCGTAGCCATTGCATACATATCTTCGCTTGCCGGATAATGCGGGTAGCCTGGAAATTTATTTTTCGCATCTTTTGGCGATACTATTTTCTTCATCTTTTTCATTTGTATTTTTTTAAGGTTGATTCATTATTATAGACTTCTTTTTGCTTTTGGTATAACCAACAATTTGGATGTCGGGTTGTTGGGCAATAGACACAAAAAACGGCGGGAACAAAGCTTACTCTATCAGTGCAGTTAAATTGTTAGTGATAAATCGCTCAAAACTTCTGGGCTCCTTTTTTAATATTTGTTTGATGCAGCTGCTCACCTGAGGCTCTTTTTGAAACCTGGGCAAATAGTGCAGCAAGATCATCACCAGGATGAGCATAACAGGCATTTTCTCCTTTCGCTTTGTTAGATAAAATTGGATCAGATTGGGCGATTCATAGTTTATTTTATGCCTCAATGCTTTGCTTAGTTTATCCGCCATTTCTCCAAAACTTAGCTTTTCGTTGCTGGTCAGCTCGTAGCTTTGGTTGAAATGCTTTTCCGGTTCTGTCAAAATGATGGCAGCTACTTCGCCAATATCGCTTACATCTACGAGCGTAAATTTTGCATCGCCGGCAGGTAAATATATTTTGTGATGTTCCACCAAATCCTTGTGGAGGGTGGTGGTAAAGTTTTGCATAAAATAGGCTGGCCTCAAAAAGGTGTAAGGGATCTTACTCTTCACAATCAATTTTTCAATTTTATGATGGGGAATGACATTGCTCTTCTCTGCGCCCTGGACAGATAAAAATACGATGTGATTTACACCTGAGCCTACGGCAGTGTCTATCAATGGTTTAAAATATTTTTGAACTTCAGACAATTGGGGCGGGCGCAGCAAAAAAAGTATGTCACAATGAGATAAGGCTTGTTTGTAGGTGGATACATCAATGAAATCGAAGTGCAAAACATTTGAAGTAAAACCCTTTAATTTTTGCCTGTCCTTTTTAAGATCATGAACTCCGGCGCAAACATCAAAGCCATGCTCCAGCTGGCTGAGTGATTTTAATATTTCCATACCGACATTTCCTGTGGCTCCGGTTATGAGCATGTTTTTCATCATTATGAATTTTAGGTTTTCAACAGACCTGGCCTTTCCGGGGCAGTTCTCTTATATGAAAATTTCTGGATTCCCGGATATTTTCTGTGTGTGAAAGAACACGGTTGAAGTTCCATTTCAAGATCTGAAAGATTTAAAATATTTTCGGAAAATTAGCCATTCAATGCAGCCTGAGTGTTGCACAACTTGATGGGAGCCTTGCATGATTCACATGTTTTTGCTCATTTTGGCAGGCCTCATGAGGGACTGCTTTGCTCACGCTCATAAAGACTGAGTTTGTTTTTAAGGCTGTTCAATTCATTGCGTAAATCCAGTTCCTTTTCCAGCAAATTGAAAACAACATCAATGCCCTCCAGATTCACATTCAGGTCGTTGTGAAGCCTGATTATTTTTTCAAGATTGCCAATTTGGTCTTGATGGATATATAAATTTTGCTCAACAATTTCAATTTGAATGAGCCCCATTTTGTTCAAGGCATCTATAAACGAAATTTCAATGTGGTAATGCCTGCAAAGCGTTTGAGTCGATATTAAGTATTCCGTATTCATTTTGTATTCAATTTTTGCAATTCCCTGAATAGGTCTTTTTCTTTATCACTTAGGTTTGTTGGCGTTTGAATATGATAGGTTAAAATCATATCGCCAAACCCGCCTTCTTTTTTATAAACCGGAAAGCCTTTTCCTTTCAGTTTTCCTTTGGTTTCATTTTTTGTTTCGGGCGAAATCTGAAGTTTGACCTTACCGTCAAATGTGTCAACAGTGATTTCCCCACCCAAAATGGCTGTATAAAGATCCAGATCTACATTCTGATATAGATTGTTGCCTTCCCGTTTGAACTTGGTGTGATTTGCTATGATAAATTTAAGGTACAAATCACCATCTGGTCCGCCGTTCGATCCTTTGCCGCCTTTGCCTGCAATTTTAATTACCTGGCCATTTTCTACGCCTGCGGGTATGGTGAGCCTGATTTTTTCATTGTTGACAGTTAGGATTTGTGCCTGCGTTGTGTAAACGTCTTTTAAATCGAGATGAAGTTCAGAATTGAAATCCTGACCCTTAAATTTAGGACTGCGAGATTGGTTGAAAGACGATTTTCCGCCGCCAAACATGGACTCGAAAAAATCGGAATAGTCGTCACCTGAAAAGCCTTGCTGGCCAGATGGATTTTGCCCATATTGTTGTTGCTGCTGCCTGGCCTTTTCATATTCTTCCCCGTGCTTCCAGTCCTTGCCGTATTTGTCGTACTTCTTCCGGTTTTCAGGATCACTTAAAACTTCGTTTGCCTCATTGATTTCTTTAAATTTTGTCTCAGATTCCTTGTTTCCAGGGTTTAAATCAGGATGATATTTCCGGGCGAGTTTCCGGTAGGCGGCTTTAATATCCGCCTCACTGGCTGACTTGGAAAGGCCCAAAATTTTATAATAGTCTATAAATTCCATGCGTTGTGTTTGATTCTTGAATTTATCTTTTTAATAGGGCTTATTGTGGAGCCGCTACCAATCTGAAATGCATGGCGCATTAAATAGATAGACTTGTGACATTTAACCATTGATGAAAGTCAAACCATAAAACTAATATTTCACTTAGGCCGAACTGTTGCAAAACAATGTGGTAGGATTGTATGATTCACATGTTTAAGTTCTTCCGGGCTTCAGACTTAAAATTTAATACATACTTTTCATGATATGAAAGAGTTTGCGAGATTCCATATGTGCAGGCGTATCAGCTTTTTCCCTACCTTTAGTAAGGTCTTACAAAGAAATTCCAACCGAACCCCATGCTTTTAAAAGTTCTTTCCTACCAGCTGGCCGACAACATTGATGTGAGGCAATTCAAAACTGCTTTTGCTGCCAGCATTCATTTTGCCGATACCGACGAATTGTTTTACCAAATGGAGGCGTACAAATACCTCTACGTTTTCAAGTATGGCATTGTTTGTTTCCTGGGCTATAATGAAGTAGAACGTTCGGCCTTTTTCAACCTGATCAAACCACATTGCAAAAACTTCCTTGAGGACAGGCTCAGCGATGAGTTTGACATTGAAACCGAAACGCCTGCCGTTCATTATGGCTACAATAAAATCGGGCTCCCAAATCCTGGAATAGAAGAAATCCGCCTGGTGATGTTGAATGCCTCTCAAAGTGTGGCGTTGGACCACTACAACCAGCAAACCAATTTGCTTTTGGAAGAGACAATGTACCATACACAAGTTCTGGAACGAAAAGGCAAAATAGATCTGGGTGGCAAGGAGCTCAAAAAATATATTGGCCGGACCTTAAACCTCAAAAACAAAATTGCAGGCAACCTCTATATTTTTGACTCTCCCGAAGAGACCTGGGAAAACGAGGATCTGAACAAACTGGATCTTGGCCTAAAGAAAACCTTCGATCTGCAATCCCGGTTCCGCATCATTCAGGAAGGCCTACAGATTGTGAAAGACAACCTCGAACTTTTTAAAGATCTGCTCCAGTACCGCAACAGCGTAACTCTGGAATGGGTGGTCATTTTGCTGATTTTGGTTGAGGTGCTTAACTTGCTCCTGGAGAGGATATTTCATTAGCTAAGAAGTTGCCTGGTCCTCTGATTGAAAGGTTCAAAATCGCAAAAGCAGATCGGATAGAATTAAAATTTGAAACCAAAATGCAGGCCGGGGTTCCAGCAAAAAGTAGTTGGGCCATTTGTCTTCTATTTTTGCAAAACCATCTGGCACATCGGTGTTGATGGGCCAAAATGTACATGCAACGGATGGTTCGATATTCAATACCCTCGAAGTGGTCCCTAGGCCCTTCCAGCCATAGGCGGACACCGTCGAGTGGTTTGAATTGAATCGTAAGCTGTGTAATGAATAAAACCTTACTTTTTCATTAGGCCCTATTTAACCTTTGTATTGATTCGTCGGGAGACGAACCCAGGCGGAGGGGTTTCCAACCGCCTAAAGGGTTTTTTTCAATACCCTCGAAGTGGTCCCTAGACCAAAGAACCTCTTCGCCAGAAATTAAATTGCCTATTTGCCTTATTGACATTAAAATCCAGAAATTTTTAGGCTTAACACTATACTTATTTAACCATTGTGTTGATTTGTTGGGAGACGAACCCAGGCGGAACATTGGGGTAGTTTCACACATGGTATTGATTCGAGGAGACTTGTGCCCAGGCGGAATATCCCAACCAATTATAAATGCATATTTTTTGAAAATAAATTTTAGGCAAATGACAATATTTGGCCTGTAATTGATAAAAAAGAATGAATAAATTAGAGCAATTATACTCTCTCAAAGGGCTTCGGGTTATTGTTACAGGTGCGTCAAGCGGACTTGGTTTGTCCATGTCAGTAATGTTAGCTGAATGTGGTGCTACCGTTTTTGGGTTAAGCAGATCTGGAAATGTAAAAGTGGAATTCGATGGAACAATACCTGAAAACATAGTGTTTGAAAAGATGGATGTAGGTGATGAAGATGACGTTAAGAAAAAAATAACTGAAATTGGTGAAAACGGTGGAATTGACGTTTTAGTTAACAATGCCGGAATAACAATTAAAAAAGCTGCAATTGAAATAACCACAGCCGATTTAGAATGCTTGAACCGTGTGAATGTGAATGGAGTTTACAATTGCAGCAAGCATGCTTTCCCATTTTTAAAACAATCAAAGCATATTGGCCGAATCATCAGTATTTCGTCCATGGCTTCGTACCTCGGATTTTCGGAAGTAGTGCCCTATTGCGCCACTAAATCAGCTGTGATGGGTATCACCAGGGGATTGGCAGTAGAATGGGCTAAAGAAAACATATTGGTAAATTCGGTATCACCGGGCTGGTTTCCTTCTTTGATGAATCAACAAATAATAGATTCGGAACGTCAAAAAAAAATTCTTGGTCGTATGCCTTTACATCGTTATGGCAAACCGGAAGAACTAGCTGCTATGATTTGCTTTTTGGCATCGCCTGCTGCAAGTTATATTACCGGGCAAGATTTCAGTGTGGATGGTGGAGCCCTGGCTTTTGGGTATTAATATAACCGCTGTAGTTGTATGTTTATAATTCGTGCCAACAATTATCATAATCAAACAATGAAGGGTTGTGAATCGCAATGTCTTTTTCATTGCTTATAATTTATAAACTTACTGCCGTGGTTCGATTCTGTTCAAAGCCCTACTACACCTACTTATGCAATGCCTTAAAACTGATCACGAATCATTTTTGAACTGCGACCCGGTTTGAATACATCATCTTCACCCACTATCCTGAGTGTCCCGCATACCACTGAGGATGTTAATAGAAATGGAGCTTGTCCCGCCCTGGTGGGAGACTCTGTCCCGAAAACTACGTGGATCTAAGTTTTTTAAAGAATTTGCTATACTTGCAAATGGCTCAGGCAGGGTAAAGATGAAATTGTTGAACGTATAGTAAAGAGTCCCTACTGCTTATTAATAGTCCTGAGAGCCGCAAGCGAACTTTCAGGTCAGAGGTGACCTATCCATTGCCCATAAATCCAAAAAAGCTGTGGCTTATTTGGAACTTTTGGCAATTTGGTTTGAAAGGCGGGAAGGATAGAACAGGTAAGAACCAGCCCGGACAGGAATGTGTATATTTTTGGGCTCACAACCAAAACACAAACATGAGAGGTTTAAACAAAGCCACTTTGATAGGAAGCCTGGGAAAAGACCCGGAAATCCAGATATTGGAAGGAGGCATTCACCTGGCCAAGTTTACTTTTGCTACTTCTGAGCGCTATAAGGACAGCAAAGGCAACAGGCACACCGAAACTGAATGGCACCAAATTATAGCTTGGAGAAGCCTGGCAGAAGTTGCGGGTAAATATTTGAAAAAGGGAAGCGCTGTCTATGTGGAAGGAAAAATTAAAACCAGAAGCTTTGAAGACAAGGCCGACGTAAAAAAATATGTAACAGAAATAGTAGCTGACAGCCTGATCTTGCTGGGCAAAGGCAGCACTTGTTCAATATATGATGAAACTCAGTCATATATTCACGCAAAAGATATAGAATTGGGCACCGATCTGCCTTTTTAACGGTTTGATATGAAAGCTAAAAAATATCAGATGCCAATTGAGATTCAGAAAATATGGTTTAGAGAGGCCAACTGGTGGTTTCTTGCCTGTGGAGAGAGAGAGCCATTTAATGCCACAATTAAAAAGATAGAAGGGCGTCGATGGTCTGCTACGCATAGGGCCTGGCTGCTGCCATTTGAAAAAATGGACATCGATAAGATAATTGACTTGTTTGGAGAAAAGTATGAAGTACAATCTATTCAAAGTGAGGCAACCATTGAGAAGGAGACGATAGGCGAGATTAACAGGAATAGAGATACCTCAAAAAAGTTGGCTCTGGGGAAGCCATTGAAAGACAAGCTATTGAAAGGGAAGCCATAGAAAGGGCAACTATTGAAAGGGCAGCAATCGAAAGGGCAGCCGTGGAGAGAGAAGTCCTAGAGATGGCATCCGCAAGGGTTGCCACGGCAACAACAATATCCAAAAGAAATACGGA
>Ga0105046_10017751_pt1 | contig 10866 bp, 13 predicted proteins | sample MAT03_FD_78385 | JGI IMG/M metagenome (GOLD analysis project Ga0105046, IMG submission 78385) | Freshwater microbial communities from Lake Fryxell liftoff mats and glacier meltwater in Antarctica - MAT-03 (megahit assembly) | ecosystem: Environmental > Aquatic > Freshwater > Ice > Liftoff...
AAGTTCATGCCCAACTGGAAACAATATCGAGATGAGTTGAATCGAATCCCACTGTCCCATGCGGAGTGGGAGTATTGATAATATGAAAGACAGGGATGTTTGCTTGTATGGTGAGTATCGGACGTCACGTCTAGTGCTGGCGGCGTGAGATGGTCAAGGTCAAGGATGAAGGATGAAATATGAAGGATGAATTTCAAAATTTATTGGACGTTGTGAATTATGAAATAGAGATGTTTTTAGGTACTCAGATATTGCGTAAACATAAAGTTGTTGCTGGCATTTCAGATAAAACCATGCAATTGTTCTTAAACAATGCGCTGTCAGAATCCCAGATACTGCATATTAGAGTGTTGGCAGAAATTTTTTTGCTAAATGTTGGCAGGAAAACCGACGTCAAGATAGACAACGTATTGCCAACGTGGCGACAAGAAAATGCGTCAATCATCCAAGAGTTAGAAGATATCTATAAAACTCCACTTGACACAGGTATGAGTCCAAAAGATTATATTGATAAAAGAATCGCCCACGCAACTCCAAATTGCAGAGGAAGATTTAACTGGTCTCCTGTGATTCAAAAAATGAATTCCCCGCTTGTAAATGTTATTTGGGCGTTACCGAATGACATTAGGTTTCCAAGCCTTATGTTTCTAAATTTGATTTAATATGTTGGAGATTTAGTAAATGCAACGTATATTTATTAGTCACGCCTCAAAAGATAAAGAGATTGTCCAAGCCTTCATGGATGAAATATTAATTGGGGCGTTAGGCATTAAGATTACTGATATTTTTTGTACCACTACTGATGGCACAAAAATAAAATCTGGCAACGATTGGCGCAACGACATAAAAGAACATTTGGCAGGCTCTAAAGTCACATTCTTGATTATTACGCCAAATTATAAAGAAAGCGAAATATGCCTAAATGAAATGGGGGCGGCTTGGGTATTATCTGGAAAAACAATCCCTCTTATTGTGGAACCTCTGAATTATGAGTCTGTTGGCTTGCTCCAAGAAGTTAAGCAAGTTGAAAAAATTAAAGATGGCGGAAGTTTAGACCGTATCAGAGATGTTTTACAAGAGGATTTGGAAATCCCTGCCAACGAAATACCCACTGACCGATGGAGTAAAAAGAAAGATTATTTTATTAACAAGGTTAGCGCACATCTAGAATCAAATCCATTTAAGAGTCCTTTTACAAGGGATCAATTTGAAAGTTTAGTTAAACAAGTTGACCTTTTTAGCAAGGAAGCTGAGGTATTAAGGCAAACAGAAATATCGATGAGTGAAAAAAACTCGAAACTTACAAATTTAAATGAAGACTTGAAGTCTGCGCTTGGCAGCAAAGAGTCTATGATCATCGAAAATAAGTATTTTGACAGGCAAAGCATGGAAGAATTTATGCTGCTTTGCGAAAAGACCAAAAAAGCGCTTTCGAAGGCAAGGGGAATAATTCTTGGTATGATTTTTGTTGATTATTCAGAAAAGAAGATTTTTTTAAGTTTTGATGGCTGGGACTCTATTATTCAAGACGCACTGGCTAGAGATGTCATATTTGAAAGTGAGTTTTCCTTTGATGTAAATTGGGATAATCCTACAATGAAGCATATACAAAGTTCGATAAGGGATTTAGAAAAATTTATAAGTAAAAATGACGAAAACAAGGAATTTTTAACTGCGTATGAAAGTAAATTTGAGGTGCCATTAGATTTATCAAATTTGGATTTTTGGGAAGAAGTGCTTGAAATAAGCGTGCCCTTCAAATAAGAATGCCAAGCCCACTCCGCGCCGAACTGGACGCAACCTACGCCCGTCTCTACGGACTCACCCGCGATGAACTGCGCTACACGCCTTTGGCGTCGACTCCGAAAGAAGTCCACGGCGAGGATTTCCCTGGGGAGACATTCTGCGTGCTGAAAGAGAAGGAAATCAAGTAGTATAGGGAATATAGAACTTCACGTCTCGTTTTGGAGGCGTGGGATGGTCAAGGTCAAGGATGAAGGCGGAATGATGAACGCTTCGCGTGAATTGTACTTCTGATGTACAATACACATAAAGCGTTAGATTTATACACACAAAAAAGAGGTAGACATGCGAACCAATATTGTGCTTGACGACACCCTCATTGAACGTGCTCAAAAATTAACTGGAATCAAAACCAAGCGCGAAGTCGTACATGAGGCATTACGATTGTTAATCCTTTTAAACGAACAGGCAGAAGTCCGCACCATGCGCGGAAAATTGCCGTGGGACGGTAATTTGGGCGATCAGCGTCAATCACGCGTCAAGGTGCATTAACCATGCTTGTGGTTGATACCAGCGTCTGGATTGATTATTTCAATGGTGTAGAAAATCCGCAGACTGATTTTCTACACACCGTTTTGGATAACACTCCCATATTAATCGGTGACCTGATACTGGCAGAAGTTTTACAGGGATTTCGTTATGATCCTGACTTTGAAAAAGTTCGCCGCACGTTGGGAAAATTTATGCAGGAAAGCATGGTGAGTCCCGTGCTGGCAGTGCAAAGCGCCAGAAATTATCGCTTCCTGCGACAAAAAGGAATCACCGTCCGCAAGACGATAGACAGCCTGATTGCCACCTACTGCATCGAGAACGATCACCAACTTTTACACAACGACAGTGACTTCGATGGGTACGAAGAGCATTTGGGGTTGCGCGTGATTCATCCGTAAAAAACTCCGCGCCGAACTGCGCTACACGTCTTTGGCGTCGACCCGAAAGAAGTCCACGGCGAAGATTTCCCTGGCGAAACCTTCCGCGTGCTGAAGAAGAAGGAAATCCGTTTGTATGGTGAGTATCGGACGTCACGTCTCGTGTTGGAGGCGTGGGATGGGCAGGGGAAAGGATGAAGGATGAAGGATGAAAAAATAGCAACAATACCTCAGTCAAAAGTGGATTACAATTATTTCATAGCGTCACAAAAGATTTAATGGATTTTAGTGTGGAAGAAAGGCAGGCAGAAAATGGTAGTCAATGTAAATTATGACGACGTGAAAACTCAAATCACAGACTTGATCGAAGCCGCCATGCGCGGGGATAAGGTCGTAATCACTAAAAACGGCAGGCAGATCATTCAACTTGTGCCAATGAAAACCGCGCGCAAACCCAAGTTTGGAAGCGCAAAAGGGAAAATCAAATTCGCCCCCGATTTCAACGCACCACTGGCTGACTTCCGTGAGTACATGTCGTGAACTTGTTGCTCGATACGCACGCTTTCCTTTGGTTCATCGCAGGTGATTCGTCTCTCAGCGCAACAGCGCGTTCTGCCATTGAAGACGTGAACAACACCTGCTATATGAGCGTGGCAAGTTTATGGGAAATCGCCATCAAGGTCAGCATTAATAAACTTGAACTGAGTGAACCGTTTGAAACCCTGATCCCCGAACAACTTGCAGAGAACGGCATTGAATTGCTGGATATTTCGGTGGAGCACACAGCGTTGATCGCGTCCATGTCATTTCATCACCGCGACCCATTTGATAGATTGATTGCCGCGCAAGCCAAAATTGAGCAGTTAACGCTCATCAGTGTAGATGAAATATTTGATCTATATGGCGTTGAGCGCCTCTGGTAGTAAATTATGGTTCGCTTTCTAGTTGTCATTGAAAAAGCAAACGGAAATTACTCGGCATATTGTCCCGACCTGCCTGGCTGCGTTGCCACAGGAAAAAACCGTGAAGAAACCGAACGCAATATGCACGAAGCCGTTGAAATGCACATACAGGGAATGTTGGAAGACAGTTTGCCCATTCCTGAAAGTGTCGCTGTTGCAGAATATATTGCAGTAGCGGCGTAAGTAAATTTGGATTGAACAGAAAAAGTCTCCTATCATTTGACGGGAGATTTTTATTTCAACGATTTTACGGGGAGATGTTCCGCATGCTGAAGGAAAAGGAGGTCAAGGCATATAAAGTTACTGACTTGAGCGATTGGTTTTCTTTGCCAATCAACTCTTCAAAAACCAATTTGTCAGGTGGCTAAAAATTGGTTTTTTGAAAAAACTAATTCTGCCGCACATATCCCTCGTAAAAACCCTAAAGGTCTTTCTTGTTAATCGGGAATTTACGAAGATAAAACAGACCTTTAGGGTTTGAGTGTACAGGATAGAAAAGATAGATTCTAAGAATGGGAGTGCAATTAAAATGAATGCTATACAAAAATGCCGCAAGTGCGGCGCAAAATATACCGAAGTAAACATCCCGGGCGAGGAAGTTAACCGTATTACATTGCTGGGCGCTACAAACTATCTTCGCAACGGGCTTTGTGTGAAGTGCGGTGGTGACGTCATTTGGGTGGACGATAACGGCATACCGCTCAACGAAGAAGAACGCATGAAGTTTATACAGAAAAAAGGCATTCTCGCAGCGTTGATTTTAGGAGCCTTCGTGCTGGTCATCGTACTGGGGTATCGCGGAGCTTTGACCCTGCCGATTGCCATCGGCATTCTCGCCGCCGCGTTTCTCCTTAACTGGGCTTCAAGTTTAATCAAGTGACGCGCTATGAAACTCTACGGTGTGTTTGTCGGCGTTGACAAGTATCAGGATGAGCGGATCCGCAACTTGAATTACGCCTGCTCCGACGCAATCGCGTTGTATGAACTCATGAAAAACTCCCTCGATCCAGCGGAGTGCAGCCTGCGGCTGATGACAGATGCCGAAGCAACCAAAGACGCGGTCATAGAAGCCATCGGCGAAGACCTCTCCAGGGTGGTGACGGAAGATGATATGGTGGTACTCTATTTTTCAGGACACGGCGCGCCGGAATTCGACAACAGCGCGGATAAAACATCCCGTTACCTCGTGATGCACGATACCCAATTCTCTAAAGTCTTCACCAGCGGGATTGATATGGAAGAAACGATTCCACGCATCTGCTTCAAAAGATTGCGCGCCCGCCTCATCCTGTTAATCGTGGATACCTGTTTCAGCGGGTTGGTTGGCGGCAGGACATTCAAAGGTCCTGAACTTGCAAAGCAAGGCGTTCGCGGAATCCACCTGGATCAATTGAACTTGGGAGAAGGTCGTCTGGTCATGACCGCGTGCGCCGACGACGAATTGGCGCAGGAAAACAGCGAACTGGGGCATGGGGTCTTTACTTATTACCTGCTTGATACTCTGTCCCAAAACAAGGGCGCGCAACAAACCGTCAGTATTGCGCAACTGTACGACACGGTTTCAGAGAAAGTATTTGAGTACACAAAAGAAAATCAACACCCGACTCTGAACGGAAATTCTAAACTGGCAAAACTGCCGCTATTTCCCACATCAGGTAAAGCATGATTTCCTTATTCGACTTGTTCGCCTCCAGCGTATGGAGATACCACGCTCTCGGCATCGCCCTCTTTCTGGGGCTTATCTATTTATTTAGTGTTGCCCGCGCTGCGCCCGATGCGCAAACTTCTGCCCGTCAATTGGTTGGAAATTTTTTAGCATATGGAAGCGCCGCCGCAGTCGTCGTGCTTTTGATCAATGTGTACCGGCTGTTTGGCGTGCCAGGTGGAATCTCCGCGCTGACTCTTGGCGCGATCTTGGCGGGGTTGCTAATCTTGCTTTTGCCCACGTCCGAGAGAAATCCCCAAGCGTCGGAACTGCCTGTCAGGACGATCAAAGATGGACTTTTGGATGGGCTTTTGCAGGAAGCCAAAGGGGATTGGGATGGGGCAATCCTGACCTTTAGGTCGGCTGAAAATCTTTCCGCGGCAAATAACGATCTTTGGTCGAGACCTCTGGCAAAAATATATTCCGCTAGGATTTTGCGAAATCAGGGAAAAACTCAAAACGCGCTGAGTGAGATCGCCAAAGTAACAGACATGATCGAAAGCCTGCCCGAAGATGGCAGAAAGCATTATCTTCTGATGGAATTGAGGATGGTCGCGGGGACAATTCACCAAAAACTGCCCTTACCAGCCGATAAAAAATTGGCACTCGATTTTTTTGAACGTGCAGTTTTTTCATGTAAATCCGTTTTATTGGATTTGAACTCTGGCGATCAATCACTTTCCCGCTTTCTAGAAGTTGACCCGCGCACGATCAAGGAAGTTGCGACAGTAAATATTGGAGTGGGAAATATCAACCTCGCGGAAATGTTGTTGCATGAAGGGCTAGAAGGGCGCGATCAGGCGGATGAGATTGCAGGTCAAATCCTGCTTAACGCGGAAAAATACCAAGACGGGAAATTAGCGGGGGGTGCATATCGGATCAAGGGCGAAATTGCGCTACAAAATAGTGACCCAAAAATCGCGCTGGAATGGTTCGAAAAATCTCTCGCTGCGTATTCCAGAAGTTCAACCAGCCAAAGCGCCGAAACTTTGGCTGCTGTTCAAAATCACATTCAGGAAATATGCAGCGGGTTGGCGCGCAAAGAGTGGGAGCAGAACGGCTCCATCGAAATGTTCCCAGAGTTGGATAAAGTCCCCGAACAGAAAGTATTTCAAGACCATCCATCTTTGCTCGACCTGGATGCCCGTGCAGAATCCATGCCAGCCAGTGAAGCCTGGAGGTTGTACTTCCACGCCGCCAAAAGATGGGATGATGCAGGCTGGCGTGACAGGACGTATGCCTACCTGAAAAAGACGGTAGCTATCCTTGACCGTTTGCGTGAAAATATTCCAATGAAAGGTTCTTACCTCAGCGAGCGGCGGACCGAGTTTTACGGCAAAAACGCTCAAAATCCGCTTTTTTGGCTAGTTGATTTGCTTCTATCCTCTGACGCAAAAAAGATTAGCGAACTGAAAGAGCCCATCACCGAAGCGTTTTATTACCGTGAAAAATTAGGCGCCGTTGGGCTGTTGGAAGAACTGGAAGCAGGCAACTCGTTACTGGAACCCAAACCGTTGAATCGCTCAAGGGAAATCGAGTTTCAGGAAATGTTGAAATGCGACGTTTGCCGAGTCGAGGATGTTCAAGCCTGCCTGCCACAAAATACCTATTTGATCGAATATGTGTTCACGAATTTTTTACTGTCTGCATTTCTGGTCAGCAAGGATAATGTGTCTCTGCCTATTTACCGTGAACTTTCCGCAGAACGCGGCGCGACAATCAGTTATCAGGAAATTCAGGCGAAAATTTTGGGCTTTGTGAACTCGTTGGGTGACCCCACCCGCGCTGTTGGTCATATCGCGGGGATGCCCGCTTTCGCGGATATTCAACAAGTCAAGCAACAGGCACGGGAACTTTATGATCTACTCATCGCTCCGCTTAATATTCCCTGGCAATCCGCCAACTCTGAAAACCCGCTAAAAATCATTTTTGTTCCGCAGGGAGAGATGCACTTGCTGCCTTTTTCCGCCTTGTATGACGGCAGCGCGTTCCTTACCGAAAAAGCCGTTGTTTCTCAAATGCCAATTGCTAGTCTAATTCGGCAGGACAAAAAGAGAGATAACGACCACAATTCATTTTTATATTTTGGCTTTGCCAATCCAGAATCTGAAACGGCACTTGCCTTTGAGAATGTCGTTCTGCAAGCGGCGAAGACTTTTGGGCTTTTAGGTGATTGGAAGAGCGATCAAATCGCAAATGAAAACAAACACATTTTTTGCGTCCGCCGATTACAAGCTACCTACTCCAGTATTTTGGAAAATATTGGCAAATATCGGATTGTGGATTTGGAGACACATGGCGTATTCTACGAATCCAATCCGCTGAACTCAGGCTTTCTGATTATGGAAGATAATAAGACGTCGAAATACCTGCGCGCAAGGGATATTTTTCTGAATATCCGCATGAATGCCGAACTACTGGTTGCCGCCATGTGCAACAGTGGTCAGGTCAGGCTTGGTACAGGCGATGAAATGGTTGGGTTATTGCGCGCCTTTATGTTTGCCGGATGTCATAACTTATTAGTTTACCCATGGCTGCTTCTTGATGAAGGAGCGGAACTTTTCCTGGGAAATTTCTACAACCAACTTGCCGAGTCAATGAAGAAATACCCTAACCGCCTTGCTATAGGTCAAGCCTATCAGAAAGCCCAAATTGAATTGATTCAGCGCGGACGCAATGGAGAAGCGCCCAAAAAGGCAATAGAGATGAACCTCACATGGGAACATCCCCGCTTTTGGGCATGGACGTTGACGACAGACTATCCTTACAATTAGAGCCTATCTATGGATGATATCCGAAGCACGCTAAAAACAACAATGACGGGAATTTTTTGGGGATCCTTGCTTTGGGCTATATATGGATTGTTTATGGTCTTTTTTATACTATCCCCGCAGCCTGGCTCCATCCTGCCGCAAACATGGGGTAACGTGAAACTAGCGGTTCCATACTATGTTCTGGTAGGTGCGGGAATCGGGGTCTTGTTTGTTATTTTGTTCAAAGTCAGATCGACAGGAGAGACGGGCTGTTTTACAATTGTCGTCGGCGTCGTTTTAGGGCTGGTTCTGGGCGAAGTATTTAGCAGGTCGTTTCATGTTATTGCTGCGAAGCCAATGGACTTCATAGTTTGGAGATTACTTTGCGCTTTTTTTGCCCTTATCGCAACCGCTTTTATGTTTCAATTCACAGTGAGGACTGTGACATGATCCGTTTGCAACAACCTCCCCTTTTTTCATCAAGTAAGCCAATGGCTGTGGAAATTGAAGTTATCCCGCTGGATCAGTATCACATTGAAATGAAACATTTTACATACGATAAGTTATAGGCGAAAAAAGATTTTTCCTAAAGTTATTTTGATAAGCAAACATCCCGCACAATTGACGGGATGTTTGCTTATTTCGTATTGACTACTCCTCCCCCAACCTCTCGACCGCATTCATCAAATCCTCTTCGCTCGGTTGAGTGTATCTTGCCGTCGAATCCAAACTGCTGTGACCCAACAACTTCGCCACCTCGAATGGCGTGGAACCGCTGTCCAATAAGGAGCGGGCGAAGGTATGACGCAACACATGCGGCGTCAAGTCCTCGATCTCCGCGGACTCAGCATAACGCTGTACCACTCTCTGCACCAGGCGCGGCTGGATTGCCTCACCCACCTGCCCGATGAACAAACAATCTGATGATACTGGCGGACGGATTTTTAGCCACTCCGCCAGTTCCTTGCGCATCTCCTTCATCAACATTACGATTCGCTGCTTGCGCCCTTTGCCTCTGCGTACCAGCGCAGACCCTTTGCGCTCCCCCAGCGTGACATCCGAGATGCGCAAATCACACAACTCGCCCACGCGCAGTCCCGTGTGCAACAGAAAGCGCACCATCACCGCATCCCGATAACGTAGAAACCACAAACGCGGATAACGTTCCTTTGCCATGCGCGCATCTTCCTCGATGACACTGAGCAGTCTGCGCTTTTGATTCTTGTTCAACCAGCGCGGCGCCAGCATGGATATCTCCACCTGCTCAACATGCAACGCGGGATTCTCGGTGAAGAGTCCGCCGCGCAGCTCGCCCCAATGCCCGAACGAAGCCAGCGACGCAAGATGACGGCTGATTGTGTTCGCGCTCGCGCCCACTTCAAACAGATGGTCCCGATACGCGCGCACATCCGCCGCTGTGGTGGATTCAAGCGGACGCGCCATCCACTTTGCAAACTGCTTCAAGTCGTTGCCATACCCCTGCACCGTCTTCGGGGAACGATCCCTGTTCGTTAGATACATTTGAAATTGATTCAATACGGCATCCATGTTTTCTCCTTGTAAGTGTTTCGGGCGCAGGGTTTTTGTGCCAACCCTGCGCCCCTTCCCCATTACCAAAACTCAACCCTGCCCAAGTCCAGCTCGATGCTGTAAACGAACAACGCCTGCAAGACCCACTCCAGCGCCTCCTCGGTCCGCTTGACTTCATCCTGCGCAGGCTCAATCCCATTCTCCCCATTCAGATGGAGGATGCGCGTGTTGCGGATGGTCACCTTGACGTGGAATTGATACGGCGATTGATCCTCCCCATACCGTACCACCGGATACGCCAACAGCACGCCGCTCGACCGCCAACCATGATGACCGAGAAAAGTTCCAATCGTCACCTGCATCCGATGCAAGACCATCGTCGGACTCCAACTCGCCTTTGCCCCCATGGCATGGATCGCGCTGCGCAGCGGTTTGAGCGCGCCCACCATTTGTAAATATTCCTTGAGCATGGCGATCGACTTGCGCGGCAGCGCCGCCTGCTCCATTGGGCTGGCGCACTCATCATGCGACGCTGAGTAAATGATGCGCATATTCTCCAGCAACATCGGGTCTGCCTGAAAATATTCATCGCGGACGTTGGCGTTCTCCTGCAGCGTCTGCCGCAGGGCAAGCAGCACCAGCCGGTTCTCGCGCGGCGAGTTCGCCACCCAACCGGGAATGGATGCTTCCTGCTTCTCCTCCTGCAAGAGTGCTTTTTCTTTCTGCGGCACGATCTCGCGCCACGGCAAATGGCGCTCGTGTTCCCAATCGGGCGCGCCCAGGAATTCGCGGCGCGAGATGGCGAACAGGCGAAAGGCGAGTTTGTTCCCGGCATCCTTCTGCACGATCCCCAATGCCTTTTCCCAGATCGAGAGCGTCTTGTCCCATGTAGTCCCGCGATTCATCTGCAAGATCATGCGTACTTCCGGCAGAATATCGGAATGCGCTTTCGCGGCGAAGAAACGCTGCTTGTGGGTCAGGCTTTCCATCACCCGCCGCAGGGTCTCGATACTGGCTTGCTGTTCGATCTCGAAGATGATCTTCTTTCCGTCCGCCAGCGTGACCAGATGATCGGGACGGATCTCGCTGGTGTTGAATGTCAGCGCGCGGTCAGTGGCGATCTCCACTCCCGACTTGCGCGCAATGAGATGCATATCGGTCATCGCCAGCGCGTGCAGGATCGGAAGATCGCCATTCAAATTGGACGCGCGCGCTTTGGAATGACCGAGCATTTGCAATACCTG
>Ga0105046_10017754_pt1 | contig 10865 bp, 7 predicted proteins | sample MAT03_FD_78385 | JGI IMG/M metagenome (GOLD analysis project Ga0105046, IMG submission 78385) | Freshwater microbial communities from Lake Fryxell liftoff mats and glacier meltwater in Antarctica - MAT-03 (megahit assembly) | ecosystem: Environmental > Aquatic > Freshwater > Ice > Liftoff...
CTTTCAATAATTGAAAGTTTCAATCCCTCAATTGGGACATGGGTGATTCATACTTCGCACGAGGCACATCAGCGTCTCCAACAGCAGGTTTCAATCCCTCAATTGGGACATGGGTGATTCATACGTGGTATGAAACATCTGATAGTACGTGGCACGCAAGTTTCAATCCCTCAATTGGGACATGGGTGATTCATACTGGGAGGTGCTGCGGACGGCGCTATTGCTCTTGCAGTTTCAATCCCTCAATTGGGACATGGGTGATTCATACTAGGAAAGTAGTGTCAGGGTAATGTTTACCCTGACACGTTTCAATCCCTCAATTGGGACATGGGTGATTCATACTCTTCAGTCAGTTTTATGTCAGGGTTATTTATCTGTTTCAATCCCTCAATTGGGACATGGGTGATTCATACTCTTCAACACTGCAACAGTATCGGCGATTTGAAAGTTTCAATCCCTCAATTGGGACATGGGTGATTCATACTCGTCCGCGATGCGTTGACGGAAGCAATCAAATGAGTTTCAATCCCTCAATTGGGACATGGGTGATTCATACCAAAATATTATGGGCTACAACGCGGATGGTATTGGGTTTCAATCCCTCAATTGGGACATGGGTGATTCATACAAATCAAACGTAGAGCATCACGATAAGGTGCTAGGTTTCAATCCCTCAATTGGGACATGGGTGATTCATACGGCTCTCGCAATATACTTTTTTTCTCCCACATTTGCCCAAAAAACATGGACTCGTGGTCGAAATTAGATGAGAAAAGCCTTTGCCAGTCGTTTTTTTGTTTCATTTTACTCGTTTTTCTCCCACAGCGTTAAACTGTGCGAGAGGGTACTTCACTTCTATTTCCAAAATATTCAAACTACAATCTGACCGCATTTTTCCGTCTAATCCGTTCAAAAAGCCAGCCAAAACCGTGATTTTTTGCATTTTCCTGTGCGAGAGGCTAAGAGTAAAACTCCCCTCACTCTGCCTCTCGCAAGCGCTAAATCGTCAGATAATGAACGTTTTCGGCTCTTTCGGCAATTCCGAGCCAACCGTCTCCACTTGTTTCAGACACGCCGCACACAGCGGATAAAACCGCACGCAGTCCTTCTCCACGTTCAACACCTTCTCTAGTTTGCTTTGAAGCAGCACATATTCCTTATCGTTCAGGAACAACTCAAACAAACTATACTGCGTCCATTGCCCGAAGCCGCTCAAAATCTTATGCACTTTGTTGCGGCGCTTGTCTGAAGGAATATCATACGCGACCACGAAAAAACGCGTCTCGCTCACCTGCGCTCCTATCTTACCTTGAAAGGCACATAATCAGCAAGTTCGCCGTCAATAGATTTTGCCAGCAAACGCGCCTGCAACTCGATACAGCGGCGGTACGTCGCCTGATACTTGAAAACGGGATGGCGGATCTCGGTATTCATCCGCTCCTCAAACTTTTCCAGGAACTTGCGCCGCGCGCCGTCCTGCAACCGAAACGCGCCCACCTCCTCGATAAAATCATCCGCCTGCAAAACGCGATTATTGATCAGCGTCAGCACCGTCGAATCCACTATCGGCGAACGGAACTCCTCCATCAAATCGAGCGACAGTGAAGGCTTGCTATATTGGCTGGAATGTAGAAAACCGATGTACGGGTCCAAGCCTACCGTTTGCAGCGCGCCTGAACATTGATGCAGCAACAAACTATATCCATAAGAAAGCAGCGCGTTAACAGGATCACGCGGTGGACGGCGCGAGCGGGTATCAAATTGCAGCAGCGGATCGCCGCGTAATAAATTTCCAAACACCTCGAAATAACTCGCCGAAGCCGCGCCCTCGAACCCCAGCAAACTTCCCCAGGCTGTGCCTTTTTGCGGCTTCGATGGATCATCCGCCACCGCCTTCTCATCAGGCTGTAACGCGCCGATCTGCGCCTCAATGCCATACATCGACTCAATCGCGCGCTCGATCTGATTATCTCCTGAGCGTCGATTCGACCGCATCAAGAGTGTGCGCATATTGTGGAGTTTCCCACTCACGAACAGCCGCGCCAGAATAAAGCCGCGACGCGAATCTTCATGCGCCCGGAATTGATTCAACCTCAGCAGGCTGTTCTTCCCCTCTTGCGGAACCACCCGCCCGCGAAATTGCCCAAACATATTCAGGAATGTGATTTCCACCTTTTGATCGAGCAAGGCGGCCAGCGCCTGCGGCGTGAAAGTGCTATCACCCAGCACCACCACCTCGGTGATCTTTATCGTGGGCAATTCCACCTTGCGCGCCTCGCGCCCGCTTTTCTCATCGGCGGGTATTTGCACGATCAGCGTATCCCCGCTTTTCTTGATTACGGAATATGACTCAGTCACGTATAAGGTCGTCATCGCGCCTCCATTATTGCTTGTCTCATAACCTACCAAAATTTTGTCAAAAACTGCGAGTAAAAATCGGAATGTTGGTTTAGTAAATTATGCGATACTATGTAATATCTTCACTTCCCTCGGCAGACAGATCGGCTCCAGCGAACAATCGCGGCACTTGTTGTAGTTATCCAGCGGAGCCGGCAGATTTCCCTCTGTGATGATCTCGTGCGCGCGTTGAATACTCCGCACGGTGAGTTCCCGCAACTCGCGCGTGATCTCCACCTCCTCGCGCCGTCGCGACCCGAAGTAGAAAATATATCCCTTCGGAGTCACCCCGCCTGTTCTTTCTGTAAGACATAACGCCTGCGCGCATAACTGAATATGATCGTTCAACCATTTGCCCATCCGCCCCTTTTTATATTCAACAGGGATGAGTTCGCCTTTTCCGTTCGGGGAAGAGTCGGATGGGGGAGATTCCTCCACCACATCTGCAAATCCCGTGATCTGCAATTCATCAGACCACAGATAAATGCGGCGATGAATGGTCGCGCCGCTTTCCTGTTCCCTGCCAGCGGTGTGCGCGTTTTCATGGCGCAGCGTCCCTTCCAACACATGCGCGTTGATATCCATTTCGCCGCGCACGTGCATCAGATAAAACCGACGCTCGCAATAGGCCAGCTGATTTAACATGGAGATCGGCAAATAATCGTCCTGAGTATTCATCCTGTTCCCAACTATGCGGTCACCCGACTGCACATCCCCATGCCTTGCGTGGTTTTACGTCCAAGCCCCGCATAAAAAGCGAGGTCTGCCAGCAGATTCATTGCCCGCGCCAGAGGCGCATCATCCTGATTCATATTTTGATACTCGACCTTTCCCACCGCCCCCACCTGCGGATGATTGTGCAGGGTCAAAGCCTTGCGCTCCACGCGGTGAAGTAGTGGACGCCAATTCTTCTCAGCATACTTCTCGACCGCCTCGACCATGTTCTCGCCTGTCAACGCCTTCCACGCGGTTGCCAGATTTCCAAACACCATTTTAGAATAGGGGATGACTTCAAAATCCTTGCCATCCAATTTGAAGGAAGTGGGCGAATGAAGTTCAAAAGAGATCGAACTTGGCGCAGGTTGATCGAGTCGTTTTTGTAATTCCTCCAGCGTGGTGTAGCCCGCCCACGGATGACTGCCTGGCGTGGTCAATATCTCGCTGACCAAAAAGCGCGCATCGCCAAGTCGGATTTCAGGCAGTTTTTTGTTGTCCAAATTCATAAAATATTTAATGAACGGATTGAACAGCGCGTCGTCCAGCATCGTCACGCGCAGCCAACATTCCCAGCCTGAGCGCAGCCAAACTTCTGAATCCATATGCTTGGGCAATCCCATCACAGGACTGACCGTAAACGGCTTGCGTCCATTCAGATCATGCACCTTCTGTGAAAGCGCAGGATCCACCTCGCGCAGGATGTCCAAAAATGCCGCGTGCGCATGTTGCCCGCCGATATGACTCAGCGTGACAGGGTGTTGATTGGTGAGTTTGATGACAGAGGAGTAGAGGGTTTTCATGGGTTCCTCGTGACCCTGCGAGAAATAAATCTCACAGGGTCGTTTATGTTAAGAGGGAAATGTGTATTTCATACCGGCGGGAAGATAAATCGGTTCGCGCCTAGATAGGTCTACTTTAAGCCAGTTGGTTTTCAAACGTGCATGTTCCACCAGGCTGGAAGGCGGCATTGAAATCAAATCGTACAATTTGAATTCGCCTTGTACATCCAGCGGATTGAGCGGCAGGCTTGCCACCTGTTCATTTTCAGAAACTGGTTTCGCCTCTGCTTCTTCAATAACAGTAAGTAAACCCTTGCTACGCCATAAGCCCATACGTATCCACTTTGGTATTTTGAACGGCGCGGTATGAACAATAGCGAACTCGAAGACACTGCCTACCGCCACTTCTTTTGCGCGTCCAAAGGTGGGTAGGTTACGGCTGCTCTGCTCCATTTTGACGCGATAGGCGTTATCGGCAAATTTGAACGTCACCATTTGGTATTGCACGTCCACGCCACGCGCAGGAGTGACGTAAATACCCTGCTCATTAAGTGTGCTCAACTCAGCGGCATAGGCTGGTATTTGTTGCGCATGATAATATGGCGCATTAGCTAATCCCAGCGCATACGTCAGGGCGTAGTTATGTAAATATCGTCCGGTTTCATACAACCGCCCCACTTCCCTTGTTGCATAAAACAAGTTTTCGTGAAAGGTCAGCCGACACAGGATTAGGCGCATAATGCCTCCTACTTTTTCTTACTCGACTTGGCAATCCAAGCCTGATGGTATGCTTTGCTATCAGCAAACGCTTTTTCAAGCAGGGTTTTTATATCCATTGCGCCTACTTCATCCAGGAATGTTTGTAGTTCGTCGCCCATCAGTAACTGATCAACGGTCACGCCATCATTCTTAATTAGCAACGGAATAATTTCCTGCGCAGCAGCGATGGCATCTTGTGGATCAATTGGGTCGGGAAGGTTAATTTTTTCCTTTTCTGACAACACATCGTAAAGTTTTTGCGTGAAGATCAAGTTGGAAAATATCTCACCATCTGTCAGTACGATTGCAACAATGTGATTTTGCATTCTACCTGTACGTGTGGTTTGCGCGCCGTAGCGTTTGGCGCGTTGGACGTTATCGAGAACATATAGAAACAGGCTTTCGGTTAAATCGTGCGTGGTAACGACGGATGGGAATATTACCTGTGGCGTAACATGGTCCTGCTCATTAATGCGGCTCGTGGGTACGCCGTGTCGGGACATCGTGCCGTCTTCGTAAGGCGCATTTAACGTGAAGGCTTCATGGCTATGTTCGTAACTGGTAAGCGAGTAAGCCGTGTCGGTGATGACTTTCGATTTTTCCGAACCGCTGTCTCCAATGGCAAACCCGTAAGAAATGCAATCAGGGCATTGGGTGCAGAACTTGACGTTGTAATCGCAAATAGGCAAGTTGTCTGCGCCCACATCTTTCTTTTCATTGGCTTCTTCGCCGCTAATGAAGTTGTAACGCCTTAGTAACTCGCGCCCAACCAGTCGCTCAGGGGTAGATTGTTTTCGTTTAAAAATCGTAATACGCGTCATTAAATTTTTGGTGGTTACGCCAGCGGTTATACGCGCTGTATTTAGTTCGCCATCCGTCTGAAAAAGCGGATAGGAATCGGTGGAACGGATGGTGATGATATGCGCATAACGTCCCATCGGCTTGCCGGGAACTTGTTTGTTGAACCAATCAGATTTGAGTGTGGACATGTTAAGTATCTCCTTATGAAATGGGTATGTTTTTTGAAAGTTCTACTCGTTTGCCGCAAAAGATGAAACCTCTTCGCGCTCAGCTTTATCTTTTGCGGCTTCGTCCAGATAAATCACTTCGCAGGCGTTCTTAAGAAGGTTTAATTGTTTGCCACGCAGAGAGCTCTTGTCTCCGCGAAAAACGCCGTAAAAAATATCATTCACAAAATGACTTACAAACGCGCGCATTGCTGTTTGCTGGCTTTCGCGCGTGCTTCCTTTGGGCGGAAAAGCCAGCTGTTCACGATATGCCCTGTCAATAAAAGCATGGAGTACGCCGTAAACGGCATCCGTCAGCGCTTCGGGCGTGCCGAACATTTGGGCGTCTGCATCCAATATGGCGCGAGCAGCTTTACTCACGGGCTGCAAAATGCTGTTGCTGTTCCATCGTTTCGCGCGATAAAACTGACGATAGAGTTGGGTAAGTTCTCTGGCGTGATTTGTCATTGGGTCATCTCCTAAATAGTTTATATATTGCAGATATTGGATTGCTTTACGAACAGGCAAAGAATCCAGCTTTTGTTTTCTTTGCCATTTTTTGAGAAAGTAAAAGGCATAAAGCGGCGATTCATTTAATGCGCGAGCAGTAGCGGGAATATCTTGCCAGCGATAGTCGAAACCGCCTGCGCCGCTCGTGGCGTTGGCGTCTACATGAATGAAATAGACAGTCAACATACGCCGGAGTGTGGGTAGAATTTCATCCACGTTCAGGCGTGTTTTTCTTGTGATGTATTGAATAGCGGCATGAGGCGCATCTAGAAAGACGGTCTCATTGATCTCGTTGGCTTCCAGTAAGAGCGGAGTGGGAGACTCGCTGGCAACTACTTTGACGTCAAGCGAAAGCGGTAAAAGCAGGCTGAGAAGAGCTGGATGAATCCATGCTTCAGCGTCTTTAGGGTCGCGGCTGGGCGGTGGCACACCGATGAAGTAAAACGTAACTGGTTCATTCTCTGGAAAATGCAGGCGGACGTAGCGGTCTGCGGCTGGGTCACGCTCGTCATCGGGCGTGAGCATAAATTCCTGTAATTTTTGCAGGGTCGCTGGCGAAAAATCCAATGTGCCATCTTTGTTAACGAGCTGACGCATCAGATCAGTAAAACTAACCCGCTTCAGAGTATCGTGCGCGCGGCGAATGAGTTCCAGAGTTTCGGGTGTAAAGAAATAGACCGGATAGAAAAACAGATAACGAACGCGCCTGCCTTCAAAGTCACCTCCGCTTGCTGCTGAACGATTCATCAAAATTTGCCGAATCATCATCTCCATACTGCAAATGGAGCAAATATCGCGGATAGGATCTCCATCAAGTAATTTCTTGTTGCTATAAACTTGTGGAGCAAATAAGACCGCTGCTTCGCGTTGTTTGTCCACACGGTAAGGTGATGAACAGAGCGAACACACTTGAGTCGTTCCCCGCCCTTTGCGTTTGGAATTGGTGTAACGGTTCAATTCAGTTTCAAGTGCATTACGTAAATCTGGCTTGACTTCGTTTCCAAGCGTTAGGACTTGGGCAATGTAACCGCGTAGGTCATCCCAATCGGTATGCGCGTCGCTATCTTCTTGAATCAGCGTTGATGCAACAGATTCACTTAGCCGCTTTGCCCAAGACTGCGCTTTTTCTTGTACTTCAACGGGGGAAAGGTGTGCGTTTTTCTTAATAAAATATCCGGCAGCAAAATACCAGTGATAGCCTACTCCACCAGCGCGGTTATCTCGCGGCACAGCGCGGAAGTCATCCTCCAGCGAGGATAATCCCATTTCACCAAGCAGAAATGCGCCGCTATCGAAGTCGGGCAGTTTTTCTGTAATTTGTTTCTCCGCCAGAAAACACCATTCTGCTAATTGATCCACGCGAACATCATCTGGCAAATCCAGATCTACATGCGCCGCCATCCACTTGCCAGCGCGCATCTTATCAAACCGTTTACCAGCCGAAGGTTTTTTGTTCTCATTGATGACTTTGAATGTTGCGTCTACACCAATTTGAATGAAGTTAGGCAAGTCGAAAAACAGCCAGTAATATCCAGCATATTTCATTCCCTTGCCATCGCGCTTAATGCCGGTTTTGTTTGTGGCAAGTTGCTTTCCAACCAGCGTTTTTATTTTTGTAATAATGCTTTCGATGACTTGCTCGGCTTCGGGACTGGGAGGAGTCATCTTCTTGTGTTCAAGATAAATCACGCCGCTGGGCGCGTAAAGCAATGGGCGGCGGTATTCATGCGTCATGGATTCGAGCGCCGCATTATGGATAAAATTGGTTAGCACGCCGCGATTATCCGAAATGTGATGATAATTCAGGCGCGCCAGCCCATCACTCAGAATGCCGACTTCATTTTGAATCTTTTGCGTCATTGCCTGGGGCGGCGTCTGAATAACGTATGCCAACAAGTCTGCCAATCGGCTGAGTTGTTCAGCTAGATCAAGTTGTGACCCATTTAGTTGCAGACGTTTAAGCAGACTAACGTTACGCAATGTGCCCCATCGCACTTGCGTATTGCAAGCAATGTAAATCAAGTCGTGAAGATAATCTTCTACTTTGCCAATAGGTTGAAGAAACTCAACCAGTCCCAATCGTTTGCACCAATTGACAAAAATTACCTCCATCGTGGGCATTTGCGCCGCGCCTACAGTGTTATCGTGACTGAAACCAGCCTGCTCTAATTCCTGCTCGACACTGGGTAATTTCAAAAAGTCATGCAAAACATAACCTGCCATAAATATGCGGCGAGTAGATTCATCATAAGCGCGGAATTGCGGCGAACCCCATTCCTGTAAAACACGCGCAATGTGTAAAACTGGCAGCAATCCGTTGAGCAAATGCGCCCGCATGGATTGGTCGGCAATGTAACGCTCTACGCCTTGCCTGCCTTCAGCAACGTGTTTTTCGGCAAACTCCCCGCCTTTGGCTGCCACGTGTCCTAATTGTTCTGATAGTGGCGAAACAACCTGATTGACAAAATCCAGCATGACAGCGTCGTTTTCCCATACTTTTGAGACCACGCCGCGCATTAAACTGACTATCAGCGGTTCTGAAGCAATTTCTGCTGTTCGTTCTTTTTTTACAGGTTCTTCGAGACTTTCCAGAATGTCAAATTCATTTATTTGTTCTTCTTCAGACATAAACGCTCCTTATTCATCTTTATCTTGCTCATTGTTTTGGAGTTCGCAACCAAACTGCTGCTTCAGGTAATTCCGTAAGCCATACTTTCATCCATTTTCTTCTTAACATCGTTACTCAGATGGATTCTCGTCATCAAACAATAAGCGCGCCTCCGCCACAATTCATTGGATGATAACGCAGGCGGGAATCCAACATTAATGCTGTGCGTCCAAATGCAACTGTGCCGCTCACCCCGTCACGGCTTCCAAATTCGTAGAGCGGGAAAAGCATCGGCAAACTCAAGCGGCGTTTCATTTCCAGCGGATTCATACCAGCGCACAACAAGGCGGGCATCTCGCGGCGACTCAGACGATTATTGATTTCGATCAAACCCGGAAAACTGGCGTCTAATTTGAATCCATTAAGTACCTGCGCTTTGCCATATTGTTCCGCGCCCCAATAAAGCAAATCCTTATCCAATTTAAAGACAAACTTTTGATATTCTTGCGTGCCATACAGCGAAAAGAATCCAAGCGGTTCTTGTTTTTCAAAAAACTTAGAGGGCAAACCTGCCTTGCGAACCGCTGCGTAAAATTCATCCGCGCCTAGATATTCCAAGCGATGATTGGCAATCATTTGTAACAGGTCAACTATCTTGAATTTTTCGCGCTCGTTAGTCTCTGATGTATCTATCACGCAACAGGATAACTCGCTTCCACCGCGAAACGACAGGGCTTCATCCAACAAAGGCGAGCGTTCTTCAAGCAGTTGTTTATATTCATAGAAAGCGCTTTTAAGGTGAATGCCAAATGTTGCCTCGTAGCGTTTGCTTAAGTTTTCCCGCGCTTCGCGATACTGTTCACGAATAGGCTTGCGGCTCAACCCCCACAGCAGTTTGACAGATTGAAACTTACCCCACGTGCGGGCATATTGCTCAAAATCTGTGACCGGCGGGAAAACGCCCTGAATTGCATCGTTGAATTTGCGTCGGTCTATATTTTCATTTTCTTCCAATAAAGGCTGATCGTTGCCTTGTCCCTTGAACAGTCGTTGAGTAATCCAATCGGGTAAAAGCGCATACCCTACGTAATCCTGAAATGGATAAGTTTGCCCATCACGTTGATAACTATCGTGACGACCCAACCGTCCTAATCGCTGTAGGAAACTACCCGCATCGCGGCTTTCAAACACTAAAAAGTTGATTTGGAAATCTACGCCCACATCTACCGTCGAAGTGCCGATCAGCAAGTCGGCTTCATAGGAGATTTTTCTCCGCGAGCGGGATGTCAAGCCTGTGTTGGGTTCAACACGTAATTTATGCTGCTCAAAAATTGGCTTAAGTTTTTCGTAAATCCGCAGCGCCGAAGCCACCGAATTGACGATGATTGCTCCTTTGGCGTATGGGCGACGCTCCAGAAAAAACGGCAGAACAATATCTTCCAAATGCGCTTCCAACCAGGTTTCCGCGCGCGGCTCAGATTCAAAGTGAATGTCTGCCTGATTGAGAATTTTCCTCCAATGACGCGGTTCACCTTGCGTATCATATATGCCTTCGATATATTTGACTTTCAATCCTAATTCATCAATTTTATCGAGATATTTCCGCAGTAATTTATCAGGTGTAGCAGAAAGAAATAAAAATTTATGCTTGCGGACGTCTCCGCCAGTTTCATGCATGAATAGCAGGGCATTTAATACGCTTACGATTTGCGGCGCATCAAAAATATGAAATTCGTCAAAAATCAACTGCCGAAACTTCTGCATCAGCGGGGCAGAATAACGGTCAGGCGCATCCTGAGGATACGTGTAAAACTGGTGCATTACGTAGTGAAAAATATCGGGATTGCTCAACACAAAATCGCCATTACGCAAAACACTCATGAGCGCATCCCCGCGACGGGCATAGTCTTCTTCCAGCATTTTCTGGTCGAGTTCGAATCCGTTTAATAATTTAGGAACAATATTTGCCTTCCAGGTTTCAACTGTTTGTCTTAGATGAATTTCTTGATCCCCAATTAATTCATTGGTCGGGTACATCGCCAGCACAGGATGATTCAAGCCGCCTTTCTCAATGGCAGGTAATTGCCC
>Ga0105046_10017758_pt1 | contig 10864 bp, 12 predicted proteins | sample MAT03_FD_78385 | JGI IMG/M metagenome (GOLD analysis project Ga0105046, IMG submission 78385) | Freshwater microbial communities from Lake Fryxell liftoff mats and glacier meltwater in Antarctica - MAT-03 (megahit assembly) | ecosystem: Environmental > Aquatic > Freshwater > Ice > Liftoff...
GGTTTCTTCTGCTCGGGTTTCTTTTCGTCCTGCGACGGTTGTTCGTCGTCTTTGTTCTGCTCGTTGTCTTTGCTCTGGTCTTTGTTTTCCTCTTGCTCCTTTTTCTCTTGGTCCTTGTTTTCCTGTTCGCTCTTCGGCTGAGCCTGCTGCATTTCTTCGAGAATGCGGCGAGCCTCCTCAGCATGCTCGACTGCCGATGCGAAGTTCTTTTCTTTCAAGGTCTGCACAGTGGCTTCCATCGCCTCGACGGCTTGTGGGCCGAGTTCGATCGCCTTGCGCAAGCCAGCCTTGACCAATTCAGGATCAGCAGGCGGCGGTGACGGCGATGTAGTTGCTGACGACGGTACATCTGCCTGTGGCTGCCGTTCGCTTTCCACGCGATCGAGTTCCGCTTCAGCTTTCGGGGCTAAGAGTTTCGCCTTTCGCAAAGATTTCTCTTGTGCCTTGCTAAGAGCGTTCACTTCCTCATTGGAAAACAACAATGGCTTTGCCGCCGCCGGTCCTGTCCCATCAGTCCCCGGCGCATCCTTTGGAAAATCCATCCCCAACGTCTTTGCGATCGTCGTCTGGTCCGAAAGCTCTTTCGCCAACAGCGGCTGAAAAGGAATCACCGCATCCCAGATTCGGTCCAGTTCATCGAGCGCTGCTTGTTGAAAGGAGACCGCCTCCTTTGCATCCGCCTTCGCCAACTGACTCGACGCGTTTGCCATTTTATTGTCAGCTTCATCTGCCCAGCTTTGCAGTCGTTTGATCCCATCCTGGAGCTCTCTCGCAACCGGTTGTTGCTTGCTGCCAGCTTGCGATTCCGCAGGCAGGAGTTCCGTCGCGATTTTTTTACGCAGTGTTGGTATTTCTTCTCGTAATTCGTCCTGAGTCCGTTTGATCTCGGCAAATGCGTTGGTGGCAACGTGCTCCGGAAACTGCTTCACCGACTCCTCGATGGCCGTTTCCGACTTCATAAGAAACTCGAGAAACGTAATCAAGTTGGACTCATTTCTCAACTTTTGACGGTCCAGCTCGCGCCAGCGATCGGTGTAAAAATTGATCCAGTTTCGAACCAGTTCAAGGTTTCGCCGCGAAGGTGTGTGGTCCGTTTGGATCTCGAGACAATGTCGATACGAGGCGATCGCCTGTTTCAACTCATCCAATATTTGTTGACGCTTCTCCGTCGGGACTTCCTCAGGACGCTCTCCCGCGAGCTTCCGGGCGTTCTCCGCCGACATCGTGCCAAGATTAAAATGCGATGAAGTTGCGAGTTTTCGATCTTGGCTAAGGCCTGCTTTAAGGTAACGGTCTCTGGCTTTCTCAAGTTCTCCATTTCGGTGATAGGCACAAGCCTCGTCGAAAGACGCCACGGCTGCCTGCTCGGACTTTAATTTGCTGAGTTGCTCACCTGCCGCAGCAAACTCCTTACCGGCTTCGTCGTATTTCTCTTGCTTGTAAAGCTTGATGCCATCTCGAATTCGCGAGACCTCTTCGCCCGCCGAAAGAGGGTTGCCTGTTGCGATAAAAATGCAAAGCGCAACCGACCCGCTTCTCGGCATCGTACGGGCCTGGCTCCGGCGCATCTCAGGTCCACTCGCGGACGTGACGCGGCTATCGGAAACCATATAGGGACTAATGCACAAATCGGTTAGCAAAGCGAGCAGTGCAATCGCAAGAAAAATTTGGAAACGCTCTGACTTGCGCACCCGCTGCTCAGTTTCTGAACCGTCGCCGTTGCGACCTTGTAGATGAGCCGAATAAAGTTCACCCAAATCATACGCGCGAGTTCCAGCGGGGATGTACACGCCAGAGGTCTTCATCGCGATCTCTTGCAGCAAGTAACCGTTGAGTTTGCTCCAAACTTGCTGGCCCTCATACTCAACAAACGACCCGGCGTCTTTTTGCGGAACTCGTGAACCCTTGTCGTTGTCGCCCAATCCGACCGTGAAGAGGGTTACCTTTCGCTCGGCAGCGATCGTTGCGGCTTCTAATGGATAGGACTCCTGATCATCACCATCGGTAATGATCAGCACCGCTTGATCCCGCTGCGATTTCGAATCGAAGACTTCAATCGCCTTACGAATCGCATCGCCGATCGCGGTGCCACCACGTGGCGCGCTGTTGGGATCGAGTTCATTGAGGGCTCGACGAAACGAATCATAGTCGACTGTCAGCGGACACTTGACAACCGCTTGACCCGCAAACGCGATCAGCCCAACTCGTTCGCCTTCCAATCGATTAACCAACGCCGAAACATCTGCCTTCGCTCGTTCCAATCGCGATGGAGGAACATCGTCAGCCAGCATTGATCGTGAAACATCGACGACAACATAGAGATCACTGCCGCGTGCAACGACTTGTTCAAACTGCGTTCCGAACTGCGGGCCTGCGAGCGACATCAGTCCGGCAACGATCGCTGCTTGACGCAGAACAAGCTTGAGCCAAAAACGTGCTTGCGAAGTCGCTGGAAGCACGCGAGACCACATCGGCTGCGCCACAAATGATTCCCGAGCTCGCTGCCGACGCCGTTCCGAATAGAGCGCAAGCACCAGCCAGCCGATGCAGAGCGGCAGAATGAGATACAGGAATCGAGGTGATTGCCATTCCATGAACTATGGTAACGACCGAAATCGTGTCTCTCTTAAAACGCCGACCGCCACAATCAGAGCCATCCCCGATCCGGCAAGCCAGCGGAACAACTCAGTATACTCGGAAAACTTCGATTCTTCGAACTGGCTCTTCTCAAGCTCGTCGATTTGAGCATAAACCACCGCCAGACCTTTCAAGTCCGATGCGTGAAAATATTTACCCCCGGTCGTTTCAGCGATCTCACGCAGCAGCACCTCGTCGACGCGAAACTGTGCTGGAACCAAAACTTTCCGGCCATATTCATCTTCTTGCGGAACGGGCACAACGCCATTTCGACCAATGCCAATCGTATACACCTTGATGCCCAGTTCTTTGGCGATGGTCGCTGCTTCCCGAGGATCAACCACACCGGCATTGCTGTCACCGTCGGTCAACAGAACGAGCACTTTGCTTTTAGCCTTTGCATCACGCAATCGATCGACACCAAGAGCCACGCCGTCGCCAATTGCCGTCGCTAGTTCTTCTTGCAGTGCCGCTTCGTTGATCACTCTACCCCGTCGGTCGCGAATCGGCTTTGGGATTTTTAGTCCGTTGACGATGTCCACCAGCGCTCCGTGATCGAGAGTCAACGGGCACTTGCTGTCGGCAAACCCGCCGAAAGCGACCACGCCGACCAAATCATCTTTCCGACCCGGCAAGCTTCCGTCAGGAGAACCGATCACGAACTGCGTGATCACATGCTTCACCGCCTCAAGGCGATTGACATCCTTTTCGTCTAGTTGAAAATCGACTGCTTCCATCGAACCCGATACATCAAGCACCATTTCGATTGCAATGCCTTCACCTGTGATCCGAGACTCCGACTTACCAGCCTGAGGTCGCGCCAGTCCGATAATGACCAACACCAGCCCCAGCCCATAGCACCAAGGCAGCGTCCGGTTGACTCGCTGCATAAGCGTCACCGGCAGCGCCTTCAAATCAGCGATACTGGAAAATACCGCCGCCTGTCGCCATTGCCGCCCGGATCGCGTCCGCCCAGAGCGCGACCACAGGATCAATAACACGATCGGCAGCATTAGCAGCCAGTACCAAGAATAGAAGCGAAACGAATCCATAAGTTTTTGGAACTTCTTGAAACACGCAAAAATACGCAAGTTTTTGCTAAATCTTGGTAACGGGGAGCCAATTTGACGTGACGATCTACAGATCAATCGCGAAGGCTTCTTGCCGGAATCTTTACGTAATGCTGTTAAATGGAAATATCGTCACAAGCTAGGCAAGCTAATTTTATAGCAATTCATTCAGTTGTCGCTAGTCGATTAGACGGAGCCGTTACCGCCGTTGGGATTCTTGATCCTGCCGGCCGTAATGGTGAGCGAAATATTTGTGCAAGCAACTTCGCACCGTATCGTCGACGAACCCGCTAGCGGCGTCGGCGATTTTCGAAAGAGTAATGCAAGACGCCGCACGTGACCAACCAGACCGCGACTTGCGCAATTAGCAACCAGGCTATCCGCGTTGGATCCTCTGGCTGACTTCCAATGAAGTAATCTACGTCGCCGCTCCTGAGCGGCATACGTTTTGCTTCAAGTCGCTGATTCAGCTCGCAAGATTACCACCAACTTTTCCCTAAAAAACGGAAGCGATCAATGGCTACAAAACAAGAACTTAGCGAAAAATGGAGCTCTATCTTGGAATCGGTGAAACAGAAGTATGGACAAATCACCGACGGCGACTTGGAGCGTGTGGAAGGGGATGTGCAAAAATTGGCTAGCGTGATTCAGCAAAAGACCGGTCAATCGAAAGAACAAATCGAAGCGTTTCTAGGCGAATGTTGTGGAACGACAAATTCTTTGATGGGTCAGGTCGCTGACTACGCAAATGACGCTGGACAATCGATCAGAGAAGGCTACGACCTTGCCGCTGATCAAGCACGACATGGCTATCAAGCGACGGTGAAAAGCTTGTCTCGGCATCCACTGGAGTCGGCGGGGGTTGCCATGGGAGTCGGACTATTGCTTGGTATCGTGGTGGGAATTTCGATCGGCGGACAGCGAGAACGAGATCTCAGTTGGCGTGAACGTTGGTCACGTTGAAGAAAGAGTCTGATGACTAGCTCTTATTTCGCATTGGGCATGTAACGTGCCTGTTTTTTTGCATGCTCCACTCACTGAATTCATTTGAAAACTTAACCAAGGATGTTCGGAATGTCTACAATTAGTCCCAGTCGTGGCTCGGCCTCGGCAAATCGAGAATCTGTCTCACGGGTTACTGGCTCCGCTGGCGAAACTACTCAAGATTACGCTTCCCGCTATGTTACCGATCCAGCGATGGATGTTGTCGCTATGTTACGCGATTACGCACACGATAAACCGGATGTTGCCGCCATGTGGTGCTTCGGTTTGGGAGTCGTCGTGGGATGGAAGATTCGTGGTTAAATTCTCATGGCACATGAACGCGTCTATTACAACCCAGGATCTGGGAACGCAGAATCGTTAATAGATTTGCGATTAGCGTTGCCCGACGAATCGACGCATTGGATTAAGCTGTCCCATGACACTGATCTTCATCAGAGTGTCAGTGAGGCGATTGCGACTGGTTGCCGAACCGTCGTCGCTGCGGGTGGTGACGGCACGATCAATGCAATCGTCAATGCGCTGATGGGATTCGATTTCGACCAGCGACCGGCGCTGGCGATCGTTCCACTCGGCTCCGCGAACGACTTTGCTGGCACGCTCGGTATCCCTGACGAAGTCGCACTTGCTGCGGAATTGATTTTTCGGACGACGGCAGTCCCAACGGATGTGGTTCGAGCTAGCAACGGGAGTTTTGTGCGATACTTCGCTAATGTTGCGGCTGGCGGGAACTGCGTTCGAGTCAGTGAATCGTTAACGGGAGAACTCAAATCGCGCTGGGGTGCATTGAGCTATATCCGTGGAGCCCTTGACGTGCTTCCGGACATGATTACTTATCGTGTCAGTATGCGGTGCGATGGCGAGGAATTCGCGGACCTAAATAGTTGGGCAGTACTGATTGCCAACGGCAGAACTAATGCAGGGCGAATCGAGGTTGCTCCTAAGGCGTCGCCCGTGGACGGCCTAATGGATGTGATCCTAATCCGTGATGGTACGATCGCTGACATGATCCAAATCGTGGCGAATAATCTGCTTGGCGATTTTTTGGCGAGCGAACAAGTTGTTTTTCGGCAGGCTAAGTCGCTTGTGCTTGAATCAACGCCGCCCATGCGATTTACACTTGACGGCGAAGTGATCGATGAATTTCCCAATCAATTTGACGTTATGCGAGGCGCGATAAAAATGCATCGAGGTGTTTGACCTGCGGCGTTGAATCGCCACTCGGCCAGGTCAATTCTAGACCGCAGAAGTACTTTCGCCATTAAGAACAAAAATTGTATCCAAAAGTTCACATCAGGAATGACTTCGCTTTATGGGCTCCGCGAGAACAATATCGGCCGCCCGATTTCGGAACTGAGTAGTAAGGATCGAGCGGGAAATAAGTGTCCGGTACCATTTGCCAGGAACTGGCCCTTCGGGTGCTTCGCACAAATGGTACCGGACACTTATTTCCCGCTCATTGCTGAAGCGATCGAAATGCCGGACCGTTCTGAACCGATCGACGCGGCGAGGTGTGTCTACGGCTTCAGCTTCCAACCGATGAGCATTCCAACTCCGAAGCACCAGCATGCGGCGACATCTGGCTTCTCGCGCGCGTACTCTTTCATCATAGTCAGCAGATCTTTGGCGGGTTCCGCAACATAGTGTCTGGCCGCGACTTGGCCCTGCTCAGCCGCGTAGTGTGCAGCGAAATTCGCAGTCTTCTTCGCTTTCTCGCCAATCAGGTCCATGGTCGTCTCTTGCCGAGTCACATCGTCTTGGCCCGCTATGGAAGTTTCATTCGATGACATCTTGTTTACCTTTGGAAAGAGTGATGTGGTTGTTTCACGTTAACGTCCGGAGCGATACGCCCGTTCGGCAACATCGTTTCGAAATCAGGAACCGTCACGGATCGCGTCTGATTTCCAGTCGAAGTATCTGGCGAAAGGATCGTTGCCTTTAACCATCGTAGATTCTCTGCGAATTCGGATTTCGTTTCGTTCAACGCCGATGATGCGCTTTTGAGACATTGGAGTGCAAAATATGCCAACAAAGAAGAAACGAGCAACACGATTCCGCAAACCGCCAGCATCGATATACCGACTGACCAGTTGGCCTTTTCGTGAAGCACGTACCCGCAAGCAATCATCAACACGGTCAACATTGACGCTGTCGTCATTGCGGTGATCCCAATGAGTGCCATCCCTCGCGTCGCGCTCCGTCGGGCTACTTGCGCGTCAACAGATAGTAATTGTACTTGCAATTCACACAGATCGACCACATCACAAATCACACGGCGAAAGCCGGTGTTGGAGTCCCTTGGATTCATCACAATCACCTATTTAACTTGCGTTTTACGAGCCAGCCGATAGCGAGCCCTAGACCCAATGCCGCCGTTGCGGCTGCAACGGGATACATACCAATCATTCGCGAAACCGAGGTCGTAATTCCATCTCCGTTCGCCTGCGTATATGTCCATGGTCGCAGGACAGAGGGTTCGTCCGACAACAATATGGAGTTCGGCTCGTCACTTTGCCGGTCATGCTCAACGGGGGCAATCATGAGAATGGATCTCCATTGGCTATCGGCGATGATGCCATTCCAGACGCTTGTAGCTGAGATATCGAGGAGGGGTCAACGGCTGCGACCTGTCGCGCCATCACCATTTGTGACACATGATGAGTCAACATGGACGCTCCCGAACGAAGCGCCATAGTTGCTGCGGCAGCGACGATCCCACTGATCATTCCTCGCTTTGCGGGAGCGGTCGCGCTCGATTCGGTATGCACAATGACGTCTCGTCGGTTCTTAGGGGATGGCACAAGTAGATACCCGACGACCATGACAACCCCTATGACAGGAAGTGGATGCTTGCGGAACTGATACCGCCAATCCGTCATCTTACGAACTTGCTGACGCACCGCAGCAACATCACTGGGCAGTTCATTTCGGATTTGCTGCATCCGCAGGCGAATCGCGTCACTCTGCTTTTGGGGTCCCGATGTATTGGTCATAGAGTCCTACCTCTTACGTCCGATGAAAAACAATGCCGTAGCGGCAACGCCTAGACCGAAAGCAATTGCAAGCGACTCATTCGGTCGGGTTCGCACGGTTTGTGCTACAGTAGCGGAGTAATCAACGGTTTGCTTCGCTACCTTTCGGTAATTTTGCTCGAGGTAAAGCTTCGCATCATCGGCATAGCGTTGCGCCGCTTCCGCGATCTGCGCGGTCCACGGGTTTTCAGAGCCGAGGACGCTCGTCAAGAATTGCTCCACTTCTCGGCGAGTCGCACCGGTTTTGCGTTGGACCACACCGACAAGCTGCTCTGCAGAGCCTTCCGCTCGTCTAAAGTCGTCGTCCGTTAACTGACCCCACCTTTCCTTCAGTCGTCCAGTTAACTCGTTCCAATGACCCATCAATTCGTCTCGCATCACCATGATCGTGTCCATCTGTATGTGTCGTCGATTTGTCGCCGCCGCGCGGGGTTGCCCTTGCGAACACCGTTGGCAGTCGTTCGTTACAGATATGCATTCGCTGTGCCAAACCTTAAATAAATACGCTTTGACTAGCGCCAGCACCTTATGTTTGATGTCCGTTTTCAAAACCCAGCAAGAGCATGGCGGTGTTGCTGGTGCCTCAGTCGCACAGTCCGGCCGCGGCGACCAGCGACTCATTCTATTGTTAATGAAGCCCATCGAATCCCAGGCGTTCAGGCTGAACCCGCTTCAACGATCGCTCTAATTTCGCTCATCAACTTTTTCAACTCTGGTTTACACGCCGCCATCTGTCGCTCGCATTCGCATTGATCGCCGACTTTTGCGGACACGATTAAATCCTGGATAGTGACCACCACGCCATCCGTTTCAAAAGTGCTCATCAAACCTTTTAACTTATGGGCCGTCGACGCAACCTCGCCTAGATCGCTGGCGGCCACATAGGTTTCTAGATCACGAATGACCGCCGGCGCGTCATCGAGAACAATAAAACCCATCGCGATAAGTAGATCTTCGTCATCGGCAAGGCGGCCGAGGGCAGCGGCAAATCGCTTGCGTTGTGTTTCGGTCATGAATGACGCTTAGAAAATGAATGTACGATCAAAACCGTAACTTGCCACTGCGAACTACTTGAAAGAAACACCGCTCTCGAGAATGATTCCGTAACTATTGATTCGGTCACGAAGCTTGCCGCGGGTGATGCCAAGCATTTCGGCTGCCTGACTTTGGTTTCCGTCTGTTTCCTGCAGAATTCTTACAAGCACATATCGTTCCATATACTCCATCGACTGAGCATAGATGTTTGTCGACTTTTCGTCTAACAGTCTATCAACGAGAGTCGGCAAACCGGTTCCCTCCACCTTCTTCATCGGCATCGCCGGTGTCTGATCCCTGCTGCGACCTCCGTCGAGTCGTTGGATTTCTCGTGGCAGAATATCCGAAAAGATAACCGACATCGACGCGTCCAAAACGCACCGGCGTATCACGGCTCTCAACTGACGCACGTTGCCGGGCCAATCATAAGCCATCAACAATTCGAGTGTCTCCGGTGCAAGACCTTCCAGGTTGGGTTTTTTCAGTTGCGTCTTGGCCTGGCTTAAGAAATGTTGAATCAGCAATCTCACGTCATCTTTCCTCTCACGCAGAGGAGGCAATTCGATCGTCACGCCATTGAGCCGATACAACAAGTCTTCGCGATATTCGCCATCCTCGACCATTTGTTCAAGCGGACGGTTGGTTGCCGCCACGATTCGCACGTCGGTAGTCAATTCATTGTTGCCACCAACACGCTCGAATCGCTGGTCCTGTAGAACTCGCAACACTTTCGCTTGAACATGGGGGGCCATGTCGCCAATTTCGTCGAGGAACAACGTTCCACCGTTGCACTGTTCGAACTTGCCAATGCGACGCGACTCCGCGCCTGTAAACGCACCCTTTTCATGACCGAATAATTCGCTTTCCAGCAAGTTATCGGGGAGTGCAGCACAGTTGACCGCTAGAAACGGTGCATCATATCGGTGGCTATATTGAAACAGCGCACGAGCAACCAACTCTTTGCCCGTTCCGCTTTCCCCGCGAATTAGAATCGGCACGTCTTGCTTGCTGACGCGTCCGATGTCTTTGAAGACTTGCAGCATCGCTTTGCTGCGACCGATGAACAACTCACTGCTGTCTCCCTTTTTAACGTCGTCGTCGGCGGATAGAGCCACGGGCACCGATGTCCTCTTCCGCTGTTCGATCGCTTTTTCGACCAAGTCGCGAAGCGGATCAACGGCGAGAGGTTTTGCTAGGTAATCAAACGCCCCCAGCTGCATCGCTTCAATCGCCGTATTGCTGGCCGCTTCGATTGTCATAAAGATTACCGGCAGCTTGTTGTCGATCTCGCGAATCTCGCAATAAGCCGCCAGCCCACTGCGATCGGGCAGCTGAATATCCAGCAACACGGCATCAAACGAGTTTTTTTTAAGCGCCGCCAATCCCGCTTCCGCCGTTTCCGCCTTGACCACGTCAGCGATTGGTGAAAGGCATTTTTCGGCAAGCAATAGAATGGCGCGGTCGTCATCGACCACTAGGACGGTTGGCATGCTACTTCCTTCTCGACGTCGTGATGCAGTTTCGGCGGCAACCGTGGATGCAACGTTGGTTTCACTGTACGACAGCTGATCTGCCGCCAAACCTACACCTGACCACTTTCCTAAACCCACCTCCCTAACGTCCGAAGAAACCGGCCGCAACGACGACACAACAGCAAGGGCAAGAGGCGTCGGTAAAGATCGAGATAGAAACGGCATGGACAATCAGCGTCGTGGGTAGGAAATCTGTGAACGCTCCACAAAGCAGGTTATGTGCCAATCCTTGTCAAAGTGCAAAGCCCTGGTAAGGTTAATAGGAAATTGGTCGATCGTCGGTCGACATGCTTCGTGATCGACCGCTTGTGTTTGATTCGGTACCTTCTGGCTTGTCAAATCGAGCACATCTGATGCAAATCGAGGCATCGCGTGTGGGAGAAAAATATTGCTGTCGTTGTGTCCGGACCTCGATGCTTCGTCGAAGCAGAGATCTCGAAGTACCCAAAGTCTAAAACTTCGCCGGTCGATATTTCTCACTCAATATGACTACTTTTCCGCAATCGACTCCGCTTTCTACTCTAGAGTGCGCAGCGGCAATATCGATCATCAGAAA
>Ga0105046_10017761_pt1 | contig 10863 bp, 9 predicted proteins | sample MAT03_FD_78385 | JGI IMG/M metagenome (GOLD analysis project Ga0105046, IMG submission 78385) | Freshwater microbial communities from Lake Fryxell liftoff mats and glacier meltwater in Antarctica - MAT-03 (megahit assembly) | ecosystem: Environmental > Aquatic > Freshwater > Ice > Liftoff...
AACCTACTACTACCTCGACGCTTCGTTGGAAGACTTCAATTCCGGAGTTGACGCTGCTGGCGTTCGCCGCATCCGCAACGGCCGCGAATACGAGGTCGTATTCAACGGCGGTTTGATGGTCGCTTTCTAAGCGAAAGCACTAAGTCGAACTTAGTTTAAACTTAAAAAGGGGAAGTCTTCGGGCTTCCTCTTTTTTTTGTTTTTTACGAGGGCTGTTTTTTTTCTTCGCAAGAAGCCTGATTGCGCTACGTTGTGCGCCCGCATGTGGGAATTTTCAGATTACCTTCCAGCGCCCAAGCCTTTCTACCGCAGGGCTTGGTTCATTCTGCTGACATTGTTCGCTCTCGTTCTCGGGGTTGCGGGAATCGGCGGCTGGATTTTTCTCGATCAGCGCTACGGCGTGCGCGCCCGGGCATTTGATTTCACCAAGCTGAACGAAATGGAAACAGCCACAGTCGCGTACGACCGCGAGGGGGCAATTCTCGGCAAATTTTTTGTTCGCAACCGCGAAACTGTATCGATCAAAGATCTGCCGCCGCATCTTATCAAGGCGGTCATCGCTGCCGAGGACAACCGTTTCTACGAACACAAAGGTGTGGATTACATAGGCACGGCGCGGGCGTTTGTGAAAAACCTTCAGGCCAGCCGGAAAGCTCAGGGCGGGAGCACCATTACGCAGCAGTTGGCTCGCAATACGTTTGAGATGTTCGACAAGAGTTATGACCGGAAATTCATGGAGATCTTCCTTGCCTGGGAAATCGAGAAACGCACTTCGAAACAGCGCATTCTCGAGTTGTATCTGAACCGCGTCTTTTTCGGGGCGAGCTTTTCCGGAGTCGAAGTTGCCGCCCAGGGGTACTTTGGAAAACCCGCCAGCCAGTTGACACTTTCTGAAAGCGCCACGCTCGCGGGCTTATTAAAAAATCCGAACGGCCTGTCGCCTTGGAACAATCGAGCCACATGCATCGAATCCCGAAACTTCGTGCTCGGCCGCATGGTGGAAATCAAGGCCATCACGATTGAGCAACGGGATGCGGCCATTGCGGAAAACCTCGCTGTAAAAAACCGGCGGTCCGTTGTTGGACAAAGCTACGCGATGTCGCTGGTGGAAAAGCAAACCGAACGCCTGATCGGCGAGGAGAAGCTTATGGGCGGAGGCTACCGGATTTACACCACCATTGATTCCACGCTGCAAAAGCTCACGGAGGAGAGCATGCGCCTGCGACTTGCCGAGGTGGAAACACGCGAGGGATTCGATCACCAGACATTTGCAGAGTTTGATCAGTTGTTTAAACAATGGAGAAAAGCTTCGCGGGAAAATTCCAACGATAAACAGATGCCCAAACTGCCCGACCCGCAATATTTGCAGGGAGCCGTGGTCATCATCGAAAATGCAACAGGTGCCATTCTTTCTCTCGTAAGCGGCAGGGATTTCACGCACAGCCAGTACGACCGGGCACAGCTCACCGCCCGTCCTGCCGGCACCGCATTTACGCCGCTTGTGTTTGCTGCCGCCTTCGAAAAAGGAATGTTTCCCGGCACGCTCGTGGACGATTCGATCATCGACAACCGCCAGGTGATGATCGGCGGCTACACGGGAATTCTCGGCGAATGGGGGCCGGAAAGTGCGGACAACAAGTACGAGGGGCAAATCCCGGCGCGCAAAGCCCTGGTGAACAGCAAAAATGCCGCGACGGTTCGGCTCGGCATGGAGGCTGGCATTGATACGGTGCTGAAGTTCGCCAAAACCGCAGGTATTCAATCCGAACTTCGCCGTTACCCTGCCACCTATCTTGGTAGCAGCGAGGTGACACTCATGGACATGACGATGGCATTTTCCGCATTTGCGCAAAACGGCGTCCGCCCCGCGGAACCGTTTCTAATTCAACGGATCGAGCAAACCGATGGTCGTGTCATTTTCGAAGCGAAACCTCAAACGGTGCGGACCATGAAAGAGTCCACGGCTTACGAAGTCCACGCATGCCTCGCGGAATCCCTGGAAATTGGAACGGCGGACAAAGCGTTTACAAAATACGGACTTAAAAAGTTCCCTGTGGCCGGGAAAACGGGGACCGCCTACAATTTCACCGACGCGTGGTTCGTGGGCTATTCGAGTGCGATTACCTGCGGCGTCTGGGCTGGATTCGACAAACCGCGTACGCCGATTTACCACGGCGCATTCAGCAATCAAATCGCACTGCCGATCTGGGTGGATATTATGAACTCCAGTTTTTCGTCCTATCCTCCGAAGGAAATACCGCAACCACGAACCTTGAAGCGCATGGAGATCTGTCTCAAAAGCGGAGGCCTCGCAACGGATCGTTGTTTTGAATCGATGCCCGATCCCGCAACCGGAGCACTGAATCCGCAGTCCACCAAGTACTTCGAATGGGGCACGGATCAGCAGCTTCCGCGCTTCCCCTGCTCCATTCACGGCGACGGCACGATGATGGCCTCCATACCGCAGGCTGATCCTGGGGCCGTGAGCGAGGTGACGACATCGGGCCAGACGGCGAAAGCGCAGGTCATGTCCAATCTCTCGAATTTTCTGCCGGTGATCATGCAGGGGCCGACGGTGCTCGGCTCGGATCCCTACAACTCCGAGCAAGTCGCTGTGGTCCTTGCCGAACCCGTGGACCCCGGGCTACTCGCGCTGCCAGCCACTACTGGAACAACACCTGCACCTGCGGCGGCGACGTCTGAACCCTCAGTCGTTCGCGCGGAGCGGGTCGGAGCGCTGGAACAGCAACCCGTTGAGGAAAACCCCATCAAAATTGAACCTCCTGCGCCGCTGGAGTTTTAAGAAAAATCCACGATACTCGCATTACCAGCGGGTGTTTATCCCGACCACCCAATTACGAATCTATGCCACGACGCGCCAGTTCCACCGGATCTCCCTTGGGGATGGTGCTCACCTTTCTCCTTGTTGCAGCCGCACTGGGAGGCGGTTGGTGGATGTCACAACGTGTGGGCGATCCCTACCGCACCCTGACTCCGCTTGACGTGCCCGGCTTCCTGCAGGATGCGAGCAGTTTGCGCGGTAACACGTACAAAGTTACGGCCACGGTGGGCAGTCGCATAGCCTGGGCTCCCGCAACGGGCGGGCTGTACGCTGTGGAAGTGGAATCGGGCGCGGGAACCGAAGTGCTACCCCTTTTGATCCCTGCCGATTTTACTGACCGGAACATCCAAAAGGGCCAGAAGTTCACCATGCGGGTTGAAGTCGATGACCGCGGCGTTCTCATAGTGCGCGACATGCAAAAAGTATGAGACGGCTGGCCCACATCCTCCTGGCAACTTGGCCTATGCTTTGCAGCGCGCAGGTTCCCGACACCGCCCCGGTTGCGTCCGCACCGCCGGCCAAGACCAGTTCAGCAGCTCAGGGGCAGCCCTCGTTTCTGGGAAAAGACGTCCCCGTTCTGGATCCCTCCAGCGAAATTCTCTCGTGGGACGGGTTGCGCTGGAACATCACCAACCAGCGCATCTTTGAATCGCGCTTTGAAAAATACCTGAACGCCGCAGAGGAAACCGGTGTGCAGGACAAGAAGTACCGCGATATCCTTCGCGCGATCCTCGACAAACTTGCGCCGACCCGGGTGAACAATAAATCCATTGATGAGGCGTTCAGGCTTTTGCCCACCGCATCGGGTTTTGAAATCGACGCCCGGCTTTGCGATGCCCTGGCCGATGCCGTGTACAGCGCCTGGCGGTCTCAGGACGCCAGCGCACGACTGGTCGAGGCCAATGCAGCACTTGAGCAGGAACGAAAAGTTCTGGAATGGAATGCAAAACTTGCCGGTCAAGGAAACCAGATGGAAGCGCCTCCCTCCAATAAAGACGCGGTGGGCGAATGGGAAAAACAACAACAACTCAAGCGCGACCTCACCGTGGGACCCTACGCCACGCGCCTCGCCGAGGTGCTGGCACTGGTTAAAGCGAATCAGATCAAACGCGAGCTGAGCCAATTCCAGACCAAAATCGAGTTTCAGGCGCTGATCATGCAGTTTTTTCTTCAGCGCAGATTTCAACATGTGCTGATTGCCACGCGCTTTTACCGGGCGGTATTCAGCGACGGCAACACGAAGCTCGAAGTGGGAACCGATGCAAGGATCTTTTTGCCAAAAGCACCGGTGTTCCGCCCACGGTCGGGACGTTGGACTCGATGGCCAATGAAGCGATTCGCGACGCCCGTGAGGGTGTGGAAGCCTACCTTTTTTTGGTCGGGAAAAACGAACTGCAAAGCGCGACCAAACGTCTGGCGGAGGCTTTTGTCATCGGCGAATACCTTCCCGAACTGCGCACGCTGCCGCGTGAAGAAAAACGCAAGGCCCTCGATTTTTCCCAAAAAAGTAATCAGCTCATTTCCGCGCTGGACGTGAAGGACTACGGGCTTGCCGACAGGCTCGTGAAAGAGATGAGCGCCGTGGCCAAGGATTTCGACTCCTCGAAACCACTCGCAGCCATCGAAACCGCACGCACGGTAAGCTCAATGCATCTCGCCAAAGCCCGTAACGCGGCGGTGAGCGGAGACAAAACGATCCTCGAAACTGAACTCCGCGCCGCCACAGAAATCTGGCCGCGCAACCCCGCACTCGCCGACGTTAGCGGTGCGATTTTTCAACAGGCCGATGTGCAGCAACAGGCGCTGGCGGACATGGAACGGCTCATCAGCCAGAAGAACTACCGTCAGATCTTCGATGATAAAGTGCGGTTCATCGCGGCATCGGCGCTCTATCCCGTACGGCAGGAACAGCTCGCGGGCGTGCTGAAAAACATGGAGGTCATCGAGGGTGCCATCATTCGGTCCACGGAAATTTCCAAACGTGGCGACTATGCCGGGGCCTGGGAAAACGTCGAACGCGTGTTCCACCAATTTCCCGAAGACAACAAGCTGAACCAGATGCGGGCCACGCTCACAACTGAAGCGGCGGATTTTGTGCATGCACTGCGTGTCGCCCAGACCTTTGAGGAGAAACGCGAGATCGGCGGCGGACTTGCCTGGTATCTCAAAGCGCGAAAACTTTATCCGCCCAGCGAATTTGCGCGGGAGGGCATTGATCGCCTCGCACGCCAGTTGATGCCCGAAGCGTATGAAGCGCCGCGACCGGGGGCCAACCAGGATTTAGACCAAACCAAGTGAGCGAATCCATTATTCCCCAAGCAGATCAATCGGACTTTCTCGACTGCTACCGCGGTCGACAGGGAGCCATTCATCACGCTGCCTACATGCGCATGGCCAAAGTGCTCATGGCTTTGCACGTGCTGAAAAAAGCGGGGATCTCGCTCGGGAACAAGGACGTGTTCGACTACGGCTTTGGCGCGGGAACTTTTTACCGCTACTGCCCTCCCTCCTCCCGTCTGTTCGGCGTGGAGATTGATCCGCTCAATGTTGCCGCAGTACAGGAAATGTTGAAGTCACGCGGGCAACACGGAGCGGATTTGCAAACCATCGAGATTGCTACATGGGAGCAACATCCCCTGCTCCAGCGCGATTACGATGTGATCCTGTGCAGCCACGTTTTGGAGCATCTGCAAAAGCCCATCGAGTTTCTTGATGTCGTTTGCTCGCGCCTGCGAAAAGGCGGGGTTTTCGTAGGACTTGTGCCGCTCAATGAACGCAAGATGGACCCCCACCACGTGCAGATTGTGTTTGATCCAAAAATCCGTACCTGGGCACGTGCGGCCGGACTGCATGTCCATGCGTATATGGAGGACGATCCGTGGCTCTACTGGTTGCAACCGACGTTCACCCATGACTCAGGTTGGCGGCATACGGTCGCGCAGTTGCTCAGTCTCGGTTTGGGAATCCCGGCAACACTTCTTGGACCTGACCGCTGGTTTTCCCTTTCGAAACACTACGCACACATGTCCGGTTCCAAACCGGTGCAGGCGGCCTTCGTGCTGGGGGTGGATCCGCCCAAGCGCCCGGTTTTATCTGACCCCATGGAGACGCGACGCCCACAGGGACGTCGGTTTGCTGACGACAAATTTCTCGCGGGTAGCCGGACTGGTGTGGGTGAAGACCGCGTAGTTTAGGGGTTTTGGGCGGTAATGGCCCGCCAGCAGCTTGCGCAGTCGGAATTGCGCTACCCACAAAGGCGCGGCTTTTTGCACAAGCCATGGAGCGCTGCCGAACATGCGCTTTTGCTCGGCGATGGCATTGGGTTTGAGGTTCATATTCTCACCGGTATCGGCAAAGGAACTCGTGAAAACACCCAGCGTAGCGAGCCGCAACCGGTGCCTGATCAGCTCCAGCACCCACGCGGCATCGCCGATATCCCGCCATTCATCGCTGAAAAACAACCCGTGTTTTTCAAACACGCTACGCCGGAAGAATGTCGCCGCAGTGAAGGTACACAGCGTGCAAGCATGGGTATGCCAGAGCCGCGGCGTCAGAGCCTGCCGAGAGCACACATAGGTGCCATTCGAATCCGTCACGACGACATCGCCAAAAGCCACATCGACCGTCGGATGCTTCGTAAAAAAATCACCCACAGTCGCAAGGGTACCCGGAAAATACTGTTCATCACAATTCAGGTAGGCACAGACCTCACCAGTGCTTTTGCGCAAGCCGCGATTGACCGCATCGTACATGCCTTTGTCTTTCTCCACACAAAGGCGTAAGCGATACCCCGCCCTTTGTGCCCTCAGCGTTTCAGCACCATTGGGATCGATAACCGCTGCGCCGCTGGCGGCGGCGATCTCCATGCCGCACACACCTATGTCGTCGGTTCCTGCGTCCTGCACGACATGCTCGATTTCCACCCCCTCCTGATCCGCGATGGACGCAGCGCAAAGCTTCAGCCAGTCGGGTTGACGAAAGCTCGGGGTGATGATGGAAAAAGTCGGGCGCGCCACAGGTTTGGTGAATAAAGCTGCAATCTGTCTACTTCTCCGGGTTATGGCAAGTGCGGGCGCGCACGGATCCGGCATCCACAGTGTTGACTTCGCGGGAAGACATTGGCTGACTGTTTGAAAATTTTCTGTGGCTATATCGACTGATTCCCATCGTCCGCGCAATGTGGACTGGAAACGCGCTTCGGCGCTTCTTTACGGTGACTGGGGGACGAGCAAAGCGTACGTCATCGGCCTGGTGTTCGTGGCGGCGGGATTTTCCTCGCTGCCCATCATTCTCGCAGTGTGTGCGCTGACCGGACTCGTTGGCATCAATTACATGGCGGTGTGCCGCTATTTTCCCGATGGCGGCGGCGTGTATTCGGCTGCCCGCACCCACGGGCGCACGCTGGCGGTCATCGGTGCCCTGCTTTTGGTGGCGGATCTCACGGTGACGGCGGCGCTCAGCGGTTGGGAGGCCATGCACTATCTCGGCCTGGTGCATGATGATCGATGGCTGCCCTTTGCGACGATTGCCGTGATGGTCCTCCTCGGCGCACTGAATTCCTTCGGTCCAAGGCACAGCGGAGGCCTTGCCGTGATGCTTGCGATTCCGACAGTGCTTGTCGTGGCGGCCTTGATCGTCATCAGTATTCCACACCTCACTCTGGAGCATCTGGAAGCCCCGCACAGTAGCATCAGCAGTGCCTGGGTCGCCTTTGTCGGAGCCATCCTCGCACTGAGCGGAGTGGAGGCTATTGCCAATCTCACCGGCGTCATGAAGCTCGATCCGGGTTCGACCATCGAAAAGCCGAAGGTTGGCAAAGAGGCCTTCAAAGCCATCCTGCCCGTGGCGCTGGAAGTCACCGTCGGAACTGCACTGCTCGGCTGGGCGATGCTTTCGATGCCGAACACCCCGGAGATGGTGCAGATGATGCATGATCGGCATGAGGATATCCTGCGCTTCATGGGCGAGTACTACGGCACTGCCACGGTGGCTCCGTGGTTCGGAGAAATATTCGGCTGGCTGATCGGTATCGTGGTGGGCCTGCTGCTTCTGAGTGCTGTCAATACGGCGATCGCCGCGCTCATCGGCATTCTGTACATGATGGCCAGGGATGGAGAAATGCCAAAGCCCCTGCTGGCATTAAACCGATACGGCGTTCCGAAAATTCCGCTTTATCTTTCCGTGGCACTGCCCGCCGTGGTGCTGATCTTCACGATTCCCTCACCAAAAGATGCGCTGCACATGCTGGCCGGGCTTTACGCCATCGGTGTGGTGGGCGCGATTGCGCTCAACCTCGGATGCTGCACATTCAACAAAACGCTGGGCATCAAGTGGCCGGATCGCACCCTGTTTGCGATCACGTTTGTCATCCTCGCGGCGGTGTGGTTGACCCTTGCCAAGACCAAGCCGGACGCGCTGTTTTTCGTAGTGATGGTGCTGATGATCGGCCTCGGCCTGCGGTCGCTGGCACACAAAGCGAGCGGCATGGAAAGTGTCATGGTGCATCGCGATGTTGCGGACATTGTGCAACCGAATCTCAGCGAGTTGTTCCGTCCGATTCCTTGCGAGGGCACCAGGATACTGGTTGCGGCGCAGGGTCTCACGCCCGTCATGAGCTACGCGCTGGATGAAGCTGAGTTGCGGAAAGGACCGCTCTACGTGCTCTACGTGAAAAAGGTTGCCGTGCTGTTTGCCGGCGGCGTGGGAACTACGAAGAAGGTGAAATGGGAGGACGATCCGCGGGCCTCGGCGATTATGTCGGTGATGCTCAAGCAGGGCATGGATCGGGGAGTGACGGTCATTCCAATTTTTGCGGTGAGCGATGATCCGGGCGCGGTGATTCTGGACTTTGCAGCCACCCTGGGTGTGGACTACCTTTACATGGGCGGTTCGCAACGGCAGAAACTCACAACGCTTTTAAGCGGTGACGTGATTCGGCAGGTGGCGTCCACTTTACCCGAGGAAATCAAACTGATCATTTATGGCTGAGCCCGCATCCACTACCAAAGGCAAGACGAAGCCCAAGATCCTTCTTCTGGAGGACGACGAAGATTTGAAGATGACGTTCGAGGCGTTTCTCAATGAGAACGGCTATGACGTCATGCCCGTCTCCAACGGCGTGGACGGGATTCGCGAATTGATGAAAGCGGAATTCGAGGCGGTGATCTGCGACATGAACATGCCGACGCTTCCAGGGGATATGTTTTACCTTGCTGTGCAACGGATGCGGCCCGCGCTGTGCGATCGTTTCCTTTTCGTCTCGGGTCAGACCGATGCCAAAGTCGCCGACTTCATCACGCGCGTGGGCGGCACGATTTTGAAAAAACCATTTCCCGTCAACCTGCTCCTCGACATGGTCGGATACGTGCAGGTGAAATCCATGCTGGGCGTGACCGCTCAGGCCTAGTTGCCCTTCAAAAACCGGGCGCTACGGGCGCAGAATCACGGCGTTGCGTTCCATGCCGCGAACCACCCCGAGGCGCACGGGTTGACCATCCTGAAGACCCTGCGCCAATTGCTGAAACTCGCGCGCTGAACGAACGTTCTGGCGATTGATGGATTCGATGATGTCGCCCGGTTGGAGCGCCTCGGCGGCGGGTGCGCCATTCTCAATGGCGGCAATCATGACGCCAGAGATATCCGGGGGGAGCGCGCTGCGATGGGCGTCGGGAATGTCCACAATGCGCAATCCGGCAAGGGCGTTGTTCTGCAAACTTTGCTGAGGAAGTGCTTGCGCGGAAAATCCTGCGGGTTGTTCACCAACGACAACGCTCATTTTGACGGTTTTGCCATCGCGCAGGATTTCCAATTTCACCTCCTTGCCGGGCTCGGCTTGAGAAACCACCCGGCGCATCGCTTCGATGGTCGGGACCTTTTTGCCATCGAACACCTTGATGATATCACCGCTTTTCAATCCAGCCCGCAATGCCGGTGAATCCGGGGCCACCTCAGCCACCAACACGCCGCCGCCGGGCTTCACCTCGAATTGAGCCGCAAGTTCGGGAGTGACGTCCTGCATGACAATGCCGAGGTAACCGCGCACAACGCGCCCTGTTTTCAGCAAACTCTCCATAACCTGCCGTGCGGTATTGGAAGGAATGACGAAGCCCACACCCTGCCATGTGCGTGTTCCCGAGTAGTCGCCGATGGCCGAGTTGATGCCGATGATTTCACCACGCAAGCTGACGAGCGGTCCGCCCGAGTTGCCGGGATTGATAGGCGCGTCGGTTTGAAAAAATTCGAGCGCGCTGTCCTGCACTGCACGGCGGCCCTTGGCGCTGATGATCCCCTGCGTCACAGTTTCCTCAAGGCCGAACGGATTGCCAATGGCCACAACACGCTGACCAACCCGCACCTTGTCCGAATCCCCCAGCGCCAGCGGAATCACATCTTTCGTATCGATCTTCAAAACGGCGAGATCGGTGGTCTGGTCGCTCCCGATGATGCGGGCCGGGAGACGGCGTCCGTCGTGCAGCAAAACTTCGATCTGATCCACATCCGCGATCACGTGGTTATTAGTAAGAATGTGCCCTTCCTTCGAAACAATGACGCCGGAACCCAGCGAGGTCTCGATGCGTTCGCCGCCGCCGCGGCGCAGGCGGCGTCCAAAAAGAAGGTCAAACGGATCGACGATCTGCGGTGCGCGCACACGCTTCGCTGTGTTGATGCTGACGACCGAGGGAACCACGGACTCCACAAGTTTCGTGAATTCCTCGTCCAACGCGAGCAAGCCGCGCACGTCGCCGGGCCCGATGCTCGGTGCCTCCGCAGCCGTGAACTTTTCAGGGCGGCGCTGTCCGTTTTTGCGGTCGTTGCATTCCTTAAGCAAGAGAACGGCAACGAGAACAAAAAGGACGAAGAGCGCGAAACGACGCATGGGCGGGAGTCTTACAGACTTGCCGCAAAATTAACCAGCATCGAAAAAGGCGTGGGGCATTTCGCGTTACTCCGATTCGGATTTTCCACCGAAACACAGATAGTCCTTACGCACGGAAACGATCAGACGTTCCACCATCTGCTCA
>Ga0105046_10017762_pt1 | contig 10863 bp, 7 predicted proteins | sample MAT03_FD_78385 | JGI IMG/M metagenome (GOLD analysis project Ga0105046, IMG submission 78385) | Freshwater microbial communities from Lake Fryxell liftoff mats and glacier meltwater in Antarctica - MAT-03 (megahit assembly) | ecosystem: Environmental > Aquatic > Freshwater > Ice > Liftoff...
GCCTAATCTGGTCGGATTTCAAAAACTGGAGTGCAAGGATTTTGAACTATTCCATCAAAAACCTTTGCATCTGTTTATTGAAAATACTCCATAATAATCTGATCTAAAGACTGTAAAGATATTTTCAGCAAGCCCTATTTAAGCCTAACATCCATTAATCCCCGAAATCCTAATTCTGCATATTGCTGGAACTGAGTACCCAATCCTTAATTTTCCACAAATTTCCGCATTTAAGCCACTTTCCGGTGGAGGGCTTTAAAAAACTAAATTTTCCCATTTCTCAACCCTCCCCTACTGATTATTTAACCAATTTGCCAGCCAACAAATAGACAACCACTCCTGTACAAAATCCTGAGGACGTAGATTAGCTTCCCGTTTCCACTCTTCCCATTCATTGGGTTTCAGGTAGCCTTGCAGTTTTTGTTCGACTTCAAGAACACTTTCCTTTCTCCATTCCCGGCCTTCATTTGAGCTAAAAAATTGAGCCAAAGGAATTCCAAATCCTTGTTTTTTTCGGTTCGCAAATTTTTTACCTGCCCAGGATTCTACATGTTTTTTAAGGATCCCTTTTCTACCATTTGCTAATAACTGCTCTACCGGAATCGAACTGGCAAAAGCAGTAAGGTCTGCGTATAAGAAAGGAAATCTCCCCTCAATACCATGCGCCATTGTTGCAAGATCTGTGATTGTAAGAACATCCTGAACCAGGTAATGCTTCTGATCCCAAATGAGAGCCTGATCTACTATGGAACATTCATTATGAGCAGTGGGCAACGAAATGCGCTGGATCTTATCCACAATTTTACTGAACCTGGTAGACACAGCAGCATCCCATACATCCGCTGAAGAACCTCTTTCCGGCATATCCAGCCACTTTAGAATTCCCGGCTTGAATCGTTTGAAAATACTACGTTTCAAAGAATCCGGAAGATAGATTTTATAGGTTTGCCAAAGGTGAAAGAACCAATGCCTTCGGTAACCGGCAAACCACTCATCAGCACCCGCACCTGAAAGTAAAATCCGAATCCCTTTTTCCTTTGCTGCTTTGGCAATTTTTTCGGTTAACAACCAGGCGGAATCTGCTACTAAAGGATTAACAGCAGATGGATAATTTTGAATTTGCCTGATGTCATCCATCCCAACATCAACCCATTCAATCTTAATTTTAAACAGTTCAGAAAGGTATTGGACGGCTTTCTGATCTTCATTCAACTCATTCTCAAAAGTGAACCGGATTGAGAATGGAATTACCGGGATTGAATTTTTAAGGCACCAATTAAGAATTATACTCGAATCAATTCCCCCACTCAACATGATCCCGATGGGTTCTGTGCGAGGAATCACTTTTGAAAAGGCCTGATCAATTGCGTTTTCCAAATCCGTAGGATCCGATTCTTCATTTTCTGCAACAACCTGGAAATGCATTGGTTTACTTTCCCAGTATTCTATGGCTTCACCGGGTAAAACCTGTTTAATTCCAAGCCACGGACTTAGATTCTGAGGAACAAATTTGTATTTGAGATAATAGGCTGAGGCTGATTTATCCAATGGAAACTGAAATAAACCCGAAGCAAGAATCGCTGAAGGCTCGGAAGCAAAAACAAGAAATTGCCGGTTTCTGGTATAATAAAGCGGCTTTATGCCGTAACCATCCCGATGTATAATCAGCAATTGTTTACTGGAATCCCAATAGACAAACGCAAACATCCCATGTAATCTCCTCAACCCTTTTCTTCCTTTAAATCTAAGCCAGTATAGCAGAACTTCTGTGTCCGAATTTGATTTAAATTCAAATCCATTTTCAGTAAGTTCTTTTTTTAATTCCAGAAAATTAAAAATCTGACCATTAAAAACGATTCCGCATTGACTGTCTTCCGATAAAAATGGCTGAGAAGATTTTTCTTTTGCGTCTGAAATAGCCAGGAGGTTGTGCCCAATCCAGATTTTCTCTTCCTCCCAATCCAGAAAATGGGTGGCAGAACCATCAGGTCCTCGGTGACTTAAGGATAAAACCATTTTATCAATGACGGTTTTTCCATCCCAAGGTTCTGGTGATTTATGGATAATAACACTAATTCCACACATGCTTTTTGCGATTGGGTTTCGGGAATCTAAATAGAGGCATTAATTTCACGGCTTGAAATCCGAAAGTTATTCATTGTTTTTTCGATTCAAACATACCAAACCAAGCCATCGGGCTGCTAATATTTTTTAATGAGCAAAGCTTTTTCGCTGGTAACCACCATATTTAATGAAATCAAGAGATTGGATCAAACGATTTCTGACATCGAGAATCAGACATTGAGGCCATCTGAAATCATTATTGCCGATGCAGGATCGACCGATGGTACATTGGAAAAGCTTCAACAGTGGAAAGAAGAAAGCCAGATTGAAATCGTTGTATTTGTAATCCAAGGTTGCAACATAGCTGAAGGACGAAATGAAGCCATCCGAAGAGCAAAAAACGAGCTTATTGTTTCTACCGATTTTGGTTGCCGGTATAAAAAAGAATGGCTTGAAAGCCTGATTCTCCCTTTCAAGGATCCTTCGATACAAGTGGTTGGAGGTGCTTTCGGTATTTTACATGATGAAGTTAAGACCCTGGCATCCAAGGCAGATTTTGTTCTTCAAAATGGGTATCCGGTGGTAATGGATTCACACTTTTCGGCTTCCAGCCGGTCAATTGCATATTATAAATCTGTCTGGCAAGAGGTTGGAGGATATCTGGAATGGTTAACCTTAGCCGCGGATGACACTATTTTCTGGAGAATGATCAAAGCAAAAAAAATCCGATATCACATGGCAGTGGAACCAAATGTGTATTGGCTTCGCCACAAAACATTTCCTGGATTTGCCAAAGAAGCATATCGATATGGTTTGGGGGATGGAGAAAGCGGTATTAATTTCAGGAATATGCGTTCCCATGTTTTGGAAACTCTTATTCGATATTGTTTTTATATTCTATTGGTTTGTCTTCCGCTTATTCTGGTTTCTGGGATGTGGCTATGGAGTCTCCTCATTTTCCCTTTAAGTTTTGGGCTCAGGTCGTACCGGAATGCATATAGAAACTGGAAAAGTATTTCTAAAAAATATGGGATTTCCGTTCTGCTTGCTTCTTTTCGACTAATTGAACTTTCGCGATGGTACTATTTAAAAGGCTATTGGAAAGGATGGCTTTTTCCTAAGCCGGAACAGGCAGAAGGTCGTAAAAAACTGCATGGAATTGCCTGATGCGCATCCTTATTTATAATTCAAGTTCATTTGGAGGATGTTTCGAATATGGAAAATCTATCTTTAAGGCCTATAAAAAACATTCGGGCGTTGATTCTGTCTCCTGGTGGATTCCTGAAAATTCATCGGTAGAAGAAAGCGCAGAGATCAGGAAATTGTTCATGAGCGACAAGCCTTTCATAAAAATCAAAGCTTTTAAACAACTTCATTTCTTAGTCCGGGTTTTCATTAATCCAATCTTGTTATTGAAGCGATTGGCTGCACAGCCACCTTCTATTGTAATTTTTAATGACTTTGAACAACTATCCGCTTTTCTGTGGGTTCCTATGTTCCGATGGATTCTAGGCAGGAAGCATCGGTTTGTGATTTTGCTTCATGATCCGGACAGAGACGCCTATCCCCCAAATCTTGAATTTACCAGAAGATCAATGAAGCTCATTATGAGCCTGATGGATGTTGGCATGTACCATGATTTTTTGCCTGAAAAACCGTATTACCAAAATCTGAATTCATGTCGGTTTCTGGATATACCCCATGGATTTTATGATATGCCGGAACCGGATGCTCTTCTTTTGGAAGAACTGATGAAACTAGAATCACCGGGAACTACAATTCTTACTATTCCAGGTAACATTCGAGAAGAGAAAAACTACCATCTGGCTATTGAAGCATTGGCTTCATTACCGAATCACTGGCTCATCATTGCTGGTTCCGCATCAAACGCCAGGGTTGATATTAGCCGTTACAAACAATTGGCAGAAAATCTTGGCGTTCAGAATAGAGTGGTTTGGATCGAAAAATTTCTTTCGGAAGAAGAACTTTCTGCTGTGATCGAAGTTTCTGATGTGGTTGTTCTTAATTATGCAGTTTCATTTACATCTCAAAGTGGCATCCTCAATGTAGTGGCACCTTTCAGGAAAGAACTTATTGTTTCGGATGGTCCAAGTAGTCTTGCTTCTGTATTAAAGAAATTTAAAGTAGGAGAATTGGTTTATCCAGGTTCTGTTGATTCGCTCGTGGCAGGGCTTAAGCGTCTTGCTTCTGAAGAAACAGAGGTGAGACACAACTGGGAAGATTACCTTGCCTACGCTTCCTGGGAAAATCATGTTAACACAGCAATGGAGTGCTTTTCAGAATTTAACTTCGAATAATATGCTTCCTATTATCTTCATACACAATCAAAACAGCAACTACCTGCCATTAAGTTTGTGGCAAGCAAGGAAATCGAATCCAGGTTCGGAAGTGATCCTGATTGGTGATTCATACAGTGCTCACTTTGGCTTTCTTGTGAGTCATGTGAACATAAAAGAGTATTCAAAAGGGGCTTCTGAATTTGCAAAACGATTTGTGAACTTCAGTACAAATCCTCACAATTTTGAACTGATATGCATTCAACGATGGTTTATTCTTAAAGAATTTCTTATTCGGAATGGAATTGAATCATGTATTTATCTGGATTCCGATATTTTGCTTTACGGTGATGTAACCGAAGATGCCCGCCGGTTTTCATCGTTTGGAATGACCATTGCCGGCATATCCGGACACAGCAATTTTATTAAAAAAACGACTACCCTTTCAGAATTCTGCGGCTTCCTTATGGAATCCTATAAAGGTCCGGCTGAAATTGAAATCCTGAAAACTAAGTATGCCCGATTCAGAGAAAATCATGAAGAGGGTGGAATATCGGATATGACTTTCTTCATGGAGTTTAAGTGGTTGTACCCGGATAAGATCTTAGATATCGGGGTTCCACTTCAAAACAAATTGTACGATATTTCGATGAACTACATTGAGTATGTACATAATGGGCACGGAATCAAGAGCGTTCGAAAAGCCAAAAATGGTTCCGTGTATCTGAGGCACAACACAGAACCTCTTATTAAAATGCAAACTCTTCACTTTCAGGGAAAAACTAAGGTCTATATGAAGAAGCACATGTTCAGTTCTTCTTTGGCCATGAATGTTCTTTACTATTCGAATTCTTCAATCCTTTTTATTCAGAAAGTTTGGAGAAAGATCTTCCGTAAATGATCAAGCCAGAAATTCCAATTTCTTAAAGCTCTTAAAAACAACAAGATCCAATTGATTGGTAATTTCTGAAAAGCTAAAGTCCTTCACTTTTTTGCCATCGTTTAGAATTGATTTCGGCTTGAATGGCAATCCTATAACTTTGATATGATAGGTATCATAACTAGGTGTAAACATTCCTTGCTGGCTTTGGTGAACCGTCAAAGAAATTTTATCTCCTTTCACAACGAACTTTTTCTCTGTGTAAATATCCTGTTCATACGCAAACGTATCGCCATGATCTTCATATATAAAGCTGTTCACATTATAATCTGAGTAATAAATACTGAGATTCAAATGATCAGAATCACGCTCACCCGTGTGTTGCATTACAGGATATTCAGGTATTACAGATCCCGCCCGGATAAATAATGGCATGGTTTCAAGACTGACATCCAACCAGAAATCTTCCTCACCACCGGAATAAAGTTCGTTTGACCAATAGTAATACCAATCTCCTCTTGGTAAATACAACCAACGGCCTTTCGCTCCCGGTTCAAAAATGGGACAAATAAGGATCTTGTCACCAAACGTAAATTCATCTTGCCTGAACCAGTTGTTAAATTGTTCCTGTTCCACCATCACAATCGGTCTTAAAATCGGAAAACCATATTTATGATTTTCCCAGAAAGCCGAATAGATATAGGGCAACAATTTGTAGCGCAATTCAATATACGTTCTGCAAATGCTTTCATAGGGTTCACCGAAAGACCAAGGCTCCCTTTCAGCCGTATCACCGGCAGAATGCGCCCTCATAAAAGGAGAAAATACACCCAATTGAATCCAACGGGTAAAGAGCTCACCATCCGGCTCCTGAGTAAAACCACCGATGTCTGAACCAACAAAGGAAAAGCCACTCATGCTCATTCTCTGACAAATAATCGATGCCAGGTGAAGGTGATCCCAACTGGCCACATTGTCGCCTGTCCATGCGGCTGCGTACCTTTGCCCACCCGAATAGGTAGAGCGTGTGATGGTGAAAGGACGTTTATTTTTCTGGAGCTTTTTGAGGCCTTCATAGGCACTTCGAACCATCTGCATGCCATAAATATTATGAGCTTTCCGATGTGAACCTCTATGACCATCGTAATTGTGCCGGACATCAAGAGGAAATGTACCGGTTCCAAAAATGGATGGTTCATTCATATCCGACCAAACACCGGCAACACCTACATCAAGGAGGTTTTTGTGAAGTCCACCCCACCATTCGCGTACTTCGGGATTGGTAAAATCGGGGAACTGGCAGCGGCCAGGCCACACGGGGCCTTCCATGAAATAGTCATCCCCTCTTCTGCAAAAGTAGTTTTTGGCTTTGCCTTCTTTAAACACCGGATAGTCTGCATCTATTTTTATGCCCGGATCAATAATGACAACGGTTTTAAAACCCTGAGCTTCCAGTTCGGAAATCATTTTAACCGGATCGGGGAAATATTCCTTATTCCAGGTGAAGCAACGGTATCCATCCATGTAATCAATATCCAGATAGATGGCATCGCATGGAATCTTCTTTTCCCGGAATGTTTTTGCCAGGTCCTGCACCTTTTTTTCCGGATAATAACTCCATCGACTTTGATGGAAACCAAGTGCCCACATGGGTGGCATGGCATGTGTACCTGTGAGGTTTGCATACCGCTTGATCACGTCCATCATGTGCGGCCCATGAATATAATAGTAATTCATCTCACCCCCATCTGCGGAAAAACGAAGGGACTCTATATTTACTGCCCCAAAGTCAAATGAGGATCTGTATGTATTATCAAAGAAAATGCCGTACGCATTGCCTTTGCATAGCCCTATATAAAAAGGAATGTTTCTGTATAATGGATCTGTATTTCGCTCATACGCATAGGCATCGGTGCTCCAGAATTGGAATTGCCTGCCCCGCAGATTGAGGTCGGAGGCCTTGTCTCCCAATCCATAAAAATTTTCACCTTCCTGAATTATTTTTGTGCAATGCACATTATAACCACCAAATTCGAGATTCTCTTCCCAGAATGCCCCTTGACTATCCTGGCAAGTGAGAAGATTGCTTTTATCAAAAAATGAGAGTTTAGCTCCGTCTTTTAGAATTTCAAGGCGGACAATTTTTGTAGATAAAACATACTTGTCTGTTTCTTCCTTGAAAACAATCTCAGCTTCTTCAAAATCATAGGGTTGAATGGCATAACTAAAGTCAGGAAGGAAGGCAGAATGTGGTGCATATCGAATCCTGATGATTTCAGGGCTGATTACCATAACTGCCATAGCTGCATTGATGTCTTTAAAAATAAATTGGTTTCCTTCTCTTTTAAAGGTTTTGAGCAGGCCCATTTTTTGAGAAGAATGGGATAATTTGCTCTGTGCAATAAATGTTTCGATCATGCAGAGGTAGCCGTTCTGTTAATTGAAATTAAAAGCGCAAGAAAGTACGAATTGTTTGGAAACCAGGATTGAAATCGGGTAAATGCTTACAAAGTTTCGAATTCATTGAATGAAAATGAATCTTGCTCATTGTTTTTCTTTGGCTAAATATCCTTTTTTGGTGTAAGAGAGGAGAAAAGCATTTTAGTCACCTTATTTAATGGCTCTTCAACCCAATAATAAAATGCAACTGAAAGCAGCACCATCGCTGGAAAAATAAACAAGAAATTGGTCGAGATCCGGCTCAATAGTCCTTGAAAAACACCCAAATGGAGCAGGTACAATGCGTAGGAACTTCGACCCAGCAATTGCATGAACCCATTCGATAAAAGGTTTGATAACCAGGTTTTCTCCGTGATCAATCCCCAAATCAATGGACCAAAACCAATCACCGGCAAAACCAGGTTATGGAGCACAAGCCCTGTAGAATGTTGAAATCCAAATTCAAGATCTCCTTTTGAAAAGATTAGCATAGAAACCGTAAGGCAAGTGAGCGTAAGCCCGATCCAGGTGAACGGAAATGGTAACTTCGGTGTTATATTTTGCTTCAGAAGAATGGCCATACTGATTCCTGTAAAAAACTCAATTGATCTTCCAAAAAAAGTATACATGAGCATGAAGGATGTGTCTTCAAAAAAACCATGGAAAGGAAAAATCGAAAAAAATCGCACTACCAATAAACCCGTCCCCAGAAATATAATCGGCAACCCAACCAACCAAAATAGATTCTTTCGAATGAATAGGAAGATGATTGGTGCCAGTAAATAGAAAAGCTCTTCAACCGATAATGACCAACTTTGAGTAATTCCTCCAAGAAAGAAATCTTTAGAGAATCCTTTCAAAAGGGTAATATTCAAGAGGAAGATGGTCCATTCTGAATCGAAATTCCTCTCGTTAAAAAGGATTCTGACTAAAAAGGTGATTGCAGAAAGCACGAATAAAAGAGGGAAAATCCGGGCAAACCGGTTCAGCAAATAGATTCTGATAACGGGAGAAGGAGTATCTGAATCCCTGATAAAATACCGATGAGCAATCAGGAAGCCACTTAAAACGAAAAACAAACTTACCCCGATGTACATTTCGGACAATACTGCTTGTATTAATTCCGGATAAATTGGATTTGCCCTTTCATAGTGAAAGACCAGTACAAGGAAAGCTGCCAGAAAGCGAAGTCCTGTAAGTGCAGGAAAATACGATTTCTGGTCTCTCATTGATCAGAATTTGTTTTTATTCTTCTATGAATCAACCTGGTCAAAACCAAATTACTTTACTTATCTACGTATTTGAGCCGGTTTAAATAACCGGAATAATCCGGAATACGGATTTCATATTCATCCAACATCAAAGGGCTCGAAAGCATAAAATCGGCCGAAGCCCTGTCGCAGGCGATGGGTATATTCCATGTAACGCCCAGTCTTAGCAACGCTTTGATATCTGTATCATGCGGCTGGGCTTCCATTGGGTCCCAAAAAAAGACCAGGATATCAATTTTACCTTCGGCAATCATACAACCAATTTGCTGATCACCACCCAAAGGGCCGCTAAGCAACTTTTTCACAGGAACATCCAGCTCATCTTCCAGCAACTTGCCTGTGGTGCCTGTGCCAAAAAGTTCATGCCGGATTAAGGATGACTTATTATAAAACGCCCATTCGATCAATTCTTTCTTCTTATTATCGTGTGCTACCAGTGCAATTCTCTTTCGTGCACCTATTAACCGGGTTGAATTCTTTAAAGCCATACAATTGAAAGGTTTAAAATACTATTTTTTCACCGGAACCCATAAGACTGCATCTGCTGGAATTTTTCCTCCGGGTCCGCCAAATCCATTCATTTCAATCCAGGCGTTTGCACCTGTCTTAATCGTAAATATCCCCAAGTGAATCCAACGACCGTTATTATCACTTTCGTGAAAGGTAAAGTCGGAGGTTAAAACGGTTTTTGTTGTGGTTTTGCTGCCATCAAAAACAGAAAAAAGGACAGAATCAACGGATTGCTTTTCCCACAATCGGGGGTAATAGTAATAAGCATTGAATTTGCCAGGTTTCGTAAATGAATTCGTGAACCGGACAGAATTCTCTGATTGATTTTCGGCAGACATGAAACTTTTACCATACTTGCTCACTTTACCCACTCCATTTTGCCAGTTACCCTTATATTGAATTTTAGGAGCATGAAGATGATCATCAACTAATATTTCTCCATTTCCTCCATCCAATAATGGATTTTCTGATAAAACATTTTGAAGTGCCTGAATATTGACCATTTGAACCGGAATCTGCTTATCGATGGCCATGCTGGCTGCAATCGCTGCAGATTGAGCAAGCACCATAAACACAGGTTCCATGCGGATGCTTCCATAAGCAATGTGGGAAGCTGACATACAAACCGGAACGGTCAGATTTGAACATTCTTCCCTCTTAGGAACAATTGCCCTGAAAGAAATTGGATAAGGAGGAAAACCACCAACTTCAACATTTCCTTCATTTTTTACCATTCCGTTTATAAAATGCCGGTCGCAGTTATGGCTGTCCATGGTGTAAGCGGCCATTCCAACTCCATCCTCAACCACTGTATTTCCCCTGCAATTTTGTTCCGTCATCACATATTCTCCAATCATTCGCCTTGCTTCTCTTACATAAAGTTGGTAAGGCCAGCCTCCATTTTCTTTAAATTCATCTTTAGGAAAACCCCATTTCTTCATTTCTGATTGAACTTCGGGTAATATTCGGGGATCCGTTGATACAAAATACAAGAGACCTTTCTGGTATTCTTCGTGTGCTTTCCAGATTCTCGCTCTTTCACTGTACGAAGTCTCCGGGTATGTCCAGTTACCGCCAATATAATCTGTACTGAAACCACCCATATTGTTCCAATCTGCTTTTTTATTTGGGATTTCATTGATCAGAAAATAGGTTTTGAGCAAATGCTTCGAGCTTTTGTCCTTTCGCTTTTCCATTAAACGTATAAGCAATTCGTATTTTGAAGGATCGTAATTTTCGGGTTTTGAAACAGGAATCCGGTTTAAGGAATCATAGGTCATGCACAAACGAAAGTTATAGGCCTGAACTTTTGAAACACCGGATCCATTTGATTTTAATGGAAAAGGACTTATTCCCCAGAGTAAACCGGAAGTAGAATCGCCTTTAATTTTCCAAGGTTCAA
>Ga0105046_10017763_pt1 | contig 10862 bp, 7 predicted proteins | sample MAT03_FD_78385 | JGI IMG/M metagenome (GOLD analysis project Ga0105046, IMG submission 78385) | Freshwater microbial communities from Lake Fryxell liftoff mats and glacier meltwater in Antarctica - MAT-03 (megahit assembly) | ecosystem: Environmental > Aquatic > Freshwater > Ice > Liftoff...
AACCGGCTTCCGGCAAGGGACCGGCTTCCGGCAAGGGACCGGCTTCCGGCAAGGGACCGGCTTCCGGCAAGGGACCAGCCGCCAGCACCGTCTTGTGGACCGCATGCGACGCGGCGTCGGGAGCCACGTCGGGCAGCGATGCGCGATGGTCTCCCAGAAGGGGTCGCAGCGCGGCGATGGCCTCGCCCGCCGACTGGAATCGCTCCGCCGCCTCGTAGGCGGTCGCCTGATTGAACCAACGGGAGAAGCCCGGAGGCAGGCTGCGCGACCGCCGCTCCGCCAGCGCATCGGCGTCGATCGAGCGGTTGGTCAACGCGAACGCGATCGCCTGCTCCAGCGACTCCAGCCCCTCCAGCTGGAAGACCGTCGCGCCGACCAGGGAGGCGAAGACCACGTGACCCATCGCGTAGACGTCGGTCGCCGGCCCGATGCGCGTCGCATCTCCACGGAGCTGCTCGGGCGCCATGAAGCCCGGCGTCCCCACTGCACGCGTCTTCTGGCCGCTCAACGTGGCTCGAGCCTTCGCGACACCGAAGTCGAGGAGCTTCACCCGGAAGCTGGGTGCTCCCGCCACCAGACCGGACGCGCGCGCTTCGAGGAACACGTTCTCGAGCTTCACGTCGCGATGCGTGATGCCCGCGCCGTGAGCCGCGTCGAGTGCGAGCCCGAGCTGGCGGGAGACCTCGGCCGCGCCCGCGAAGTCGAGCGGACCTTCTTTGACGATCCGATCCTCCAGCGTCTGGCCGCGGAGGTACTCCATCACGATGAAGCAAACCTCGGTGTCGGGGCAGCGCCCGGCATCGAGGATATCCACGATGTGATCGCTCTCGACGGCCGAGGTCACCGTGGCTTCGCGCTCGAAGCGCTCGACCAGGTTGGCGTCTCCGTGGAGCGTGCCGTGCAGGACCTTCATCGCCCGACGGCGGCCGGTCTTGTCCAGCACGGCGTAGACGACGCCTTGCCCGCCCTCGGCCACGAACCGCTCCACCGTGTACCGACCCGCCACCCGGGTCTCTGGCTTCAGGATCGACATCGGATGTTCAGAACTTGTCGACCGTCGGCAAGATCTTCTTGCCCTCGAGCTCCTGCTCCTTGCTGTCGCAGGTCTCCGCGGTCGCCAGCAGAACGGTCTCGAGCATCTGGGGCGTGGAGGCAGCGCCCAGGTTGGCCTCGAAGGCGATCGAAGTTTCGCCGACCAGCTGCCAGGCGCCGACCTTCACGACCACGTTCTCGCGAAGCAGGTCCTTGGCAACCTCCTCGGAGAGGGGACCGGGCAGCGCCATGCCGCACCACACCTTGCGAAGCTCCAGCTTGCCGCTTTTGGGGTTGTCCTTGTAGTGAAGCTCCTTGATCGGAGTCGTCACCCGGACGATCTGCGAGCGTCCGCGGGTTGCGACGTTCACCATGACGTTGACCCCGTCGACCTTGAAGTCGCGGCCCAGCGCCTTGAGCGCGAGCTCCACCGAGCTGCTCGGGCCAGCTTCGGACTCTTCGCTCAGCGCGACTCCGGCGAGCGCACAAGCCGCAGCGACCAGGACCAGCTGACGGGTCGATGGTCGCTTGCGGAACGCGATTTCCCCTGGAGCCCCTCGAGTCGCCCGGACCGCTGCGTAAGGTTTGGCCATGTCTTTCAGGATCTCCGAGGCGGTGGAGACCTGTCAACAGACCCCTGGCTCTGTGAGGGAAGGCGCACTGGGCGCCTGGGCGGGCAGAGCTTCAGAAGGCGGGTCAGAAGCTGTTGCCCCTCCATCCGCCACCGCCGTCGCCACTGAAGGAATCGATGGGGACGAGGCGCGAGGTGAAGAACACCTTCACTGTCCCGACCTCGGCACGCGGACCCGTCATCGTGAACGGCACCCTTCGCACTTCGCCTCCGGGGAGGGTCATCGACAGCTCGCCGCTCACCGGCTGTGTCGATCGCTCGCTCGTCCTTGCGATCTCGACTGTGTAGGAACCGGCCGCCAGGTTGGAGAAGGCGAGCTTCTCGCTGCGCGAGCTCGTCGCGTCCTGGGTGGAGACCCGGACGAACTTGCCGGGCGCGCCGCTCCAGGAGAAGCGCTTGCCGGTCGCGTCGATGAGAGAGATGTCGAGGTCTTCGCCGCCGTTCCACGTGCCGGCGAGCCGCACGTCGCCGAACATCGGTGCCGGCGGCGCGACGGGCGCCGCAAGCAGACGGTCGATGTCGCTGCGAATCTTCTCGGGTGCATCCGCCCGGAGCAGGCCGGACAGCTCGCTCAGACCCTGCTCCCGAGCGCACTTCGATGCTTCGGAGACGAGCTTGGCATCTCCCGGGACGAGGTCGGCCAGCGAGAGGCGATGGCGGCACGCGATGCGCCGCTGACCGGCCGCCTCATGGAACGCCGCAAGGCGCTCCTGGATGGCGCGATCGCCGGGGCGGAGATCCGCCAGGCCGGAGAGGATGCGTGCGCCCCTTTCGCGATCGCCCTGGCGCGCAGCCAGATCGGCGCGCGCCTGAAGAGCGTCGGGGTCGAGCGCGTCGCGGCTCGCCCAGCGGGCGGCGAGCTCCTGGGCTTCACCGATGCGGCCCGTCGCCGCGTAGAGCGCGAAGAGGTTCGTCATCTTGTCACGGCTGTCGGGCGACGCCTTGGCGAGGCCCTCCGCGGTGATCACGTCGCCCGCTTTGTCGGAGGCGATGGTGTTGCCCGCGGTGAACGACGCCTTGCGATCGAACACCCGGCGCATGGGCACCATGTTGCGTCCGCGGTTGTCCCGCGGCGGCGGGGGCGGGCGGCGAACCGCTTCCTCCTTGCGCTTGTCGCGCTCCGAGCCGGCGAATGGATCCCAGTCATCAGCGCGTTGCGCTTCCGGGCGAGGCGCCGAAGCGGGCGGGGCCATCGTCGGGGACGGTGCGGCCTGCGCCGCCGACGGACCGTTGGCGAGCCCACCACCACCTTGCGAACGGCCCATTCCACCGAGGTCCAGGCCATTGGCGCTGCCTTCGCGGGCGCTCCATGGGTCCTCCGCGTCCATCATCGGTCGGCTCGCCTTCTTGGCGGGCGCGGACTTCGACTCCGACATCGCGTTCAGCTCGTCGGCGGTGCCGCTCGGCAAGGCGTCGCCCGGCTTGGCTTCCGCCTCGCCATCCTGATCGGCGCTCTGGCTGTCGGCGCGCTCTTCACCCGTGAACGCCGGTGCGACCTTCGAACGATCGAGACCGAACGCGTCGAACATCGCCTCGCTCTCCAGGACGAGGAGCGACGTGCTGCGGCTGGCGACCGCGAACTTCTGCGACAAGGCCACCACCGTGGGCTTCACCTCGGCGCCGCCCAAGCGCTCCAGCTCGTCGATCTTGGCCGACGCGAAGAGCCGCGGAACGAAGGCGTTTCCGGCGCTGGTGGAGGCAACGATGTTCGCCGGGTAGGTCTGCTCGAAGGACTCTCCGCCGACCTTTCCACGAAGCTTCACCGTGCCTTCGACCTTGTCGCCAGTCATGCGCGCAAAGACGTAGGTCTCGTCTCCGCCGAGGATGGGATCCATGCGCGCCGGAGTGACCTGGGTGAGGCCGACCGGCAGCTCGACCACCGGATCGCGCAGGACGACCCCATACGAGGCTTGCAGCACGCCGAGCGCCGCCGAGGCGACACGTTGGCCGGGCACGTACGGCACCACCACGCCGCCGCCGCCACGAGCCAGCGCCTGCAGCGACGACGTGTCGGCGTCGGCACCGAGTGCGACCGCGACGATCGAGCCCTCGGTCGAGGGCAACGCATGGCGCACGGCCGCTTCGATGTGCGATGGGCGGGTCGGACCAACGCTGGGTGTGCCGTCGCCGAGGAGGACGACCCGCAGCTCCTTGCCGCTCAGCGAGCCGACCGCGGAGCGCGCCGCCTCCACCGAGGCGACCAGATCGCTGCCTCCGTCCGGCTCGATGCCAGCGAGGAAACGCTCGACGTCGTCGGCTGCCGACGCGCTCGGGGCGATCGGCCCCGAGCCCATGGGTCGACCAGGCTCGGCACCCATCGCCTGACATGTGACGTCGCATGCGAGCAGGACGAACTCGTCGCGGCGATCCATCTCGCGGACGATCGACGAGGCGAGCCGGGTCGCGCGGCCGAAGCTCTCGCCGACCATGGAGCGGCTCGAGTCGACCACGATCGCGTGCACGCGCTCCTTGCCCTCGCTCCATCGCGGGAGCTTGGGGCGCAGGGCGATGGCGACGAACGCGGAGCGGTCATCGACGATCGCGCGGGCCTGCGCGTCCGCATTCTTCTCCTCGGTCGAGGCCTTGGCAAGGGCGGCGTTGGCGCTCTGCGCGAAGGCGGCCGCGCCGGGCGCCGCCGACGGATCGGCGTCGCTGGTCATGCGGTAGGCCCACGAGGTGATCTCGCTCTGGCGGTTGGGCAGCGCATACTCGATGGAGAGATCGCCGGCCGGGACGAAGTTGCTCTCGGCAAAGGCGAGCTTGGTGGCGGTGTCGCCGCCGCCTGCATCTTTCAGGTCGTAGCCGCGCGCCTGCACGCCGAACTCGCGATCGTTGCCGAGCACCTGCACATCGACCGAAAAGTCGTCGACCTTCGTCGAGCCGCTCGGATCGTGCGCCAGCGGATAAGTGAAGTGACGCGTGCCGCCCGACTGCGGGACGAGCTGGGTGTAGGCGAGCACGATGCGACGCGAGCCCTTCTTGGGGATCGGGAAGATCTTCAGCTCGAAGCGCCCGCCGCGCTGCCACTCGAGCAGGGCCGGATCGCGCCACGGGCCAGGCACCCAGATGATTTCCTCGCGCGGGCGAGGCGCCCGAGGCGCTGCGTTCTGGATGACGCCGCGCCAGATCGCCGCGCCCCTGTCGCGATCGACGAACGCGCCGTCGATGAGCTTGCCGTCGACTTCGAGCGCGAGCCGCTCGATCTGCGCGCCCGGGGGAAGCGGGAAGCGGAAGATGCCCTCGAGCTCCTCGTCGGTCTCGTTGGTGAAGACCTCTTCGACCTCGGTGCGCGCGACCGTGTCGACGATGCGCGTCTTGACCGAGTGCTTCGCGAGGCGGACCGCGCGGTCCTTCTCCTTGGTGTCACCCGGCTTGCGGGCGCGCAGCTCGCCGAGGCCGCGCAGTGCCGGCGCATCGGCTTCTTCCGCTGAGTCGTGGCTCCACTCCATCGAGTCGGCGAGCGAGGTGGCATTGGCGACGACGACCTCGCCATCGGTGCTCACGGTCGCCTCTTCACCAGCGCGCACGTTGGCGGTCTTGCCGGACCTGCCGGTGACCTTCACCTCGCCTCGCGCAACCTCCACCGTGGAGCGTCGGTCCGAGACCGACAGCAGCAGCTTGGTGCCGATGATCTCGACGCGCCCCTGCGGCAGTTCGAAGGTCGCGGCCTTCACGTTGTCGACGTGGGCCACGTCGGCCGACACGACGCCGCGCTTGAGCACCGCCGCGCGGCTGTCGCCGGAAGGCAGCTCGAGCTCGGATCCACGGTCCATCGCGAGGACGGTGCCGTCAGCGAGCTCGATCCGCGCCCGCGTCTTGTTGTCGGTCTTGAGCGTCGAACCAGGCTCGAACGCTGCGCCCGCCGCCGCCGCCGTGCATGCCGCTGCGCGACACACGTCGAGGCCGGCTGCGCCATCGGTCGACGCGCGCGTGACCTTCGCGATCTTCCCCGACCACGGCCCTTCGGCCACTGTCGTCGGTCCATCCTTGGGCGTGGCGAAGAACATCCACCCGGCGGCGATCGCCGCGACCAGACCCGCGCTCATGCCGGCGACCGCGCCAGGTCGCTTGAACAGCGGGACGATCACGCCGCCGGTCGTGTTCGGGCTCGGCGCGTTGCGGACGCGAACGGGCTCCTCGCCACCAAGCGCGCCGATGGCACCCCGCGCGGGGATCGCCGACTCGCCTCCGGGTGGGTCGTTGGCTGCGCGACCGTGGATGACCTCGCTCTGGCCGGGATCGGTGCCGGTGACCGGTTTGCCGGTGATCGCCTGCGCGACCTCCGCCGAACGCAGATCGTCACCGGTGCGGATCGCCGCGTCCGAGCGGTGCGCTTGCGCGCGCGAAATCGGCGCCACCGCAGCGAGCGGCATCGTCTTCTGCACCGGAACGAATGGCTCGCTCGGAGCGGCCTTGGAGACGCGGCCGGCACCGATCTCGGCTTCCCGCTCGCCTGCGTCGCGCAGGGATGCCGACGCGCCATCGAACGCCGTGTCGTGCCCCAGCGAGGTGCGCAGGGCCGCGCCCGGCTCGGCGATGGCGGCCCCCGAAAGCTCGGTGCGCGCCGTCCCCATCGCCATCGCGATCGGATCCTGGGCGGCCACATGCCCCGCCTGCGCTGCGTGAGCGGCCACGTCGGCCGCGATGCCCTGGGTGGAGGCGCGCGGCGACGACGTCGCGGCGTCGCTCAGGCGACCGTCGCCCAGACGGCCCTCGGGGCCATCGGGGCGCGCCGCGAAGATCGACGCGACCAAGGCGTCGACGTAGCCCTCGGGTGCGCGGAAGTCGGCGCCCGCTTTGCCGACCACGCCGATCGCGCGCTCGGTGTCGAAGCGAAGATCGCGACACGCATCGCAGGATGCGATGTGCTCGAAGACGCTCGCCGGTGCAGTCCCGTCGAGGATCTCGGTCACGCGGTCCGCCGCGTCGCGGCACTGTTCGGTCTGGGCGCTCATTGCTCCTGCTCCTCCGACAAACGCTCACGCAATCGAGACAGTGCGCGGCTCACGCGCTTGCGCGCCGCCGCCTCGTCGACCCCGCACGCCACCGCGACCTCGCGAAAGCTCAGGCCCGCCTCGTAGCGAAGCGTCACCGCCTCGCGTTCGCTGGGCTTGAGCGACGCGAGGGCGCTGCGGGCCTGCTCGGCGCGCTCGCGCTCGAGCGACAGCTCCTCCGCCCCTGGACCGCGCTCGGTGTCGTGCACCAGGCGAAGCCGCGCCTGGCGGCGGTTCTTCATCTCGGTGTGGCGGCCGCTCATGCGGCGCGCGATCCCGAACAGCCAGGACTTGACGCTGCCCTCGCCGCGCCACGTGCCGAGCCCGTCGTACGCCGCGATCAGCGTTTCTTGCACCAGCTCTTCGGCTTCCGCCTGGGAGCCGGTGAAGGCCATGCACAAGCGCCCCAGTGGAACGCCGTAGAGGCGCGAACACTCGGTGATCGCCCTGCGGTGATCCCCCGCCGCAATCCAGCTCGCGATCGGGTCCGTATCTCGTTTTTCGCCATCCACGCGGGCCAGCCCTGGTGACATGTCTGCCTCGTCGCTTGTCATGTGTCCCCTCGGTCCGCGTTCGTGACCGCGCGTCTGACGGCCTTCCGTCGAATCAGCATCTGCGCCTGGAAATCAGGGCTTTGCGGGCCAACAGGCGCGCTGGCCGGTCGCCCGCCGAGAACGGTCCGGAAGCCCTCTCGCTTGCACCTTTGGAGCGGCACCCGCACCCTAGCGGGCCGAAACAAGCAGGAGCTGTCGATGTCGCGAAGCAACCTACCGCAATCCGTCGCCCTCGCCTTTGCGCTCGCTTCGAGCTGGGCCGTCGCCGCTTCTGCACAGCCGATGGCGCCCCTGCCGCCTCCTCCTCCGGGCAAGGCGACCCCCACTGCACCCCCGCCCAAGCCGACGCCGCCTGCTCCGCCCAAGGCCGCGGTGTCCCCCGTCGTCGCCGGTGGCAAGCTGGAGCCGGGTGTCGTCGCCATCCTGCGCAACGGCCAGCCGATCGCCCTCGGCATGGTGCTCGCGGGAGACGGGCGCATCGTCACCTCGCGCAGCGCCCTGGGTGGCAACAGCAAGAACATCGTCGTTCGCTACGCCGACGGTTCGTCGATCGGCACCTCGGTGGGGCACGAGGATCGCGGAAGCGATCTGTCGTTGCTCGTTCCGCAGAGGGCCGCCTGGACCGACGGCTTCGTACCCTCCAGCCGCCAGATCGATTCGGCGGGCGCGCTCGGCTCCTACGAGATCACCGGCAAGGAGGTCGGTCGCCGGATCCTGCGCACCAGCGGGTCTGCTGGCGCCAACGTGCTCGATGTCGACGTGAGCGGCCCGGCCTACCTCGGCAGCCCTGCGGTGGACTCCGGCGGGCAGGCCGCGGGCATCATCGTGGCGAGCTGCGATCTGGCGGCCGAACCCAAGTGCAAGCCGAAGACGCGTCTCGCCACCATCGGCGCGATGCGCGCATTTCTCCGTACCCTGCCGGCGGCGGCGACGATCCCCACGGCGTACCTCGGCGTGCGCGGCGAGCGCGCGATCGGAAACTTCGCGCGCGGGGTTCGCATCGTCGAGATCACCCCCGGCAGCCCTGCAGCCCAGGCGAACCTCGCGGCGGGCCCCGAGGGCGATCTGGTCCTGGCCGTCGGGGGAAAGCCCGTGACCACGGCCGATGAGCTCACCGCGGCTGTGCGCGGGCACGCGCCGGGGGACAAGGTCGCGATGACTCTCTTTTCGAAGGGTGGCTACCGGCAGGTCGACGTGGTCCTTGCCAAGACGCCCGCGAACGCCCCTGCTGCGGCCCCACCCCGACCAGCGCCCCCCAGCTCCCCCACCGGCGCGCCGAGCGACTTCAAGGGCCCGCGCTGATCGCAATGACCCAACGCGTTCCCTGCATCGATGCGCAGCCTTCGACGGTTCCGGGCTCGCATCGAGCGCCGCTTCTTGACGTGGGGCAGTCGCCCCGCGCACCATGCCGCAACTGCTGATGCCGACGGTGCGCACCATGTCGTCGAGGTTTAGCTGTTCTCTGGGCCGATCTGTGGGAGTCGCCTGTGCCTGAGCAGTTCAGGATCGAAGTCGCTGGCGAGACCAACGTCGGTCGCAAGCGCAATCACAACGAAGACAACTTCGCGATCCTCGCGGATTACGGGCTGTTCTTGGTCGCCGACGGCATGGGTGGCCATGCCTCGGGCGAAGTTGCGTCCAAGATGGCGATCGACGCCATGCAGGAGTTCTTCGCGTCCACCCAGGACGACCCGGAGCGTACCTGGCCCTACAAAATGGACCGGACGAAGGGGTACGAAGAAAACCGCCTCATCACCGGCATCAAGCTCGCGAACCTCCGCATCTACGAAACTGCGCAGCGCGAAGCGAAGAAGCGCGGCATGGGCACGACGTTCGTCAGCCTCTTCACCGCGAACGAGGGCATCTACGTCGCCCACGTCGGCGACAGTCGGGCCTACCGCTTTCGCAACGGCAAGCTCGAGATGCTGACCGACGACCACTCGCTCCTCAACGACTACATCAAGATGAAGCGCCTCACCGAGGAGGAAATCGCGAACTTCCCCCACAAGAACGTCATCGTTCGCGCGCTCGGCATGAAGGACACGGTCAAGGTCGACACCCGCTTCGAGGCGCCGCAGCTCAACGACACGTTCCTCCTGTGCAGCGACGGCCTCTCCGGGCCGCTCAGCGACGCTGAAATGCAGCAGATCCTCGTCGACAACAAGGACGTGAAGGCCGCGACGTCGAAGATGATCGAGCAAGCCAACGCCAACGGCGGGCCCGACAACATCACGGCCGTACTAGTGCGCTGGACCATGTAGCGAGGCGGCGTTGGGCGCCGATACGGGCCCGGGGCCGTCGTTGTCGGTCGTCTCCGTACGAGAAGTACGGCTCCTCCCTCCGCCTAGGCCGCGAGCCCGTCTCGACGCCCACCGCCACCTCGCTGGTGGGGTTCGCTCGGAGCCGGATCGGCGGTCAGCGCGTGACGGCTTCCCAGGGGATCAGCAGGACGGCCACGATGATGATGAGCACGAGCATCAGCGCGCTCGTCACGAGGTAGGTCGACTTGGGGGATGCGGCGGTGCTCCAACCGTCGCCGTAGAACTTGCCGCGCGACCGCTGGCGCAGCTTGCGCTGCACGCCGTGGAGCAGCTCGGGGGCGACCGATCCCGGGGGCGGCCTCAGCGCGCCGCGGAGGAGATCGCGGACGTCGACGTCGTCGAGTGACGATCCCTCTGCAGGGAAGTCGTCGTCCTGCGGCAAGTCGCCGTCCTCCGGCGAGCCGTGGGCGGGGAAGTCGTCGTCCTCAGGGAGGTCCTCGACGACCGGAGGGGCCTTCTCTTTGTCGGGGTCACGCTCGACGTCGCTCATGACCCGCCCTTCCCTTTTTCGGTCGGCTTCTCTCCGAGCGCGCGCTCGACCATCGCCTTGAGCTGCGCTCGCGCTCGGTGGATGCGGCTCTTCACGGTGCCATCGGGCAGGCCAGTGATGGCGGCGATCTCCTCGTAGGACATGTCCTCGACGTCGCGCAGCACGAGGACCGTGCGAAAGTCGGGCTCGATGCGCTCGATGGAACGCCGGACGATCATCTCGAGCTGCATCCCTTCGACCATCTCGTCGGGTCGCTCGACGTTGCCGACGGTCGCGCCCTTGGCAGCGGTGAGCGGAACGTGGCCCACCATCGCGTCGAGATCGTCCTGCTCGCTTGCGTGACGGCGCGCGTTGTACTTCGTTCGGTTTTTGCAGAGATTGACCGCGATTCGATAGATCCACGTGGAGAGCTTCGACTCGCCGCGGAACTGATCGATCGCCTTGAAGACCTGGACGAAGACCTCCTGCGACAGGTCTTCGGCTTCGTCGCGTCGGCCGAGCATGCGGTAAACGAGCGCGAAGACGCGTCGCTCATACGTGACGACGAGGTGATTGAAGGCGGTCTCGTCCCGCGCGACGAGACGCGCGACAAACGCCGCTTCGGTCTCGTCGGGATCGGCCAAGCCCTCGCCTACCTCTGGCGCGTAAGCTACGCCAAAAGGCTCGTGGTCCCCCAGGGCTTTCGGCCGCTGGTCGATGACCACGGGCTCGATCGACAGACCCCCGAAGAAGCGCGACGTTCCCGCTGTTCCCCAGGGAGCCCCGGGTGGCTCGAACGAACCCCCGGGGCAGGACGCTCAGGGCAGGACGCTCAGGGCAGGACGCTCAGGCCAGGACGCT
>Ga0105046_10017766_pt1 | contig 10861 bp, 13 predicted proteins | sample MAT03_FD_78385 | JGI IMG/M metagenome (GOLD analysis project Ga0105046, IMG submission 78385) | Freshwater microbial communities from Lake Fryxell liftoff mats and glacier meltwater in Antarctica - MAT-03 (megahit assembly) | ecosystem: Environmental > Aquatic > Freshwater > Ice > Liftoff...
CGTGTCGTTCAGGGTGGAGTAGATATTTGTAGGGGCGATCTGGCGGATTGCCCAAGCACGCCGCGTTCTGCAACATAAGCTCTGGTTGAAAATTCTGCCCCTTTGCTGGAGATGCACCATATCACCAAGCGTTTTCCTGGCGTGCTGGCGCTGCCCCGAAGGGACGCTGGCTTTTCATGTCTATCAAACGGGCAGAGCCATGACGATTGCCGATGTGCACCGTGATCTCGTAGTGACGGTGAACGATCTCAAGCCTGATGGCCGGGTTGCGGCGGCTGTGCCGATTCTATGCGCTGGCAAACGTCTCATCGGGGTGGCTGAATTTCAAAGCGCGGCTGTGAATGCCTTCGATGCGCTGGAATTAGTGGCGATGGTCAATTTGTGCAGCCAGATGTCAGGCCCCATCGAGGACAATTGGCTGCTTGAGATCGGTTGGCTTACACGTCAGATTCGTGACGGCCTGCGCAATCTGGCCGATGATGCGTATCTGGAAAAGAGCGAGTTGGGCGAATGGCTGTTGTGCGTCACTACCAGATTTTGCGCCAAACCTATGTCGATCAAAAGCATGTGGATGCCATCATCCACGACCTGGGACTGAGCCGCCGCCAGTATTTTTATGATCTCAAAGAGGGGATTGACGCTGTGACGCACTATATTTTTACCCAGCATCAACTTAAAGCCGTTGTTCGCTAAAAGTCTTTTTCTATGGCAGGGGCAGCGCAAACAAGAATGTGCTGCCTTTTTGACTGGTCTGCTCAAGGCTGAGGCGGGCTCCCAGAACTTTTGCAATCGCCTGAGCCAGGGGCAGCCCCAAACCTGCCCCGGCAGTCGCTACCTGTGGACGCTCTTCCCCGCGCCAGAACGGCTCGAAAATATGCATGATACTATCGGGGGTTATCCCCGATCCCGTATCCCGCACTTTGATAACCCATGTCTGATCTGACCACTCTGAGTCGACCCACACATCTCCTTGATGTGTGAATGACACCGCATTCCAGAGAAGCGGTACAATGGCCCGCCCAATCGCAGCAGCATCAGCCGTGAGTGTGGCTGGAACCTGCTCTTGCGTTGTGAGATGCAGAGTAAGTCCCTTTTTCTCCGCCGTGTGTATGACTTGACTGCCCCAGTCTGAAAGACAAACGCGGGGTTCAAAGGCTCTGGGAAAGAGGTCAAGCTGTCCCGCTTCGGCCTTTACATAGGTGACAAAATCATCAAGCATCGCCAGCACGCGATGGCCGTTGCGCTGGATGCGATCATTCGCCCGCACCTGTTTCGGTGTGAGTGCATCGTAGAAGCCTTCGCCCAACATCTCGCTGGTTGAAATAATCGACCCCAATGGGGCCCGCATATCATGGCCTAATTTTTGGACGAGTTCTGTGAGTTTGTGGTTGGGAAGGGGATCTACGGTCATATACATCAATCTGTCTCTACAAATAAAAGGTTATTTCTAAAAATAGAATCAGTTTCAATAGTATCAATTCTAAGAAGCACGGGTACTCAGGCGGGCGTGAGATTAAGCAGGTCGTGAATGGTTTCGAGAAGGGTGTGATTGGAGATGGGCTTTGTTAAGACAGCATCCGCTTTGTCTGATACATACGCCGCTGTATTGATCATGTCAGGCCGACCGGTTGCCACAATGATCTTTGTCTTTGCGATAGGCGGATACCGACGCACAAAATTGAGGACCATGCCACCGGAATCGCCCGGCAGATTGAGATCGAGAATAATCAGACTGGGCTTTTGACGGGTGGTTGCCTGAATAGCGTCCGCTGCTCTGAGCACGGAAATAACAGCATATCCGTGCCCTTCCAGAAGGTCCGTATAGGTTTCCACCAGATCAAGGTCATCTTCAACGATGAGAATTTTTACCACAGATGCGCCAACATGCTTTAACATCATAATCTCCTGAATGGGTCTACGATGAGCGAATCACAACCCTTGTTTCAATAAAAAGGCGGGTTCAATTCCCCGCAGCTTGCTGCGATACGGATGGGTGTGCCGTTAGGCGACCCATCCGATCAATGAGACGAGGGATATGACAATACCCTCCCGCGAAGCAGTTCTATTGTAGATACCCCGCAGCTTGCTGCGCGGGTAGTTCAATCAGTCATAGGGTGGGGTTGCTGTACGAGGTCGGATTAGTCCCCAATGATTCCCTGAAGCTCACGAACAAATGAGGTGGCATCCAGGGGTTTCGAGAAATAGGCGTCAAATCCCTTTTCAATCGCTTGGTTGGCAACTTCAGCGGTATGATAGGCCGTGATTGCGACACGCGGGATATTGGCTAAAGAGCGCTTGTTTTTGAGAGCACCCAGTAAGCCCCAGCCATCAATACCCGGCAGTGCCAGATCAATAATGATGAGGGTGGGGATTTCGGTTTCAAGAATGCGGAGCGCTTCTTCCCCGGATGTTGCCCCAATCGAGTTGATGCCGTAATGATGAAAAAGCTCCTGGACAAGTTCCATGCTATCGGCCTCGTCCTCAACAACCAGTACCTTCCAGTCGTTTGTTGTCATAACGCGGTTTCATCCTTTGTTTCAGATGGCTGTGGACTCAAATCTTCACTTATATTACTACGATATTTTAAGGCCTTACGCAAATCCTGAATCAGCGTTGGTACACTGATCGGCTTGGTCATGTAGCCGTCAAAGCCTGCGTTGATCGCACGCTCTGAATCGCCAATAATGGCATGTGCCGAGAGCGCGAGGACCGGAATGTCCTGTGTTTTGGGATCGGATTTGAGTCTTCGCAGGGTGGCCCAACCATCCATCACAGGCATCGAGAGATCGAGCATAATGATATTGGGCAACCACTCGTCTTCCAGGATGTCTAAAGCAATCTCCCCATTCTCAGCGGTCTTGACAGTCATGCCATAGAATTCTAGTGATTCAGACACAACCTCAATGTTGTCCGGTTCGTCATCAACGAGAAGAACCTCCCATTCAGTGATCTTCTCCCAATTCAGGCTCATGATGCCTCCACTTTCTCTAAAGCTTCGATATTTATCTTTTCACGGGACATGAGGGGGAAGGTGACTGTGAACTTGCTGCCCTGTCCCAATTCACTTTCAACCGCGATATAGCCATCCATGATACGGACCAGATTACGGGTGATTGCCAAACCCAGGCCGCTGCCTTTAAAGGCCCTTGATGAGCTGCCATCCACCTGACGGAATTCTTCAAAGATGACGTTTAGAGCGTGCGGCGGAATGCCGATGCCTGTATCCTTGACGATAACCCGCCAATTGCTCCCATCAGCATCAACATCAAAATCCAGCGTTACCGAACCTTTTTCGGTGAATTTGAAGGCGTTCGAAAGCAGATTGACCACAACTTGCTCCAGGCGCTGTTCATCACTGATCAATGTCTCCGGCAGTTGAGGATCAATATGGGTTTTAAATTCCAGGCCGTTGCGCTCTGCTAGAACTGACATCTGTTCCGACAGTCGATCTGCCAGAGCACGGGGGGCAAATGATTTATTCACAATTTCCACCCGCCGCGCTTCAATGCGGGTAATATCGAGAATGTTGTTAATCAGCGTCAGCAGACGCACGCCGTTTTCCTTCAAGCGTTCCATCTTATGGCGCTGTTTTGGGTTCAATTCACCGGACATGCCCATCAACAGCATGTCGCTAAAGCCGATAATCGCATTCAGCGGTGTGCGTAATTCATGCGAGACGTTTGCCAGAAATTCGCCTTTGACTCGTGCTGCCTCCTTAGCGCGGGCTGTCGCCAGTCGAAGATCCTGTGTACGAGTATTTACTTGCTGTACCATTTCATTAAAGGCATTGATGAGCATACCGATTTCATCCTGCGTCGTCACTTGAGGCAGCGGCGTATCTTCTTGACCGCTGCTAATGTCATTAGCGGCTTTGGCAAGAATTTTAATCGGACGAACAATCGCACGAGTGAGAACCAACGTCATGAGGATGGCAAAAACGAGCGAAATACCAGTGATGACGACGATGACCAGTGCAGTACTACGGATTGAACCCAGGATGTTGTCCAATGGCTCTTTGTAAATGAGCGTCCACTGGATCGTGGCCTGGCCTGCTGGCTTAATACGTACAAAGGCCTGCAAACTATTTGGTTGATCTTGCGACGACAAGAGATTACCGTCACGCCTGCTCAGGATTTCCTCTGCATCGTTGGGATACTCTGACAACAACGATATATTTATTCCCCGAATGTTGCCATAGAGTTTGCTGGAATCGGGGTTTAAAAGGTAGTTTCCGTCAGTATCGACCAGATAAACCTCTTGATCTGCGCTTGTCTGGCTCACAAGATCAAAGATAGGGGTGAGCAGGGCTTCTACCATCAACACGCCGGCGATGGTCCCATCATCGGACTGTAGCAAACTGGCATAGTGAAGCACAGGAATTTCGGTATCATCATTTTTCACAAGGCTGTATTTAGAGATGTATACAGGAGCCTGATTAGTAACATTACTCGTGAGAGTAACCGTTTTACTAAAAAAAGAGTCATTCCCTCTGTTCGTCAAATCGTCTGGTTGCAAAACAGTTGCTTTGCCGTCGATAACGGAAACACAAACAATCTCTAGCCCTGAAGCATCGAGCAAGCATGATTTACTGTATAAGTCACTTGTTCGCCCCAAGAACGATTGAAAAAGACTTTGAACATCGCGCAACGCAGTCGCAGTATTGCCACTGCTGGCATTATTAATGTAACGCCGCACTTGTGGAGCCTGGCTCAGAAATAAAAGATCAGACTTAGGATTCGCAAGCAGCCTTTCTGCCGCCGCCGCGTTGACATTTGTCGTTTGAATCTGTGTCAGCTTGGCCGAGGTCAGCAGTGCCTCTCTGGAACTGCTGATATTGTAAACAGACGTTACAATCGCTGGCACCAGCAGTGCCACCACGAACACAAAGATAATGCGGTTTTGGAGGTTGCTTGCGAATATGTTAAACATTTTTATTCCTAGTTGCTAACTTCGAAAAGAGCTTCTGCTTGACTTTGGGCCTCAGCCGCTGCAGCTTCAGGGGTGAGCTTGCCATTCAGCATATCGTGATACACCGTTCCCAGAATGTCAGCCAGCATGGGCCATTGCGGTACAGCAGGTCGCATCCAAACATTCAGCTGATTTTGTGTGCCAAGCTCCGCCACAACTTGAAACGCGGGGTAACGTTCTTGTAAGCTGGGATTTTCCAGAATGCTGTAACGCGGCATTCCACCATTGCCATTTTCTGCAAGCAAGGTCTGGGTTTCACTGCTTGTCAACCACTCCAGAGCACGCCAGGCGACATCAGCACGGTCACCGATATTCGCCGGAATGCCCAGATGCCAGATCCCAAGTGGCGTCACAGGGGCCGCATCAGGCGCATAGGGTGCAGCTGCGTAACCGACCTGCCCTATAACTAATGATATGGGGTCTTCTTCGACGAGATAAGTACGTGCAGCCCATTCGTAGGTCATGACGCACTCACCCTGACTAAAGCGTGCTGGACGCTGATCCCATGCCATATTCAGCACATCGGGCGGTGAAAATGGAAGCAAGGCTTTGGCATATTCGGCGGCGGCAATGCCTTTGGGTGTGTTGAGTGTTGGTAGGCCATTTTCATCGAGCAAGGGCTGACCAAACGCAGCATAGAAATGCGCCATTTGCTGTCCCAACGCCTGTCCACGCTGACCGTTCCAGCAAATGCCATATTGGTTTTTGCTCTGATTGGTTAACTGCTCCGCTGTCTTCAAGAGATCATCGGTTGTGGTAGGAACAATTAAAGAAGCGGTTTCAAACAGATCTTTTCGATACCAGAGAAGTTCCGGATGTGGTTGAATCGGCAACCCATATTGAACGCTGTTGCTGGCACCACTGGCATAGGCCATCTCAAGAAAGTCCGAGATGTTCACTGTTGTTGACGCCGCAATCCTCTCGTTGAGAGGTAGAAGAACGGATTTTTCGCCGTACTCACCCGCCCATACCGCATCAAAGCTCACAATATCATACGCAGACTGCTGATCGCGGGAATTGAGAAACGTGGCCTCATATGTATCGTTGTAAGCTACAACCTCGATGTTGAAAGTACCACCAGAAAGCTCATTGAGTTCATCGATTGAACGTTGCAACGATAATGCGAAGGGATCACCTACAATAAGCATATTGATGGTTTCACCTGTCAGAAATTTGTCCTGGGCCTGAATGGGGCGTGTCGTTCCAAGCCCAATGACAGTGAGGAGCAGACCAATGATGCGGATACTTTGAACAATAGACATATAGACTCCTTGTAGTTTGACAATGTCACATTGCATAAATGTTCTAAAAATAGGCGAGAATCTTTTGTAATTTGATGAAACATTGGATCCCCCTTATCTGTGCTTTGAACTTGGCTCTATAGAACAAATGTTTAATGTGACATTGTCAAAGCAGTTAGAAAAAGACAACAATCGAGAGCAATCGTAACATTTCCTTAATGAACACAAGATTAACACGATTATCGTAATAAATAGAATTGAGGTTTTGAAAATTGTTGTTAGATTGATTTTCTTGCCAGGACTACACAACTATTTATAACAAGTTTGTTGATTACTGTGTTCTTATCTTTGTGCTATACTCTCAGTCTGCGATATGTGTCATAAATCTGACGGTTAGCCATTGACCACAAAGCCGTTGGAATACTGTAAGAATGAGGGCCTCGTCTTATGCTTCAGATCGTTGTGATTGATGAAGAGAAGAACAGACGCAATATTTTCGCAATTATTCTGGTACAGGTCGGCTAGACGCATGGCTGCTGTAGTGACTGAAAACAACAACCACACCCGACAAAAAAGTTGGCTTGCTATCTGGTGGGATCGTGTCATCACACCAAAAGTTACTCGTCATGATATTTCGGTAGAATCTACGCGCCTGGTGACAACCTTAACGTTGACGAGCGCATGTCCACTCATCCCGCGAATGACAAAAAAAGCGCGATCAAACTTGATCGCGCTTTTGTGTCCAATACGAAGCTCTGAAAATTTACCGAACGGTTGACGGAGTGGCGGAATCTTTATTGTGCTGGCGGCGCATCACATCGGCCACGCCGCCCACGATGAGCAGACCAAATCCGCCAAAGAGGGCCACAATTGTGGCAATATGCACACGGGCGGGCAGTTGACGCCAATGCCATACGAGAGACTGACGTTCCTCGCCCATCAAATCAGCCCTCAAACGGCGCGAAAAGGCAGCGGTGGGTTCAATTGGCCGGACGGAGCCGTGTAAACGACGCGTCAATGATACCAGCGATGCCGCCTCACGGGGCAGGACGGCCCGTTCAAGCAAGCGTTCTGCTTCGTAGTCATCACGCAAGAGGGCATCGGTGAATGCCGATAATAGATCCTGGAGCTGCGGTTCGTTCATGCGCCCTTTATCCTCAAGAATGCTTTGTACTAGGGAGTGTGGTGGTGTCTGATGTCTGAGTGAGCTCATCACGTAAGGCTAAGAGGGTGCGATGATAGAGCGATTTGATCGCGCCTTCTGTCCGACTCATCATGTCGCCAATTTCGGCATTTGATTTTTGCTCAATAAACTTGAGCAGCAGCAGTTCTTGACGTTCAGCGGGCAAACGTCGAATAGCGGCCAGAAGCTGGGCCTGTTCTTCATTCGCCTCGGCCTGCTTATCCGGGGCCTCTGATTTCAGGGACTGGGCCACATAATCATCCAGGGGAATAATCTTGCGCCGTCCCTGATCGCGGTGAAAGTTGGCCACGAGATTATGCGCAATCCGATACAACCAGGCCTGAAAAGGCACACCTTTATCTTCATAATGCTGGATATGCGACATGGCGCGGAAAAACACTTTGGCCGTCAGGTCCTCGGCATCCTGGGCATTGCCTGTCCGATAATACACATAGTTATAGATCTTTGTGAGATAACGCTCGTAAAGCTCCCCGAACGCCTCTTTGTCACCGCCCGCGAGATCCACCAGTTCGCTATCGCTCATGGTTTTGTAGTTCTTGCGGCTGCGTTGGAAGAATTTCATGGCTTGATCGCTTTGATTTTTGTTTGTTCACCACCTGTAAAAACCCAAATTCTCCCCCCAAGTTACGGGGGTTACGCAAGTCAGGAGCACCCGTACAATAACGCTGTACTGATCCTCCATACACAAGAGAGGAACACCCATGCAACGCTATTTAACTGCGATCAGCAGCATCCTGATGATGAGTATCACAACCGGGATTCTCACGGCTCAGGACTTTGATTTCTGGGCGTGTCCTCCCCAATATGCAGGACAAACCTTGCATATTTATAATTGGACCACCTAATATTGCCGAAGACACGATCTCAAATTTTGAGGCACTCTGTCATGTCACCGTCATCTATGGCACGCACAGCGACGATGATGAGATGGTTGACGCGCTGCGCCAGGGCAATACTCAGGGCTATGATCTTGTCTTTCCAGAGACGACCTCGGCCTATTTGCTGCGCGGCGAGAATTTGCTGCATCCGCTCAACTTCGCCAATATTCCTAATTTCGCCAATATCGATGATGTGTTCAAAAATCGCTCTTTTGATCCCGGCAATGTCTATACGGTGCTGTATCTGTGGGGCTCAGTGGGAGTCGGGTATCGCAAATCAGCCGTGCCTGCGCCGATCACAAGCTGGAATCAGGTCTTTCAGGCAGATGCGCGTGTTGCCTGGATCAATGATGATCGCTTGATGTTGGGAGCGGCCCTGAATATGCTCGGCCTCGATCCAAACACGGAGAATCCTGCTGATCTCGATAAGGCTGCCGCCTATCTTGTCGCCAATGGGCGCAATGTTACGGTGATTGCGGACGATGTGGGGCAGGATTTGCTGGTTGAGGGTGAGGTTGATATTGCCATCGAATACAGCGGCGATATTTTCCAGATTATCGATCAATGCCGCTGCGATGATTATGCGTATGTCATCCCGGATGAAGGCTCTTACAGCGATCTCACCAGTATGGCAGTGCCTTCCAATGCGCCCAATCCGGCACTGGCGGAGACCTTCATCGATTACATCTTAGACCCACAGGTGGGGGCTGATATTGCCAATTACACCGTGTATGGATCGCCCAATCGGCTCTCGATTGAGCAGGGCCTCATCTACGAGCAATATTTGACGAATACTGCCATTTATCCTCCGCGTGAGGTGATTGCGAAAACTTATTCGCTTATCTCGGACGATAATCTTGAAGCGCTTTTTAATGATGCGTGGACCAAAACCCTCCAGACACTGGGGAAATAAACGATGACACTCGTCAAAAACCCGATCACGCCTAATACTCGACGACCCGTTTTAGAGGATCTTACGCGGTCCGGTGTGTCATTCTGGCAGCAAACGCGTATCCGCCTCGTTGTGGGCGGCATGATTATTGCCTTATGTGCGCTTCTGGCCGGCGGCATCGTCGCCAACGCCTACAGCACCGCCTATACGCTTTTTCAGACGATTGCTGAGTTCTATGCCATCAAAGTGGATGCTGCCGAAGGAGCGCTGCAAAACATCGCCCGCACAAGCCAGGCCACAGCCGATTACACAGCCCTCACATCAGATACGCCGCTGTTTGAAGCCTCAGTGAATGATATTTTTCGCAACTTCAATGCCTATCGTGGTGAGTTGTTCATCTTGCAAAGCAATTTGCAGAGCCAGGCGGAGCGCACAGCCTTTACGGTGGCCGATACCTACACCTACAGCCGTTTCTGGCGACATGTGAGCAACTTGATCGATGGACGCAGCGACCTTGATCTGGCACGCCGCGAATATCTGTCGGCGGACAATCATCTGCGTACTCGCATCATCCCGGCGCTGGAAGCACTCATCTGCGTACTCGCATCATCCCGGCGCTGGAAGCACTGGAAGCGGAGAATTTTTCGCTCATGGCCGAAGCGGGTGAGCAGGCGGGCGGTACGCTAGGAGGGCAAATCTTTCTGGTCGCGCTCAGTGCAGGTGGGCTGCTGGCCTTGCTGACGCTGGTGTCATTCTGGTTGCGTGGCAAGGTGCGCCGCTATGTGACGCCAGGGATTGATGGGGCGCTGGTGCTATCGATGCTGGTGCTGATCGTGATGCTGATCGGGCTGCTGCAACTGCCCAATCAATTTAGCCGTATGACGCAGATGGCTTATTACAATATCAGCAGCAGCTCACGCGTGCTTGTGGCGGGCAATCTGGCGAATCGCGCGGAGAGCAGCGCCTTGATTGATGTGAATCGCGCAGAGACGTGGTATGGGCAGTTTGATGCAGGCGTGAATGAGATGGAACTGCGTTTGTGCGGTGTACAGGACTGTTTGCAGCAGGCATTTGTCAGCCCTTCAGGACAGGCCAATACCACTCTGATTGAGCAGGTGCGGCGCGGCACGGTCATCCAGGATCGCCCACTGATTGCCAGTGTTGAGACGCGCCAGGAACTGCAAGCCTTAGAGTCAGCTCGCACGGCTTTCCTTGACTATCTGGCGGTACACGATCAGATTGTGACCTATATTGAATCCGGTCAGATTGACGAGGCTGTGGCGCTCAATACAGGCTTTGAGGAGGGCGAGAGCGAGACGCTCTATGCGGCGTTCACCGAACAAATTGAGACAGTGCAGGCGCTCAATCGCGAGACGTTTGATACGATCTGGAACGCCCAGCGTACAACTCTGCCCACCCAGCAGGTGCTCTATAGCGTGCTTGCCTTTGGTGCGATTATTGTTCTGACGGGGTTGGGCGTGAGTCATCGCTTTAGGGAGTTGTAGTAGACGATGTTGTAAGGGTTAGCTTGGTTTGGTATCAAGCTAACCCTTGCAGATTACTAGTGGGTCACTTGCCATGGAGAGCAGTATAAGAGTAAACTACAGGCCATTGTGCCATGTTTTCGTTGAAACGCAGGAGCCGTTGCCCATGAGCCGCCGCAAAAAAGATCCGCTTC
>Ga0105046_10017768_pt1 | contig 10861 bp, 6 predicted proteins | sample MAT03_FD_78385 | JGI IMG/M metagenome (GOLD analysis project Ga0105046, IMG submission 78385) | Freshwater microbial communities from Lake Fryxell liftoff mats and glacier meltwater in Antarctica - MAT-03 (megahit assembly) | ecosystem: Environmental > Aquatic > Freshwater > Ice > Liftoff...
AGCAGCCGTGGTGCAATGTGCCCTGCATGAGGCACCCCTGTCATCAATTATGAATGTTGGGACAGGTCAAGCGGTGACCCTGATCGATGTCGTTGAAACGATCGCAGAATTAGTGGGTAAGCCAGCGCAGTACAATGTTTCTGGTCGTTTCCGCGTGGGGGATGTACGTCATGCCATTGCCGATATGAGCCATTACGAAACCCTACTTGGGTCGTGGTTTCCCACGTCTCTTAAGGCAGGGTTGGCCCAATATTTACAATGGTATTTAGACCAAAAACCCTTGAGTCAGGATGTTCTCCAGGCATCCTTTAAGGAAATGGAGCGCACGGGATTGCTATTATCCAAACAGAGCTAAGGGGGTTTAGGATATTGGGGATATGAAAATTTTGCATCTGAGTACGTCAGATATTGATAACGGAGGAGCTCGCGCTGCTCACCGCTTACATCAGGGGTTGCGATCGCTAGGATGTGCTTCACAAATGCTGGTACGAACCAAGTTTGGTTCTGACAGCACCGTGCTCGTAGAAAAAACACCCCTGACTAAACTGGCACCACCCATTTCAGAATTGCCTCTGCGGCTTTACCCTGGGCGGACATCTGTGATGTTTTCGCCGCAATGGTTCCCAGAAGCATTAGCGGTTCGCGCCAGACAGCACAATCCCGATATTATCAACATCCATTGGATCTGTAATGGCTACTTACAGATTGAAACTCTAAAAAAGTTTCAGAAACCGCTGGTTTGGACACTCCACGACATGTGGACTTTTACGGGAGGATGTGACTACATCCAAGATTGTGATAGGTACAAAGAGTCGTGTGGTTCCTGCCCGCAGCTACAAAGTAAGCATGACTGGGATCTGTCCCGTTGGATCTGGCAACGTAAAGCGAAAGCGTGGAAAGACTTAAATCTTACCCTTGTAGCAACGTCTTCCTGGATGGCTGATTGCGCCCGTGCTAGCTCTTTATTTAAAGACACACGAATTGAAGTTATTCCTCTAGGATTAGATACTGAAAAATATAAACCCTACAATCGCTACTTTGCTCGCGAGGTATTGAATTTACCTCAAGATAAGCAACTGGTGCTGTTTGGTGCTCTTGGCGGCACAAGTAATTACCGGAAAGGCTTCCATCTGTTGCAGCCTGCGCTCCAAAGCCTGAGTAAAACTGGGTGGCAAGATCAGATCGAACTGGTATTATTTGGGGGTTCCCAACCTGAAACGCCAATCGACTTAGGGTTTAAGACCCATTATGTAGGACGACTGAATGATGATCTTTTACTGGCTTTAGTTTACTCAGCCGCTGATGTCATGATTGTTCCGTCGGTGGAAGAAGCGTTTGGGCAAACAGCTTCTGAGTCCATGTCCTGTGGTACTCCAGTGGTGGCCTTTAATGCTACGGGTTTGAGGGACGTGGTTGACCATCAGCAAACTGGCTATCTGGCGGCTCCCTTTGAAATAGACGATCTGGCAAAAGGGATTGTCTGGGTGCTAGAAGATCAGGAGCGTCATCAGAAACTCAGTTTCCAGGCTAGAGAGAAGGGGTTACATACATTTGCCTTAGAGGTGCAAGCCTGCCGTTATTTAGCTTTATATCAGGAGCTTGCAAGCAGATGAATAATGTGACCATACTCTCCTAGTATGCAGGCTGGAGTTATATAGAAAAGTATCATTACGATGATATTTTCAAGAGAATCTATTAGCGGGTAATAAACCAGAATGGACTACTTATCAAAATTCTTGTATGTAATCTCTGCTAAAAGAAGCGAACTTTTATTATTACTGTTTGCCTTTCTTTTAATTTCAATTTTGGATGCTCTAGGGATTGGGCTGATTGGACCCTTTATTGGTTTAGCAGTCAATCCAGAGATGGTTCATCAGAACCCATGGCTTGCTAGTGCTTATGAATATTTGAGCTTAGGGAACATCAATCAATTTATTTCCTTGCTAGGCTTGTTTATTATTGCTATCTTTTATTTCAAATCATTTTCTTATTATAAAATTCAAACATATGTCTATCAATTCTGCTTTACCCAGCAGGTAAAGTTACGGTTGCGATTACTCCATACATACTTATCTCTTCCTTACACCTTTCATTTAAGGACAAACTCTGCTCACTTAGTTCAAAATATTATTAAAGAAAGTGAGCAGTTCAGTTACTCAGTTGCAATTCCACTCCTGAATCTAGTCTCCAATGTTTTTGTTTTAGTGGTGCTGTTATTGCTTTTAGCAAAGACAGATCTAGTGGCTACAGTCAGCATATTAGGTCTTTTGCTAGTTGCCTTTGTTCCATTTCATTACTCTAGATATAAGTTAGTACGCTGGGGAAAAGAAGGAGTAGATGCAAACACAGAGATGCTCCGCATAGTTAATCATGCGATTGGTGGTTTAAAAGAGACACGAGTGATTGGATGTGAAAGCTATTTTGAAGGGCAGTTAGGTACCCAAGTTAATAGATTTGCCAAAGCTACAACTAATTTCCACACCTTCCAGGTACTTCCAAAGATTGTCATAGAAGCTCTTTTAATCACATTTGTTGTTGGCCTTGTTTCAGTATCTTTATTCTATGAACAGCGATCGCAAAATTTGATTTCGGTTTTGGGGATATTTGCGATCGCCTCAATCCGGCTACTACCTTCAGCCAGTCAGATGATGTCTAATCTAGGGGTATTAAGGAACTTTAAACCAACCCTTGAGAAAATTTATTTTGACTTGAAAGAGATTGAGACACCGGAGGCTGTTAGTTACATAAAGCTTATCCAAAGTTCTGTCCAAAATCCTCCGCTGAACAAAACCTCCACGCCGAGTTTGAATTCTCTCTGGATCCCCTTACCTTTCGAAGAGAAAATCGTTCTTGATAGAGTTAATTATGCCTATCCTGGGACTTCCAATAATTCGCTTAACAATATTTCTTTAACGCTACGGAAGGGAGAATCCATTGCTCTAGTGGGTAGGTCTGGAGCGGGGAAAACAACCTTAGTTGATGTTTTCTTAGGTTTATTAATTCCTCAGTCCGGAAACATTCAGGTTGATGGGTTTTCCGTTTATGATGCTTTACGTTCTTGGCAAAATTTGATTGGGTATATTCCCCAAAATATCTTCTTGATTGATGACACAATCGAACGCAATATCGCTTTTGGCGTTCCAGACCAATACATTGATCAACAAAAACTAAGCCAAGCTCTTAAATTGGCACAGCTTATAGAACTCATTGAACAATTGCCTGATGGTCTTCAAACAATGGTAGGGGAACATGGTGTTCGTCTATCAGGAGGGCAACGCCAGAGAATTGGTATTGCCCGTGCTCTTTACCATGAGCGAGAGATTTTGATTATGGACGAGGCAACCTCAGCGTTAGACAATGAGACAGAAAATTTGATTAGCCAGGCAATCCAACAGTTAAGTGGAACAAAAACAATGATTATCATTGCCCATCGCTTAACAACTGTTGAACACTGCGATCGCATATATGAAATGGAGTCGGGCAAAATTGTACGGCATGGTAGCTATCAACAAGTTGTTTTAAAGGCGGAAGAGGCTCAATTTCCATAGCTTAGCAAGTGACTCTTTAAATGAGGATATGTCTATGAAAAACTTACGGGTTGCTTGGTTGGTACCTACTGCGTGGTTTTACTGGCAACCAGCTTTGAGCGAATTCACTCGACTCTTCCCTCAAACGACTGTATTTACTGGACGTTTTCCCGGCTTTGGTCAAGGTTTGGAAGGCACATTTAATGTTGAAGTAGTTGGGCAAGTTCAGGTCATTGAGATGAACCGGAATGAGCAAAGTTATGGCGATAACTTTACATACCTTTCGCTAGGAATCGTAGGGCATCTATGTCGGTTCAGACCTCAAGTGATCTTCTCTAGCTCATTTGGAATGTGGACAATTGCAGCACTACTGCTCAAGCCTCTATTTTGGTGGCGAGTGATCATCGCCTATGAAGGCAGTTCACCAGGAGTTGATTACCGAAATTCAGCGTTACGATTGCTGATCCGCCGAGCCATGGTCTGGTTTGCAGACGCTTGCCTGACTAACAGCCATTCAGGAAAAGATTATCTAGTAGAGATCCTCAACGCTAAGAAAGATCGAGTCTTTGTCAAACCCTATGAGATTCCCGATGAACGAACATTGCCTGGAAGTTCTGAAGAGTCTGGAGAGATAGAGGAATCATTCTCAGCCTTACCGAGGCCAGTTTTTTTGTTTGTAGGTCAAATCATTTCTCGTAAAGGGCTACCTCTACTGCTACAAGCCTGTGTAGCCCTTCAGAACCGTGGCTTTGAACACTACACGCTCATAGTTGTAGGGGATGGCTCTGAGCGAGAGGCAATGGAAAATTTCTGCCAAGAGCACAACTTAAGTGGTCAGGTAAAGTGGATTGGGAAAGTTACTTATGACAAAGTTGGTAGTTACTTTCAAAATTCAGATATTTTTGTGCTACCAACCCTAGAAGACACGTGGGGAGTCGTCACTTTAGAAGCAATGTTACTTGGGAAACCGATTCTATGTTCCAGTGGAGCTGGTACTGCTGAATTGGTGGAGGACGGAAAGAATGGATATGTCTTTGCCCCTAATGACTCCAATAAATTGGCTGATTTGATGCAAATGTTTATGGATGATTCAGATTTTATTCATAGAATGGGAGACTATTCAAAGCAAATAATGACTCAGTATACTCCTGTAGCTGCGGCAAAATGTTTAGCAGAAATTACAGAACTGGTAATTGCTAGTTAACAAAAATGCAATCCCATCATCTGAATTATGCAGACTAAAAAACCGTAGACTTAAGCCCATTGTCTAGCAGCGATCGCGAAGCTCAGTCAGAGAGATCACCATAACTGAGCCGATAAATTTATTTTTTTGCAAGTGTAAATTTTTTGTAAGTCTTTATTTTCCATCCGAAAATTTTCATTAGCAATAAAAAACGAGGCATGAAAAATATTAATGAATGTTTTTCCATGCAAAACATGGAGCGCCTAAATCAGGCGTTAGCTCCTTTACACAAACAATATGATCAACGAGCAAAAATGCTAACGGTTCCGTTTCGGGCCTTTGGCTTTTTCAAGTTCCTTCAAGGTATCCCAGTACATCCAACACGTGAATCGCTCATCTATGCTGTAGCTTTATTGGATACAGATGATCCAGGAATGCATCAGCGGGCAGTAAACATAATAGAGGAAATTTTAAACCTTCAAGATAAAAATCCAAAGAGTAAAACGTACGGAGTTTGGCCTAAATATTTAGAAGAAAAACCTTTTAAGATACTTCAACCTGATTTGAACTGGTGTGACTTTCTAGCTACCTCAATGTTGCAGTTGATACTTAATCATCATCATCATCAACTATCTCCTAAAATGAGATCAAAAATTGATGATTCTATTCTATGTGCAGCACGTGCTATTCAGCGACGTAATGTTCCTCTGGAATATACGAACATCGCGATTATGGGGATATATGTAACATTGACCACAGGCTATCTCTACAAAATAGACAGCTTGTATGATTATGCACTTAATCGACTTCATCAATTTTATGACTACACTATCGAACATGGGGGCTTTAACGAATACAATAGCCCAACCTATACAATCATTACGTTAGAAGTTTTAGGTCGCTTGAAATTACATACTCAAAATACCGAAGCACAAAAATTAATCGAAGCTCTCTACCATTTGATCTGGGCAGAAATTGCTTATCGCTTTCATCCACCTACTTTTCAATGGTCAGGGCCTCACAGTAGAAGTTACAACACTTTAATGGAATCAGCAACATTAGCGTTAATAGAACGTTCTACTTCGGAACGTATAAAATTTGGCATCACTGAAACTCACGCTACTCTACATGAGAATAGCCTACCCCTACCTTGTCCCCTTGATTTAGAATCATTTTTTCTACATTTGAATGAACCCCGTACCGTATCTCAAACTCTTTTGAAAAACATACCCAAGCAGGTTCTGACGACATACCTTGCACCCTCATTTTCTTTAGGAACCGTTAATTACAGCGACTTCTGGCACCAACGAAGGCCACTAATTGTTTACTGGGGAACACCTCAAGAGCCAAGCTATTTACGTTTACGCTGTTTATATAACGGTGTTGATTGTGCCGCAGCTCAATTTTTTAGTGTTCAAAGCGAAGGGAGTGTACTTTCAGGTATAACCTTTTCTACTAACGTTAATCCAGCAAACCCGTATATTTGCCAAAACAAAAAGCATAAATCTAAGTTTTCCATCAAAGACTTACGATTGCGCTTTGAGTTTGGGGGGCTTATTGACGTGGAAAGCTTTCAGGCTCGCCCCCCAACATTGGTAAGTCTGGAATCAGAATTATGTTTATATTTTAGGGGCTTATATATTCAGATTCAAATTCCGTATGCACAGTTTGGTGAAAGAATAGGCAAATGGGAGATCCATCAAAAATCCTCCCATTGCTATCTTGATGTGGTGCTATGGTCTGGCAAGAGGCAAGTGTTTTATCTGTCTGAACTAAACCAAGCTGCGCTAGGGTTTGCTCTACAAATAACGACTGAGAAACCTTCACTATCGAGAATAGCAGTTAGTACTATTGATGACTGCTTAGGGATGAGATGGAAAAATTTGAATCTCAAGTTTTCAGCTCAGCCCGCTGAGCAATCTTCGCTAAATGCGTCAATGATTTCATCAAATAATTAAAAGACTATTGTGATAGCTACTGTTTAAGCATCAAGTCCTTCAGATCTCCGCCAAGTAAAGCCTTCAAAGATTAGTACAACAAATTAGATTGACTTGTTCGTACACAGTAGTTCTTCGAGAGTGGCTAGTACTCTAATTCTTGGCTAGGCGCTCACTGTTGAGTGTTGGCATGACTCAACAAGCACTCAAATTGCAAGTAATCGTAATCACTTTTTCAACATCCTCTAAAACGGAATCCTCTAAAACGGAACTCATGCACAACAACTAAACTGTCTCAATAAAATTAAAGTTCTTGTGAAGAAAGACTTCTTATTTAAAGGAAATCTAAATTTTTTAGGCTTTCCCCTGATAAAATAAAACTTTTTAATAAATTGTTGTACCATTGATTTGATTCTCTAGGATTTCAAGGCTTTTGTCGAAACTGTAGGTTAACTTAGGTCATCTTCTATACTGTCCTCTACATCCTTAGATTGTTCCATTAAGAACAATCTAAGCCTTCGCGAAGTTCACGTTTTATTTCTGAGTAACATACCCTTGGCTGGTTTTGGTATAAGACGGTTGGCTACATTACCTGAGAACTAAGATGGCACAACTAAAGATTTTAATTTCAGCATACTCGTGCAGGCCAGATATGGGGTCGGAACCTGGAGTTGGCTGGAACATAGCAAAAGAACTGGCAAAGCATCACAAGATATGGGTGCTAACACGGTCAGATAACCGTCCCATGATTGAAGCAGAGCTTGAAAAGAATCCCATTGCCGGATTCAATTTCATTTACTGTGATTTACCTGGAGTTTCTTGGTGGAAAAGGGGTTTGCAGGGAGTTCATTTGCATTATTACCTCTGGCAAATCAGCGCTTACTTTAATGCTCGTCGCTTGCATCATCAAGTTGGGTTAGATATTGTTCATCATGTTACCTATGTGCGGTATTCATCTCCAAGCTTTTTGGCATTCTTACCTATTCCGTTTGTTTGGGGACCAGTGGGTGGTGGTGAGGCTGCTCCTAAAGCTTTCTGGGAAGATTTTAGTTTTCGCGGAAAGTTTTATGAAATCTTAAGGAAACTGGCGCATCAGCTAGGAGAGTTTGATCCATTTACCCGCCTGACGGCACAACGAAGCTTTGTAGTACGAGCAACCACTGAAGATACGGCTAAACGATTGTGCTCAATCGGAGCCACAAATGTGCAAATCATATCTGAATCAGGTTTGTCTCAGCATGAGATTGATTGCCTGCTCCAATGTTCCCAATCTGACACAACTCCAGTACGGATCATTAGTATGGCTCGCTTGCTGCATTGGAAGGGGTTACACTTGGGCTTACAAGCTTTTGCCCAAGCTGAACTGCCTGAGAACACAGAATACTGGATATTGGGTGAAGGTCCTGAACGTGAACGACTACAAATCCTGGCTGAAAAGTTGGGAATTATTGATCGGCTTAAATTTTGGGGTAGATTACCTCGTAATGAAACTCTAGAAAAGTTAAGACAGAGTCATGTTCTAGTTCACCCCAGCTTACATGATTCAGGAGGATGGGTATGTTTAGAAGCTATGGCAGCTGGTCGTCCTGTTATTTGCTTGGATCTAGGAGGTCCAGCTATTCAAGTGACAGAAAAGACTGGCTTTAAAGTATCTGCTCAAGAACCAAAACAAGCGATCGCAGGGATTGCTGAGGCAATGGCTCTTTTAGCTCATGACTCAGCGTTGCGAGTGCAAATGGGGCAGGAAGGACAGCACCATGTAAAAGAGTCTTATAGCTGGGAAGCAAAGGCTATCCTGCTTAGTCAAGTTTATCAAGAATGTCTGTCTGGCAAGGCATAGAAACGAGATTTACATATCATTCACATTACTATAAAACTATGACTCCTTCAGTAATCTTCTTTAGCGGCTTACTTCTACCTCCATCTGAAACCTTTATCCGTGCACAAGGAGAATCACTTCAGCAGTTTACTCCCTATTATGTCGGTTCCCGTTTTGTAGAAGGCCTTTCGCTGCCTAGCGATCGCACCTTTGTTATTAATCAAGGTGGGATATTAGGAGCCGCAAAAGAAGCTACATTCAAACTTTCTGGATTCGCTCCACTGCTCTATCAGCATCTGGAGCAATTACAGCCTGCATTAATTCATGCCCACTTCGGCATCTGTGGTGCGCTAGCACTTCCACTAGCCCGACATTTGAGCTTGCCACTGATTGTCACCTTTTACGGGCTTGATGCAACATTAAACGAAACCTCTAGGCAAAATTCTCTGACGCACCGCGCTTATTTCCGTCGCCAGGCACATCTTAAACAGGAAACTAAACTTTTCATTGCTGTCTCTGAATTCATCAAGCAAAAGCTATTGACTCAAGGTTTTCCAGAAGACCGTGTTGTCGCCCATTACTACGGAGTAAATACCAGGCTTTTTCAACCCGATCTAAAGATAACTCGTGAGCCAGTGGTTCTATTTGTAGGTCGTCTGACCGAGAAAAAGGGATGTGAGTATCTAATCAAAGCGATGGCTCAGGTGCAGGTTAAGCATCCTAATGTTGAATTGGTGATTATCGGTGATGGTTATTTGCGGGCTGAATTGGAAGCGTTAGCAGCCAAACAGTTAAATCGATATAAATTTTTAGGACTTCAACCCTCTGAAGTGGTGAAGCGATGGATGAATCAAGCAACCTTGTTCGCTGCACCCAGTGTTACAGCTGCTAATGGAGATGCTGAAGGACTACCAACAGTAGTGGTAGAAGCACAATCTATGGCTTTACCTGTGGTGGGATCGGTACATGCAGGGATCCCAGAAGCGGTAATTCATGGAGAAACGGGCTTCTTAGCTCCTGAACGAGACTGGCAACAACTTGCGAAATATATATCAAAACTGCTGGAAGATCAAGCACTCTGGCAACGCTTCAGTCTAGAAGGACAAGAGCGCATGCGAAGCCATTTTGATCTGTCTAAGCAAACTCAAATACTGGAAGGATTGTACCAAACTGTTCTATAAACGTCAGCCTAGTCAGGCTTGATCTTGAGTCTTTTAATTAGCGCTTGTAAACTGAAGCTATTGCTTTAAATGTACAGTTTTTTACCTGCACAAACAAAAAATATTTGGGGAAGCTGATTTTGTAAGGGTTTAGTTATAATGCTTGTTAATGAGGATTTTGACCAAGCCGCTATTTATTCAAAAGGTTCATTATATCTCTTATAAAATTTATAATATTTGAACGAAACAAATTTCATAGAATTTGAGGAAACTAAACGTGAAAGTTTTAAGTGTACATAGTAACTATAAAATTCGTGGGGGAGAAGACGAGTCTCGCAAAGCAGAAGAGAATCTTTTAGAGGATATGGGGCATCAAGTTGATCGTTATGAAGAAAATAATCAACGTATAGATACATTACATCCTATTAATGCAGCTACACGAACCATTTGGTCTGTAGAAGCCTATCAAATACTGCTAGAAAAATTAACTGAAAATCCTTATGATCTGATTCATGTACAGAACTTTTTCCCAATTATTTCGCCTTCAATTTACTATGCTGCGAAGGCTCAGAAAACGCCTGTAATTCAGACCCTGCGTAACTATCGATTGCTCTGTCCCAACGCACTTTTTTTTCGTGATGGGAAAGTTTGCGAAGATTGTATGGGGAAGGCAGTTCCGTTTCCTGGAGTAGTGCATGCATGCTATCGAGAGAGTCATGCAGCGAGTGGAGTAGTAGCTGCCATGTTAACGGTGCATCGTACTTTGCAGACGTGGAACAGAATGGTAGATGTATATATTGCCTTGACTGAATTTGCCCGCCAAAAATTTATTGAAGGAGGACTCCCTAGCAAAAAGATTGTAGTGAAACCTAATTTCGTCTACCCTGATCCAGGAAAAGTAGAAAATAAGGGAGAGTTTGCCTTATTTGTAGGTCGTTTGTCCGTCGAAAAAGGCATAGACACCTTAATTGCTGCTTGGAAACAGTTGGGTAAGAGCATTCCACTTAAAATTATCGGTGAAGGCCCTCTAGAGAATTTAGTGATTGAAGCAGCTCAACAGACGTCTTCAATCGAGTGGTTAGGGCGCAAGCCGTTACCTGATGTTTACGATCTGATGGGTAAAGCAAAAATGCTAATTTTCCCTTCAAAGTGGTACGAAACATTTGGTCGAGTAGCGGTAGAGGCATTTGCAAAAGGGACACCTGTGATTGCATCTAAGTTGGGGGCGATCGCCG
>Ga0105046_10017769_pt1 | contig 10861 bp, 7 predicted proteins | sample MAT03_FD_78385 | JGI IMG/M metagenome (GOLD analysis project Ga0105046, IMG submission 78385) | Freshwater microbial communities from Lake Fryxell liftoff mats and glacier meltwater in Antarctica - MAT-03 (megahit assembly) | ecosystem: Environmental > Aquatic > Freshwater > Ice > Liftoff...
GAAGCTCGGGCCTTCGTCCGTCAGGCTATAAGGCGTCCGCCGCCCGGGAAGGTGGCGGCGCGGTCTGGCTTCGGATTTCGGATTTCGGATTTCGGACTTTCGGTCACCTCCCTCACCACCCACCCCGCCGCCAGGAACCCAAACGTCCCGGTCACGAAGGTCGCCGAGCCCATGCCCCAGTCGCAGTTCAAGCGGGCGCCTTCGCTCAGGTCGCGTTCGAGACAGACTGTGCCATCGGGCCGCGGGAAGACCGGTCGCTCGGTGGAATAGACGCAAGGCACTCCACTGCGCTCGTGCTCCGGCGGAAAGCCGTGGTCGCGCCGCAACCGCCGTCGCACCTCGCCCAGCAAGCGGTCATGCGAGACGTCCGCGAGATCCGCCATGCGTACCGCGAGGGCATTGCTGCGGCCGCCCGCGCCGCCGCAACAGACGACCGGCAAACCTTGCCCGCGGCAGAGCGCCAGCAGATGACACTTGTTAGTCACGTCATCCATCGCATCCACCACCCACGCCAGCCCCGGTACCGCGCCCGCCGCAAATGCCGCCAGCAAGCGCGCGCCGTTGTCCGCCGTGAAAAACTCCTGCACGGCGGTGACGCGACAGTCGGGGTTGATCGCCGCGCAACGCTCCGCCATGAGCGCCACCTTCGCGCGGCCCACGGTGTTGTCGAGCGCATGGATCTGGCGATTGACGTTGCTGGCGCAAACCTCGTCCAAGTCCACCAACGTCAGCGCGCCCACGCCCGAGCGCGCCAGCGCCTCGACCGTCCACGATCCCACGCCGCCAATGCCCACGACGCACACGCGCGCCTGGCGAAGCCGTGCGAGACCCGCGGCGCCGAACAAGCGCCTGAGGCCGGTGTAGCGTGGATGCAGTTCAGGCACGGCGTGGGGAATTACGAATGTAGTCCGAAGGGCCCGCGGGGGAGGCTGCCCGCAAATGGACAGCGCAGGCACGCAAGGGGGGGGAGACCGGCCAGCCTGAGGATCCACTCCCTGCCCATAAACCTGACCTCACCCACGGACAAGTTCATGTTGCATATCCAACATGAAATTGTCCCGAGACCAAGCCGCATGAGTTCGCCCAGGTTCCCGGCTCGGGAGGCTTGAGCCTTCGAACCTCGGATTGCCGTGCTCATCACGGCTCCACCCGCACCGGCGTTCCCGGGGCCACCAGTTTTACCAGATACGCCGCATTCCAATTCGCCAGCCGGAAACACCCGTGCGACTCCGTCCGCCCCACCTGTTCCGGCACCGGTGTCCCGTGGATTCCGTAGCCCGAACGGTCCAGTCCGATCCACGCCAAGCCCACTGGGTTGTTTGGCCCCGGCCGCAACAGCAGCCGGCTTTCTCGCTCCATCGCCCGCGCCTCCGCCGATTCCGGGAACATCGCCGGCTTGAATGTGTAGTTCGGATTCGGCGCCACCACCACCACCCGGAGTTCTCCGACTGGTCGCTTCTCCACCCGCTGCGCAATGCTGCATGGAAAATGCGCCAGCAAATTCGTCCCCGCGTCGAACGCCTGCAACGTCCGTGCCCCCAACCGGATGCGCAGGAAGGCCGCCTTCCGCTCCGGGGCCGGGTAAGCCGCCTCCGGCACGACCAATCGCTGCCCCACCGGCAGGTGCTCCCAGTCCACGCCCAAGTTTAACCGCTCGAGGAGCTTCTGGCTGGTGAACGAGCGCTCCGCCGCCAGTTCCAGCACCGACTCGTACGCCAGGGCGCTTTGCGCCGCCTTGCCTGCCCACGTCGTCCGCAACGGCTGAAGCTCCGCCAGATCGTTCGTCGTGACGGTCAAGATGCCGAGCGATGGCGCATCCAGCAGGAGCACCGACCGCGTCGCGGCATCCAGTTCGCCGGTCAAAGGCAGCCGCTGCTGCCGCTGAAAAATCTGCAATGCCTCTCGCGTCTGAAAACCCATCGTCCCGTCAATGCACCCGGGCGAAATCCGTCGCCGCACCAGTGCCACTTGCGCCTCCAGCACGTCCTGCACGGGCCGCGGATAACCCGACACGCCGGGCGGGAGATTCGTCAACACCGGTCGAACCGGCGGCGCGGAAGTCACGGCCAGGACCGGCGGCGGGGACGTTGCCAGCAGTACGACAGGCGACGGAATTGTGACCCCCGCGGGGGGGAGCGAGGTGCGCATCAGCGCCGCGGGCGGCAGGACCAGCGGGAACGGATTGGTGGGGGCCAACTGCGCGGGAGGCGCTGGCGCTGGGGCCGGCGGTTCGTCCTGCGAACGCCGCCACACCCAGGTGGCAGAACCGAGGATCAAGCCCACGAGCAGCCACCGAAAGGCGGCGGCTCGCGTCTGGTCGGAGAAGAAGTGAGTTGGGCGACGACCGCGCGGCACGTCGGGAATCTGGCAGAGCCGGCCCGCGATGGGGAGCCTGGAGTCGCGGATCGGGAGCGCCGCGGGCAAACCCGAATTGATGGTCAGAGGGACCGGAAACGGTTGCAGGCTGCGCCGCGTCGTTCAGAACCGCAGCTTGGTGCCGCTCTTCCTACCGCACTCCAAACCGTTCCAGCCCCAAGCTGGGCTGGTTACGCAGGCAACGTGAGCGACGACTTGGGGCTGCACTCCGAGCCCCCGCGGGGACGTCCAAACCGTGTGGTCGCATACCTGCTTAGCCGAGGTTCCAAGCCCTTGAAAACGAGGTAGGGTTTTACCCCATCGCAAAGGCTGCCCCAATCTATAGACTGCCCAACAGTTCAGAGCTAGGTGCCTCCAGGGAGGCTGGTATGCCTTGAAGGTGAGGAAGCGGCGAACTGGTTCGAGAGCCGTAGGCAGTTAGCCCGCGGCACACTGTTGAACGCTTTGCGCTGTGACTGTGCTTCCACTGTTCGCGAGCGGTTGCCGCTAGGCAGGTTTCACAGCGAAGGGGCAGGACTCACGCAGAATGGTCAGACTGCCGTGGCAGTGTTGGTTCACGTAAACGTTAGTTACAACCAAGAATGAAAAAGATCGAAATATGCTAAACATGATTGCTAGAACAGGCCGCGGTCCCCGTCCGTCCCGAACGCTCGGCGGGCTTGGACTTGCCCTCCTGCTAACCCACTCTGCCGCCATCGGCGGTGATGCGACGGTGCCCCTCGGCTCCGCCTCTCAATTTGCCGTGCTCGCCGGCTCCGGAATTACGGTCGCCGGTGCGGTCAATACGACCACGATCACCGGTGATATTGGGACGTTCCCCACTCCTTCCATCAGCGGACTTGGTAATGTGGTGCTGCACGGGGTGAATCACGTCGGAGACGCCGTCACGCAGACCGCCAAAGACAGCCTGGTCACCGCGTATAACGACGCGGCTGGGCGTCCCGCAGGATTCACGGTGGCCACGGAACTTGGCGGGACGACTGTACTTCCCGGTGTCTATGACTCCGCCAGCGGCACGTTTGGGATCATCGGCACCTTGACCCTTGATGCCCAGGGTGACCCCGGGGCAGTCTTCATTTTTAAGACCGCGTCCACGCTCATCACCGCGACGGCAAGCAAGGTGGTTCTCATCGGCGGCGCGAATGCCTGCAACGTCTTTTGGCAGGTCGGCAGTTCCGCGACGTTGGCCACCGATTCGGAACTGAAGGGGACCATCCTGGCGTTGACCTCCATCACCTTGAATACCCGGGCCACGCTGGAAGGCCGGGCGTTGGCGCGGAATGGCGCCGTTACTATGGACGCCAACACCATCAATGCTTCCTGTAGCGCCAGCGGCTTCAGCCTTGGCAACCGCGTGTTCCTCGACGACGGCTCCGGCGGCGGCATCACGAACAATGGCGTGCAGGACGGCGCCGAGCTAGGCATTGGAGGAGTGGTCCTGCGACTCTTCGCCGCGGACAGCGCGGGCAACCCGGCAGGGGCGGTGCTCGGCACCCAAACTACTGACGCGAGCGGTTGGTATCGGTTCGACAGTCTCACCGCGGGAGATTACGTGGTGGTCGTGGATGTATCGGCCTCGTTCGCGGTGCTGAACGGCCTGTCCAGCAGCACCGGAGTGAGCACCGACAACAGCATCACCGGCGACCTGCTGGATCACGGCAAGGACACGTTGTTGGGCTTGGGGAGCGCTTTGCTGGGCGGCATTGCCAGCGTGCCCGTCACTCTCGGGCTTATCGGGCAACCGCTCTTGGAAGCCACCAACCCCGGCGCGGGCGCCCACGGCCCGACCGGTGACGCCTACGATAACCTTACTTTGGACTTCGGCTTCACTCCCTCGCGTTTCACGCTGGCCTCGATTGTCTCGGTCACTGCCCGGGCGGAAGCCGGAGTCGTGATGGTGCGGTGGGTCACGGTCGCCGAAGTGGGCACGGTGGCTTACAACCTGCAGCGTGAACTGGCGGACGGTTCCTGGCTCACGGTCAATGCCGATCCCGTCTTCGCTTGGAACTCGATTATTGGTGCCTCGTACGACGTGGCGGATGCCGGTGCCCGCGGGGGCCAGACCTACCGTTACCAGGTTCTGGAATACATGGAGAACGGCGAAACCAAACTCCACGGCCCCTACATCGTCATGGTGTCCGGTGCTCCTGGCGTGCCCGTGCAAATAACATCCTGTCGGATTGAGGACGGTCAGTTGCGGCTCGCCTGGGAAGATGGCGACAGCCCCTGCGTGTTACAACGCAGCGAAACCGTTGGCGAAGGTGCCGAGTGGATCGAAGTCCCGCTCAATCCGCTCCCCCTAAATAGCGCGCTGGTGCCCTTGAATAGCACCGCCATGTTCTTCCGAGTGTTTCGGTTGGAGTAACCACCTGACGAGCGATTGATTCCATTTACGGTTTCAGAGAGCTGCTTTCGAAAGCTCCGAAAACTCCTCTCCCCATCCGACGGGGCGCTTGCTCTTGCTCTTAATCCTAAGCTCAGCTCACCGAAGAGGATTACGATTAAGAGCAGGATCAAGCGCAAGCGTCGGGCACCCCGACTCCCTTCCGGCTTAGCTAATTGGGAGTGGTCCGATGGGGAGAAGGGGAAGTGTTGACAGCGAGGGGGAAAGTTCCGAGCCGTAAATGGTACAAGTCATCAGTTACCGATGGGCCCCTCTCTGGATGCCAGCTCGGGCAAGGAGAGTCAAAGGCCAGCGTTCCGTCCGGTTCCTGGCCTCGAGTACCAACGAGGGGGAGAGTCTGCCGAACATGCCAGGCTCCACCGGCCCTACCTTGAAGCTTCTGCAATGCCTTGCCGCCTCAACGCCCGCCGGCTGATGAAACCACCAATGCCGGGACTCACAACTCCTGAGCCCTGCGCTTGGAGTGAGGCTGGCCAAGGGAATTGCCTAATTCGCGTCAGGGATCGGGGTACCTGTAAAATGTCCCGTACGGGACATTTTACCCGTTTAGGTGGGAAGGTGCCTGACTCGCTTCAATTCCTCGGCTCAGGGGTTCTGAGGCTGGAAGCCTGTTTCACCAGCCTCCAATCTCGGTCAGGCACCGGCGGAAACTGAGGTCGGCCAAACAAACAGGCCGCCCGGGGGCGGCCTGCACGTGGGCGCTGAAGTGGGAAGGAGCCTTACTTGCTCGATCCACTGTCGGCGGGCTTGCCGGCAGGGGCGTTGGTCGGCGGGGGAGGGTCTTTCAACTCCACCTTCTTCAACTCCGCATCAAGGATTTCGACGCCCGCGTCGGTACGGGCTTTCTTGGTGTAGTCGGGCAGGAGCTTCTGTACTTCCATTGCGGTGAGATACTGCTTGAGATCATCTTTGACCTTGTCGAACTCGACGGTCTTGGCAGGCATCTTCTCGTAGCACTTGATGATATGGTAGCCGAAGGGCGTGGTGACAATGCCGCTGAGCTCGTTGGTCTTGAGCGAGAAGGCGGACGCCTCGAAAGTCGGCACCATCTGGCCGCGGGGGAAGGTGTATTCACCGCCGCGCTCCTTGGAGCCGGGGTCGTTGGAATACTCCTTCACCAAGGCGGCGAAGTCGCCCCCATCCTTGGCCTTCTTGAGGGCCTCTTCCGCCACCTTGAGCTTCTCCTTCTTTTTATCCTCGGACAAATCCTCGTTGGTGGTCATGTCCTTGGTGGCGATCAGGATGTGGGCGACCCGCACTGTCTCCGGCTGCTCGAACTGAGTCGGATGTTCGTCATAGAATTTCTTGAGGTCGGCATCGGTGACAGTGACTTTCAACTCGCGCTTGAGCACGGCTTCGGCCGTGGCGTCCTCGGCGAGGCGCTTGCGGAGCAAGGCTTCGTCCATGCCCGAGGCGACCAACTGGCGGCGGAAGGCGTCCTCGGAGACGGCGCGCTTCTTGGCCTCGTCAATGCGCTTGTTGACCACCTCGGCGGCGTCCTTGCGGTCGGCGTCGGTGGCTTTCTGGAGCAGGAGCTGAAGCTGGATCAGGCGCTCGAGCACCTGGCGCTCGATCATCCGGGCGTCGTCGGGCGTGAGTTGCTTGTTCTGGGCCGCGAAGTTGGCTTTGACGGCGATGAAGGCCTCGTCCAACTGGCCGCGCTTGATCTCGACGCCCTTGGCTTTGGCGACCACTTCGTTGTCGAAGAGCGCGGTGGCTTTGGGTTTGGCGGCTTCGGCGGCGGCGCCGGCGTTCGTCTGGGCCTGCCCGGAGGCGGCGGTGAATAGCGCGGCGGCGGCAAACGCGGCGGCGGTGCGGAGCGGGATGCGATTCAATTTCATTCGTTATGTTAAGTGTGGACTAGAGTTTGGCGACGTGGACGTTTGTGATGTCGGGATCCTGGCGCAACGCGGCCAGCGCCTCGGCCGGCGGCGCGCTGTCCAGGTTCATCACCGTCAGCGCGTGCCCGCCCGCGGTGTCGCGGTTGAGGCTCATGCTGGCGATGTTGACTTGGTGCTTCGCCATCAGCGTGCCGAGGTATCCGACAATGCCCGGGCGGTCTTTGTTCGTTAATAGGAGCAAGACGCCTTCCGGGATGATCTCCACCGGGTGGCTGTTGAAGCGGACGATGCGGGGCTGATTGCCACGGCCGTAGAAAGTCCCGCCGGCGGAAATCTTCTGCGGGCCGCTCCAGGCCGCGACGTGCAGCCACTCGTTGAAGTCGGTTTCCTCGTTGGATTTGATTTCCTCGACCACCAGGCCGAGGGCGCGGGCCATGGTGCGGGCGTTGACGAAATTCACGTCCTGGCCACCGGCATTTTCCAGGAAGCCGATGAGCACCGAGCGCGTGATCGGATCGCCGGGCATCTCGGCCGCCTTGCCGCCGTAGGTGATGACCAACCGCTCGTGCCGGCGGTTGCTGGTCTGCGCCAGGAGCCGGCCCAACTTGGCGCCGAGACTCAGATAGGGCTTCACCTTTTCGTAAGTGCGGGCGTCGAGGCTCGGCACGTTGACCGCGTTGCGGATGGCGCCGGTCAGGAGAAAATCGCGGATGGCTTCGGCCACTTCGATCCCGACATTCTCCTGCGCCTCGTCGGTGCTGGCGCCGAGGTGGGGCGTCATGATGACTTGCGGCAGGGCGCGCAGCGGAGAATTCCCCGGCAGCGGCTCCTGATCATACACGTCCAGTGCTGCGCCGCCGACCTTGCCGCTCTGGAGGGCCAGGAGCAGGTCCGCCTCGTCCACGATGCCGCCGCGGGCACAATTCAGGATGCGCACGCCGTCCCTCATCTTGCCGAAGGCGACGGTGTTCAACATGCCGCGCGTCTCGTTCGTCATCGGCATGTGAACCGTGATGAAATCGGCGCGCGGATAAATCTCATCCAGCTCGGCCAGCTCAACCTGTAACGCCCCGGCCCGGGACAGCGTGATGTAAGGATCATAGGCCAGCACCGTCATGCCGAAGGCGATGGCGCGGCGGGCGACCTCTGTGCCGATGCGGCCCAGGCCGAGCACGCCGAGGGTTTTGCCGTAAAGCTCGGTGCCCGAGAACTCTTTGCGGTTCCACTCGCCGGCTTTCATGGAGGCGTGGGCCTGCGGAATCTTCCGCGCCAGCGACATGAGCATTGAGAAGGTCAGTTCGGCGGTGGAGATGGTGTTTCCGCCGGGCGTGTTCATGACCACGATGCCGCGGTTGGTGGCCGCCTCGACGTCAATGTTGTCCACGCCCACCCCCGCGCGACCGACGACCGTCAGCTTCGGCGCGGCGGCGATGACGGCTTTGGTGATCTTGGTCTCGGAGCGGACGACGATAGCCGAAACATCCGCCACCAGCGGCAGGAGTTCGACTTCCGGCAGCCGCTTAGGAAGAACCACCACCTCCAGCCCTGCCTGCTGTTGGAGCAGGGCAATGCCTTTGGGGGAAACAGGATCGCAAACAAGAACTTTCATGGACAAACGGGCGGCGAGAATAGGTGCGGGGCTGGGGTGGGTCAAATCTTGATCTAGGAATGTCGTAGGCTCGAGCGAATGTCCGCTTTCCGGGTGAGCGCGGGGAGGCCGTGATGGCCGATGATGCAATCCTTGAACCCGACGTGGACCGGACGCAATCGGCTGACGATCCGCGTCCGGCTAAAAGTGAAAGCGCCGCTGCTGGTGGCAGGGGCGGGGGCGCCCGGGTCGAGCGACCGTCAAGCCAAGCGGCTGTGGCAGCGGTACCACCCGCAGGGCGACGAGGGATTGGGTACCCACCGCTTCCACCTGGTGGTGCCGCCACCCGGTTACGGTGGGTGGGCGGCCTCGCCCCGACGCCGCGCAAGGCTTGCGCAGGCACCGCTGGCGGCGAGCAGTTTCTGCGCAAGTTTCGGCCTGAAAGTGGGCGAAACCCCGCTTTTGGGCGTGGCACAGTGATTGCGTCGGTTGCTGCGAAGTCGTGTCAGGGCTGCCGTGTGGCCGTCCGGTGCGGCGCAACTACAACAACCATACAAAATAGAAAACACGCATATGAAATTGAACAACCTAGTGGCACTCGCCGGAGTCGCCCTCACCCTCACCCTCACTCCCCTCGCAGTCCTGGCCCAAGGTCAGGGTGGGCAGGGCGGCGGCGGTGGCCGCGGCGGCAATTTCGATCCCGCCCAATTCCAGCAACGCATGTTGGATCGCGTCAAAGAGCAGCTCGAAATCACCGATGACGGCGAGTGGAAGGCCCTCGAGCCGCTCGTCACCAAGGTCATGGACGCCCGCCGGGCCCAAATGGCCTCCGGCATAGGCGGCATGATGCGCGGCGGTCGTGGCGGCGGCCAGGGTGGTCCTGGCGGTGGGCGCGGCGGCATGTTCGGCGAGCCTGATCCGTCCGTCGAAGCGCTCCAGAAAGCCATTGATTCCAAGGCTAACGCCACCGAGTTGAAGGCCGCGATGGCCAAAGTCCGCGAGGCTCGCAAAGTCGCGGAAGAGAAACTCACCCAGGCCCAGGACGAACTCCGCAAGGTGCTCACCACCCGCCAGGAAGCCATCTTGCTCGCTGGCGGCACGCTGAGCTGATTCTCCACCCTCAATCCCGCACGAATCGCGCGCCCGCCCATGCCCGCCCTCGAAGCCCACAGTTCTGAACTCGCTCCGTTGCTGGAGAAGATGGTTGCCGCCCGGCAACTTTCTCCCAGCGACGTGCGCGCGCTCACGCGGCTTCCCGTGGGTGCGGACGGTGCGCCGATTCGTTCGGAGGAGGGAGTCCTGCGCTGGCTGGCGAAGGAATACGACCTCGCCTTCACCTCGCTCGACGAGGTTGAGCCAGACAAGGAAGTGCTGTCGCTTTTCCCCGCCCGCATCCTGCTGAAGGCTGAATTGCTCCCGCTCCGCCGCACCAACGGCACGGTCGAAGTCGCCACCAGCCGGCTCTTCGCCACGCAGGCGCTCGACACGTTGCGGACGATGACCGGGCTGCGCTTGCGTCCGGTGCTGGCCCCGACCGAGGCCATCCAGCGCGAGATGAAGAAGCGCCTCGGCGTCGGCGCGGACACCATCGGCAGTCTCGAAGAAGAGGCGCCCATTCAAGTGGTGGACGAAGATCGCGAGGACGGCAACGACCTCGACAGCGCGGCGGAAGATGCTTCGATCATCCGCTTCGTGAACCAAGTCTTGCGCGACGCCATCGAACTGCGCGCCTCGGACATTCACCTGGAGCCGTTCGAGGACGAATTCCGCATCCGCTACCGCATTGACGGCGTGTTGCAGGAAGTCCCGGTGCCGCCGCAGCTCAAGCGCTTCCAGCCGGCCATTGTCTCCCGCGTCAAAATTCTCAGCCACCTGAACATCGCGGAGAAACGCCTGCCCCAGGACGGTCGCATCAAGATTCGCATTGATGACGCCGAGGTGGACATCCGCGTGTCCGTGATTCCCATGCTCCACGGCGAAGCCGTCGTGATGCGCTTGCTGCGGCAAAACTCCACCCTCCGAGGCATGGCCGAGATGGGCATGGACCGCCGTGAACTCGAATGTTTCGAGCGCGTGCTCCAGCTTCCGCACGGCATCATTCTCGTCACCGGCCCCACGGGCAGCGGCAAGACCTCCACGCTTTACACCGCGCTCAACACCATCAACGACGCCGTCCGCAAGATCATCACCATCGAGGACCCGGTCGAGTATCAGCTCAAGGGCGTCAACCAGATCCAAGTTTCCGAGAAGGCGGGACTGACCTTCGCCCGTGGCCTGCGCTCCATCCTGCGCCACGACCCGGACGTGCTGCTCATCGGCGAAATCCGCGACCAGGAGACGGCGCAAATCGCCGTGCAGGCTTCGCTTACCGGCCACCTGGTTTTCTCCACGCTGCACACCAACGACGCCCCCGGCGCCGTAACTCGCCTCGTGGATATGGGCGTTGAGCCGTATCTCGTCGCCTCTTCGCTCGAAGCGGTGCTGGCGCAACGCCTCGTGCGCGTGCTCTGCCGGCACTGCAAGCAGCCAGATCACTCGCCCACGGCGGATGCCTTCAAGTTCCAAGTGGGCATCCCTGCCAACGCCACCATTTACCGCTCAGTCGGCTGCCGGGAATGTCGCCAGACGGGTTTCTTTGGCCGGCACGCGATC
>Ga0105046_10017770_pt1 | contig 10861 bp, 10 predicted proteins | sample MAT03_FD_78385 | JGI IMG/M metagenome (GOLD analysis project Ga0105046, IMG submission 78385) | Freshwater microbial communities from Lake Fryxell liftoff mats and glacier meltwater in Antarctica - MAT-03 (megahit assembly) | ecosystem: Environmental > Aquatic > Freshwater > Ice > Liftoff...
AACCAATCGGGATCGACCTGGCGACGATGAAAATGGGAGGTACCACACTGGCCGAGCGGGCGACGAACGAGGTGGTGTATTACAACCCCTACCCCGGCTACGATCAGCCCTATGATTTCCCGGTACCCCGAATGGATGCCCACAGCGGCTGGATCACCACGCCCGTCAATCTGGTTCGGTTACTGTCCTTTGCCGATGGGCAGTCTTTCAAAAAAGACATTTTGTCCGTCAACTCCTGGAAAACCATGGTGACGCCTACTGCGGTCAGCGTTCCAGCGGGGGGCTATGCGGGCTATGGCCTGGGATGGAATGCCTCCATCAATGGGGCCTATTGGCACGCCGGGGGCATGGCCGGGACCGCCTCCTATTGGTTGAAAATAGGAACCTACACCTTTGCCATCCTCATCAATACCCGAGGCGGGGATAACTTCTATAACGATATGGACAAACTTTGCTACCAAATGACCTCGGATTTAACCCTGAATACCTTTATGAAAGGCGACCAATTTGAGGTGTATTTTAAGTGAGAAAAATAATTCTGAGAGAGCACATTTAGTTTCAGAGTACATCGACTTTCTAAATTTTAATTAGTTTCAATTTTAACCAACAATCTCTATGAAAGTACTCAAATGCAGCGACGTGGGCTTCGATTGCCCCGGAGTCATCAAAGCCGAAAGTGAAAATGAAGTGCTGCAACTAGCGGCGCAACACGCCAGCGAGGCGCATCGGGTGCAGGTGACGCCGGAAATGGCCGAGCAGATCAAAACTTTGATTCTAGACGAATAAATTCACCTTCCAATTTCAAATCCCATGAAAGTACTTGGTATTGCCTTATATCTGCTGCTCCCTCTTTTGGGAGCGCAGGCCCAGACCCTCCTTGCCTCTACGGGCGAAAAGCCAACGATCAGCCCCTCGAAGACTGCCACCCAGCATGATAACCCAGAAACCCCCAATCCAAAAAACGCCGTAAAAATGAAATTCATGATTCACGTAACGCATGGTCCCGAAGATCCGACCCGCGCCGCCCTTGCTTTCCTGGTAGCCAAGTCGGCGCTGGACGAGGGCCACACCGTCACCCTGTTTCTGGCTGGTAACGCGGCCCTGCTGCTGCGCGACGCCGACATGGCGAAGGTGGAGGGCATCGGTACGGGTAAGTTGAAAGAGCATTACGAAGCAATCGTAAAAGCAGGAGGGCAGTTTTATGTATCGGGGATGTCGGCCAAAGCGCGGGGCATGACTGATGACGATTTAAAGGGTAAACCTGCCGAGTTTGCCATGCCCCAAAAGCTGGTGCAGCTCGCGGCGGAGAGTGATCGGATGTTCACGTACTGAGTTTATGAACCGTGTCAACCCTATCCAATTGCCATCCTATGCACAACACCTCCCGCTCGGCGCAACCTCTGTGCCTTCTGTTGACTATTCTTTTATTGCCCACTTGGCGCACGGCTTTTGCCCAGAGCATGGGCATCAACAGCAATGGGGCGGCTCCTCATCCATCGGCGGCGCTGGATGTAAGCGCTAGCGATAAGGGGCTGTTAATTCCACGCATGGCACTTTCGGCGGCCAATTCCGCCTCCCTCGTTTCCTCCCCGGCCACTTCGCTACTGGTGTATAATACCGCTACGGCAGGCACCCCTCCTAACAACGTAGCACCAGGCTACTATTATTGGAATGGCAGCCAATGGATTCTGCTGCTCAACAGCGCTGGTTCGGGTTCCGCTTCGGGATGGAGCCTGACTGGCAATGCGGGAACCAATCCCGCCAGTAACTTCATCGGCACGACCGACGACCAACCTCTTGTACTAAAAGCCAATGGACAAAGGGTTGGATTTTTTTCCAGTACCGACAATCTCAGTACCTTTTTAGGCTATCGAGCAGGAATAAGCAATATAGGTAATTATAACACAGCCATTGGTGAATCAGCCCTTTTTAACAATACCGGCGGAGGGTTTAATGTAGCAATAGGTTCAGGTGTCCTGTACAGCAACACTTCAGGGATATTGAATTCGGCAGTAGGAAAGGATGCCCTTTTTAGCAATACTACTGGCGAGTCTAATTCGGCAGTAGGAAAGGATGCCCTTTTCAGCAATACTTCGGGGATCCTGAATTCGGCGGTAGGGACTTACACTCTCAATAGTAACACTACTGGCTCGAATAATTCGGCTGTTGGGGTCACCGCTCTAGGTAGCAACACTACTGGAAATTACAACTCGGCCGTTGGAGATTATGCTCTTTACTTCAATACTACTGGATCATTAAACTCTGCTTTGGGTCATCGAGCGTTGTTTAACAATACTACCGCGTCCAGCAACTCGGCGTTTGGAAATTCTGCACTCTACTCAAACACCTCCGGGTACTGGAATGTAGCGGCGGGATCCGATGCGCTGAGCAATAATACCACGGGTACCTCGAACACCGCCCTGGGCGTATTTTCTCTGCGCATTAATCAAATCGGCTCTGAGAATACCGCCGTTGGTTCCAATGCATTGAGAAATACGACTAGTTATTACAATGTCGGAGTGGGTAATAGCACACTCTATGACAACACGACAGGTGAATCCAACACAGCCATAGGCTATCGGGTACTTAATAAAAACACGACGGCATCAAGTAATGTGGCTATTGGCCAGTACGCACTTGCTGCCAATGTCAGCGGGGAAGGTAGCACGGCTGTTGGTACCGATGCCCTCTCCAAAAATAGGACTGGGGGCAATACGGCCCTTGGGAGTGCTGCGCTTTATAATAATGTAGGTGGAGGGTGGAATGCTGCCGTAGGCTACCGAGCTCTATTCAACACCTCTTCGGGCAATGGAAATACCGCCGTCGGCTACGAGAGCTTGCTGAGTAACAGCGTCGGAAACAATAACACAAGTATTGGCTACGCAGCGGGACCCGCGCAAAATAATTTTTCCAATACCGGTGCATTTGGCTACTCCGCTACGCCTACGGCCAGCAACCAGATCCGTATTGGCAATTCGTCCGTCACGAGCATCGGGGGGCAGGTGGGTTGGTCGAACTTCTCTGACCAGCGCTTCAAGGTGGATGTGCAGGAAAACGTCTCGGGTCTCGATTTCATCTTGAAACTCCGTCCCGTCACCTACCGCTGGAACCTCGGCAGTCTCAATCGATTCATCTACGGCCCGGCGGCGGACACCCTCTTTGCCAATTCAGAAGCCGTGGCGGGCATCGCCCGGCAGGAGAGCATCACCTACACGGGCTTTCTGGCCCAGGAAGTGGAAGCCGCCGCCCAGGCAGTAGGCTACGATTTTAGCGGCGTGGTGGCACCCGCCAACGAGCGCAGTCCGTACAGCATCCGCTACGCGGAGTTTGTGGTACCCCTGGTGAAGGCGGTGCAGGAACAGCAAAACCAGCTAACCCAGCAGAGCCAGCTCATGGCGGGACTGAGTGCCAGATTCGAGCGATCTGTGGTACGGTTGGCTTCGGCGGACGAATGAGCCGACGGGGTGTTCGAAGCAGGGTATCGGCTGCGTCCCCTTACTGAGGTGGAGACCTACCTGCGGCAGCACAAGCACCTACCCGGCGTACCCTCTGCTCAGGAATTGACTGACCAGGGAATCGACGTATCGCAGATGCTTGCCAAACAAATGGAAAAGATCGAGGAACTAACGCTCTATGTGGTGGAACAGGTCAAGAAAAACGAAGCCCTAACCGAGATGAATCGAGAATTGGCTCGGCAAAATAAGAAACTGGAAGAACTTGAAGCCACGGTGAAGTCGCTTCAAAGGCCAGGAAATCAGAAAACGAAATAGTAAACCAAACAAGTCAATATGCACCCTAAATGAAAACTATATTACTGAAAGTAATTAATGCGACCCTAATGCTCGGCATAATCCTGTCGCTCGCTACATGCCAGAAACAGGAAGAACCCATTCCTGCGCCTATCGCCAAGTTCAGCTACGATGAGGCATTTACAGATTTTAACGTGCCAACTACCATAGACTTCATCAATGAATCCGAGAACGCCGACACCTACCTATGGGAGTTTCCGGGGGGTACCTCCTCCGATAAAGACCTCTCCCTCATCTTCAAGCAAGCCGGGCAGTACAAGATCAAACTCACCGCTACGGGGAAAGGCGGCACGGATAGCTTTTCACTAACCGTAACCGTGGTCAATCCGCCCAAATCGACGGTACCCGTGGCGGATTTCAGCTTCGATCCCGTCAATCCGACCACGAACGATAACGTACAATTCAAAAACCAGTCCGTCAATGCTACCTCATTTCTATGGAATTTTGGCGATGGCAGTACGTCTTCAACAGCTAACCCTGCCAAACAATTTACGAAAGAAGGGACCTATTCTATCAAGTTGACAGCAACAGGTTCAGGCGGTTCGGCTGCTGTAACGAAAAATTTGATTGTCGGAAAAGCAGCTACGGTCGATCCATATGGTAAAGCGGTGTTCTGGGCAACCGGGAGTTGGGATTATGTGGAAGTTGAAACCGAAGGCATCACGTATCAAAAGCAGCCTAACGATGCAGGTTTTGTCTCCTTGCCTGGTGGCAGAATCGAAAAACCGTTTTCGTCGGCTCCCGACTGCGGTACTACAGGAGCGTTCACTACGGAGCGACCCGCCCGTTCGTATTCTTACAAAGCTACTGCCTACAAGTCGGGTAGCGTTAAAGTGGCGGAAGTCTCGGGCAATTACACTGTAAAGGCCAATGGATGTACCGCTGTTAAGTTAGATTTCCCTGCCGCAACCGGGCAGGTCGTGTTCTGGACGGATAAATCGAGCGGATGGAGCAGCATTGATGTTACCTTGAATGGAACAGCAGTGGGCAGTATAACAGGCTATTCGACATCGGCCCCTGCCTGTGGCACCAGCAAAGCCGTTACGGTTACGGGCAACCCTGGCACCTACTCATTTTCGGCAAAAAGTAATACGGGTGCTACCTGGAACAGTAATATTACCATTACGGCCAACCAGTGCAGAACGCAGAAATTAGAGTTTACAGATACGCCCGCCACTACCTGTGACTGGACAACATGGAGTAAATATGTCACCGTCAATTATGTGTACCAATACAACACAAATGGCTGTTCCCTGAACAAGTTTAAAGATGTTACCCTGATAACATTTAAAAACGTATCGAATATAACGGTTGACTATGTCATGTACATTCAAAGGCAAGATGGTACCTGGACTGGTCGTGTTTGGCTTTGGAAACTTAACCCCGGGCAGGAAATAAAAAATTGGGATGACTGCGGATTAGCCAAGCAGGTAGTTCATTGGGTCAAGCCGACAACTACGAGTAGCAATTTGTGCAAATTCCCAGAACAGCCTAATTGACATTTTGACAATGCTACTGGATTAATTCAGCGAACTATCATGCTCATGTATTTAAACCACAAGTAGCCTTAAACACTGGAACATCGAGATACTTAAACTACACTGTATTAAGTAGGGGGTTTATAAAAATACCCCAAAAAGTGTATAGGCATCTTCTGAGAGACCCCGGACATTTACTTCAAACAATTAATCAGTTCACGTAAACCAATTCAAATCATGAAAACATTACACTGCAAAGATGTAGGCTTCGATTGCCCCGGTGTCATCCAGGCCGAAAGCGAGGCCGAAGTACTGCAATTAGCCTCGCAACACGCGCTGGAAGCCCATCAGACAACGGTGACACCAGAGATGGCCGAACAGATCAAACCCCTGATTCACGAGGAATAAGGCAAACCAAATGAACCATGAATCACAAACGCTATCTGTTCACCCTGTTATTGACGCTGATGGTTTGCGCGACTACTTACGCGCAGCCATCAGCCACTAACCCCAAGAAAAAGATGAATTTCCTCATTCACGTTACCTGCGGCCCCGAAAACCCCACGAAAGCGGCCCTGGCTTTTCTGGTCGCCAAAACTGCCTTAGACGAAGGCCATATCGTGTCGCTCTTTCTGGCGGGCGATGCCGCCCCCCTGCTCAAAGATGCCGAACTGGATAAAGTAGTTGGCCTGGGAACGGGAAAACTCCGTGAGCATTACGAAGCCATCGTCAAAGCGGGTGGCAAGTTCTACGTGTCGGGGATGTCAGCCAAAGCGCGGGGTATGACCGAGGCCGATATAGCCGGAAAACCAGCGGAGTTGGCCATGCCAACGGTACTGGTCAAACTGGCCGCCGAAAGCGACCGGATGTTTACGTACTGATTGACGGCTTGCGAAGACGCCCCACCCTTTTGTCCACACCTTTTTATGAAAAAACCGCTACTTCTTCTGTTTGCTTTCTTATGTCTGATGCTATCGAGCGCGGTTGTCCGGGCCGGTTCGCCCGGACGTTACGCGCCGTTGGCAGGCAGCGAGAAAGCACTACTCTCGTTTTCATTCCTGAAGGCCAACAACCCCAACGTACCCGGTGATGTTTCGCTAACCGGAACGATTGAGAGTTACAATGTCTTCACACTGCCCGCTGGCACAAATGTATCGGGCTTAAAGCCGACGTTTACCATCTCATCCGGATCGAAAATTACGGTCAATGGGGTGACGCAGACGAGTGGCGTTTCGGTCAATGACTTCTCCAAACCACTCATTTACCGGATTACGGCAGAGGATGGCAGCACTCGGGATTACACCATCGAAGTAAGTATGCAGGCCGACATTGCCACGCTGGATAATGCCGTGAAGGCGTTTATGGACAAATACAGCGTACCGGGTCTGTCGATTGCGATTCTCAAAAACGAAAAATTAGTCTATGCCAAAGGGTATGGCGTGGCCAATCAGACTAGCGGCGAACCCGTTACGACCAACAGTATATTCCGGGTGGCAAGCGTCTCGAAATCCATTACGGCACGTGCCGCGCTGAAATTGGTCGATGAAGGCAAACTCAACCTCGACCATAAGGTATTTGGCACGGGCGGTATTCTGGGAACGAAATACGGCACGCACCCTTATACGCCCCAATTGGAACAGATTACGGTGCGGCAGTTGCTCAATCACACCGCCGGGGGCGATGCCTGGACAAGCGCGTGGGACCTGCCCAATAATAAAATCGACCCGTTTTACCAGAAAGAATGGCTTGGCTACACCACCGATCAGGTTATTTCGGCCACGCTGGATACGCGCCCTGTTACGCAGACACCCGGCAGTAAATTTGTCTATTCCAATATTGGCATCAACATCGCCGGGCGGGTCATTGAGAAAATAGCGGGTGTTCCCTACGACAAATACGTGCAGGACAACCTGCTGAAACCCATCGGCATTGACCCCAATACCATGAAAATCGGTGGTTCTACCTTGGCCGAACGCGCTCCCAACGAAGTTGTGTATTACAATCCTTATCCGGGTTACGACCAGCCCTACGATTTTCCGGTGCCCCGTTTCGATGCCCACGGCGGCTGGATAACAACCCCCGTCAACATGGCCCGGCTGCTGGCCTTTACCGATGGTGTACCCGGCAAAAAAGATATTCTGTCGGCCAGCAGCATTCAGGATATGAAAACGCCCTCGGCAGCCAGCCTAACAGGGGGTGCTACGTTTGGCTATGGATTAGGGTGTTATGTGTCTGCCGTAAATAAAGCGATTACGCATGACGGCGGTATGGCGGGGACTTCGGCAACCTGGTGGCAGTATCCCAATGGCTACACCTATGTTGTGGTTGCCAATACCCGTGGGAACCAACCCGGTTATTATCCTGATTTAGAGAACTTTCTGTACAACGCCCTGTTCAGCGGCACACAATTAGCTTTTACGCTGTTGATGAAAGGCGATCAGTTCGACACGTACTACGGACGGCCTGCTCAGTCGGAGTATTGCACACCTACACAGCGCGACATTTATAGTTGCTCATCCAGCGATGGAACCATTGGTATCGAGTCGTTTAAAATCTGGTCGGCGGGCAAAGCATCCGTATTGTTGGATAGCAAAGGCGTTTGTAGTCAGACGGGTAATGCGTATTCGGATTTGACGGGTAGCCCGTCCATTAAACTGACTCCCGGTGCCAGTTTTCCGTTTCAGGTCGAGGCCATGCGGATACAGGCGGGCGCGAGTCAGGGTAAGCTATTCATTAATCCGATCAGCATTTGGGTGGATTTTGACCAGAACAAGGTCTTTACGGACGATGAGCGCGTCTATTACACCAGTTCCACTTTGTCGTACCCCAATCCAACCCTCGAAAACCAATTCACCATTCCGGCAACGGCCAAACCGGGGCTAACCCGAATGCGGATACGGCTCGGTACCGCCTTTACGAACATACCCGAAACACCCTGCGAACAGATTGATGGCGAAACCGAAGATTATCAGGTCAACATCTTCATTACCTGTTCATTAACCGCCAATGCCGGGCCGGGGGCTACGCTTACCGGCACCGAGTTGTACAAGACCGAAAGCGTTACAACCGCTCAGGGCGGCACTCCACCTTATACGTACCAATGGAAAACAACCCCGGCCAATGTAGCCGGTGATAAGTCCACGACGGCCAAACCGGTTTTTGGGCCGTTCACCACCACCACCACCCTAACCCTGACCGTTGGCGACCAGACGGGATGCAGCACCACCACCACGGCAACCGTTACCTACGTCCCCTGCTCGCTAACGGCGGGTGTTTCCGGAATACGAATCCTGTGTGAAGGCGCATCCGCTAAACTGACCGCCACAACCACAAACGGTACCGGCGCACTCACTTACGAATGGAAGCGGGGCAATACAGTCATCGGTACGGCCATCGACCAGACCATCAGTGCTGCCGATTCTTACAGCCTGCGCGTTACCGATGCAAAAGGGTGTAGTGCCAGCAGCAGTTTCAGCGTTAGTGCGGTTGCTTCGCCCGTTGCTCAGATTACGGCCTCCAGCCTTGATTTAGTACCAAACGGTACAGTCTCGCTCAGTGCCAATACCGGAGCGGGTTTGGCCTATCAGTGGAATCTGGCCGGTAGTACCATCGCAGGAGCCACGGCCAGTATTTATGCGGCCCAACAGCCAGGTATCTATACGGTATCGGTCAGTAAAGAGGGTTGCGCGACCACATCACCCGGCGTTACGGTGCGGCTCATTACCGCCACCGAGCCAGCCGCGCCGGGCATAGAGTTAACCGTATCGCCCAATCCGTCGTCGGGTCAGACAACCGTTACACTGACCCTCGACAAACCCGCCAAAGCCATCCTGTTGATGACGGATGCAACGGGCCGAAACCTGCGTCAGTGGAGTTTGCCCAATAGCCAGACGAAGCACGAAGTATCCCTTGATTTTGGCCCAATGGCACCGGGAGTTTACCTCCTGAAAGCCGATATAGACGGTCGGCAGATGGTCAGAAAAGTAGTAAAAGAATAACTTGATTTCGTATCCATATCGACTAAAAACCATGAAAACTACCCGTATTTTCATCGCCTGTTGGGTTCTGCTTTGCTCCTGCAAGAAAGAAACTGCCGTTCCCGTTTCTGACCAGTTAAAAAAGGTGTGGAGTGCCAGTTTGGTAAAGGAGAGTTCAACCACTGTTTATACAAAAGGGGGCAGCACGAACGTAAAACCCGGCTACAGCCAGTTTCGGCTGGATCTTAGTTCGGCAACCGCAACCAGTTTGACCGAGTTCGACGGCAACACGTTCGTTGGTCAGTGGGCCTTATCGCCCGACAACAGGACGCTCACCATCAGCAACCTGACTCCCCAACCTACCGGAACGGGCGGCACGATTGCCTATACCCTCGGCTCCGTGAGCGAATCGACTCTAAAGCTTACCCGTACCACAAGTAGCCCCAAATCGGGCGGTACCCTCAATGAGTATCAATTGGTAAACCCCTGAAAACCCCACGCCCTTATGAAACCAATTTTCTACACAGGAATCACCCTGATAGTGCTAATCGCATCGGCTGCGCTGGCTCAAACAGAAACGTTTAACTACAAAAAACACACAACGGGCAGGGCCAGCTCATTTGGGATAAAAGTTCAGACGATAAATCGGGCAACGGGTGAAGTTGTTATTAACGGAGCTATTGGTGATAATCGCCAGTTGCCAACTCCTTTTACGTTTATCTGGGGTGACAATACGGCGAACACCGTGGGCTATTTTCCGCAAACCCATAAGTATGCATCCATAACGCAAAATCAGTTAGTTCGGGCGGTAGCTGACTTCAAAGACAACCAAAAAGACACCGCCGAGGTATTTGTCAACTTTGTAAAATCGAAACTCAGCCCGGTTAGCATCGACCCCAAATTCAAGGTCACGATTCCCAATCAGACAGTTCCGTTACCCATCCGCAACTCCACCCAGTTTTACACCCAAAGCTATTTCAGCGATACCTATTTCAAAGGCCCTTTCACCCGCGCCGAAATTGAGTATATCCTATCGGTTGGCAATGCCATTGAGTTTGATTTGGCCAACGGGAATGTTTACCAGTTCAACGGCAAGTTTGAACAGTATATGCTGCGGGACTCCAGTTTTGGGGGTGGGTATGCAATTCCTTTTACTACCCCGGTATCATTTGCCATGAACAGTCGATATCTCGACGAATCGCAAGAACCCATTGGATTTACCTCACTCATGCATGAAATGGGCCATAACATAACCCTTCTCATGCCTGCAAATTTTATTATCTGGGATAAGGTAGCCGGGTCAGCTCAATCGATTTATGCCGAAACAATGGCCCAAATTTTTCAGCACGCCGTTGGCTACGAGATGGTGAACAATGCAGAAAAGTATGGCTTAGATGCGGTAGAGAGCAATATTCTGCGTACCGATTTTCTGAGTTCATTTCGGCAGCTCCGGTTCTTCTATCAGCAGTACGTAGATCACGCCCATTAAGTTAAGAAAAATCACTAAATTGGGTTTTTATTTCTAACCCAAAATTAGTAAAAGTATGGATATCAACGCCAAAATCATGCGCGATTTGAGAATTTTTTTTCTTAGCGC
>Ga0105046_10017773_pt1 | contig 10861 bp, 10 predicted proteins | sample MAT03_FD_78385 | JGI IMG/M metagenome (GOLD analysis project Ga0105046, IMG submission 78385) | Freshwater microbial communities from Lake Fryxell liftoff mats and glacier meltwater in Antarctica - MAT-03 (megahit assembly) | ecosystem: Environmental > Aquatic > Freshwater > Ice > Liftoff...
GTTGGCATTAGCGGACTTGGTGATGCCAGGATTTCTGCTTGGGCTAGCGATTGGGCGGATTGGCTGCTTGATGAACGGCTGCTGCTATGGCGGATATTGCGATCTGAACCTTCCCGCGATTACGTTTCCAAAGGGGTCGCTTCCCTACATTGAACAGTTAAGTTCTGGTGAACTTCTCGGGATTCGGCTTGCGAAAATGGCGGATAGGGCTGGAAAACATACGATTACCGAGGTCCGATCGGGGACGTGGGCTGAGCAACAAGGATTGCGTCCTGGGCAGCAAGTAGCGGCGATTCGCTCCGAGTTGACCCCTCCGCCGCGCGGCCAAGATCCAGCCGGTCAACCGCAGGTGGCGGCCGAGATATTCGTCGATGGTCGGAGCCTATCCGTAACGAATATCCTCCCCAAACGAAGCCTTCCGACACATCCGTCTCAGATTTATTCGACGATTGACGCGGCCATTTTGAGCGCTTTTCTTTTTTCTCTCTGGCCGAACGTTCGACGCGATGGGATTGTCTTTGGCCTTGGATTGATCTTGTACGGAATCAGCCGAATGATCGAAGAATGGATCCGAGTCGACGAAGCGGGCCAATTCGGAACCTCGCTTAGCATCTCACAATGGATCAGTTTAGCCGGTATTTCGGGTGGTTTAGTGATCATCGCCATCAAACGGCAACTGCCACCAAAACGCTTTTGGTCGGCGTCGGAGGCGTGAGTTCGCCTTTCCCGTCCAGCAAGCCTGTGATAACTTTGGAAAACTCGCGTTGACCATAGTCGCCGTTCGCTCCGCGAACGAAGCGTGAGCCATAAGCAAACGCGGCGAAACCAAGCCACTTTTGAATCGCCAGTCCAAATGATTTCCTACGCCATCCGCGAAAGTAACGCTACTTTCGCGGAGCGAAAGGCGACGATGGACCGCCAAATAAATATTACTGTCCCTTCAAAATAACGCCCGTCTTAGGAAAACGCATGAGTTTACAGATTTATATCAACGGACAGTTCTTCGATAAAGAGAACGCAAAAATCAGCGTTTATGATCATGGGCTGTTATACGGAGACGGTGTCTTTGAAGGAATGCGCGCTTATTCCGGCGTCGTTTTTCGGTTGGCTGAGCATCTCAATCGGCTCTATGAATCGGCGCGAGCCATTCAGTTGACTATTCCAATGGATACAAAGTCATTGGCAGACGCGGTGAATGCGACACTCGCCAAAAACAATCTCAAGGAAGCCTATATTCGCTTGGTTGTGACGCGTGGAGCTGGAGCATTGGGGCTTGATCCGAATAAAACAAGCAATCCGCAAGTTATCATTATTGCCGATTCGATATCGCTCTATCCAGCCGAGTTCTACGATAAAGGCTTGCCGATCATCACCGCCAGCACCATTCGAAGCCATCCGGCCGCACTAAGCCCTCGCATTAAATCGTTAAATTATTTGAATAACATCATGGCCAAGATCGAAGGCCTGCAAGCGGGTTGCGTCGAAGCGTTAATGCTCAATCATAAAGGCGAAGTTGCCGAATGTACCGGCGATAATATCTTTATTGTGAAGAATGGATGTTTGCTTACGCCGCCTAAAGATGCAGGCATTCTCGAAGGAATTACCCGGAATGCGGTGATTGAGCTTGCGAAGATTGCGGGAATTCCGACCGAAGAAACTTCGCTGACTCGTCACGATATTTTTGTTGCCGACGAATGCTTTCTAACCGGAAGTGCGGCCGAAGTGATCCCGGTCGTCAAGATCGACTCGCGCGAGATCGGTGATGGTCAAGTTGGGCCAATTACCAAGCAGCTCTTGGCGGCATTCAAAGCCTTAGTCCATCGCAAAAACTAGCTTTCTCTTTCCAAACTCGTTGCCGCAACCAGTCCAAATGCGGGTATAATCTCCTCCCATGAACGCTCAACCCAACAACCAACCTTTGCCGCCTGTTCCAACACCGCCGATCGACAAGCCGGTCAACGTTCAGTTTGCGGATCGCGTACATAGACTGCCGCCTTATTTGTTCGGCAAGATCAATAACATGCTTTATCAGAAGCGGCGCGGTGGTCAGGATGTGATCGATATGGGGATGGGTAACCCGTCCGAGCCACCTGATCCGGCCGTCATTCAGAAGCTATCCGAAGCTGCCTCAGACATGCGCAATCATTGCTATTCGAAGAGCAATGGTCTGCTGAATCTTCGCCGCGAACTGACCAGCAAATATCTTCGAAAATATGGTGTTCGATTGGACCCGGAAACCGAAGCGATCGTTTGCTTGGGAAGCAAAGAAGGCTTCTCGCATATGTGCTTGGCTTTGATGGGCCCCGGTGATACGGCGATGATCCCCGCTCCATTCTTTCCTGTTCATCAGTACGCAATCGTACTTGCATCCGGCAACGTAGTCACGTTAGATGTCTCCGATAGCGAGAAGTTTTTAAAGAACATCGCTTACACTTGTGAAACGTTTTTTCCACGTCCGAAATTGTTGATCATCAACTACCCTCACAACCCATCGACGATCACGATTGAACCTGAGTTTCATGTCGAAGTCGTGAAGCTCGCCAAGAAATACGGCTTCATGGTCATCAGCGATTTTGCCTACGCCGACGTCGCCTTCGACGGCTATGTGCCGCCAAGTTTCTTATCTGCTCCTGGAGCCAAGGATGTCGGCGTTGAATTTACGACGATGAGCAAAGGGTACAACATGGCTGGCTGGCGGGTTGGTTTCTGCGCTGGGAACGCCGACATGGTTCGAGGACTCGCTGGCATCAAGGGCTACTACGACTACGGAATGTTTCAGGCAATCCAAATCGCTGCCATCGTGGCTTTGCGAGACACCGAAGCAACCGTTGAACGTCAATCGAAAATCTATCAAAGCCGCCGCGATGTTTTATTGGAAGGCTTGCATCGTTTGGGATGGGAAGCCGAAAAACCTCGCGCTGGGATGTTCGTTTGGGCGAAGATCCCAGACGAGTGGTCATCGCGAATGGGCTCGATCGATTTCGCTATGCATCTGCTCGAACACGGCAACGTCGCCGTCAGCCCAGGCGCTGGCTTCGGACCAGCGGGCGACAAGCATCTACGCTTAGCCTTGGTAGAGAATGAAAATCGACTAAGACAAGCCGTCCGCCAAATCGGTGCTTGCCTAGATCACACTCGCGCATCGTAACTGTAGCAACCCGAAGTCGTCGTTCGCTCCGCGAACGTAACGTAACGGCTAGCAGATCTTCCAACATTTTTTCGCCAAATGACAGCGCTCGCGCTCGACCTCGCGCGCCACATTCGCAGAGCGAAAGGCGACAATCTTGCTTACGTCCACGCCATTCGGCACAAGGCCATAAGGGTCAAGCTTGGAACGGTCAAACTACAAACTAAATCGAAACGCAAGCTAGAGTTTTTTTCTCAAAGTCAGCAACTCGCTTGCGCGTCGTGTTAGCAACATCTGCCTCTGCAACAGGGCTACATCTGCGATTCGACAACCCATTTTTCACCGAGTAATTCAACGGCGTCGCCCTGCTTTAACTGTTTTTTGCGACGTGTTTCGATAATCCCATTGACCTTCACTTGGCCGCTTTGGATGAGTATTTTCGCTTGTCCGCCACTGCCGATAATTCCGCAGACCTTGAGGTATTGCTCAAGATGAATTGAGTTTGCTTCAGTCATCAAAAAAAGCTCCACTCGCTTCGATAGGACAAGTCATGGCAGTCATCGCTGCCTGTAGTTCATGGGCGGCCCACACTGGATCATCTGCCGAAAGGAGATACTTGGGAAGCCGTCTAAACGCATTCCGCTCGTTTGTATCTTGATTCGTCGGGCTCAACTCAAATAATTCCGCCCAACTTCGGCAATAGTCTTCCCAGTGAATCGCCTCAGGATCTGGCGAGGCTCCTGCAAAAACCAAAAGTTGCAAAGGGAGCTCTTTTTCGTAATCAACGATTTGATAATTGAGTTGACGACGCGTCGCTTCTATCAGTGTCTGTGAAATGGTGCGTGATTGTGGGTCGACGGACTGCAACGTAATCCGGCGACTGCGGCTCATACGAACGACCGTTTGTTTGCTATCTTCAGTCGATCGAACTTTAGTTGAATCAACAAGTGTTGCCTTGTCATGGTTGGATATGGAATCGTGCGTTGGCTCGATGAGCGATTGAGCGATCCGCTGTATGCGTTGTTCGCTTTCAGATAGCACGAGAATATGAATTGCAGCGATGCCCAATTGTTCATTCGCTCGAGATTGCTGCAGCATCTGACTGAGGCCGGCAATTGTTTGACCAGTGACGGGCTCAATCCAATCGGAAGCGATTTCACATGCTGGCTCAAGAACAAAAGTCCGCATCAGCATTCGTGGATGTGGGATCTTTAGCGTCGGTGTCCAGTGTCGCTCGCCGGCATGCAACAGAACATCGAGATCGATGCGACGAGCCTCCCAACGATGTCGTCGCCGACGTCCTAGCAGTTGCTCAATCTCGTGCAAACTCCGCCAGATCTCGAACGCCGTATTCGATGATTCGATCTTGGCGACTGCATTGTAAAAATCATCTTGACCGGTAGGGCCACCAACTGCAGGAGTCCGATAGAGTCGACTGAATGTCACGTTCGAAGTGCCAAATCGATCGAGAATCATCTTGCCAGCCAGTTGCATCAACTGGCGAGGGTTACCAAGATTGGCACCGAGACTAATCAGCGATTGGGCCATAGCTCCACCACGCCTTAGAGCGGAGCTTGATCGATCGAATCAACCAACCATTGGTTGCGTGTCTCGACGGTATACTTGGTTGGAGGCAACCTCTTGACTGAAACGGCAAAGGGGCGAGGGTTCGTGGCGTTTTCATCGATAAAACCGATTGAAACTTCCGTGACCATTCCTTCCCGTGTCTTTGATATCAATCCGGTTGATTTCCACGCGGCCGATTTTCCAAGTTTGAGGACGGCTTGAATCGCTGGGTCAGCCAAAAAGCTTCTGACAGCTTTTTGCTCGCGACTCGATTTTCCTGAGCCCTCGTCCGCTTCCTCTACCATCGGAGGCAGCCCCGACATCTTAATTGCTAGCGCTCGATCTCCGTCGGCCAAAGCCATCATGTACTTGGACGCAACTTCCTGAGCCTTATGGTTGACTAACCAATCATGCGACATCTGATACGTGACTCCTGCCAAACCGCAAAAAAGCCCGACAAAAACGCAGGCCGCAGCGACCCCAGCCGAGAGTCGTGCAACATCGCCTTTTCTGGCAAGTCCAAGCACAATCAATCCGCATACAATCGAAGCGAGACTAAATACCGCGAAATAGGGCGCAATAATCGAAAAAAGCCCTAGAACCCCTAATATCCCAGCAGCGGCCGCAAAAATTGAGTTTCCAGGTGCATCGGCGACCCCGTCTGGATCGACCGTCATTTCGTTTTCTGAAAGTCCCATGACTTAGCTACTATCTCCGACCATAAAGAGGGGTAATACGCCTAAGTACGCCATCGTACTCGATTCGGTTTGGGCGACAATCAATCGGATTGTACGATTCGTAAATATTCTTTTGCATAGAAGCGATCTATCTCTTCTAAAACTTCGAGGCTGCAATTACACTCTGAGCTGGTTTCAACGTTATTAATTAGTTCTGGTGTAGAGGATTAGTCTGTGAGCTCAGGCAAGTATTTGTTTACAAGTGAATCGGTTTCCATGGGCCATCCTGATAAGTTGGCGGACCGAATTTCCGATAGTGTTCTCGATGCCCTTTTGGCCCTGGACCCCATGAGCCGTGTCGCTTGTGAGACCTTGGTTACCACCGGATTGGCGTTAATTGCTGGCGAAATCACGACGAAGGCAATCGTAAACTACACGGATATTGTCCGCGAAGCGATCCTGGATGTCGGCTACGACGATGACGAATCCGGAATTTCCGGAAAGACTTGTGCCGTTCTGGTAGCTCTCGATCGCCAAAGCCCTGACATTGCCATGGGCGTCAACGACGACGCGACCGCTGGCAAGGACATCGGAGCAGGCGACCAAGGCTTAATGTTCGGCTTTGCTTGCAACGATACTCCAGAGCTAATGCCGCTCCCGATCGCACTTTCCCATCGCATCACGAATCGGATCACGGAAGCCCGCTTTAACAAGGAAGTCGATTGGCTTCGACCAGACTCCAAAAGCCAAGTAACCATCGAGTACGACGGATTCAAGCCGACAGCCGTTAATACGGTGGTTGTCTCGACCCAGCACGCTCCGCATGTTTCCCAAGCCGATATCCGCAGTTTCGTCATTGAAAAAGTAATCAAGCCTTGCCTTCCCGCTGAGCTTAGCAAAGGAAACATTACTTATCACATCAACCCAACCGGCAACTTTGTCGTCGGCGGTCCGCACGGTGACTGCGGTTTGACCGGACGCAAAATTATCGTCGATACTTACGGCGGATGGGGCCGACACGGCGGTGGTGCTTTCAGCGGCAAGGATCCAACCAAGGTCGACCGAAGCGCAGCCTACATGGCTCGACACGTTGCGAAATGCATCGTAGCTTCAGGGCTAGCCGAACGCTGCGAAGTCCAAGTTGCCTACGCTATCGGTGTCAGCAAGCCAGTCAGCGTTCGCGTCGATACGCAAGGCTCTGGCAAAGTCGATGACGCTCGCTTGTGCCAAGTCGCCATGGATTTCTTCGACCTCTCGCCACGCGGAATCATCGAGTACCTCGATCTTCGACGACCGATTTACCGCAAGACATCGGCTGGTGGCCACTTCGGCCGAAGTGAAAAAGAATTCACTTGGGAATCGACGACTCGCGCTGCCGATTTCGCGAAAGCCGCAAAAGCTTAGAGTCGGCATTAAGAACGATCAACGGACTACTCGAAGATTTCGCGTTGGTGATTCTCGTTCCCCGTTCTAGCCGAAGGCGTAAGCTTTAAAGGTGATTCCCAGCTACGTTTTCGGCTAGGACGCCAAACGGATTATCTCGTGATCTCAACGGCAGGTTGAAAAGTGACGTTTCGGTTGATCTCGCTAAGCGGGATAGAAACGCCAATCGATTCAATCACGAGGGTATCCGTGATCAATCGATACTCAATAGAAGGACCATGTCTCATCGGTTCTGCGAGCGTACATCTCAACAAGCTGCTCGTTTGGCGATATCAGAATCAATTCTCGAAGCGATTCTATGCGTCGGTAGTGAGACGGCTTCTTGCCGCGATCATAGCTCTCAGTCGATTCGGACAAGCCTTCGACAATGATCGAAGGATTCAAGACCCTCCCCGCGACATCTGGGTCAATCTGAGGCGGCCCACACGCAATCGAGGCATCGGGACAAAAGCCACGCCGCTCCCCCACTCCCGCCGCCTTCGGCGGCGGGATGCGGGGAATCGGGAGGTGCTTTCGCCTACGCTCGTTAGCTACTAATCTTGTTCACCAACCAGACAAGCCGGGTGGGGCTTAAAAACCGGACTTAGCACAGTCGAACTATTGTAACGCAAGCAAGTCTTGATGGCCAATAACGAATTCACGATGCTGTTTCGCAATGCCTGTGCCGCCGAGTTTATCGTGCGACACTAAGTTTGTCAGAGTCGAAAGATAAGGAATAGTATGTTGGCAGTAGGTTCCGAAAAGGCTATCCTGTCGGGCGCTACATCTCTTCAGTAACGGGGACGGCGAACATTCGATTTCAATATCACAACTATCCTTAATTCCTACTGCAACCGTGACAAACCAACGCCTAGAACAGATCTTTGTACTTCTCGAAGAAGAAAAATACGGCGTGTTGGCGACGATGTCGCATCAATATCCAGGATTTCCTTTCGGGTCGCTTTGCCCATTTGCCGCGGAACCCGACGGGAACCTGCTCATTCTTGTGAGCAGCCTCGCGGAACACGCAAAGAATCTGCGTTCTGACCCTAAAGCCAGCCTCTACATCCCGCAGACGAAGAGCGTCGACGACCCGCAAAACGTTGGCCGGGTCTGCATTTTGGCCAGCGCGAGTATCGTGGAGCGCGATCAATGGGAATCGGCCGCAAAGACTTATTTAGCCCGGTTTCCGACCGCTACAACCCAGCTTTCTCTCGGCGATTTCTATTTCCTGCGGCTGGTTCCCGAGCATCTCCGAAGGATTAACGGCTTCGGTTCGATGTTTTGGATGCATCAATCCGAATACCAAGCGGTTCGCGTTGACGATGAACAGGGAGCGGGATAGACTAATCGCTCGAAGAAAATCGATTGGATAGGTTGTTTAAACGAGCCATTATTTTGTGGCGAGCTCAAACATCTCCAAAAAAGTTTTCTTGCAACATGGTGGTTGTAGCTCAGTTGGTTAGAGCGTCGGATTGTGGTTCCGAATGTCGCGGGTTCGAATCCCGTCTTCCACCCCTGCCAAAACCAACGTTTTCCTAAGTAAAACGTTGGTTTTTCTCATTTCTGGGTTTTCGCTAAAAATTGCCCAACTTGCCAAGGATTGACTCCGTATGACAGGTTTTGCCTGTTGCTGGTGCAACCGTTGGAGCAACGGTCGATGGCAGTTATCCGGATTTTTCGTTAATGCATCGTTGAAGCTCAACAAGATTATCGTCTGGGGATTCGCAGAAACCTTTCCCTCAACGTCATAAGTGGTTCGATTGGTTCCCTGCGAATGTAGGCAACGATCATTCGTCCGATTCGAGAGGCGAGCGAGTACGGTACGGGGTCGTTGATTTCTTCTCAATGCCGCAGCCGAAACTTGTTCCGGTCGATATCGAACCGACGAACCGATTTCCGAACGTACACGATCTATATGCTCTTTAGAAACCCGTCCGCGCCCACTTTCGAGGTTATCGAGGACTTGATGTCGCCATTCCATATCCTCCGAAGTAGGCGAAGGCCACGTTTTGTATTGAATCAACGGTAGTCCAGCGCGATGAAAGACCGCGAGTACAAAACTGGCTCATGTGAGACCGGTATGGGTTGGACCGAGCAAAAACTCCGCAGTCGTCTCATCAGAACACTCATTCGGGCCAATAACAAGGAGGGTTCTTCAGCAGAATCTGTGGTTTGTTGTTAAGAAAGATATCGAGATGTGGAGAGCGTGAATTTTGCAGGTCCAGTTGACTCCAGCAGAAAACTTGGGTGGCAGTCTTGACCTTTGTAGCGAATGTCAACAGATTGCTTTGTGTTGGATTTTTTAGGCATGGCTCGGTGTCCAAAGATTTTCAATCGGACAATCGATCGAATACACTTGCCTGGAGAAACGGCGTCAAGCTCTGCGGGGACGCAACTTGACGGCGCAATTAGACACGGGGATATCTCGGTCGACGTGAGCCAACGGTTTTGTCGGCCTCTGGCAAGTCTTGCTTTCCAGAGGCTCTTTTAAGACTCTCCCAGTACATCATTGGACACAGAGCCAAATATTTCACCTACAGATTTGGCGGAAGAGCCGTAAATTCTAACAAATCAACTACTTCTGCGCGCCCATTCGAGGTCAAGAACGTCCTTGTGGTTGCCGAACGAGAGCTTGATGGACATACCTGCGCGTGCCCGAATTATAGGATGATAACAGAACTCACTGCGCTCGACGGCGATAACGAGATGTATCATTTGGAAGTGGTTTCGGAAAGATGCTGTTTCATAAAGGCGGCAGTCTTGGCGAAGATCTCGACGGGCGATGGGTGCAACGATCCGTCCTCTTCACGCCAGTTGTGCCCGGAGTTTTGCACGATAACGATCTCGACCGGTGCCTTGATAGCATCGGCGCGTTCTTTCATGTATCGGGCGTGATGTACGGGGATTGTCGTGTCCTTGTCACCCTGAATCATGAGCAGCGGCGGGCCGTTAGTGCGGAGATAGTTTACCGGGCTGATCTCGCGAAACGCGGCGAGTTTTTTCTTCGCGTCGGTGCCGTCCAAGGTGATACGAGGGCCGAAGCGGTCGCGAAAATCAGCGCGACCGTCGTGATTGAAGAGTTCCGTCTTCTCGAAATCGCACGGGCCGTACCAGGACACACCGGCGATGAGGCGGAACTTCGCAGCCGCAAGAGACGGATCGCCCGGAAAGGACTCCGGTGGTGAGAGCAGCAGCATCTGCGCGATCTGGCCACCAGCGGAATCGCCGAACGTGAACACGCTATCCGCATCCAGCGAAAACTGCCTCGCATTCTTCGCAAGAAATCGCAGCGCGTCCTTAGCATCAGTCACGCAATCGCGAATCATGATTTCTCCATCCTTAGACCAAAGACGATAGTTGATCGAGGCAACGCAGAAGCCCTGGTCGGTGAGCGCTTTCATACCCTCGAAGCGCACGCCGCGATCAATTGTCTTGTCACCCGTCGTCCAGCCCCCACCGTGCGTGAAGATGACGAGCGGATAGTTCGCTCCGACTTTGGGCTCTTCGGGGTAGTGGAGATCAAGGCGCAGCGGCCCCTGCTTGGTTATTTTGTAGGTAATGTCGAGATTGGTTGAGTCTGTACCCTGGTTCGCGGCGTGCAACGCAGCCAGCAACGCGAGCAGCAGGGAAACGAAGAAGATTAATGTGAGGGAGGGTTTCATGGACGTTCTGCTTGCTGACCTTGATTATCGAGTCCCATTTTGATTTGGTTTGTTTCGCAGCGATAGACGCATAAACAGATATTCTACTCATCTTGGACAACGATCTTGGCATCGCAAAGATGGGCTGCTGGGGTTCTCGCAAATATAAAACGTCGCAGATCGATATGCTCAGCGACGCCGACTTTATATTTGATCTGCTGATTTCGTTATGTGGTTGGTCAATCCACTCTTAACCAAAGGCTCAATATCTAGAATTGCATCCAGCGTCAATTGAATCTAGTTCGGCTCTTCCGCGAAATTTGTGGGTTGATTTCCGTAAAAACAGCAAAACACGGAGCCTATTAGCCGGTCCGGTCTCGCATCAACAGGATGCCTTGGTTGCAAACTTGATTCCTCGAACGCAA
>Ga0105046_10017774_pt1 | contig 10860 bp, 10 predicted proteins | sample MAT03_FD_78385 | JGI IMG/M metagenome (GOLD analysis project Ga0105046, IMG submission 78385) | Freshwater microbial communities from Lake Fryxell liftoff mats and glacier meltwater in Antarctica - MAT-03 (megahit assembly) | ecosystem: Environmental > Aquatic > Freshwater > Ice > Liftoff...
GGCTCGAGGGGCGTCTCGCTCTGCCGGCCGGGGTGGGTGTCCACGGGGGGCTTGGCGCGGCGTTTCCCCTGGTACGCCAGACCTTCCTCCTCGACGATCTCGGCGAGATCCACACCCCTTCACCCGTGGCGGCGCGCCTTTCCCTTGGACTCGACGTGCGGTTCTGACAATTCAAGCAGGGCGCATCACGGAAGCTGGTCGGGTCGGACACCAACGCCCGGACCCTTGGAAGCGCATGGCTCCCTCACAGCGACGGCCCATCGAGGCCACTCCACGCCGATGCCGGCCCCGGTGAGCACACCCGTTCCCGGACCGCCGGCCGCACCAGCGCCCACGTTCGAGGCGGTCTATGCAAGCCACGCCGGCTTCGTTCTGCGAAATCTGCGCCGGCTCGGCGTCAACGATGCAGCGCTTGATGACGCGGCACAGGACGTCTTCGTCGTCGTCCACCGGCGCTTGCCAGAGTTCGAGGGACGTAGCGCCATCTCGACCTGGCTCTTCGCGATCGTCGTCGGCGTCGCCCGCAACCAGCGGCGAACGCGACGAAGGCGCGCCCCCGAGAGCGGCGGTAACGAGGCCGAGACGGACATTCTGGCGGCAGCGCCCGCCGAGCGCCCCGATCGGCGGGCCGAGCAATCCCAGTCGATTCGCGTGCTCATGTCGCTCCTCGACGAGCTCGACGAGGACAAGCGCGAGGCATTCGTCCTGTCCCAACTGGAGCAGATGACGGCCCCCGAGATGGCCGAAGCGCTCCACCTCAACGTGAACACTGTCTACGCGCGGATCCGCGCGTCGATCCAAGCCTTCGAGCAAGCGGTCGCGCGACATCGCGCGCGCGAGACCAGCACCGGGAGACCGCAATGAAGCAGCACCATGAACCCGATCTGAGCCTGGACGCGCGGTCGATCATCGACGCAGCGCGGCTGGAGGAAGGTCCGTCAGGGGTCGAGGTCGAGCGCCTGCGCGGTCGCGTTTTCATGCATCTCGGCATCGCATTTTCTGCAGGCGCTGCGGCCACACTCGCGACGGCGACGGCGACGACGGCCGAAGCCGCGGTCGCGTCGACGGTGGCAACGACCGCGACGGCGGCAACGACCGCGACGATGGCAACGACGGTCACGGCAGCCAAGGTGATCGCGACGACCTCGGCAACGGTGGTGGGTGCGGGAGCCGGCGGCACGGCGCTGTCGGGCAGCAGCGCAGCGGCTTCGGTAGCGACCACCACGGCGGTCGGTTTCTTCGCAAAGCTCGGCCTGGGTGGCGCATCGGCGACGGCGGCCAAGCTCGCCATCGCGATGGTGGTGGTGGGCGCCAGTGCGGCAGGCGTCGTCAGCGTGAGCCGAGATGATGCGTCGGTGGCGACTCCGGTGGCCGTGACTGGGTCCGGCGTATCCCCATCGAGCGACTCCGACCCAAACCGAAGCGATGGGAAGCCTGCGTCGAGCCGAGCGCGCGACGCTGCCCCGAGCAACGGGGAGATCGATCGCGGCTCGGAACCGGCGGCGAAGGCGGTCGTCTCGCCGCCCGAGCTTTCCGTCGAGCCGAAGCGACCCGACGCGAGGGGCGCTTCCGCCACGCCGGTCGCGGCAACCGAGTCGGTGAAGTCAGCGCAAGTCGACGACCCGCTCGCCGAGGAGACGGCGCTCGTCGCACGCGCACAGAGCGCCCTTGCTTCTGGGCGATACGACGAGGCGCTTTCGGCGCTCGACGATCATCAGCGCCGCTTTCCCAACGGCGTCCTGTCGCAAGAGCGCAATGGTGCGCGCCTCCTCGCCCTGTGCGGCTCGGGGCGGCGCGCCCAGGCACACGACGCCGTCGCTGCGTTCCTCGCGAGGGAGCCGTCCTCGCCGCTCGCATCCCGTCTCCGCTCGGTCTGCGCAGTCGGATCGACCGAGCGTTCGGGCTCCCCGTGAGCCGCGGCGGCACCGCACGAATCCGACGCGGCATGCATCACGGATTGCGGTGACCCCGGACACCCACTTCTCGAGAGCGACGTCGCCTGCCTCCTCGCGAGGCAGCAGTCCGCGTGATCTCGCTCTCCCTCGCCCTTTTCGTCCACGCTTGCCGCCCCTTCACCCGGGGGCGCACGGCGCGGAGCTCGTCCCGTTCGGAGGATTCGCCATGACCGCCACGCTTCGTTCCAAGAGCTTCCTGCTCCTCGCCGCCATCGCCCTGCCCGTCCTCACCGGCGCCAGCTCCGACGGCTGCGGGTCCGACGTCTCGCTCGGCGGCGACGAAGACGAAGGGTGTGACGTCGACGGAACCCAGTACGACGCCGGCGAGAGCTTCACACCCAGCGAGGCCGGCGCTTGCCCCAACTCGTGCACCTGCGGGGAAAACGGCGAGGTCTCCTGTACGGAGGCCTACTGCCCGCCGGCGAGCTGCACCGACGAGGGCGGCACCACTTACCTGCCCGGGGAGAGCTTCCCGTCGGCGGACGGCTGCAACACTTGCGCGTGCGGCAACGACGGCTTCATCGCCTGTAGCGCGATGGGCTGCAACCCAGATACCGGCTGCAACTACGCGGGACAGAACTACGCAGTGGGCGCCACGTTCGCCTCGAACGACGGGTGCAACAACTGCTCGTGCACGGCCGATGGTCAGGTCTCGTGCACCGAGATCGCCTGCGCCTGCGACCCGACGCTCGTGTGCACGCAGGTGCTGACCTGCGCTGGCGACCTGCTCTACCCGACGGGTTGCGGGCCCGCCAACTGCGACGCGCCGATCGGTCCGTGCGATGCCGAATGCGACCCCGATCTCGCCTGTGGCGAGGCGCTCTCGTGCGTCGATGGTCTGCTCTACCCGACGACTTGTGGACCTGCGAACTGCAACGAGCCGATCGGTCCGTGCGACGTGCCGCCGTGCGAAGACCCGGGCGACCCCGATTGTCCCGTGACCTGCGATCCCACCCTCGCCTGCGCCGAGATTCTGGGCTGCTTCGAGGGACTTCTCTACCCGTCGGGATGTGGACCGGCAAACTGCGACGATCCGATCGGCACCTGCCCCGAGCCCACCTGCGATCCCGACCTCCGCTGCGGCCAGGCCGAGACCTGCTTCGACGGCGACCTCTACCGGACGACCTGCGGCCCGGAGAACTGCGACGAGCCGATCGGCCCCTGCTAGCTCGGCCTCGACGAAGAAGCGATCGACCACGTCGTCGATGGCGTCACCGTGGTGTGCGTCGAGCACGATCACAAGATCGAAGGGCGTCGCCCTGCTGAACGCCGCGCCATCGAACGTTTGCGAAAACGTCGTGCGCGCTAGGCGATGCCCATCTGCCGCGGCACCACCGATACGTCGCATCTTGCTGGCCTTGCGCGAGAGGAAGCGATCGTGCCCAAAGACCGCGCCCCAGTAGAGGTTGTGTGCGAGATCATCGGGGTCGCCCGCACGCATGCCGTCGCAGGCGATCTGGTCTTCGTGGCAGAGCGGTACCAGTAAGTGAAGCGTCAGAACGCCGCGCGCCCGCACCCGATCGGCGATCTCGGGGTAACGAGCGACCCACCCCTCGGCGGCGTCGGCGTCCACATTGCGCGAGATGAGCGACGCCAGCGCGGCAGCCGCGGACCCCAGCACTGCACGGCGAGAGACCGACCGGGACGACATGCCACCTCATCGGCGGGAGGGCCCCGAGTGTGACGTATCGTCTGCGGCGGCGCACGGCGCCGAGAGCGTGAGTTGCTCGCCGATTGACTCGTCGGCGTCGCGCTCGTTCTGCGCGGCACGGACCATTGCTGGCACATCGCTATCCACGCGAAGCCAGGCCGGACGACGCATGCGAAGTCGCGGGTCGATCCTTCGAAAGGAAGTGCGCCCGACTTCGCGCGAGCCGCCCGGCGACTGCTCCCGCCCCGGAGACCACGACCTGTTTTCGCGAGCTTACGCTGGATTTATGTCGAACCGCACAGCCGACATGCGCTTGTAACCGCTTGTGACCGCCTGGAACGCGAAGTCGCGCTGTGATCCTCCCGAAGGATCGACCCGCGACTTCGCGACCGCCGGACTGCGCCTTCGATACGCGCCTCCGACCTGGCGACTCGCGCTCGTCGCCACATCCCGCAGGCTGCTCCCGGCGCGCCCCTTCTCCCGTCGTCTCGCTCTCGCTTCGGTCGTCTTCGTCTCGGAGGGGCAGTCGAGTCGTCAGCTAGGTCGCTTCTTGAACGGCCCCGCCTGGTGCACCTTGCCGGGCAGCGACCTGCCGAGCAACGACTCGGCGACGTTGCCCGCCGCCACCAGCCTGTCGAGATCGACGCCGGTACAAACTCCCATGCCCTCGAGCATGAAGACGAGATCTTCGGTCGCGAGGTTTCCCGCGGCGCCCGGGGCATAGGGGCAACCTCCCACGCCTCCGACCGATGCGTCGAGCTTGCGCGCGCCGAGATCGAGGCCGACCAGCGCGTTGGCCAGCGCGGTCCCCCGCGTGTCGTGGAAGTGCAGCGCCACCCGGTCGACCCCGATCTCGGAGATGAGCCGTGCCACGATGTCGCGCGTTTGCCGCGGGGTACCGACGCCGATGGTGTCGCCGAAGCTCACCTCGTAGCAGCCGAGCTCGGTGAGAGCGGTGGCGATCTTCACGACCACCCCGAGATCGACAGGCCCCTCGTACGGGCAACCCCACACCGTCGAGACGTATGCGCGGACGCGCAGCCCCGCCTGTCGCGCTGGCGGCACGATCTCACGGAAGACCTCGAGCGTCGTGTCGATCGACTTGTTGATGTTCTTGCGGTTGTGCGTCTCGCTGGCCGACATGAAGACAGCGATTTCGGGCAATTTCGCTTCGAGCGCGCGTTCCAGACCCTTGGCGTTGGGGCACAGGGCGCTGAAGTGTGAGGCCTCCGGAAACGCCCCGCTTTCGCCGCGGAGCGCGTCGCAGAGCTCGAGCGCATCGGCGAGCTGAGGGACCCACTTGGGCGACACGAAGCTGGTGATCTCGATGCGCTCGAGCCCTGAGGCAAGGAGCGCCTGGACGAGGCGCTTCTTGCCTTGGACGGGCACGACGACGTTCTCGTTCTGGAGCCCGTCACGGGGGCTCACCTCGAGGATCGAGACGCTGTCGGGCGCGCCGTCGAACAGGGCCATCGCCGCGCATCGTGGGCGCCCGAAGGCGCTCGGTCAACTACGGCTGCGCGACGGCGCAGCCGAGGCGGGTGAACCAAACGTGCTGCGCGCCAAGCCGATCGTCGCGGAAGAGGATCCCCAACGTGCCGTCGGGGCCGAAGGCGGTGCGCTGGTAGCCGCTCACGCCCTGCGCGAAGGTGACGCGACGCTCCTCCTCGAGCGGGTTGAGCGCGCCGTCGAACATACGGGCCCACAGCTCGTAGTCGTCGGCGCCGCTGTCATCGGAGTACACCAGCAGCGCCCGGTCGCCGAGCGCGCGGATCGACGAGAACTTGGCGTGCCCGCCAGGGCCGGGTTCGACGATCTGCTGCGGTGCGACGACGACGCCGCCGTCCTGATCGATGAGCGAGCCCCAGATCCCGTTGAGCCCTTGATCACCGTCCGACCACGCCACGATGTAGTCATTGCGGTTGGCGGCGATGGTGGTGAAGCGCTTGTCGGTCGTACCGTCCGAGGTCAACAGCAGCTCCTCCGAGCGCGGGTTGAGATCGGCGTCGAAGGTGCGGACGGCGACGCGCTTGTCGGACGGATCACCCAGCGTGTACACGAGCCCGACGCCAACCGAGCTCGCGGCGACGGCCGGGGATTGCGCGGAGTTGAACGTGGCGGTCGCGAGAATCGCCGATGCACCGAGAAGCGGGACCCCATCGATGTCGAGTAGCTGGCCTTCGATGCGATACTCCCCCGACCCATCGAACAATTCCTGCTTCCACACGACGACGAAGCGCTGACCCGTCCATGCGATGCTGGGCTCCAGCGAGAAGCCACCGCCGAAGGCGACCTGAACGTTGGGAGAGACCTTGGTGCCCTCTTCGTCGAAGAGCGCGAAGAAGATCTGATAGTCGCCGGTGCTTCGATCGACCCACGTCGCACCATAGCGATCGCCCACCCAGATGATCGGACCTGCGCCGCTATCGGCGTTCGCGACCCCGAGCGCCTCGTCACGGGGATCGATCTCGTTTCCGTCGGGCCCGAGCCGCGATTTCACCGCGAGGAAGCCACCGCTGGTGATGTCGAAGGTCGACAGCCAGCTCTCGCCGCTCCACGCGATGCCGCCCGGGCTCGCCGGGGTCGACCCGTCGTTGGACAATCGGATCGGCTCGGCGTCGAGCGGGAGCCAGGTCGCGCCGTCGTCGATGATGGTGTTGCAGTCGTTGTCGACGCCATCGCAGATCTCGAGCGCGCCGGGATACGCATCGGCGCTGGTGTCGTCGCAGTCGTCGCCACACGAGCCGGGCGTCCCCGCAACGAAGCCGGCGCGCGGGCCGTCGAACCCATCACCATCGGCGTCGATCACCGCGGGCCGGTAGCTGCAGGTGCCGTCGGTGGGGTTGCACGAGTCGATCGAGCATTCGTCCTCGTCGTCGCAATCGATCGGCGCGAGGTCGATGCAGGTGCCGACCAGATAGCGAAGCCCATCTTCGTCGCGGACCTCTTCCGTCAGCTCGCAGCCAACCGGTTTGCAGAGGTTTTCGTGGCCTGCGCAATCCTCGAAGGTCAGACAATCGGGAGGCGGCGGATCGGGCAGCGGGATCGGCAACGACGAGCGTGCCCCGCAGGAAGATGCGGCCGCGCCCGCCGTCCCGATGACCAGGGTCGCGAGGGTAATCGAGAGTGTCGTGGGCCTTCGGCTTCGCACGCGACGGCTCAGATGCACCCGCCGAAACCTTCCACGTCGATAGGCTCGCAGACCATCCCGTCTGGGCAGTCGCTCGGGCCCTCGAGCGGGCAGAACTGCACGCACTGCGTGCCCGAATCGCCGACCACGCACAACAAGCCCGACTGGCACTCCATCGGACCGCTACATGGTTCGCCCTGCCCACCCGGACCCTCGGGGAGACAGAACGTGCCGAAGATCTCCTGACCGCACGGCCCCGACGGGTACTCGACGAAGAGGTAACAAGCCTCGCCGAGCACGCAGTCGCCGTTGCCTTGGTCGTAGGGATCGCAGGAGTAGTCCTCGATCGGAGGCGGGGCGTCGGTGCACGGCGGCTCGACATAGGGGTCGAGCCCGGCCCCCGTGCTGACCACCCCAACGCTGGTGAGCGGGCCGAAGCCTCCCCCACCCTCTTCATTCGGCCCCTGCCCGCCTCCACCCTCGTTGGAGCGAGGGCGGACGACGAGCGTGTTGTCGCACGCCGTGCTCGAAAGCCCCGCCGCGAGCGGCACGAGCAGGAGCGAAACGACTCCGAACCAAGAGGCGCGATGGCTCACGCTGGCACCCTACACCGGCGGCTGTTCGCGCGGAACGGGCGGAGCGGCGACCGCGGGGGCGGGAACCGTGCTCGAAGCGGGACGCCGCGATACGAGCGCCGGCAAGAGCTCGCCGCGAAGGCTGCGAGGAGGCGCCAGCCGACCCTCTGCGAACTTGGGCGCCGACTGATCGAGGATGATCCGAGCGCTGCGCTGGTAGGTCAGATATGCCCAGGCCCACTGCATGAACACGAAGATCCGCGTACGGAACTCGACCAGCGCCATGAGATGCACGAAAAGCCAGGCCATCCAGGCGACGAAGCCGGTCATGCGCATCTGACCCATCACCGCGACGGCGCGCTTGCGCCCGATCGTCGCCATGCTGCCGAGGTCGCGGTAGACGAACGGCTCGGTCGGCTCGCTGTCGAGAATGCGCCGGATCATCTTGGCGGCGTGAACCCCGCCCTGGATCGCGCCTTGCGCCACACCAGGAACCGGCTCGCCGTTGCTCTTCGCGGCGGCGATGTCGCCGACGACGAACACCTCCGGCGCACCCGGCACCGACAGATCGGACTCCACGATGACGCGGCCCGCGCGATCCATCGGGGTACCCATCGATTTGACGACCGGCACGCCCGCGACGCCAGCGCCCCACAGGACAGTCTCGGCGTCGATGCGCTCGTCCTCGATGTCCACGCCGTGCGCGTCGATGTTCTTGGCGCGCGTGTTGAGCCGCACCTCCACGCCGAGATCGCGCAGGTCGTGGAACGCCTGCTCCGACAGCTCGGGCGGGAACGTCGCCAGCAAGCGGTCGCCGCCCTCGATGAGCACGACCCGCGCGTCGGTCGGATCGAAGCGTCGAAAGTTCTGCGCCATCGTGCGCTGGGCGATCTCCACCAGCGCGCCGGCGAGCTCGACGCCGGTGGGTCCGCCACCGACGACGACAAAGGTGAGGAAGGCTCGCCGCGCCTCGGCGCCCTCCGCGCGTTCCGCGGACTCGTAAGCGAGCAGGACGCGGCGCCGGATCTCCAGCGCTTCCTCCAAGGACTTGAGCCCCGGAGCGAAGGGCTCCCACTCGTCGTGCCCGAAGTAGCTGTTGGTCATACCGACCGCGACGATCAGAAAGTCGTACGCGATCTCGCCGTCGACGAGCTTCACCACCTTCTTGGCGGTGTCGATCGTCTGCGCGCGCGCCATGAAGACGGTCGCGTTCTTCTGCCCCGCGAGGACCTTTCGGATGGGCGAGGCGATGTCCGTCGCCGCCAGCGCGGCGGTCGCCACCTGGTAGAGAAGCGGCTGGAACAGGTGGTGGTTGCGTTTGTCGACCAGCGTCACCCGCACCTTGGCGCGCTTGAGCGCACGGGCTGCAGCGATGCCGCCGAAGCCCCCACCGAGGACCACGACGTGTGGTCGCTCGTCTTTGCTCGCGCGTTTCGCCACGTCGGCCCCTACTTTCCCAAACGATTCGCCGCCGACGGCTCGTCGGCCTGCAGCGCTGCGGCCGTGTCCAGGTAGGCCGCGCCCACCTTTGCTTCTTCGGCTACTTCTTCGGCTTGCCCGCGTTGGGCGCGCCACTGCCGGAAGGAGCGGCTTTGGGGGCCGAGCTCGCGCTCGGGGCCGCGCTTGCCGCCGGTGCGGCCGACGCCGACGGCTCCGCGCTCCCACGGCTGGCGGCCGCCGCGCTCGCAGAGGCCTTGCCTTCGATCGTGATCGACTTGATGGCGGGTGGGTCGACCGGTCGCTCGCCCTTGGTGGGAACGGTCGCGAGCTTGTCGACGAGGTCGAGCGGAGAGCACTCGCCGAAGATCGTGTACTTGTTGTCGAGGTGCGCGGCGGCGTCGTGCGTGATGAAGAACTGCTTGGAGTTGGTGTTGTTGCCGCGGTTCGCCATGCACAGGAGGCCCGGGCGATCGTGGTTCGCGTCCTCCCAGATCTCGTCGGGAATGACGTAACCCGTCTCCTCGCTGCCGTTCTGGCTCCCGCCCTGGATCATGAAACCCTTGATGATCCGGTGAAAGACGGTGTTGTCGTAGGCGGGCTCGGTGACCCAGGATCCGTCCTTCTTCCAGGGGCGGATGCCCCGCGCCAGGCCGACGAAGTTGGCGACGGTGATAGGCGCTTTGTCGGCGAAGAGCTTGCACCCGACGACGCCGAGGCTCGTCGTGATCTTGGCGGTGAGCGGGCCGTCCCCCGTGAGGCCCTTGGTCGCCGTCTCCAGGTCGTACTTCCCCTTGAGCGGGTCGTCCTCGGAGACCTTCACCTCGGCGACCGGCTTCGCGTTGATCTTGCGCTTGGGGCGGTCTTTCTTGGCGGCAGGCTTCTTGTCGGCCGTCGCCGTCGCGGCGGGCGCGCTGTTGCTCTTTGCCTCGGGCGCCGGCTCGGGTGGCGGCGCTTCGCAAGCCGCGAGGAGAAACGTGACCGACGTGATCAGGGCCGGGAGGCCAATGCGGGTCTGCTCCATGTCCGCGAGCGGTCTATGGCGTGCCGCGTTCCCGGGTCAAGCCGTGGTACACCGGCGCCATGCGGATCGCCGCCAGCATGCTCTCGATCGCCGCACTGGCTTGCGCCTGTGAACGACGGATCGACGAGCCCCCGGCGCGCTCGCACACCGGCGACAACCGTGGACCTGACGCCGCACAAAGCAGCGAGCCGCGCGGTCCGAAGCTCCCCTCGTGCATGCGCCCCACACCCGAAAAGGCATCGCGAGAGGTGAACGGCCCAGTGCCCAACCCTGCGTGCCCGCCCGATCCGGGGCCGGTCCCGGAGCTCGCGCGAGGCAAGGTCCGCTTCGAGGGTGCCGAGGGCGCTTTCGAGGTGTTGCTGGAAATTGCCGAGCGCGACGAGGATCGGCAGCGGGGGCTGATGTACCGCACGAGCATGCCGGACATGGAAGGCATGCTGTTCATCTTCGAGCGCGAAAAGAAGCTGTCCTTCTGGATGCGCAACACCTGCATCCCGCTCGACATGATCTACGTCGCCGAGGACTTGTCGATCGTGAACATCGAGGAGAACACGCCGACCCTGTCGGACCAGACGTTCCCGTCGAACTGCGCGGCCAAGTACGTGATCGAGGTCAACGCCGGCTGGACGCGCAAGCACGGCGTGAAGATCGGTCAAAAAGTCGTCCTCCAGCGCTGAAGGCCGCGCCGTGATTGTCGTCCCGAACGAGCCGATGCCCGACGCCGCCGCCCTCGCGCGGGCTGCCCTGGCGTTCGTCAGGGTGGGGAGACGCAAGGTTCGGTCGAGCGATCTCGACGCCCGCGACCCGGACTTCGCGCAGGCGATCCTTCCGGCGCTCGGTCTTCTCTACGATCACGTCTTTCGCTGCGAGACCGAGATCGAAGAGGACGTGCCGGAGGGAGCTTCGCTGGTGGTCGGCAACCACAACGCGATGACCGGCATGCCCGACATGTTCTGTCACATGTGCGCATGGTGGCGGCGCTACGGCTTCGATCGGCCGGCTTACGGTCTGATGCACGACGTGCCGTTCCACACGCCGCTGGCCGGTGCGTGGTTCAACGCCGCCGGCGCAATCTCGGCCGACGTCGA
>Ga0105046_10017775_pt1 | contig 10860 bp, 9 predicted proteins | sample MAT03_FD_78385 | JGI IMG/M metagenome (GOLD analysis project Ga0105046, IMG submission 78385) | Freshwater microbial communities from Lake Fryxell liftoff mats and glacier meltwater in Antarctica - MAT-03 (megahit assembly) | ecosystem: Environmental > Aquatic > Freshwater > Ice > Liftoff...
CATGCTTTGCACGATGCTGATCGTGATCAGCCACGAAGGCACCGGCCCGCCGATGAGGTGGTGACCGCCAACCTGGCTGTAGAAGAAGGCCAGCGACCAAAAACCCAGCAGCGACAGGTTGTAGCTGTGGATGGGCTTGCCCAGCACTTTCGGAATGAAGTAGTAAGCCGCCGCCAAACCCAGCGGCGTGAACCAAAGGCCCAGCACGTTGTGGCCGAACCACCAGTTCATCGTGGCCTGCTGCACACCGAAGTGCAGGCCCGGCCAGTTGGCCACCAGGAACAGGATGGGGAACCACAAGAGGCCGGCGGCGATGTACCAGACCGAGACATACAAATGTTCGACCTTGCGCCGAAGCAGCGTCAGCCACAGCGGAAACCCCACCAAGGCGCCGCCGACGATCATGGGGATGTCGGCCATCCACGGGTATTCCAGCCACTCCAGCCCGTCGGAATAGCCCATGGCAATGGCCACCGTGCCCGCCGTGATGCCCACCGTCCACAGCACACCGCCGGCCAGCGCGTACTTGGCGCCCACCAGTTCGGTTTTCAGCAGGCGCGGAATCAGCCACATCGCCACGCCGATGCCGGCCATCGAACACCAGCCGTAGGCCACCAGGTTCAGGTGGATGGGGCGAATGCGGCCGAAGGTCAGCCAGGCTTGCCCGACCCACCAGTCGGGCATGTGCAGCTTGATCGATGCAATCAGGCCCGCGAACGAGGCCAGCACCAGCCAGAAGACACTGAGCGTCAGGCAAACGCCCACTACCAGTGAACTGCTTTGGTCAGCACGCAGTCGCGCGGCGACTTCGCGCGAATTGCCCTTGACCTGGGCGTGGCCCGGGTCCATGGCCTCTTGGAGGTTGCCGCGCTGCTTCTTCGTTGCAGCGGGGTCCTCGACGGCACCCATTTCATCTTTATCGAAAATTTGTACGGCCGCAGCACCGCCGCTGCCGAACAAACCTTTGGCCATCGAAGCGATGAAAACAAACAGAGCCAGCACCGACAGGATGAAGGTGCCCAACAACACGCCAACGGTCAAGTCCATGCTGGTTCAGGAAAAAAATAACAAATCGGATGTTCGCAGCACGCGTGCAGCCCTTGCTCAACAGGGGCTTGCCGACGCCGCCAACCCGGAGAATTGACGTTGACTCTATCGAAGAACACGCATTCGGCGGGCCGTTGTCACAGCGCCAGCCAGCCCATGGCGCGAGCGAACAACAGCACGGCCACAACCCCGCTGACCAGCGCGAAGGCCTGCTGCAGCTTCGCGCCGCTGAGGCGCGTGGCCAGTTTTCGGCCGATCAACAACGCAAGCACGGCACCCAGCGCGAAAGGTGCCGCCACATCCCAGGCTACATGCCCGCGCCAGGCACCGGCTGCGATGCCGCCCACCGAAACCAGCGCGATGACGGCCATCGACGTGGCCACCACCTCGCGCGGCGGCACGTTGGTGTAGCGCGACAAGGCCGGCACGATGACGAAGCCGCCGCCCACGCCCAGCAGGCCGCTGAGCAGGCCACTGACGACGCCGGTGGCCCAAAGCGCCCAGGCACAGGGCACGGTCCAGATCAGCCGGCCTTCCTGTGGATTCAGCACGCAGGGCATCTTCGCGATGTCACGCGGGGCCTCACCGCTCAGCGACTGCCGATACATGCGAAAGGCCACGCCAGCCAGGACCACGGCGAATGCTCCCATCAAAGGCGCGTTCGGCAACCGACTGGCCAGCGCCACGCCCAACGGCGCAAACAGCATGCCGGTGATGCCCATCAGCACAGCGGCGCGGTAGCGCACCAGACCTTCGCGCAAGCCCAGAACCGCGCCCAAAGCCGAAGCCGCACCCACCGCGATCAGCCCCACCGGGGCCGCCTGCACGATGCTCAGATGCAGGCCGAACACCAGCAACGGAACAGCCAGGATGCCGCCGCCGGCACCGGTCAGTGCCACGATCAATCCCACCAGCCCGCCAAGGGCCAGCCCGGTCAGGCTCAGTTCCATGCCAATCCTTGGTTCACAGCGATTTCCTCACAGCGGTTTGACGCCGTCGTTCGATTCGACTATTATTTGCTTGATTGATTAAATACGCAAGTATGAACAACGAGGCGCCGGGCCTCAACTCTAGAAGGACGTGACGTGCAAATGAACTGGACTGATTTCACACCCGTGGCCTCACTGGCCGGCGGGCTCTTGATTGGCTTGGCCACGGCGCTCTATCTACTGGGCAGCGGGCGTGTGGCCGGCATTGCCGGCGTCCTCGCCAGCCCGCTGCGGGCGGTGGTGGGCGGCACCAGCTTGCGGCCCGACGCCAGCCGACTGCTGTTCATGCTGGGGCTGCTGCTGGCGCCGTGGGCGTGGCGGCTGTTCGCACCTTTGCCACTGGCGCAGGTCGATGTCGGCATACCGGCCTTGCTGCTCGCCGGCCTGTTGGTGGGCGTGGGCGTGCGCATGGGCAACGGTTGCACCAGCGGGCATGGCATCTGCGGTTTGAGCCGCTTTTCCCTGCGCTCACTGGTCAATGTGCTGGCCTTCATGACCGCAGGCTTTGTCGCCGTTTTTGTGTTGCGGCACCTGCTGTGAGGCCCTCGATGGACAAGTTTTTAGGCTTCGCCAGCGGCCTTTTGTTCGGTCTGGGTCTGATCCTGGCCGGCATGGCCGATCCGATGAAGGTCAAGGGTTTCCTTGATCTGGCCGGCAGCTGGGACCCCAGCCTGGCACTGGTTATGGCCGGCGGCATCGCCGTGGGCGTGGTGGCGTTCGCAGTCGCCAAGCGCCGCCCGCTCGCATGGAGCGGCTCGCCCATGGAAATTCCGAACAACCGCACCATCGACGCGCGGCTCGTAGGCGGCGGGTTGCTGTTCGGCACCGGCTGGGGTATTGGTGGCTTCTGCCCCGGGCCCGCGTTGGTGGCCCTGGGCAGCGGCATGGGTGCGGCGGCGGTATTCGTGGCGGCCATGCTGGCAGGCATGTTGCTGCACGACCGTTGGCTGGCCAAGCGCTGAGCCGCAGGAGGCCGCGATGCAAGGTTTGACTGAAGAAGCGCTGGCTGAAGTGGCCGCGTATTTCCAGGCGCTGGCAGAACCTACGCGCCTGAAAATCTTGAACCTGCTGCGCGAACGCGAGCGCAGCGTGGGTGAACTCGCCGAGTTGTGCGGCTTCAGCGCGGCCAACGTATCGCGGCACTTGAGCCTGCTGACCCAGCGCGGACTCGTGGCACGCGAAGCCCGCGGCACCAGCGCCATTTACAGCATCGCAGACCCTTCCATCTACGCGCTGTGCGATTTGGTCTGCGGCAGCCTGGCGCGTGAGTTCGAACGCAAGGCACAGCAGCGCTCGGCCTTCACCGCGCCCAGCCACCCAGCCGCCCAGCCGCCCCAAGAAGCCGACGCACCTGCGAAGCACAAGGTCCAGCCTGGCTAGAACGCAGCGGTCGGCCGGTGAGGGTCAGCGTGCCGACCGCAACCGCGTCATGGCCGCAGCGGCCTGAAATCGGGCTTGGTGCGGGTCTTGACCCGGTCAGCCCGATACCGGAAAGCCGAACACCTGGCCGTAGAAGGCCAGCTCGGCTTGCAGGCAGGCTGCAATGGTTGCCTGCTGACGAAACCCGTGGCCTTCGCCTTCGTAGGTGTGGTACTGCACCGGCACCCCCTGGGCCCGCAAGGCCTCGACCATGACCAGGCTTTGCGAAGGCGGCACCACACGGTCATCCAGCCCCTGGAAGAAGACCATCGGCACGCGGATTCGCGCGGCGTGGTGCAGGGGCGAACGCGCGGCGTAGACAGCATCACGCGTGGCCGGTGGTGCCACCAGACTGGCGGTGTAGCGCGATTCGAACTTGTGCGTGTCGGCGTCCAGTGCAGCCAAATCGCTGACGCCGTAGAGGCTGGCACCTGCGGCAAAGATGTCGTGAAAGGCCAGCGCGCACAGCGTCGTGAAGCCGCTGGCGCTGCCGCCCCGGATGGCCATGCGCCGCGCATCGACCCAGCCCTGAGCGGCGACGAACTGCGCACCGGCGACGCAGTCTTCGACATCGACGATGCCCCACTGCCCGTCCAGCAACTGCCGGTAGGGCCGGCCGAAGCCGCTGCTGCCGCCGTAATTCACGTCCAGCACAGCGAAGCCGCGGCTCGTCCAGAACTGCAGCGACAGCCGCAGGCTGCCACCGCTCATCGACGTGGGCCCGCCGTGGCTGGTCACGATGAGGGGTGGCCGTTCACCTGCCGGTGCCGCGAAATCGGGGTTGCACGGCGGGTGGAAGAAGGCGTGCGCCAATCGCCCGCCTGCAGAAACATAGGACAGCGGCTGCGGCGCAGAGATCCACGCCGGTGGCGGGGGTTCGGCCAGGCTGCTGGCCAACACCTGGTGTGTGCCCGTCGCCAAGTCGATGCGGATGATCTGATCGGCGCTGGTGTCGCTGGCACCCTGTACGACGACAAACCCAGGCCCGGCGCGCAGCTCGGCAATGTCAGAACACGGACTGGCCAGCGAGACGACTTCGGCATCGGCCCCGGGCCGAAGGCGGATGCGCACGAACCGGCCCACCCCCTGCTCGATGATGGCAGCCGTGATTTCGTCTGGGGCCGTGAAACCGTAAAGCGACTGGCCGAAGGTCCACATGGGGCGGGCAAACTCGGCCTGCATCGGGCACACCGGCTGCAGGCTGTCGGTTCTTGCGAGGTCGACGCGGTAAAGGTTCCACCAGCCGCTGCGGTCAGACGCCACAAACAGCTCGCCCTGGGGCGACCACAGCGGCTGCACCAACGCTTCGCCTGAACCCCCGGCGACGCGCCTGGCATCTTGTGCGCGCCCTGCGGCGTCGACCGTGGCGAGCCACAGCTCGCAGCCCTGCCAGGGCATGTGCGGGTGGTTCCAGGCCAGCCACGCCAGCTGCTGGCCGCTGGGCGACAAGTGGGGCGCGGCATAAAAATCCATGCCCTCGGCCAAGGTCCATGACGCGCTGTCGGCGTCGGTGTCTTGGGACGTGCCAGCGGAATCCGACGGGTTGGCTGGCAGGCTCACAAGGCTGTTGCGGGGCTCGCCTGCGCGGGTGCCGTGGTCTTCGCGCACGGCCAGCAGGCGGTGGCGTTGCGGGTCGAATTCAAAGTCGGCATGGCGCTGCGCCTTGGCATCACCCGATGCCAGAGGCTGCGGTGGGGCGTCACCTTGCTGCATGTAGATACGCTGGTCGGCAAAGTGCGTGAAGAACAGCCGCTCTCCGACGGCAATGCAAGCGCCGCCGCCGTACTCGTGAACACGGCTGCGCAGGTTCAGGTCTGCCGGCGTGAGGGTTTGAACTTGGCCGGCCTGCCAGCGGCGCGCGACCACGCGCCCACCTTCAGCCGGCAGGCTTTCGAGCCAGAGGATGGCGGTGCCGGCAATGCGTGGCGCGGACACCGGGCGCACGCCCGCGGCCACGCGCTGCGCGTCCAGGAGTGAGGTCCAGCTGCCATAGGCGGCGGTGTGCCGTGAGTGGGTGTTCATGAAGTCTCTTTGATTGGGTTGACCGGCGCCAAGATACGCCAGCCCGGCGGGCAAACGCGGTCTGTGCGGTCTGTGCTGTCTACTCGGCAGCGCTCGCGGCGCGCGCCGCTGCGGCTTGTTCAGCCTGCTTCAAGTCTGCCAGGATCCTGGCTTGCGCGGCCCTGGCCTGTTCGGCCTGAGTGGCCTGCAGTTTGCCCACGGCGGCGGCGGTGCCAGCCACCTCGGCGCTGCAAGCCGACAGGCCCAGCAAACAAGCGCAAGCCGCAAAGGTTCGCAAGTGACGGTGCATGGTGGCTTCCTTTGGACGATGCCGACTGAGCATACGACCGAAGTTCAGAGCCCTGCCCGCGCGCCGCCCCTTGCGGCCGCACCGCGCTGCCCTCCGCGGACATTCAGGGCCACAGCATCACGCTGTCCAGCCCCAGAGACCACCAGCGGCCGTCGACGCGAAAGAGGTCGGTACCCGGCCGACCGACGGCGAACCAGTGCCGCCCGTGGTTCGGGCTGACCCAGTGGCTCAAACCGCGCGCGCCAGTCAGCGGGTTCGAGTAAGGCAGCCGCTGCACAGCCGATAGGCCGCCCACGCGCACCATCAGCAGCCCCTGGTCGCACACCAGGTCGGCGGCGGCATCGCGCGCGACACCCGTTGGCAAGGGCAAGGTGCGCCATGTCGGATCGGAGTCGGTGCGCGCCTGCCAATCAGAGGAGCCATTGGGCACCACGGGCCGAAACCGGTAGCGCAGGTTGCCGCAGCGCGGGGCCAGCGCATCACCACGCGCGCTGTCGGTCCAACTGCGGCCCCGATCGCGGCTTTCCAACAAGCCGACTCGGGTCTGGTGCCCGGGGGAAAGAACCGTCACCTGCATCACCCACACGCCTTCGTCGACCACCGGCGCTTCGGCAAAGGCACCAGCCCAAACGGTGCCGAGCAAGCCCAGTGGTGCGTCGGTCCACAGCAGGCCGTCGGCACTGGTCAGAAGCCGGTCCTGCTTGATCAGCGCCCAGCGGTCTTCCAGCCAAACCGGGCCGCGGGTGACCACCACCGCGTCCGCACCGACCTGCTTGGAGACCACGTCGCGCCAGCTCAGCCCGGCGTCGGTGCTGGCCTGTATCGAATTCGGGTTGTCGCGCAGCAGGGTGCCGTCGGGTGCCCGCTGCCAGCCGCGCCGGTCGCGCTGTGCGTCCAGCGTGGGCAGGGGCAGCCAACTGCGGCCCGCGTCGACGCTGAGTTGCTGTTCGGCCCCGACCCTGCGCAGCCGGGTGTCGGCACCCAGACTCAGCCAGCCGTCGACGGCACCGACGGCGGGGTCGCTGGGCCGCCAGGTCAAGCCCTGATCATCCGAACGCTGCGCACGCAGGTTCACACCAGGCGTGGCCGCGCCACTGACACCCGGACTGGCACCCGGACTGGCCAGCAGGCCGCCCCCACCCACTCGAACAATGTTGTTGAAGGGCAGAAAACCCATCGGCTGCCAACGGATGCCGTCCGCGCTGAGCGCCATCGAGGCAGGCCGACCCGTTCTCTGATCTGCCAGCGTGGCCACCACCTCACCGCTGCCGCCGACCCACTGCAGGCCCTGCACGAAGGGCCAGTCGAGCACGGGCGAATCGACGCACTCGCCCTGCAGGCACGAGGTGACGAGTTGCCGGCTGGCATCGCGAAAGAATATCTGCCGCAGCGGTGGCTGTCGGTCGGCCTGCGACTGCAGCATTTCCAGCCGGAAGCGCCCGCCGTCCCAGGCCAGTTCTTGTTGCCAACTCAGCCCGTCGTCGGTGTAGGAATTGGCCACCGGTCCGCAGCTTGAATCAGGGAAGAACCACAGTCGGCCTTGCGGCGACAGCCACAGCAGGTCCTTGCTTGCGTTCCCACCGGCGGGCCGGCAACTGGCTGGGGCCGGAGCTTGCGGATTCCAGGTTCGGCCGCCGTCATCGCTGGTCGCCACGCCATTCAGGTCGCGCGCCCAGAGTCGGTTCTGCAAGCGCAAAACCTGCTGCAGCACCTGGTTCACGTAGGTCCAGTTCAACCCGCCGTCGGTGCTGAGCCAGCTGCCTTCGGCATTCACGCCGAGCAAGGTCGTTGGCGGGCCGGTCAGATTGCTGAAAAGTCCGCTGGCCAACTGCGGTGAAGAAGCCTGGGCGGACTGGTGCCCGGGCAGTGCCAGAGCTTCGGGCAGCCGACCCCGCTGCAGCGCGCTGCTCAAGGCCGTCATGTCGCCGCTCAAGGCCAGGGCATGGCGCAGCAGCAAGGGGTCGATGTCGCGTGCGGCCAGGAACACCAGCACCTGTTGCTGCGATGTCAGCAGCGGGTCGTTTGCTCCCGACAGCGGCGCGGTAACCATGTCTGCGGCCGCCAGCCCCGCGGCCGTCAAGGCCTGGCGCACTTCGGCCTGACCTTGTGCCACCGCAGCAGCGCCGAGTGCACGCACCAGCGGCAGATCGGGCCGCAAGCCGGCGCTGCTTTGGCGCAGCGTGCGCGACACGACCCAGTCGCTGCCGGGTGTGATGTTGACCGTGCCGCCCGCGGTGGCGGCCGACCACAGCCGGTCACCGCGGATCGAGGTGGCCTGCAAGAGGCAAGGCAGCGCGGCGGCATTCATGCGCAGGCTGTAGCGCCCGTCGGGCCCGGTGAGGGTTCGTGCAGCACTGCCATCGGCGCACTGCAGCGCCACCTCTGCTGCGGCCCAGACTGCGCTGTCGGCGGCCAAGCCGTTGACGGCCAGCGTGGAAGGCTGCGGCGCTGGTGGCGGGGTGCCTGAGCCGCCGTCGCCACCGTCGCTGCAGGCCACCAGCATGGACAGGCACAGCAATAGGCCGGGTGCCAGTGCACGGCAGTTCGAGGGCGCGCCATTCATCGATGAATCCTCGGGTATCTGAGTCAATCATGATGCGCCTGCGCGAATGCAATCTGTGTGATGGCGAACACCGCGCGCAGCTTCGCACCAGCAGCCCCCGCAGCCCCAGCAATTCAGATGACAGATGACGAAATGGGCGGCAATGGCACGGTTCTTCCCGGCCAGAGAGAGAAAGCGATCGCTACACTTTGTCGATATGTAGGACTTGTGCGGCGGCCTGTGCGCTGCGACGCGGCTTGGGTGATGGATGATGGATGATGGATGACAGATTGGGACAAGGCATGACCGCAACGACCTCGGATGCCAATGACCTGCTGCGCCTGCGCGCTGAAAACATCCTGCTGCGCGACGCGATCGAGCGTCTGCCCTACGGCATGTGCGCATTCGACGGTCAAGATCGCCTGGTACTGGCCAATGCGCGCTACCGCGAAATCTGGTCGCTGCCGCTGGAAGCGATGCGGCCCGGCACCACATTCACCGAAATCATCGCGCTGACGCGGGGCACCGAAACCGAGCCCAGCCGCGACCAGCCCATGCCGCTGCCCGGTAGCGAAGGCATACGGCGACGCGAATGGGAACTCGATGGTGGGCGCATCGTCGAAGTGGTGGTCGCGCGCCGGGCCGACGGCAGTTGCGTGGCACTGCACGACGACGTGACGGCCCTGCGCGAGGCGCAGTCGCGCATCACCTTCATGGCACGCCACGACACGCTGACCGGCCTGCCCAACCGTGCCGTGCTGCGCGAAGAACTGGACCGCGCCTTCACGCGCATCGCACGCGGCGAAGAGATGGCGCTGCTGTGCCTGGATCTGGACCGCTTCAAGCCGGTCAACGACACCTTTGGCCATGCGGCGGGCGACGCGCTGCTCAAGCAGGTGGCCGCGCGGCTGCGGGCCTGCGCACGCGAGACCGATTTGGTGGTGCGCCTGGGTGGCGACGAATTCGCACTGGTGCAATGCAATCGCCCGCAGCCCAGCAGCAGCACGGCGCTGGCGCGGCGCGCCATCGAGGCGCTGTCGCTGGCCTTCGACCTGGACGGACAGCCGGTGCACATCGGCACCAGCGTGGGCATCGCGGTGGCACCTTTCGACGGCGGCGATCCCGAGACGCTGCTGAAGAACGCCGACATGGCGATGTACCGCGCCAAGACCGACGGCCGGGGCACGCTGCGCTATTTCGAGCCCGAGATGGATGCGCGCATGCGGGCGCGCCGGGGCCTGGAAGCCGATCTGCGCCTGGCGCTGGAGCGTCAGGAGTTCGAACTGCTGTACCAGCCGCAGATCGACACCGATGGCCACGCCGTGCGCGGGGTCGAGGCGCTGCTGCGCTGGAACCATCCGCAGCGCGGCCTGGTGTCGCCGCTGGACTTCATCGCACTGGCCGAAGAGACGGGGCTGATCGTACCCATCGGTCGGTGGGTGCTGCTGCAGGCCTGCCGCGACGCACTGGCCTGGCCTTCGCACGTGCGGGTGGCGGTCAATGTGTCGGCGGTGCAGTTCCGCCACGGTGCCCTGCTGCGTGACGCGTTGGCAGCACTGCAGGCCACCGGCCTGTCGGCACGGCGGCTTGAGCTCGAAATCACCGAAAGCGTGATGCTGCACGACACGCAGCAGGCACTGGCCACGCTGCACGAACTTCGCGGCCGCGGCGTGCGGGTGGCGATGGACGACTTCGGCACCGGCTATTCGTCGCTCAGCTACCTGCGCATCTTTCCGTTCGACCGCATCAAGATCGACCGCTCTTTCGTGCGCGATGCCGAATCCAATCCAAGTACGCGGGCCATCATTCGCGCCATCAACGACATGGGCAGCGGCCTGGGCATATCCACCACCGCCGAGGGCGTGGAAACGGTCGAGCAGTTGCAAGCGGTGCGGGACCAGGGCTGCGCCGAAGTGCAGGGCTTCCTGTTCAGCCGGCCGCGACCTGCAGCCGAGATCGCCGAATTGATACGCGCACTGCCCAGCGCGCCCTTGCAAGGAACCTGAGCCATGTACGAACGCCTGATCTACGTCAGTCGGGCCCGTGCCGGACTGGGTTTGCACGAGGTGTACGACATCATCCGCAGCGCGCACAACCGCAACAGCCGATTGAATCTCACCGGTGGCCTGATCTCTCTCGACGGCCACTTCGTTCAGTTGATCGAGGGCGAGTCGTTTCGTCTGCACGAGCGCTTCGCCGTCATTGCCGCAGATGCCCGGCACACGAACGTCGAGGTGCGGCACACCGCCAGCATTTCCGACCGCTTGTTCCCCGACCACTGGATGGCATTGCGCCTGCAAGGCGAGATCGACGCCGGCGTGCTGGCGCAGTTCGACTACCAGCCCGGCCTGCCGACGACAAGCTTCGACGCAAAGCGCCTGCAGGACTTCGTCTGGGCCTGCTGCAGCGCGTCGCAGCGGGGCGCATCCGAAGCCCCGTAGCGCGAGGGGGGCAGCGCCATTGAGCCCCCCCCCCCCCCCCCCCCCCCCCCCGCCCCGGGCGCCCGGCGCGCCCCCGCCCCCGGCGGGGCGCCCCCCCCGCGCCCCGCGGAG
>Ga0105046_10017776_pt1 | contig 10860 bp, 7 predicted proteins | sample MAT03_FD_78385 | JGI IMG/M metagenome (GOLD analysis project Ga0105046, IMG submission 78385) | Freshwater microbial communities from Lake Fryxell liftoff mats and glacier meltwater in Antarctica - MAT-03 (megahit assembly) | ecosystem: Environmental > Aquatic > Freshwater > Ice > Liftoff...
AAGGTCCTGTCCTTCTTTGGGACGCAGTACGCCAGCCGAAGTCCAGATGCTCAACGCACCGTTCAGTTGTTTTCCATTCACAACGATTGAGGCAGTTTGGCCCGGCATCAGATTGCTGGCATCCAGGCGTTCAATCATCGGATCCTGAGCGTATGCGACCGAACCGGACGGCACTGTGGTCGTAACGAACCCCAGGCTCAAAGCCAAGGCAACGTGAAAACGGAAAATCTGCAGGTAAGAAACAGCCATCAGGGTAAGTTTTCTGAAGAACACATGGCTGGGAAGGCGCGTAGGAGGGAGTGTCAGTCTAAACGGATAAATGTGCTTCGTCAAAGCGAAAGGGCATGTTTTGCCAGTCTGGTGCGAACCTTGCGTCAGTCAGTTTGGTGAAGATGCGGTATGACGTTATACTTTGCGAAGATTGGCGTGAAATTCCAGTATTTCTGTCTTCCGACGCTTCGGAGAATGCTTCATGTTTTTTCGACAACTCTTCACGACCCTGATTGTGTGTACTGCCATAGTCGTTGCGACACCCATTGTAAAAGCGACTTTGCCGCCCGAAGTACGCAAGGAGTTGTCGGAGCTGATGAAGGAATTGAAGGACGTGAATAGCCACGTCAGAAAGAAAGAAGTTGATCAGGCCAAGGAGATCATCAAAAAGGTCGAAGACCGAATCAAAGAACTGGCCATTGCCGAAGATGAAAAGGATCGTGCCTATGCCACATTCAAATCTCAGTTGGACAAGGCAAAGAATCTGATTCCGGTCAGCTTTGAACACGAAGTGGCACCAATTCTGAATGAGAGTTGTGTTAGCTGCCACCGGACAGATAAAGCGTCAGCAGGTCTGCGGATGGATTCATATAACGGAATGGCAAAAGGGGGCCGCAGTGGAGTTCCAATTGCTCCGGGAGTTCCCGCCCGCAGCGGCATCATGTTGCGAATCACTTCGTCCGACGATCAGAATCGAATGCCCAAAGATGCTGCTAAGTTAGCGGATTCGGATATGAGGACGATCGCACGCTGGATTGAGCAAGGGGCAAAGTTCGATGGTAAAGATATGGACGCGCCAATCGGCGACACTACGATGGAAAAACCTGAACCACCAAAGCCCGTGACTATTGTTATGGCCGACGGTTCAGAAACAGTCTCATTTAAAGACGATATCGCGCCGTGGATGGTCAATGTCTGTATGGGCTGCCATTCCGGAAACAATCCGCGTGGTAAATTCGGATTCACGACATTCGAACAATTGCTGCAAGGCGGTCCAACCGGTAACACGATTGTGCCTGGCAAGCCGGACGAAAGTTACATCGTCGATTTGGTGCTGCGACAGGAACCACTGAAAATGCCACAGGGTCAGGCGCAGTTGAAAGAATCTCAAGCGTTGGCACTGGAGAAATGGATAGCAGAAGGCGCACACTTTGACGGGAAAGACCCCAAGGCGCCGCTCCGCAGCATCGTCCCTACAGAGGCGGAACTTCAGGCGGCCGCGATGGCAAAAATGTCCGACTCGGAATTCGCAGAGCGACGTATCACTGAGACTGCCGCAATGTGGAAACAGGTTTCACCGAGAGCTGACGGCAATGCTGTGACGTCTGCAAATTTTTACTTCTACGGGACAGCTTCGGAAGATCGTCTGAAGCAATTGAGCGAATTAGCTGAGACACATCTTGGGTTGCTCGCAAAAGACTATCCGCTGCCGGAAGGGCAGGCGGCGTTTCGGGGGCGTCTGGCGGTTTTCGTCACAAAGGACCGCTTCGACTATGAAGAGTTTAACACCGTGTTGATGAATCGCCGCACTCCAAAATCTGTGTCGGGACATTCCGTCATCAATGAAAACTTTGCAACTGCATACATTGCGATGCATGATGTCGGAGATACAGAGTCTGCTGGCTCATTGACAACGCCGCAGATGCTGAACGCGCTGCTCGGCCAAGCTTATCTGACTCGCGATGGTGCGACTCTTCCTGACTGGCTCAAGCAGGGGTTTGGTATTCTTGAGTCCGGTCTGGAATTGGATTCAGAGTATCTGAAGGGCGTGCCGTCGCGTGCCGGAAAGGCAGTCAAAACAATCACCGACCCAGGCAAGTTGTTTGATGATGGCACGCTGGCTCCTGAAGAAGTCGCCGACGTCGGTTATTTGCTCGTTCGGTTTCTGCAATCACAGGGCGGCCCCGCGCGATTTCAGTCACTCGTTGGAGCACTTCGCAAGAATCCCGATGGCGCTCGCGCGGTGGAACAGGTCTATGGGACGCCTGCTGTTCAGCTTGGAAAATTGTTTCTACAAAGCGGCGGCAAATAGTTGCTGTTTAAGCCGTTACTAATTCTTTAGCGTCCGATTTGCTGCCTGCAAAATGCATCCGATTGCCGCCGCGACGTTTTGCTTCGTACATCGCGCGATCGGCTTCCTTAATCAGAGCGTCCGAACGCAAGGTTGCGCAGTCTTTTGGTTCGTATAGCACCGCGCCAAGACTGCACGTGACTTTTCTTTCCGGTTCGCTGGACGAGAGTTCGGAGCGGATTCGACCGACAATCTGATCGCCGATGAGTGTCAGCATATCAGCGTTGACATCTCGCAGTGTGATGACGAACTCATCACCACCATATCGGACCACTGTATCTGTCAGTCGAACACAGTCTTTCAGAATGTCGGTAACTTTTTGCAGCAACAGGTCACCAGCGGCATGGCCGTCGGTGTCATTGATCGATTTAAACTGATCAATATCCACAAACATCAAGCCAATCGAAACGCTCTGAGCGTGCGACTGCTTAATCATGACATCGAGAGCCGTGCCGAGCCATGCGCGATTGAAAGCTCCGGTCAAATGATCTCGCCAGGCTGTGTCCTGCAGTGATTCAACCTGCTCTTCAGCAGCCATGCGAATTTGTTCGGCACGTCCGACAGATACGTGCGCATTTACGAGACGAAGCTGACTGGTAACTGCAATTTCCGACAGCATGCGTTGTGCATCCGCCAGAATAGGTTCCAGTTCAGGCGGGCGACCCACGTCAATTCCCAAAGCTGCACTGAATTCACTGACCCGTTGATCGACTTCGGCCAGCATGCGGAAGACATCGTTTGGACGCATCGCGAACACCTGCATCAGCAGTCGTTCAATATGATCCCGGCTGCAACGAAGATTTTGGCCGACCTCCTCAAGATACTCTGCTACGTGACCTGCTGTTATCAAAGCCGCTGGCAAAGAAACACTGGAGACAAATTTCAACGGTACAATGCGATGGGCGGCCGCATGATGAACGGCGATTGCGTCCAGGATTTCTCGGTCCAGATTCCAGCGGCGGCACAACCCAAACCCAACTTCTACATGTGTAAAGCCCAGCCAGGCATGTTCACGCTCACGCTGAGATCGCTTGTCATCGACATCCAATACTTTTTCGACGTATTCCTCGCCACACGTATGCAGCAAAGCCAATCGACCAATGTCCTGTACAAGTCCGGCCAAAAACCAGTTGGCGGGATCGACCTGCTTGCCCTGACGTTCGGCCAGTAATTCGGCAGTTGCCGCTTGAATGAGTGATTCTCTCCAGATCTGCTGATACCACGGCCGGAGATTGAATGAGTTCTTGTTTTGATATTCCGCCAGGCAGAAGCTCAGAACCAATGTGCGGACCATTGTTGATCCGAGCCGCGGCACCGCAGTTTCAATCGACGACGCTCTGGAACGCATGCCGAGCAGGGCGGAGTTTGCCGTTTTCAGAATGCGTCCGGCGATTGCAGGATCGGTGCGGATCGCATCGATCATCTGGTCAAAATCCGGTTCCGGACTACGAGCGATTTCGACAATCCGAGCGGCGACTTCAGGCAGACTTGGCAGACGTTCGGAGGCAAGAATGGCGTCCAGAGAAATTGGCACAGGGAAGCTCCAGCATTGGGTCGGTTCGACCGGATTCATGTTCAAGAGAGTGCGCGATCATGTGTTGCAATATCGCCGCATGCAAACCTGGCTCAGCAAAAGTGACAATGATGGCAAATCAGGCGCTGCTTCGGGAAATTGCCCATGCCTTGGTGGGCGCAACGGAACCGGTTATGCGGGCTGACGGAGCTGCATCGACGTCAAGCGGCACAAGTGGATTCAGCTTCATGGACGGTAGGCGCGTTTTGAAGTTGCGCGGTTTCCACTATCACAACCCGAAGCGTCAGTGAGGGATTGGCTTGTGGCGTTTCGGCGGCGTGACAACAAATCCCTCGCTGACGCTTCGGGTTATGATAATTACGCCTCTTTTCGACTAATTTATCACAGGGGACTTCAAAGATCGCAACTTTACAACGGGCTCGTCAGGGCGGATTCATTTCTTTCTTGCGAATTCACCGACAACAAAAAACGCCGCAGCAAAGAATGCCGCGGCGTCTCTGTTTTTTAAAAGCAGGTCGAATCAGGCTATTTCGAAAACTTCTACGCTTTCTTCTGCCAGTTCGTCATCAACGAACAGGTTTCCGACGCTGCCTGGTCCATGATCGTAGCAGTCGTCTGAGTGCCACAGAGGAAGGCCAGCGGCATAGCGTGCTGCCAGCATCATTACTTTTTCTTCTGAACCGGGCTTCGCAGCCGTAGGAGCTGCAGGATCTACACCCAGTGATCGCAATTCTTCTTCAAAACCGGCATCCAGATCGGAGAGGAATTCGTATCCCTCAATTTCAGACAATGATTCCAGTCCAGATTCCATTTCCGCATAATAAGTAGACATTCAGTGGCTCCAGTGGGGGCAGACCGGTTTCATAAAACTATTCATTGTTCCGTGATCTCCATCCCTGAAGTGCTTGCTGGATCTGGATTTGCTCACATCAATTCTGTCGTGGCGATAAGCACTTTTGACAGTAAAGGCGAGTGGCCCAAAGTCCAAATGAGGCAACAAGTCGTTCCGATTCCTTTCGGAGGCGGATTCTTGAGTCTGCGCTGCCGAATGTCAACAAAAATTCATAATCGCTCCCGTCGATTCCAGCGAACTGAGGCAAGGGCATCTGTTTTGGGCCTTTTCGTTTCAACCGACAAACGAAATTTTTCGCCCAGAACTCCCATTTTCTGGACTGACACTGGCGCGAACTTCCGGTGGAGATCCGTCCTTTACCGGAAACCGCCGAGCGACAGAAACAAATGTTCCGAAGCCAATTGAATTGAGCCTGAGGCGCCAGCCAATTTCAAGCCTTCGAATCGGCTAGCGCCTCAGGCTCAAAGGGTATTTTTCATTCTGCCGGTCGCCGAAGAACTTAAGGCTGAACAACTGGACGAATTCTCCTCAACAAATACATCGAAACGCCCACTCCAGTGGTTTGAGCAGCAGATACACCAGATCTGCCTGCCAGCGAAAGATAATTGAACGTGCGATCGGCGGCGCGATCGCGTTGTAAACACCCCGAGCCACGCAATGGACGCGCGGTGTGTGATGAATCAGCACGTTATCACTTTGAAGTAACAGAAACAGGCCGTAGGCGTACCCGAACGAAATGGAGAATTGAAGCAGGCCAGCCCCTCCTCTATCTGTGTTTCCAATTGCAAAAAAGAGGCACGTTATCAGGCATGTCAGAAGACGGACTTACGATTCCGCGAGCTTCGTTTTTTGTTGCCGAGTGATCCAATCGAATGCCGAATTTTTGTCAGACCGTGCCATGTATTGACATGCAGCAGTGACATTCAGCATTCGTATTCGATTATAGTGTCTACGCAGTTTGGCGCGGGATTCTGCCGCTCGAGGCCCACCATCGTACGGTTTTGCCCCGCCATCCGAAACAATCGATGCTTTGCCCCGCGAAGAAAAATTCTTTGGACGTGAGTCAGTGCTACGACAGACGATATTGGTTATTGCAACTACATTCGCTGCTACGGCGACAGGACAGGATGTTGCACCGATCGTCGGCGAGGTGATTCAACGCAGCTGCATTGAATGCCATAATAAAGATGTCTCCGAAGGCGGGCTAGATCTTTCGTCACTGCAGTTTGAATTGAGTGACCGAAACAATCGGCAGCGATGGATACGCATTCACGATCGGGTCCAGCAGGGCGAAATGCCACCAGAACCTGACGATCTTCCGAGGCATCAGCGAGATGTTCTGATGAGAAATCTCGCCGCATCGATTCATGATGCTGATATGAAAGACGTCGAACAATCGGGACGTGGTCCCATGCGACGACTGACTCGCGATGAATATCAGCAGAATCTGCGTGATGTGTTGGCTCTGCCAAAACTCGATATTCGTGACATGCTGCCGGAAGATCGGGAAGCGTGGCACTTTAATAAAACGGCCGAGGTGCTCGACATCTCACGCGTGCAACTTGCGGCCTACCTTGATGCGGCGGAAGCGGCATTGCAGCAAGCGATCGCGAGCGGCGTTGAGCCACCACTGATAACGAAGTACCGCGCGGTCGGGCGACAATTGTTTGCAGAAACATCGACGTTTGGTAACCGCGAAGCTATGTTTTTTGCTCGTGATAACAAGGCACTCGACGACAAGTTGTTAGCAGAATCGCCCGACGATGAAACGATCGAACTTGCGTTGTTTCGGTCCGCTCACTGGCCGTATTATGGTTATCCGCAGGGATTTGTAGCGAGTCTTCCTGGTGAATATCGCGTGCGGTTTTCTGCAAGAGCCGTACTCCAATTGCCGGGCTTTGAACTGAAACCAGCGACTCAGCCATTACCGATGACATTTCGGGCGCGGAAGCCGTCCGGACCGGATGTCTCGGGCGACGTTCGCGCGACCGGCGGGCTGATCGATATTCAGCCTGATCCCGCCAAATACGAGACGATCGTAGATCTGCGGACTGGTGAGACATTCGAATACAGTCTGCTGGGTTTGCCCGTTCCATTGGCTCGTAACGTCGAAGGAGGTCCGCCAACCTATCGCTATCCGCCGTTGCCTGAAGGTGGTCAGCCTGGCGTTGCTTTTCAGTGGCTGGAAATTGAAGGACCGTTGTCTCCAGCAGACTGGCCACCGCAATCTCATCGAGTGCTGTTTGATGAACTCAGTGAGATAGAACTCCAGGCTGCTGGAGATCTCCAAACTGAAGCAGGCCAAAAAGACGGGCAGGGCGACGTCCCTGTTGAGACTGCGAAACGACTGCTGCGTCGATTCATCGCTCACGTGGCTCGCGAACCTGTGCCGGATGAGGCGTTGCAGCGGTTTGAGCGACTCGTAGTCAATCGACTCGAGTCTGGTGCATTGATGTTTGAGGCGTTGCTGGCTGGCTATAAGGCGTTTCTGTCTTCAGGTCACTTTCTGTTTCTTGCCGAGCCGAAAGGGCGTGAGGACCACTTCGCAGTCGCCTCGCGGCTCTCTCATTTTCTAGCGAACACGCGGCCCGATCCGCAATTGATGGTGCGCGCTAATCAGCATCAACTTGGCAATGCCGATGTTCTTCAAGTAGAAACGGATCGCTTGATTCAGGACGTCGGATGCGAGCGTTTCGTCAAAAACTTTACTGACTATTGGCTCAATCTGCGGCACATCAATCGGGATGAACCAGACGTGAGGCTGCATCCTGAATACCGTTTCGATGCGTATCTCGTTGAATCGATGGAACGTGAAACTCGCGAGTTCATCCGATCGATGGTGCGCGAAAATCTGCCGGTGAGCGTGCTGATTGATTCCGACTTTGTCTACATCAACGATCGACTCGCGCAGCATTATCAGTTGCCGCCGATCAGCGGCTCGGCGATACGCAAAGTGGTATTGCCGCCCGAAAGTCCGTACGGCGGCTTGCTGACTCAAGCTGCGATTTTGAAGGTTACGGCAAACGGCACCACGACGTCACCAGTAATTCGCGGAGCCTGGATTATGGATCGCATTATGGGACAGGCTCCACCACCACCGCCAGCAAGCGTCCCGGCTGTGGAACCAGACATTCGCGGCGCGAAGACGATTCGTGATTTGCTGGCACTGCATACGAAGTCCGCATCGTGTGCCGGTTGTCACGCGCGCTTCGATCCGGTTGGACTGGCGCTGGAGAACTTCGACATTCTCGGCGGCTGGCAAACGAGTTATCGCGGTCTGGAAGACGGTGAAAAGATCACTGGCATTGATCGAGCCGGCCACGATTTCGCCTACACGCTTTCATCACCTGTCGATGCCGCTGGCAAATTGCTGGATGGTCGCAGCTTCCGTGATGTGCAGGAATTGAAGCAGCTGTTTATGGCTGATACTCGTGGGCTCGCGCAAAATTTGCTGCATCAATTCACCGTTTATGCCACTGGAACGTCGGTCCGGTTTTCAGATCGAGCGGAAATCGAACGCATTCTGGATGCGTGTGCGGACGGTGAATATCGCACCTGTGACTTGCTGCATGGACTGGTTCAAAGTCGCATCTTTTTGGGGACTGAGAACGAGGTGCACTCGGAATGAAGCTATGAAACGAAAACTACATCAAATGGCAATCCCGCGTCGCAAATTGCTGCGCGGGCTTGGCGTGACAATTGCTTTGCCGTGGCTGGAGACTCTTGCGTCAGCGGCGGCTGTTCAAACGGGCACGATTGAACGACCGCGTCGAATGTTGCTGATCTCCAACAATCTGGGTGTGTTGCCGAAGCCGTTTTTTCCGGCGGCAGCGGGAGTTGACTATGAACTGTCTCCTTATCTGTCGGGACTGGCCGATGTTCGCAGCGACTTTACGGTCATCAGCGGTCTTTCACATCCCGATGTCGCGGGAGGACACAGCACGGAAAATTGCTTCCTGACAGCCGCACGCGGACCGACACGCAGCGGCTTTCGCAATACCATTTCGCTGGACCAATTCGCCGCAGAAGCACTCGGACCTGTGACGAGGTTTCCAACACTGAATCTCGGCGTCAACATTGACAAGGCGAATCGCAGTCTGTCATGGACACGCGACGGTGCGCTGCTTCCGGCCGAAGACAGCGCTTCGATGTTGTTTCGAAAGATGTTCATGCAGGGCGATCCGGCAGCTGTGAAGCAGCAACTGCATCGCCTTGAAGAACGTGGCAGTATTCTTGACACACTTCTGGATGACGCCAATCAATTCAGTCGCCAATTGGGCAACAATGATCGGGCGCGTCTTGACCAGTACCTGACATCCGTTCGCGAAGTGGAAGAGCGACTTGAAACAGCGCGACAGTGGGAACAACGTCCGAAGCCGACAACGACCAATGCTGCCCCGGACGACATCACCGACAATAAGTTATTTTTTCAGAAGTTCGAGCTAATGTTGTCGATCGCTCAGTTGGCTCTGGAATCGGATTCGACGCGCATTGTTACTCTGATGGTGGATGCGTTTGCGACACCATCGTTTCAGTTGCATGCAGACGAGACGACGACAGACGGTTATCACAATCTCAGCCATCACGGACAGGCAGTTGAGAAAGTGAAGCAACTCGAAGACGCTGACCGACAGCAGATGGAGTTGCTGCATGGACTCATAAAGGATCTCGCCAGCAAGCCAGACGGTGAGAAGCGATTGTTGGACCGCACGATGATTTTGTTTGGCAGCAACATGGGCGACTCCAATACGCACGACAATACCAATCTGCCGATCCTGCTCGCAGGCGGCGGATTTAAGCACGGTCGGCACCTCGCCTTCCGCCGTGACCACAACACGCCGCTGAGTAATCTGTATGTGTCGATGCTACAGCAACTTGGCGTTCAGCCTCGCGAATTTGGCTCCAGCAGCGGATCATTGAGTGGATTGGAGACAACTTGAAACAGTTCACGAACCTGCCGATTGTTATGCCGACCAGTGCATGGTATGTCGTATGTTTTTGGAAATCACTTTAGACTGTGACGCAGGAGACTTGGTTTGTCAGGTACGCCTTGCATCAACGCACACTTCAAATAAGGATCAATCGGTATGAGAAATATCTTTACGTTCATCATCATTCTGACGTTCATTCCGCTGGCGACTCTACATGCTGCGGACGAACCTGCAACTGGCGCGGCTATACGTGCATTTATCGATGACGAAGCACCAGGATGGCGGGCGTTGACGGAGGCGGATTTCACAAAGGTGAATAGTGCAGATGAGACGTGGTCGTGGAAAGACGGCGTGTTGTACTGCACGGGGCAGCCGGTGAGTGTGCAGCGGACGACGCAGCAGTTTGGTAACTTCGAAATGGTGGTGGAATGGATGCATGAGAAGCCAGCGGGGAATTCTGGCGTCTTCGTCTGGACGACGCCCGAGTCCATCGAAAAGCTCACGGCTGCGGGCAAGCCAGGGCTGCCGCAAGGCGTTGAGGTGCAAGTTCTTGATCATGGCTACACAGATCTGGTGAAGGCTTCCGGCGGCAAAACTGACTGGTTTGGTACCAATGGCGACGTCTTTCCTGTTGGTGTGAAGATGACGCCGTTTCCGCCGCTATCACCGGACGGCAGTCGAAGCTTTCCACGCAAACATCTGGCGAACGGCCACGGGCAGTGGAATCACTATTACATCCGCGCCATCAACGGCGAAGTCCGATTGTGGGTGAATGGTGAAGAAGTGTCCGGCGGTACAGGCGTTGAATCTGCCAAAGGATATTTGTGCCTTGAAAGCGAAGGTTCGCCCATTCAGTTCCGCAGACTTCGTGTGCGTGAATTGCCGTAAGCATCGGGTGGCCGAGGTTGGACTGAGCGGAGTGAAGGAAACCCAGGAAGGCGGAGCTTTCTACAGGACGCAGGCGATTGCGATCTGATGAAGCTGAAGGAAGCAGACCTGAGGACAGGGCAGCTTACGTAGTTCGACCTGTCTCAGGTCGGATTCCCTCAGCAGTGTCGGATCTCTGGCTGTCTGATATCCGCCGCTCGTCCAATTTCTGCTTGCTGCTGTTGAAATCTGCGACTTGCGATTCTCTACGGCAGAGATAAATGGCGTCCCAGTGCATCGCTGATTTCGAGTGATGCTCCGGAGAATGCAGCCG
>Ga0105046_10017777_pt1 | contig 10860 bp, 7 predicted proteins | sample MAT03_FD_78385 | JGI IMG/M metagenome (GOLD analysis project Ga0105046, IMG submission 78385) | Freshwater microbial communities from Lake Fryxell liftoff mats and glacier meltwater in Antarctica - MAT-03 (megahit assembly) | ecosystem: Environmental > Aquatic > Freshwater > Ice > Liftoff...
ACGGTGAAGCTGCAATGGCCACACAGCGCGATAGCGATGAAGCGTTCGACGCGCGGCGCGGCTCGGCACGACTTGCCGCTTGGTCAACACTCCGAAGAATGGCATCCGATGTTTGCCAACCGAAGGCTTCTACAACGTGGATAAAACGTTGTTCGAAGATCCAGTTTGCACCGTTGCAGTGATGCCGTGCGAAGCGTGCGAAGGGAAAGAAGTGGCATTAAAACTCTCTGACAATCTGGAGCGGTTTCCACTGGTTGACATTCGTAGGATCGGCGCCGAAGCGAGCGACATATATTACGAACTTTCAGACGTGCGCGGCAAGCAGGTGTGCAAGGGCCCGCTCGACGTCCGCGATTGGCGAGGGCCCAAGCAAGAACCCATTCCCCTGCCCCACCTGCGGAGAATTGACGCTGCCACTTCATGGGATCGTTTCGGCGAGGCTTTTGTTCGCAAAGATCTTGTTGGACGGTCGCCCGGTCAGTGAGAGACCGGGCGGCGCGACCGTTGTGGTCTTCCCCACCCGTCGTGCCCCCATTAGGAAAGGAGATTCCTATACGGCATCGAAGTCAGCGAGATCGAACGGGAGACGGGAGCGTTACGCCACGTTACGGGTTGTGAAGGTAACGTGTTTCGAATCCGAGCGCGAGACTCAGAGGTTGGTCTCGCGAGACCGCAGGTCTCCGTCGCGGAAGTTGGCTCGCTACTTGCTAATTCACAATTCATGACGTCTCAGCACACCATCGTTTGGATCGACCGCAAGGAAGCAAAGATTTTTAATGTTGTACCGAATGGCTTTGAAGCGAGCCACATCAAAGCACCCGATCACCATCTAGCTACCAAGGACGAGGAGCACGGCAACCACGCGAACAACAAGAGCTTCTTTCACGATGTTGCCAAGGTGCTAAAGGACGATCAACATATTCTGCTCGTGGGACCTTCGTCTGCGAAGCTTGATTTCATTCGGTATGTGCATAAACACAACCACGGGCTTGAGCAGCGGATTGTGGGCGTGGAGACTCTAGACCATCCTACCGACAAGCAACTCGTTGCGTACGTGCGGCATTACTTTGACGTTAACCACTCCGCTGCAATCACTGGCGCTTGGCGGACTTAGCAGAGCGATTGTTGCCCGGAGCATTGGCAACCAACCGGCTCAATGTTGACTCGTTTTCGGAGGAACCATATGAAATCGTTGATTCTTGCGTCAGTTTTGGTTGGTGGCAGCTTGGTTGGTGGCTCGGCTTCGGCCAGCGAGTGGAGTGTCGACAGCACCCACTCCACGGTTGGATTTACAGTTCGTCACATGATGGTTACGGACGTTCACGGCACTTTCAATAAAGCCCAGGGCACGGTGGATCTAGACGAAAAAGATCCAACGAAGAGCAAAGTGAACATCGACATTGATGTAGCGTCCGTTGACACGCGCGATGCGAAGCGTGACGAGCACCTAAAGTCACCGGACTTTTTCGATGCAGCCAATCACCCAAAAATTTCGTTTAAATCGACCCAAATTAAGAAGGCCGGAAAGGACAAGTTCAAGGTGACAGGGGATCTCACCATGCGTGGCGTGACCAAGTCGGCCACGTTCGATGTTTCAGGTCCCACCCAGCCGATTAAGAATCCATGGGGAATGGTTGTTCGCGGCGTCAGCGTTTCAGGCAAGGTGAACCGAAAAGACTTCAATGTAAGCTGGAACAAGGCACTTGACGGCGGCGGGTTAATTGTTGGAGATGAAGTGAAGATCCAAGTTGACATCGAATTGGTCGAAAAGGCTGCGGCTCCAGCTCCGGCCGCACCGGCAGCAAAGCCCGCAGCAGCACCTGCGGCGGCCCCCGCGAAGAAGTAGCTCAGGACCAAATTCGCCTTGGTCAAGAAACGCCCCTTTTGTCGGGGCGTTTTTCGTTCCGTCATTTGCGTCAGGCCAAGTCCGCGAAGTTTTAAAATAATTGAGCCGCGAAACAGGGGGGCGGCGTCCTTAAACTCATGCGCAAGGATCCACCCCACCTGTTAAAACGGTTTGGTCTCATTTTGTTGTGCTTTTCGTCGACTTTGGGATGCACAGGCGGCATTACCAAAGGGGGTTCAAGCGAGGACACCGGGGAAACCGGCAACGGTGGCAACGGTGGCAACGGTGGCAACGGTGGCAACGCAAACCAAGAGCCCATGGGTGGTGGGGCGGGTGGGGCGCCGGGAGGCAAGCTGGTTGTGGGGGGCGGCTTACGTCGTCTCCCTGTGCGCGAAATCGAAGCGACCCCCAACACCCTGTTTCCCGAGCTGACCACCAGTCGTCCCCATTTTCCTCCGGATGGGTACGAACTATTCGACAACGACGCAAAGCACCTGGATAGCGGCTTGGCATTTCTTGAGAACGCCGCGCTAGTAATGAGTTCGATCGTCGATCAAGCGCGCGCCAACCCCAAGGTGTGGGCTCGCGTGCGGACCTGCGCCACCACGGACGACGCGAACACGTGCCTCGGGCGCTTCTATGACGCCTGGGCACCGCGCCTATTGAGGCGACCGGGGATCGCCGACGAGCGGAAGGCGTTCCTTGGCATTGCAGCTGCGTCAGCTGACCTGGGTGGCATTGATGACGTGTTGGCTGTGGGGCTGGAGTCCATGCTGCGCCAACCGGAGTTCACATACCGCGTTGAGTTGGGGGAAGGACAGGGCCGGGAGCGTGTGCTTACGCAGCAAGAGTTGTTGGGGCGCATGGCTTTCTTCTTGTGGGGTGAGGCACCTGATGAGGCTTTAACAAAAGCGGCAGCAGGCAAAGATCTGACGGACGCCGGGGTGCGTGGCGCGATTGCGCAAACCATGCTTACCAACGCACGAGCGGAACGCCAGTCACTTGACTATCACGCGCAATGGCTGGGTTACAGCACGATGGCGCGCACGGGCTTGGGCCTCGAGATGTGGAACGAAAGCGCGGCGTTGGTGCGACGTGTGGTGTTCGAGCCCGAAGTCCCGTACGAACAGTTGCTGCTTTCTGACAAAACCTTTCTCACACCTGCGCTGGCCAAACACTACCAACTTCCCACAGTGACTGCAGCGACCTGGGTGCCCTATCCCGCGCAAAGTGGCCGGTTGGGGATCCTTGGTCAGGGCTCGTTTCTATCGGCGTTTTCCAACGTGGGAGATACGAGTCCCGTTAAGCGCGGGAAGAACGTGCTTAACCGTTTGTTATGCACCCCCATGGAGCTGCCGCCGGACCTCATAATCGACGTTGACGCCAAGCCGGCCGAGACCGAATGTCGCATCGACTTTTTCCGCAAAGTTCACTCTGCCACAGGCAGTTGCAAAGCGTGTCACCAGTCTTTGGTTGGCATAGGCTTCGGCCTAGACAACTTTGATCGCAATGGCGTTGCGCGCACCTTCGAGCAAGGCAAACCGAATTGCAAACTTGATGGCAAGGGTGAAATCGATGGCGTTGCGTTTCAGGGACCCGCAGGCTTAGCCAAAGCATTGGCCGCCAGCAGCGCCACAGCACCGTGGGGGCACAGGTCAGCCCACGCGCGTTGTTTGCTTCGATCTTTGACGGATTTAAACCCGCTGATGGTGCGGTGGATACGACCGCCCAGAAGCGTGCTGCCCTTCGTCGCAAAAGCGTTCTTGATCTGGTACTTCCGTCAGCGCAGCGACTCAATGGCCGGTTGGGCAGCGAAGACAAGCAGCGACTTTCAGCCCACCTTGATGGCATCGCGACGTTGCGCTCGCGCGTGAACGCTTTGGATCAGGGCGGCATGAGTGGCGCCAGCGCGTGTCAGGCTCCCAAGAATCCCGGCGCTGATTCGCCTTATGCGGGTGGAACGGGTGGCGATGGCGGAGGTTTTAATGCGGGGCAGGGTTGGAGCAACGAGGACAAACGCGCCACGGCCTTCATCGACATCTTGACGTCAGCAATGGCGTGCAATCTCACGCGGACGGGTACACTCATGTTCAGTTACACGCAAGCGTTCTTGAACGGCGAACCCCCCACAGGTCTGCGGGGCGATCAACCGCGCGACAACTGAAGCCGGCGAACATTGGGCGGCCGTAACTACGGCACAGCCCCTGGTGGCAGACATTGGCCCGCGACGCACGAGTTTCCAAGCGGACAGCAACCGCAGCCGCACTTGAATTCGTCGTTGCCGCACGCCAACGTAATACACTGGCCGTCATAGCAAGCCTGTCCACATCCGCAGGCAGGGCTGCAGGCTTTGACAGAACACTTTCCGTTGGTGCAGGTTGAACCAGTAGGGCATTTGCATGTGCCGCCGCAGCCGTTGTCTCCGCAGGTTCCTGCCGGACATGAGGCAACACAGCACGCGTTCTTGTAACAAGCGCCTTTTCCACTCGGGCAAGCACACGTGCCACCGCATCCGTCCGATTGACACGACTTTGAACCATCCGCAGGACAGTTGGGCTTGCAACATGCGTTGTTCACGCACTTGCCTCCCGGGCAGGGACAAACACCACCGCAGCCATCGCTCTTGCAAGTCTCGCTGGCTGGACAAGTGGGCTTACAACACGCGCCTTGGTTGCAACTACCAGCTCCAGCGGCGCAGGGGCACGTACCGCCGCACCCGTCAGATTTACAAGCGCTTCCAGCAGCAGCACAGTTGGGCTTGCAACACATAGCGTTTACACATTTGCCACCCGGACAAGGGCAGGTGCCTCCACAACCATCACTCTTACATTGTCCGTCGGCGGGGCAACTAGGAACACAACACATCCCAGCAGAACACTTCTGTCCAGCAACGCAAGGACAAGTTCCGCCACAACCATTGCTACCACATTGGCCTGCCACGCACTTTGGTGCGCATTCGCAAACACCTTGAACACAGGTTGATTGCTGGTTGCAGGACATCGTGCACTTACACGTATCAACGCAAGTTCCATTGGCGCAAACGTTCCCCGCAGGACAAACCACACCCGAGCAAGGGTTCTTTACACAAGCGCCAGCAACACAGAATTCGTTGGCCTTGCAAGCCACGTTGTCACATGGATTGGTTTTGGGTACGCACGTGAGGTTGCACGCCTGCCCGCTAGGACATACGCCATCGCAGTCGGAAAGCTTCGTGCATTTGCCGTTGTTGGGATCGCAAAACTCTCCCGCTTTGCAGTCTACATCGTTGCACATTTCGTTAAAGCAACCCGCCACGCAGGCTCCATCAACACAAGTTTTCATCGCTGGGCAAACAACGCCCGCGCACTTGTTTTCCGTTTTCACGCAAACGGCGGCACAGGCTTTGTCTGCTGCACAACTGAATTTCGGATTCGCTGCACACTGATCGGCCTGACAAGTCCCAGCCAAGCACTTCTTGCCATCGGGACACAACTTTGAGGCGCTACATTCAGCTTCTTGCTTCGGTGGCATCACGCGAGCGTCACTAAACTCGATGACAAACGCGTCGCCATTTCCCATGGTCCCATTCGCATCACTAACACCGTTGGTGGAGCCGTCACCATTGGAGTTCGGGTCTCCAACGCCACCATCAGAGTCCCCTATGCCGTTGCCCTTGTCGTCACATGACGAAGCAAAAAGGGAGCCCACCAGAAAAACAGCCAACGCAGGCAAGAGGCGAAGAAAGTTAAAGACTCTTGGTTGCATGCATTCCATAATACATAAGTATCCTCGAATTTAAGGTTATGTCGAAGGACTAATACGCGACTTCGATGGCTCCTGACGTGAGTCCTTCGAGTGAAAAGTCTGCGTAGGTGCTACCTTCAACCACCTCCGTGCGGTAGCGCAGCTTCTTTCCGTTCAACGTTACTTCACGCGGCTTTTGCCCCGTGGGCACCAGTATATGGAAGTCAAAACGACGTCCGCTGCCCGTGAACGACAATGATTCTGTGCGCTCCGCCGGTCGGTGCTCCCAGTTGTACGCGACGTATCCGCGTGAAGCCGCGTAGCGGACAACCACAGACGCGTGGGTTTCGCCTGCCGCAAGCCACCGAGGCGAGATTGCCACATGTTCAAACAAGCGATCTCTATCGACAACCCCTGCAAGCCCCTCAACGGCGGCTTTGTATGAGACACCCGCAGCCCAACCAACAGATTGATCATTTTCAACTTCGCCATGATCGTATTGCACGGGTCCAGTTGAAAAAGCGATACCCAACAACTGCACGCGTCCTAGTCCAGACGCCCTGATCGTGATGCTACTTATCTCTTTGTCCGGTTGGTTGTTGTCCCAACCCCAAACGCCGGTTGCAATGACCGATACGTGGGGGTTCTTCCCTCGCCACGCAACTCTCCATTCACCTGCGTCACCCTCAGCCCACCAACTACCGATGTTTCTGCCTACAACCAACGGGATCCTCACTTTGCTTCCGTCGGCATAATTCAAAACGTATTCACCCACGCGCGATTGTCGACGGATGTTCCCCGCTGAATGCAGAAAGTAAATACTGCGGGCCTTCATACCAATACCGGACACCGTGGTTTCACGGGGGCCAGGACTGCCAGCGCCCCACAGAACCACTGCCGCGCGTCCGCCATTTTCTTTTGGATCGATTACATCAAAGTGTTTGCCCAAGAAGATTTGATGCCCTACCGGAAACGCACGCAAATCGTTTTGAGGGTGATCAATAAAACCAGCCGGCTTATCACCGCGCAAATGCCGATTGGCAACGGTTCGGAGATCCACGGAATGAAACTCTTCGGGTTGCCAGACTTCAGATCTCGTCGTTGGATAATAGAAGCCATGTAAACCGTTGTGGCGCTTTTGCAGCTCAAAGAGCCGACGAAAAATGTTAGCGCCATACTCTTCTACACCGTGTTCCAAGGCAGCCTGTGCCAATGGTCCAGCCACGATGGCACTAATGCCGCCATTGGCGCCGCTGTGGGGACCCGTTGGGCCAAAGCCATTCTTAAAAGGCGGATCCATCGTTGACCATTCGGCTAAGGATTGCCCTTTGGATTTTTCAAGCCGACGTTGGTATTCACGTACTATCGACAACGCTTGGGCGTGGGTCGCTGCGCCACGGGTGATAGCCAACGGGTTTGACATCGATAGTTGTCGGGACTCGTTCGTTTCCAACTGCTGCCAGATTTGGTTGTCTACCAACCGCACAAAGTGGCGATAGAAAGTTCCGTTCCATGACGTTTTGTCGAGAGCTTCGCGCAATCCCTCTGCCGATTGCGTCCACGCGCGCGCGCTGTCGTGGTTTCCAACATGGGCGTACATACGAGCAAGAAGCGTTGCAGCTTCATAGAACGCGGTGTTGTCCCCATGTGCGATTCCCATGGGTGTATCGCGGTTTATCCAAGCGCCATCGAACCATCCTGCTTTGTTGAATCCACCATTTGGTTGCAGCTTTGATACCAACGGATTCTGCAAAGACCACACATCCAAAGTGAAGGCCCGTTTCACCAACTGCAGTTCAGGTGACCAACGGAGCGGATCCGTTTGCAAGTACTTCAATCCTCGTTCAAGTCGGGGCAGAACGACTGTGAGCCAAGCATCATCACCCGTGGCCTGCCACACGTCATGAGCCCAACTAACAGCAGTCGCTTCAATGTCTGCATACGTTGGCGTGCGCTCGAATACCCAGCGGCCATCTTTTGTACGCGCTGTGAAATCATCACCGAACGTATCGTGCGCGGCGCTGACTCCGGGAAACGTACGGGTAAAGGGATCGAAGTGGTCGTCTCTCGCAATGCCAGAGAAGACCAGTCCATTGGGCTTTTGGTTGGCCAAAAAAAGATCCAGCCCCGATTTCACATCCGATTCAAAAAAACGCGTGGCAGCGTTGATGTATCGGCTTTCCCTTAGATCCGGCGAAAGCATTCTAACGACCTGTCCGTCGACCGTGCTGACGGTTCCCGATGCACGCAATTGCCCCGCCAGCCGCCGTAGTTCGATGTCAAACAGTGGATTTGCACAGCTCAGACCTGTAGAGGCGTCAAGTACCAAAGAGCGACTGAGCAAAACCTTTGTGCCCGAAATCAGTTCCAATTGGTGCGAGCCGAGGGCGCCTTCCATTCGAAACACCTGGGTTGGGCCCCTATAGGCCACATCGACGTAGCGATGCCCCAAAGCGTCCCGCAATTGCAATCTCAGCCCTTTGCTTTGCGGAGGGATGACTTCAACAGAAATTTGCTCTAGCGGAGCAAACGTTGCCGTACTCGTTTTTTCTTTATGTACGACAAGCTGCAATGGCACTGCCGGAGCAGCGTCCACCAGAGGAACGCCCAGCAGCTGTGATGCAATCAATGCGATAACCAGCGGAGCGAAGGCTCGCACGGTGATGCTTGCCCATCGTTGGCCCGGAGACAATTTCACAGAAGTGTTCATGGCGTAAGCGCCGCAGCTCGTCAACGCCAAACCAAAGTCACGAGCGCCGCAGGCCCACACTAACGCGGGTTCAGTGCAATGCGAAGCACAGAACCCACTAACCTGCGGCCCGCAGGGGCTTCTTTTCTGGTTGGGCCGGCGTCACGGGGTCGCCGTGGCACACCGTTCGGTTCCGCCCACCGTGTTTGGCGGCATAAAGCGATTGGTCGGCACGAGCAATGATCTCGGCCTTCGTACGGGAGTCATCAGGGAACATGGCCACACCCAGCGATAGGGTTGCCTTAAACGGCCCCTTCGAAGACTCGTGGATCTGCTTGGCCACTTCCGAGCGAATTCGTTCTGCCAATTGCCGCGCGCCGTCCCTGTCGGTGCTTTCCAAGACGATGGCGAACTCTTCGCCACCATAGCGCGCCACGATGTCGATTTTCCGGGCACAGCCTTTCAAGATCTTGGCGACTTTACGCAACACTTCGTCGCCCGTCGGGTGGCCGTAGTTGTCGTTGATCTTCTTGAAGTGATCGATGTCGGTTAACAGCAATGCCACGGGGAAGCCGTGTCGTTCCGCACGCGTAAGCATGGCGGCAAAACGCTCTTGGAAGGTTCGATGGTTCACCAACCCAGTCAATCCGTCCGTGGTCGCCTGCTCTTCAAGCACTTGATACATACGACCGTTCTGCATGCTGATCGCCACTTGGTTGGCAATCACGCCCAGCATCTCGCGTCGATCGTTCGGAAAGGCCCCAAGCCGTTTCGCGGCCACTGTGAATGTCCCTGTCACTTCGTCTTTTACAACCAGGGGCAAAACCAGCAGCGACTCGAACTCACGCATCCGAATATTTGGATCGAAAACATAGCCGTCATCACGTTCTCGCCATTGACCGCCCGCGGGCAACGCTATCTTGTTCTTGACCACCATTGAAAGCATCGCGGCAGGATCTTTGAATTGCTTGCCATTGAGGGTTTCGGCAAGTTCACCCTCGACCCTGCAAATGTTGTGTGTGGCATGAGCGGCGTCGTAGGTGGTGATCACGGCTAAATCAAAATCACAAACGCCGCGAGCGCCGGCAATCGCAGCTTCATAAACTTCTTCCAAAGTCAGGGAGCGGTTTAGTTCCGCGGAGGCACGGTAGAAACTTTCATGCTCGTTCTTTGCGCGCTCGACGGCTTGAAACACGCGTTCGGATTGCACGACGCGCACTATCTGGGCTGCCGCCGATTCCACCAACTCAACCTCGCCCGCCCCGAAGGGCCCACCGACGGCTCGATCCGCAACCAAGATTCCGCGCACAACCCGACCCTCTAAAACAGGCACACCCAAGAACGCAGCAACATCAGCAGGGCCTTGGTAGTAGGGCAACATTGAAAGCCGCGGCGATTCAAGCGTCAGCCGCTTTCCCTCCTTCAAAATGGCACCCAAAACGCCGTTGCCTGCAGGAACTGCGGTTTCAGCGATGTGGGGTGAATCGCTGGACAGTTCCTTGATCTTTAACTTCTGCCCTCGGCTGTCCAGCCACATCAGCGCACAGGTCTGCAGCCCAAGCGCTTTGCGAAGTAAATCCAACGTATAGAAAAGCTGTTGGTGGATGGTCTCAATCGAACCTTGCGAGAGTTTTTCCACCTCTTCGGCGCGCGTGCGAACGCGGCTCTCACTGCCAAGCGCCGTAGAGATCAAACGAAAATCGCGCGCTTCTTCGCGCATCGACGCCACCTCTTCATCTAAGCGCTTGCGATGTTCACGGCGTTGCCGAGCAACTTCGGCGTGAAGGAACGCCACGTTGAGGCCGGCAAAGATCACGATGAATCCTGCGTGCCCAAAGAAGACACGTTGGGCATCAGCCGAAGCGTGCGTCGAGAACGCTTCCAATGCCTCGAATCCGATGGCTGCCGCGGCCAAGGGCACACCCACTTCCAAGCGATGGAAAGTGACCAAGAAGCTGACCAACGCATATACCAAAGGGTGCACAGTGGCCGTCGGTCCACCCACGATCGAAAGAAAAACGTAAGTGGCGGTCAGCAGCAACAAGCCCAGTTCAATATCGGAAACGGCTTCTCGCCAAGCACTGCGACGGCGTTCATTTGTTTGAAGGCGCGACGCCAGTTTCGCAGCGAGCACGCCAGCAAGAACGGCTGCCGCGATTGCAGGGCCCACGCCCACGTCGCCACCGCTCCAAAGGTCAGGAAAAAATCCCTGTGCCATGAGGACGGTGAATCCGGTGACCACCAAGAAACCCCAGACGGCCCGCAGAGCGCGTGAAACCGCAAACACAACCCTATCTTTGGCTCGCATCAATCTCAATGTACGCCCTCACTCAGGTCGAGAATGATGTCTCCGGGCTTAACCCAGCCCAACTCGTGGCGAGCCACACGTTCAACAGCCCGTGGATCATCACGCAATGCCGAAGCTTCACGCGACAAGCGAGATATCTCGGTTTGCAAGGCGTCGTTGCCATGGCGCATCTCCGAAAGATCGGCGTTCAATTCAAGATATCGGGCAAACCCAGAACGTGTGTATAGACGGTAGGGCAAGTAGCCGAAAGTCAACGCAAGAGCGAACGCGGCACCCGCGCGCACAATCCAACGT